>FUFK010041577.1_pt1 | contig 65175 bp, 46 predicted proteins | sample 1021851 | NCBI WGS metagenome assembly FUFK01 (sample SAMEA51879418, study PRJEB19060) | metagenome
GCCCGCGGCGAGGTCGAGAACGGCGTCGGGCGGGTGGATGCCTCGCTCTCGAGTTCGACCCAGGTCCGGATCTCCCGCGCCCGCTCTCGCGCAATTGCGAGCGATATCTTCGATGCACTGCCCAGACCAAAATCGCGGCGATTGCCGCTTTTCTGAACCCGGACCATCCAGCTCTTCGTGCCCGACGGCTTCACCACCAGATAAAGCCCATCTCCGTCGCCTATCCTGCCGGGTCTCGTCGCGGCCTTAACCGCTGTTGCCGAAAGCTTTCCCATGACTCGAATTCTCCCACATTTATTCCCACAAATCCAATCGGACACCGATGGATGAGCAAGGACAGTGTGGGACCCGAATCACCTGATAAGCCGCGCAAATTCTTGGCTTTCTCGGGTCGCCGGTGGAAAATAGGGGAAAGGGTGGTGGCGGAGCAGGAGGGATTCGAACCCTCGATACGGGGTTACCGTATACACACTTTCCAGGCGTGCGCCTTCGACCACTCGGCCACTGCTCCGCATTCCCCGCCCGGACATGCCAAGCAAGGAAGGCGCGCCTCTAGCGGCGAGGCGATGATTCCGCAAGCCGGGACGGGATGCGTGTTATTGGCATTTGCATAAATGGGAGTAGGATACGGGCTGCGACGGAGCTGCGCGGATCAGGCATACCCTGCGAACTCCGTCTCGAAGCCCCCTCCTGCCCCTACAATGCGCAGGTGGGGGCTTTTGTTTTCCCGCGCACGGTGGCACGCCATGCGCGATGACGAGACCGCTGATTTCCCTCGCCGCGCTGCTTGCGCTTGCTGCCCCCTCCTTCGCGCAGGAAGCAGCGCCTGCGCCGCCCTCGCCTGCGGAGATCGTCGATCAGGCCCCCGCGGACGAATGGGTCGCCATCCCGCCCGAAGATCTGCTGATGATGACCCTGGCGCCTGCCGCGGACGGATCGGAACGCAAGGTGGTGATCCAGCTCATGCCGGCGCCTTTCAGCCAGGGGTGGGTGAAGAACATCCGCACGCTTGCGCGCGCGAACTGGTACGACGGCATCAGCGTCAACCGCGTGCAGGACAATTACGTCGTCCAGTGGGGCGATCCCAATTACGACAACCCGGAAGCGGACGGCCCGGCGAAACCGCTGCCGGAAGGGCTGCAAGTTCCGAACTCCGACGCGGTTATCAGCACTCCATATACCCTAAGTGTGGACGAGGACCTTTTTCCTATCACCTGGACCGATGCGGGGCGGCACGAGTTTGGGAGGACCTATGGTTCTGCGAACATACCTTGGCCGGATGCTCGTAATCCCGTGCGGATCACCGGTCCTTATGCTTCATCTTACGGTTTCAACAGCGGCTTTCCGTTCGCTTTGGGGTTTCCTTATGGGCTTCAATTCAGGATCGCACCAACTAAGCCGATGATCGCTTGGCCCGTGCACTGCTACGGCATGGTCGGTGTTGGGCGCGGGATGTCACCCGACACGGGGACCGGGGCCGAGCTTTACACTGTGATTGGCCATGCGCCGCGTCATCTCGACCGCAATATCGCGCTCGTCGGAAGGGTGGTCGAAGGGATAGAGCATTTGTCCAGCCTGCCGCGCGGCAAAGGCCAGCTCGGCTTCTACGAAGACGAAGCGATGCGCACACCGATCCTCACCGTCCGGGTGGCTGCCGATCTTCCCGCATCCGAGCGTCCCTCGTTCGAATATCTCGCGACAGACGGCGCCAGTTTCGCCCGCTATGCCGAGGCGCGCGCCAATCGCCGCGACCCCTTCTTCATCGTGCCGGCGGGCGGCGCGGATATCTGCAATATTCCGGTGCCGGTCCGGCGCACGGGCAGTCAATGACGCCGCATCGATGGCGCGAGATATGAGCTGATTGGCAAACGCCCGGCGTCCTAACGGATGCGCGGCCTCGCCCTCCGTCAGACCTTCTGCATCAATTCGATGCGATTGCCGAACGGGTCGGCGATATCGCCGCGCCGATAGCCTTCCAGATCCTTGCCCGGCTTGTAGCGGATCCCCGCCTTGCCCAGCTTGGCCACCAGGCCGGCCAGATCATCGACCAGCAATGCCGGATGCGCCCGGCGCGACGGGAGGAAACCTTCCTCCACCCCGCAGTGGATAGCAATGCCGGCGCCTTCGAACCAGCAGCCGCCGTTGACGGCCAGATGCGCGGGCTTTGCCACCTCGACAAGTCCCATGACATCGACCCAGAAACGCCGTGCATGCGGTTCGCCCCCATGGGGCATGGCCAGCTGGACGTGGTCGATGCCGATGACGGCGGTCATACCCGCTCCGCCTGAGCGATGGAATCGCTGGCGCGCAGGGCACTGAGAATTCGGTTGAGGTGGGGTACGTCCTGTACTTCCAGATCGATTTCATAGGTTGTGAACGGATGGTCGAGCTGGGTCTGGTCGAGGCTCGTCACATTGACGTGGTTCTGCGCGAAAATACCCGCCATCTCAGCCAGCGTGCCCGGCCGGTCGTACAGCGTCACCCGCAGGCGCCCGGTGGCCCCGCGCGACCGCTTGCCCCACGACAGGTCGAGCCAGTCGCTATCGATACCGCTGGCAAGGTGATGGCAGTCGATCGTGTGCACTTCGACGCCTTCATTGGGCTTGCGCAGCCCGACGATCCGATCGCCGGGCACCGGGTGGCAGCATTCCGCCAGCTTGAAGCCAACGCCCGGCGTCAGTCCGCGGATCGACAGGGCCTTGCCGCTCTTCGCCCAGTCGGGCTCGTCCTCCAGCTCTGCCGTGCTTCCCGGAACGAGCGCCTCCATCACCTCGCGATCGGAAATCTTGGCCGATCCGATGGCGTAATAGAGATCCTCTTCCTCGTCCATTTCCAGACGCCGCAACGCCTCGCGCTGGGCTTTCTTGCCGATCTTTGCCGGCACCCGCAAAGCGATCTCGTCGAACAGCTTCTTGCCGATTTCGGCCACTTCGGCGCGTTCCTTCAGGCGCACNGCGCGGCGGATGGAAGCACGGGCCTTGCCGGTGACGACAAAGCCCAGCCAGCTCATCTGCGGATCGGCCTGCGCGCTCTTGATGATCTCGACCACGTCGCCATTATTCAGCTGCGTGCGCAGCGGCATGTGCCGCCCGTTGATCTTGGCGCCCACCGTCTGCGCGCCCAGATCGGTGTGAACGGCGAANGCGAAATCGACCGGCGTCGCCCCCTTNGGCAGCTGGAAGAGCGCGCCCTTGGGCGTGAAAGCGAAGATGCGATCCTGGTAAATCGCCAGCCGNGTATGCTCCAGCAGCTCTTCGGGATCGTGGCTNGCATCCACGATCTCGATCAGATCGCGCAGCCAGGCAACCTGCCCGTCGGGGCGATTGCCCTGCTTGTAGGCCCAGTGCGCGGCAAAGCCGAATTCGTTGATCCGGTGCATTTCGCGGGTGCGCAGCTGCACCTCGACCCGCATGGATTTTCCATAGATCAGCGAGGTATGGAGCGAACGATACCCGTTGTTCTTCGGGGTCGAGATATAGTCCTTGAACTTGCCGGGCAGGAACTGCCACGTCGTATGCAGCACACCCAAAGCGCGGTAGCAGTCGGACACTTCCTCGCAGATGATGCGGAAGGCCATGATGTCCGTCACCTGTTCGAAGCTCACATGGCGCTCGGCCATCTTGCGCCAGATCGAATAGGGGTGCTTTTCGCGGCCCGATACTTCGGTGGTTATCCCGGCTTCCGCCAGCGCGTGTTTCATGTCGAGCGCGATGGCATCGACCTGCCCGCCATCCTCGCTGCGGATCTGNTCNAGCCNCTGGGTGATGGTCCGGAAGGCTTCGGGTTCCAGCTGTTCGAANGCGAGCATCTGCATCTCGCGCATGTATTCGTACAGCCCGATCCGCTCTGCCAGCGGGGCATAGATGTCCATTGTCTCGCGCGAGATGCGCTGGCGCTTTTCCGGGTTCTTGATGAAATGCAGCGTGCGCATGTTGTGCAGCCGGTCGCCCAGCTTCACCAGCAGCACGCGGATATCCTCGCTCATGGCCAGCAGGAACTTGCGCAGGTTTTCCGCCGCGCGCTCGTTNTCGGGCATCTGCTCGATCTTGGACAGCTTGGTCACCCCGTCGACCAGCCGCGCGACATCGGTGCCGAAATTCGCCTCGATGTCGTCGATCGTCGCCAGCGTATCTTCCACCGTGTCGTGGAGCAGCGCGGTGGCTATGGTTTCCTGGTCGAGTTTTAGATCGGTCATCAGCCCGGCGACTTCGACCGGGTGGCTGAAATAGGGATCGCCGCTGGCCCGGGTCTGCGTGCCGTGCTTCTGCACCGTATAGACATAGGCNCGGTTGAGCATCGCCTCATCGGCGTCGGGGTCGTATTCCTTGACCCGCTCTACGAGTTCGTATTGGCGCAGCATTCTGTTCTGACGATGTGGGCAAACCCTACCGCAATGCAACGCAAAAGTGCCTCGGGTCCGACTAAATACGTTCGCGCAGCGCGGTGAGGAACAGCTCTGGCTCGTCGACCCGGAATGCCACCCGCTCGACCGTCCGTGTTTTACCAAAAAGCCCGCGATGCCGGATTGGCCTTCTTCAGCCGCAAGATAATGTTCGGATGCGCCAGAATGGCGGCATGTAGAACGTCGCTGCGTTTGGTGTCTTCCATTGAAATGGCCGCATCGACGCCTGCAATCTCGCAATGCGGCACCGCGAAGTCGGTCAGCGTTCCTGCCCGCACACGCACCATGTTTTCGTCCATCAGCACGGGATAAATCCGGAACGCCTTCATCAGTGCAATGGTGAAAAGCAAACCCCAGACGCCCAGCGCAAGCAGTATCCATGCTGCCGTGGTGCTCCAGTGGCTGACCAGCAGATGCATCACTCCAATCTCGATCAGCTGAAGTACCAGCAAAGTGGCAATCATCGGATTGACTATCCGGTGACAGCTGAAGCTCTGCGTTTTCGCAGGGACATTGGGCTGTGCGCCCCAGCTGAACAGCGCCAGGCGAAGCATGGCGAATTCATACGCTGCCATGCGCACAAGCAGTTCGGGCAGCACCTGCTGCGCGGCCTGCGCGATAGACCCGGTTCGCCCAAAGACCCGTATGGCCCGCCACAGGCTCCACCCGGCATAAGTGGCCACGGTCAGAGCCATCGCCAGAACTACGGCGTGCATGTCGAGCAGCGCAGCGCGGACCGGATCGGCAGCGCCCAGGGTCGCGACCAGAAAACCCGTCGCGATTGCGCCCAGCACGGCGCGCAGTTGCGGCCGGTTGCGCGGCGCCTTTGCGATGAGCGCCAACGTTAGGCTGTCGGCGGCAATCCATAGAAAGCACAAGGCGGCAGTGCGCGGATAGCGAGCGGCAATTTCACTGTGAGTGGCCATGCGCGCGGCAAAGATTGCCAAGAGCGGCGCAAGAAGCAGAAGTATCGGGCGAAGCCGGTTCGGGAGTGAATACAGCACAGGCCATCTCCTTCATTTGCGTCCTAACCTGCCCCCGCGAACACAACAATTGTCCGCGGCGCAACGACATATGCAAGAAATGGAAGGTGGCTCGGCGGCCCACGGGTGGCCAGCGCGATCATAGCACCCTAATCGGGTCGACGTCTGCGCGAATATCAGGAGCGACACCATGACCGACACGAGAACCGAAACCGACTCCATCGGACCGATCGATGTGGCAAGCAGCGCCTATTGGGGCGCGCAGACGCAGCGCAGTCTGGAAAACTTCCCTTTCCCCGCTCACCAGCGCATGCCGATCCAGATCGTCCATGCACAGGCCGCGGTGAAACAGGCCGCCGCGCGCATCAATCGCAAGCACGGGCTGGACGGGAAGCTGGCCGACGCCATCGAAGCCGCCGCAACGGCAATCCGCAAGGGCGACTATGACGAAGAGTTCCCGCTGACCATCTTCCAGACCGGCAGCGGCACCCAGACGAACATGAACGTCAACGAGGTGATCGCCGGAATTGCGAACGAACGGCTCGCCGGTACGCGCGGCGGGAAGGAGCCGGTCCATCCCAACGACCACATCAACAAATCGCAAAGTTCGAACGACAGCTTCCCGACCGCGCTTCATGTAGCNACNGCGCTCGCCACCCGCGATGCGCTGCTGCCCGCGCTCGACCGGCTGACCTCCTCGCTCAATGCCAAGGTCGAAGCCTTCGCCGATATCGTGAAGATCGGGCGCACGCATACGCAGGATGCCACTCCGCTTACCCTGGGGCAGGAATTCTCCGGCTATGTCGCACAGCTCATAAGCTGCAAGGCACGCATCGAGGGCGCTCTCAATGGCAATATCCGCAAGCTGGCCATTGGCGGCACCGCCGTCGGCACAGGGCTGAACGCGCCCGATGGCTGGGCCGAGGATATGAGCGGCGCGATCAGCGAGATCACCGGCTTCGAATTCGAACCTGCGCCGAACAAGTTCGAACAACTGGCGGCAAAGGATGGGCTCGTCTTTTTCTCCGGCGCGCTCAACACGCTGGCGGTGGCGCTCAACAAGATCGCCAACGACATCCGCTTTCTCGGCTCCGGTCCGCGCTCGGGCCTTGGCGAACTGTCGCTGCCCGCCAACGAGCCGGGCAGTTCGATCATGCCGGGCAAGGTCAATCCGACGCAGTGCGAGATGCTGACCATGGTTGCAGCGCAGGTGATCGGCAACAACCAGGCCGTGACCGTCGGCGGCATGCAGGGGCAGTTCGAACTCAACGTCTTCATGCCGCTGATCGGCTCGAACGTGATCCGCTCCATCGAACTGCTGGCGATCGGGATTGAGAGCTTCGCCGAACGCTGCGTGGACGGGATCGAAGCGAACAGGGACCAGATCGCCGCCCTGGTCGACAGGTCGCTCATGCTGGTCACCGCGCTCGCCCCCGAAATCGGCTACGACAACGCCGCGACGATCGCGAAGCACGCGCACAAGAACGGCCAGACCCTCAAGGAAGCCGCCCTCGAACTGGAACTGGTAGACGCGGAAACATTCGACCGCCTGGTCCGTCCAGAGGACATGGTCTGATTCCACAAGGTCATTGCACTTATTCCAGCGCCCCTAAGCACTCGACAACGATGTTGCTGCAGCCCGCCCATAGTTGCAGAAATGTTGCAATCGGGACGGATGACCAGAAAAATCGTGCCAAGGAACTAATTCCAGCTTGGGAGACGGTCGTTTAGCGATATTATCGGATCTTCAGGCACTATTCATGGGGGGTAAACTTGAAGAATCCTGCTTCTTTCACAAATCGCAAATCCGGCCTGTGGGCAAGCGTGGGCCTCGCGGCCATTGCGCTGTCCTCCGCTGCGTCCGCCCAGGATGCATCCGTCTTGGAGGAGAGTGAGACGACAACTGAAACCGCTACCGAAGCGGAATCCAATGCCATCGTCGTTACCGGTTCGCGCATTACAACGGTCACGCCTTATAACAGCCCTGACCCGATATCGATCGTTAGCCCGGAGATCGCCCGAAGGGAAGGTCGCCTCGATCTTGCCAGCGCTCTGCAGAGTTCGCCGGTTGCTTCAGGTTCGACCCAGATCACATCAGCGCTGTCGTCGAATTTTGTTACCAATGGCGGTCCAGGGGCACAGACGATCGATTTGCGCGGCTTGGGCGCGAACCGAACGCTTGTCCTCCTCAATGGCCGGCGCGCCGGTCCTGCAGGCACCAGAGGCGCAGTGTCGTCTTTCGACCTCAACGTATTGCCGCTTTCGATCGTTAACGACATCCAGATCCTGAAGACCGGCGCCTCCTCGATTTACGGTTCCGACGCAATCGCCGGGGTCGTCAACATTCTCACGGGGGACCGCGAGGATGGGCTGAAGCTCGATCTCAATGTTTCTGTGCCATTCGATTCCGGTGGTGAAGATTATCGGCTCAGTGCCGCTTACACGAAGAATTTCAGCCGCGGACACATTACGATCGCTGGCGACTATTCTCATACGAACGAACTAGCGCGTGGGGACCGTAGCTACCTCGCATGCCCGGAAGCCAATATCTTCGATGAAAACGGTGCGCGCGCAGATCTGATCGATCCGCGTACCGGTCAGCCTCATTGCGAGGATTTGCGTTGGGGCCATATCTGGACCTACAATCTGATCGATAACCTTCAGCTTGATGGTCCGGGCGGTCCGAACACCGGAACGCAAACATCGCCCTTCGGGCGCACCGTCCTGTTACAGTACCAGTATGCCAATGGTCCGGGCAGCGGCGCGCTTGGCATCCCTGCATACGGCGACCCTGCATATTTCGGGGATTTCGGCGCTCCTGACGGCTGGTTCCCAACCGGATATGATGCAGCGTCGATGGCGGTGCAGAATGCGTACCATCCATTCGTTGCTGAACAGACGATCATTCCCGAAACGGATCTTTACACGGGCTATGCGGAAGCATCGTTCGAGGTGTCGGATTCCGTAGAGCTGTTTGGCGAATTTCTGTTCAATCGCCGCGAAACCTATCAGAACGGCTGGCGCCAGTTCTGGAATTTCGGCTACACGGGTGAACTCTACGGCACTGGCCCCGGCACGACGTTCAATTATTGGGCTGACGGCTTCGAAGGCGTCAACTTGATCAGTCCGACTGCCATCACCAATCAGTCAGACTCCAGCTAGAAGGTGGATTACTACCGTGGCGTGGGCGGTCTGCGTGGCGACATTTCGTCCGCTGGCAACTGGCGCTACGAAGCCTACGTCCAGTACAGCCGTAGCGATGGCCGTTATCGTTCGCAGCAGATCTTGCAGGATGCTTACGACACTGGATACTTCCAAACGGCATCATGTGTCGGTACCACCACCCCGATCTCCGGGCGGCAATGCATCGACATTCCCTGGACCGATCCAGAATTCCTTCGCGGTAATCTGACGCCGGAGCAGATTGGCTTTCTCTTCGATTGGGAAGAAGGTCAGACGATCTATACCCAGTTGACGGGTGAAGCCTCGGTCAGCGGGCAGCTCTTCGAATTGCCGGCTGGGCCGCTTGGCGTAGCTGCAGGGATTACCGCGCGTCGTGACAGGATCGACGACACTCCCGGCGAAATCACTCGCGCCGGCAATGCTTGGGGCGCCTCGGCTTCGGGCATCACTGCCGGCAAGAGCGTGACGACAGAAGCTTTTGCCGAACTCAGCATCCCGGTACTCAGAAACCAGCCGTTCTTCGAAGATCTGACGCTCTCTGCTGCTGGTCGTCTCACCAATGTGAAGGCAACCCGCGCGTCCGATGGCGTCAGCGACAGCGACAACGGCAACTTCACTTACAAGCTCGGCTTCAACTGGGCGCTCAATGACTGGCTTCGTTTCCGTGGCAGCTATGGAACGTCTTTCCGCGCTCCTGCACTTTTCGAGCAATTCCTCGCTAACGAAACCAGCTTTGTTAACCAGCGCTTCGATCCTTGCATCAACTGGCAAGGTGGTCTCGCAGCGGGAACCACGTCCCAGCGCGTAGCTGATAACTGCGCTGCAGACGGGATCCCGGGCGATTACGGCGGTGGCGGCATCACCGCCACTGCATTCTCCCAAGGTGGCTTGGGGAATCTGGAGGCAGAAACCTCCGATGCCAAGGTCATCGGTGTCGTTCTGACGCCGGACCTCAATTTCCTCGGCGACACACGGTTCAGTCTTGCGGTCGATTACTTCGATATAAAGGTGAAGGGGGAGATTTCCCAGCTTGGCCCGACCGCGATCCTGAACGGGTGTTACCAGTCGGAAAACTTCGCCACCGAACCGCTTTGTAATCTGTTTACTCGCGGCCAGAACGTCACGGCGGTGTACCAGATCGATGAAATCTACGACCAGTACATCAATATCGCCAGCCAGCGGAACTCGGGTATCGATGTCTCAGCCAATATTTCCCACGACATGGGGAACGCTGGCCTTTTGACATTGCGGGCTGAAGGGACCTGGCAGATCAAGGACGACTTCCGGCTTTTGCCTACGTCGGACCTTGAATCCGATAATGGTGAAGCCGGGTCGCCTGAATGGGTCGCGGATTTCCGTGCAACATGGGCCCACCCATCAGGGTTCAGCCTGTTCTACGGCATCAACGTGATCGGCTCGACCTCCAATGTCGAAGATTTCTTGGAGGACAATGGCGGCGACCGGTGTATCGATTCCTTCAACACCGATAATCCTGCTGGCGATCTGCCGATCTATGGGCGTTACTGTCCGGATCTCACGACACCGACGACTTTCTACCACAATATTTCTATCTCTCAGGAAATTGGTGACGGTATGTTCGACATCACTGCCGGCATCAGCAACCTGTTCGATACGCGTCCGCCGCGCGTTTCGGTTCTGAATGGTGGTCAGATTAGTCTGCTCGGACCGGTCGTGTCGGCGTCGCAATATCCGTTCGTCGGCCGACGCGCTTTCATCAACGTGTCTACACGGTTCTGAAATCGAAAGACAAAGGGGCCACAACCCCAGAACTTCGGGGCGGCATGGCAACATGCCGCCCCTTCTGTTAGGTCATCTGCGAAGGAGCGATGATGCCTGAAATCCTGGTGCGAAAAGACAATCTCGACGACGTGAATAGGCGCTTCCAGCAAGCTGCAATCGCCAAGCCGGTATTTCTGAATTCCATCCCCAAGAGTGGTAGTCATTTGCTGCGCAACATCATGCGCATGTTCGTGCCAGTCGATCAGCAATACTCGGCCGACTTCATCCAGTGGGGCAACCTGCAGACGCATCGTTCCGCGTTTGATCCTGCAACACCGAAACTGAGTTGGGGCCACCTGTTCTTTGCCGATGCGTCTGTCATCGAAACGGCATCAGCGCATCGCATACTGCTGTACCGAGACCCATACGACTGGGTGATCGCGCGTGCGCGTTTCATCCTGTCGGAGCAATTCCATGGTAATGTGGACCATCTGCGAAGCGGCGCCGTGTCTGCTGACGAATTGCTTACAATGATGATTTTTGGGCTCCCCCAGAAGCTGCCCTCGCTAAACGACATCTACGAACTCAATGCGGCAGCTTGGCTTGGCGGACGCTGTCACGTCGTCAGATATGAAGAGCTTATCCGGCATGTCGACGATCTCGAATCGAATGCTGCGCGCGATTTTTTCGCGGTACTTTTGGACGCTGCGGGAATTGTAGTCCCTTCCGACTGGATGGAACGGGTGCGCTTCGGCGCCAACCGAGAAGAAAGCGCGACGGCGCGCGAAAACCTCACAGGTGTAGCTTTGGATCTTCCTCAAAAGCTGGGCGCGCGGCATCGCGCTCTTGTCGACTATCAGGCTCCAGGGCTTCGGAATGTGCTTGGATATGAGTGATGGGGGTTATGCACGATGAATGATCATGGCACGCCCGTATCCATAAATCCGGAGCTGACGAAGGCAAAGGAACTGATCGAAGACGCCAAATTCGAACAGGCTGCTCAGTTCTTGATCGGCTTTCTGCGCCGCCATCGTGACCATCCGCAAGCTTTGGCCTTGCTTGGCGAAACCGCCAACTGCCTTGGCGCTCTCGGACAGGCTGAGCAGTTCCTCCTCAAGGCAATTAAACTCGGTTCTCGCGATTACGACACCCGGCGCCAGTTGGCTGCCGTTGTCAATCAGCAGGAACGCCCGGCCATTGCTATTCCGATGTTCGAAAACCTCGCCAGCGAAAGGGGCGATACCGGCCTGCGTGCGATACTCGCCAACACGCTGGAAAAGATCGGCAAAGCGGATGAGGCGCGGGCGATCTACCGTCAACTTCTCGATGAAAAGCCCACAAGTGCACAATTGTGGATCGCCTACGGCCATAATTTGCGAGCCGGCGGCCAGGTTGAGGATGCGATTGCTGCCTTTCGCAAAGCTATTGCGATTGATGATGGAACTGGTGATGCCTGGTGGGGGCTCGCCAGCATCAAGAAACCGATTTTGAATGACGACGATATCGCTGTCATGAGGGCGGCGCTTGCAATCGCGATCGATGAACGCAACGAAGCCCCCCTCAATTTCTCCCTTGCGCGCGCTCTTCATGACAAGGGTGAATTCGAGGACGCATTTCATCATTATGAAGAAGGCAACCGCCTGCGCGCTAAGGCTATCGGCTATGACGCGAGAGAGCTCAGCGCAGAAGTGGACGAGATAAGGGACAAGGTTGGCATGACTTATATGTCAGGTCTGCCAACGGAATCGGTAGGCGACGATATCCCGGTTTTCGTCGTTTCCCTTCCGCGATCCGGCTCGACGTTGCTGGAACAGATACTGGGCTCGCATTCGCAGATCGAACCGGTCGGCGAGCTTCCATACATTCCGGCGATCCTTCGCGGGTTCATGGAAATGGCGACCCGGAGGGGCAAGACTACCGTACCGCAGGCAATTGAGGGGCTTTCTGGTGAACAGGCTGCTCGTTTTGGGCAGGAGTATCTCGAACGCGCATCAGTCCATCGAACCCAAAACACGCGATTCTTCATCGACAAACTGCCCCATAATTGGAGCAACATCCTTTTCATTCGTAAGATTCTACCGCAGTCGCGCTTCATTGATATTCGCCGACCGGCGATGGATTGCTGTTTTTCGAACTTCACTCAGTCATTCAGCAGCGCGCATGCCGCATCTTTTTCGCTGGAAGATGTCGGACGATGCTATGTCGACAATGTCCGCCTGCTCTCACATTTCGATGATGTTGCTCCCGACATGGTGCATCATGTCGACTATTCGATGCTCGTTGAAGACCCTCGCCAGCAAATCGGCAAAGTTCTGACTTACCTCGGTCTCGATTGGGAAGAAGGCGTGCTTGACTTCCACCAGCTGGACCGTGTTGTACGCACCCCGAGTAGCGAGCAAGTCCGCCGCCCCCTCAATCGCGACGGCATGGCGATCTGGAAGCCTTATTCAAATTGGCTTGGGCCCCTGCGGGAAGCTTTGGGCGATCTCGCCGAACAATAAGGGACAGCACAATGGCATCGGGCAGCAAAAAGAGGGCATGGCACTTCGCTGTCGATCGCGGGGGCACCTTTACCGATGCCGTTGCCGTAACGCCCGATGGGGCGCTGGTGACCGACAAGCTGCTCTCGGAAAATCCCGGCCATTATGCGGATGCGGCGAGCGAAGCCGTGCGGCGCCTCATGGAGCGGCATGGGAATGCCCCCATCGCGGAACTGCGGATCGGGACAACGGTCGCGACGAATGCGCTGCTCGAACGCAAGGGCGAGCGGCTTGCGCTCGCCATCACCCGCGGCTTCGGGGATGCGCTGCGTATCGGCAACCAGGCNCGGCCGGATATCTTCGCGCGGCATATCGTCCTGCCTGAACAGCTGGCNTCGCAGGTGGTGGAGATCGACGANCGGGTTTCCGCCGATGGCGAGGTACTGACTGCCCTTGACGAGCAAGAGGCGCGNCGGGCTTTNGNAGGGCTGCGTGCCGACGGCGTCGATGCGCTCGCCATCGTGCTGATGCACGGCTGGAAATATCGCGATCACGAGGAACGGCTGACCGCCATCGCGCGCGACATGGGCTTTGCGCAGATCAGCGTCAGTCACGAGGTGGCTCCGCTCATTCGCCTGATCCCGCGCGGCGACACGACCGTCGTCGATGCCTATCTCTCGCCGGTCCTGCGACGCTATACCGATACTCTTCAGGCCGGTCTGCCCGAAACCGACAGCCTGCGTTTCATGCAATCGAACGGCGGGNTGGCNGAAGTCGGCGCATTTCGCGGNAAGGATGCCATTCTGTCCGGTCCGGCAGGCGGCGTCGTCGGCATGGTCGCTGCGGGCAAGCCGCTGGGCCATGAAAAGCTCATCGGCTTCGACATGGGCGGGACGAGTACGGATGTCGCGCATTATGCGGGCGAATACGAGCTGACNGGCGATAGCGTNGTGGCCGGCGTGCGNGTGGCCGCCCCGATGATGCAGATCCACACCGTTGCCGCAGGGGGCGGATCGATCTGCCAGTTCGACGGCGGACGCTTCACGGTCGGCCCGGAAAGCGCGGGTGCGGATCCGGGACCCGCCTGCTATCGCAAGGGCGGCCCTCTGACAGTGACTGACTGCAACCTGTTTCTTGGCCGAATAGACCCTGCATTCTTCCCGAACGTCTTTGGTTCGGACGGCAATCAAACGCTTGATCCGCATGCATCCCACAACCGTCTGAAGGAAATCGCCGAAGCGCTTCCACACCCCAGATCGCTGGAGGAAATCGCGGAAGGCTTCCTCGATATCGCGGTCGACAACATGGCGAATGCGATTCGCAAGATCAGTGTGGCGCGCGGGCACGATGTGACGACCTATGCCCTCGCCTGCTTCGGCGGAGCGGGCGGACAGCATGCCTGCAGGGTCGCCGACGCTCTCGGCATGGAAACCGTTCTCGTGCACCCGCTCGCCGGCATTCTCTCCGCTTACGGTATCGGTCTGGCGCCGGTGAAAGCCATCCGCGAAGTCAGTCTCGTCAGAAAGCTTGGCCACAAGTTCGCCGCAGAGCTAGCGGACCTCGAGGCTCAGGCGCGCCGGGCCTTGCTGGATCAAGGTATCGAAAACAGCGAGATCGTGCTCGAAAGCCACGCCCGCCTGCGGTTCGAAGGCAGTGACAGCTTGCTGCCGATCGATTGCGGCGATGTCGCTACGATGGACCGGTCGTTCCGCGCCCTCCACCGCCGGCGGTTCGGCTATTCCGATGACCACGCGCCGATCGTGGTCGAGGCTCTGAGCGTCGAGGCCAGCGGGATGAGTGGCGGCCTCGGCAGTGCAGTGGCCCAGCCGGTTGCCGCCAGCGGCAAGCCCTCGGGCACATGGCAGACCGTAGAACGCGCGGCGATGCGCGCAGGCGACGTCGTGCATGGTCCGGTTCTGGTGATCGATCCGGCATCGACGACAGTCGTCGAAGGCGGATGGCAGGCCCGGCTCGCGGAAGAAGGCAGCCTCGTACTCACACGCAGCGAACCGCTTCAGCGCGACCGTGCGGCGGGGACCGAGGTGGACCCGGTCCGGCTCGAAATTTTCAACAATCTCTTCATGGCGATCGCAGAAGAGATGGGCGTCGTTCTCCAGTCGACGGCGACTTCGGTAAACATCAAGGAACGGCTCGATTTCTCCTGCGCCCTGTTCGACGGATCGGGCGAACTGATCGCCAATGCGCCGCACATTCCCGTCCATTTAGGATCGATGGGCGACAGTATTGCCCGCGTTATCGAAGCGCGGGGCAACGCTCGCGACGGGCGCGGCTTCAGGCGGGGTGATGCTTATGTGCTCAACGATCCCTATCGCGGCGGGACCCACCTTCCCGATATCACAGTGATCGTCCCCGTTTTCTTCGAAGACGATGCTTCCGAACCCGGCGCGTTCGTGGCGGCGCGCGGGCATCATTCGGATATCGGCGGGATTGCACCGGGATCGATGCCACCCGAAAGCCGGACCATCGAGGAAGAAGGCGTACTTATCGATAATGCCCTGCTGGTCGATGCCGGGCATTTCCGCGAGGCGGAAATGCGCGAGGTCCTCGCTGCGGCTACGCATCCTGCGCGCAATCCGGATCGCAACGTCTCCGATCTGCGCGCGCAGCTTGCCGCATGCACCCGCGGGGAGTCACTGCTTCAGTCAGCCGCGCGCGATCAAGGAGCGGACGTGGTGGCCGCCTATATGAACCACGTTCTTGCCAATGCAGAGGAAAGCGTCAGGCGGTTGCTCGACCGGCTGGACGACGGCACATTCGCCTATCCGATGGACAACGGTGCGGTGGTAAAGGTGGCCATCCGGATCAACCGGGATGAGCGATCGGCGGTCTTCGATTTCAGCGGCACTAGTGGACAATTGCCCGATAATTTCAACGCGCCCAAATCCATAACGCGCGCAGCGGCGCTCTATGTCGTGCGCACGCTGATCGACGATGCCATTCCGATGAACGATGGCTGTCTGCGTCCTGTCGAACTTCTTGTACCGGAAGGATCGATGCTCAATCCGCGCCCGGGGGCTGCCGTGGTGGCAGGTAACGTCGAGACAAGTCAGGTCGTGACCGACGCGCTCTTCGCAGCGACAGGCAGGCTGGCACCGAGCCAGGGCACGATGAACAATTTCACCTTCGGTGACGGCGCAGATCAATATTACGAAACGATCTGCGGCGGATCGGGCGCCGGCATCGACCATGATGGNACCAGCGCCGTGCAGACCCATATGACCAATTCGCGGCTGACCGATCCGGAAATNCTNGAAAGTCGGCTTCCGGTCCGTCTNGACACCTTCTCCATTCGGCNGGGGTCCGGCGGNNATGGCGANTATCGCGGCGGAGATGGCGTNGAACGCCGGATNACTTTCCTCCANCCGATGCGCGCCAATATGCTGGCGAACCGGCGGGAGATCGCGCCGCGCGGCATCTGCGGCGGCACTGATGCAGCGCCGGGCCGGAATTGGATCGAGCGTGCAGACAGCTCACGAGAAAATCTCGGCGCTACGGGCTCGGGCGACATGCAGCCCGGCGACACATTCGTTATCCTCACCCCCGGCGGTGGAGGCTTCGGCCCTCCCCGCCAGAAGTGAGGATCGCNATCAGACGGCCGCGTCGCGTTTGACCGTGATGACCTGAGGATAGGTGAATTCCTTCAAGCCATCGACGCCATATTCGGCGCCGAAGCCCGACTGCTTGTGCCCNCCGAAGGGAGCGAACGGCGAGAGGTGCATGAATTCATTGATCCAGACCGTACCCGTTTCGAGCTGTTCCGCGATTTCGACNCCCTTGTCNGTATCTTTGGTCCAGACTGCNCCNGCGAGGCCGTAATCCGAATTGTTCGCGCGTTCGATGACTTCGTCGATNGTGTCGAANTTCAGNAGCGGCATGACNGGGCCAAACTGTTCTTCGGNCACNATCCGCGCATCTTCNGGTGGGTTGTCGAGTATCGTGATCGGNACGTAATATCCGGTGCCGGACGGGTCCTTGTCGCCTCCGGTCAGGAATTTGTAGCCATTGTCCTTCGCATCCTGGATCAGTTCGAGCACGCGCTCATACTGCTTCTTGTTCTGGATCGGGCCNACGCCGGTACCCTGCTGCGAACCATCGCCGACCACNACGGTGTTTGCATANGCAGCGATCGCCTTGGACAGGTCGTCGTAAATATCNTTGTGAATGTAGACGCGCTTGGCCGCGATGCAGACNTGCCCAGCNTTGGANAAGCTCGACCAGAATAGCTGCTCGGCGACTTTTTCGACATCGGCATCCGGCAATACGATCGACGCGTCATTACCGCCAAGCTCGAGCGTGATGCGCTTCAGGTCGCCGCTCGCGCCTGCCATGATTTTCTTGCCCGTGGCAGTCGACCCGGTGAAGGTTATCTTGTCGATGTCCGGGTGCTCGGTAATCAGCGGGCCCAAGGTGTCTTCTCCGGTGATGATGTTCACCGTACCGGCCGGCACCACGTCCTTGATCAGTTCCGCAATGCGCAGCGTAGTCAGCGGCGTGAACGGCGACGGCTTGAGCACGATCGTGCAGCCTGCGACCAGAGCTGGCACGATCTTCTGAATGGCCATCATGATCGGGAAGTTCCAGGGCACGATGCCGCCAACCACGCCCACAGGCACACGGCGGGTACGCGACAGACGCGTATCGTCGTCCTGGCTTATCACNTCATCCAATGTCAGCGTCGATTGCGCAGCAGCAAGTCCGGCTGCGCCGTAAATTTCCTGTTGCGCCTGCGTATGGGGCTTGCCCTGCTCGCTGGTCAGAAGGCGATAGAGTTCGTCGGCATTTCCCTTGATCGCTGCCGCGATACCCTGGACCACTTTTTGACGTTCTTCCTGCGGGGTTTTCTTCCATTCCTTGAACGCGCGTCGCGCGGCAGCGACGGCACGGTCCAGTTCATCCTTGCCACAGGCTGGTACGCGCCCGACCACCTGCTCGTTGGCAGGGTTCAGAACCTCCAGCCACTCGCCATTGTCGACCATTTCGCCGTCGATCAGGTTCTTATAGTCTGTCATCGCTTTTCTCTCCTTGCCGGAATCCAGGAATTTTCTCTCCGCAATATCCTGTCGGGATTCGTTGCATGATGCAACGGGTCTTGCGGCGCGGNCAGAAATTGGAGACAGAAGCACCGGANAGGAGAGCGATGCAGACCTTCGCAACCGAAGCGGTCGACTGGCCGNANACGGCNNCGCNNCTGCGTGANCAGGTNCGTGATCTGGTTGCGCAGCACGGNGANCGAGATCCTGTTCGCCGGGCAAACAGCTGGACCAAGCCGAACCCCGCCTTCAGCCGCAAATTAGGCGATGCGGGCCTGCTCGGCATGACGTGGCCCAAGGAGTACGGGGGGCACGAGCGCAGCCAGCTCGAACGCTATGTAGTGATCGAAGAACTGCTGGCGGCTGGTGCCCCGGTCGGGGCGCACTGGATCGCGGACCGGCAGAGCGGGCCGCTGCTGCTGCGTCTCGGCAACGACAGGCTGAAGCGGCGCTGGGTACCCGCGATTGCCCGCGGCGANGCATTNGCCTGNATCGGCCTTAGCGAACCGGGCTCGGGTTCGGACCTTGCCTCGGTCCGCACGTCGGCACGCCGTGACGGCGACGAGTGGATCATCAACGGCCAGAAAGTGTGGACCACCGGCGCGCATATCAGCCATTTCATGATTGCCCTTGTCCGCAGCGAAGCAGGCAGCGAGCGACAGGCCGGATTGTCGCANTTCGTCATTCCGATGGATGCGCCGGGCGTCACGGTCAAACCNATCATAGACCTGACGGGTGCGCANGAATTCAACGAGGTGTTTTTCGANGACGTCCGCTTGCCAGNCGATGCACTTTTGGGGGTCGAAGGCGAAGGCTGGAAGCAGGCCACTGCCGAGCTCTCGCTCGAACGGTCGGGGCCGGAGCGATACCTGTCGTCCATGGTGCTCTTTCTGGAACTGGTGCGATATGCCGGAACGCNGACAGATCCNGCGCTCCAGCAACTGGTCGGCCGCCTTGCCGCAGAGGCGTGGACCTTGCGATTGATGAGCGCATCGGTCGCGGCCAAGCTTGCACGAGGCGAGGACCCGGCGCTGGAAGCGACCATCGTCAAGGATCTTGGCAATTCGTACGAGCAGGCGATGCCACAACTGGTTCAGGCTGCTGTCGATTTCGGCGACGCAGATGCCGAGGTGCTACGAGCCGTCTGCTTCTACCTGCTGCAGGTAAGCCCGAGCTTCTCGCTGCGTGGCGGCACGCGGGAAATCATCCGTGGAATTATCGCACGCGGATTGGGCCTCAGATGAGTGACACGCGCCGCATGCTGGCTGAAATGGTCGATCCTCTTTTCGCGGGAATGGGTGCGGCAGCCACTGTCGAGCGTGACATTGCTCGGCTGGAAGAGCTCGGACTGCCAAACCTTCTGGTTCCCGAAGCGGAGGGCGGCTTCGGCGGCACCTGGCTCGATGCGCTGACAGTCTTTCGCCTGGCCGGCTATCACGCCCTTGGCATCCACCTGCCGAAGCTCATCGTGAAGCGGGCAGCAGTAGCAGACACCGAGTTGGCAATGGCCTTTGCCCGCGCCTGTCAGATTGCGGGCGCTCTGGACGCGGCGCTGGCCTTGTCGATCGCCTATGCCAATGAACGCCAGCAATTCGGCAGGCCACTGGGAAAATTCCAGGCCGTACAGCAGTCTCTGGCGAGCTTTGCCTGCGAAGCGGCAGCGGCCAATTGCGCTGCGATGGAGCTGCGGCACAGGCGCTCGATCGCGGTAACGCCGAATTCGAAGTCGCCGCTGCCAAGCTCCGCGCGAACCGGGCGGTCGAAATGGGCACCAGTGTTGCTCATCAGGTTCACGGCGCAATCGGCTTCACGGAAGAATACGCGTTAGCCCCCCTGACCCGGCGGTTGTGGCAATGGCGTTCCGAGTACGGCAACGATGCCTATTGGAGCGCTCGGCTCGGCAGTAAGGTAATCGCGCAAGGGGCAGACCGGTTCTGGCCGGAACTTTCCGCGCGAACCGACCATTCCTAGCCGAGCTGTGCAATCCCGGCGCAGCAAATCGCCGGCATTATGCCAGCGCAAGCACCCCCGTCAGAATGTTGCGCACTAGGTCGACCTGCCCCCGAGCGCCCGTCTTCGCATAGATTTTCTTTGAGTAGTACCGGGCGGTTTCAACGGTAAGGGCGTGCGCTTCTGCCGCTTCGACAATCGACAATCCTTGCGCCAGCGACCAGGCAAGGCGCGCTTCCGCAGGCGTCAGATCGAACAGATCGACTAATTGCTCATGGCGGTCTGCGGAGGATGAGCGGTCACCGCGCAGGTAGACAACCGCGACCGCCTTGTCCTTTCCCGCCAGCAAATTGATGCGCGTGGGCGCAACAAGAATATCGATCCATGGGTCCTTGCTGATGTTGATCGCTTGAGGGCGATGTCGGCGGTCGGCCGCCATCGCCTTGGTAAGTGCTGTCAGTTCACGATCCACATGGGGCGAAGATGGCACGAGGCGATCATAGGGACCCCGCCTGAGTGCGCCCGATCGGCGCAGGAAGCTGTCTGCCTGACTGTCCAGATCAACTATCCGGCAACGCTCGTCCAATGCAATCCAGCCAAAGTTCATTCGCCGGAACGCCTCCTCGCTCACGGATGCACGGCTACGTTCGTGCTCGATCGTTTCGAGGACCCTCAGAGTCACACGTAAATGCGGGACCAGAGCAGTCAGCAGGCTGGCGATCTTTGCCGTTGGCGACGCTTGCGCCAGAACCGCCAGCGTCAGAACGATGCCGGCCCCTTCCACGCGCACTGCACGCAGACCAGCATCATCATAGCCGATCTCCTCACCTGAATAGACGCGCCCGTTGCGCATTTCCTCCGCCACGAACCCGATCAATTCGCCGTCATGTAGGGCCACAGCGTCTGTATCGCCCGTACCGGTCAGCCAGATGGCTACGCCCTCGGCCTCGCAGACCCGGCGCATCAGTCGCAGGAAGGTTACCCACATGGGCTGCTCGAATACGCCCGAATGTAGCGGGATGAGCAATTCCGTTTCGCCAAGATTAGGGATGCGCATGCAACCATTTCTATCACCTCCCATTTGGGAGGTCCATTGGCTATGCAGCTTCCTATCTCTCACCAGAGAAACGCGGAGCCGATCCATGACCGACGCCAAATCCCTGACCCATCTCCAACGGCTCGAAGCCGAGAGCATCCATATCATGCGCGAAGTCGTCGCAGAGGCGGAAAAGCCCGTGATGCTTTATTCGATCGGCAAGGACAGTGCCGTCATGCTGCACCTTGCGAAGAAAGCATTCTATCCATCGCCCCCGCCCTTCCCGCTCATGCATGTCGACACGACATGGAAGTTCAAGGACATGTATGCGCTGCGGGAAAAGGCCGCCGAAGAAGCGGGGATGGAACTGATCGTCCATCAGAACCCAGACGCCGCGGCGCGAGGGATCAACCCTTTCGATCACGGCCCGCTACACACCGATATGTGGAAGACGGAAGGGTTGAAGCAAGCGCTCGATAAATACGGTTTCGACGCGGCATTCGGCGGCGCCCGACGCGACGAAGAGAAGAGCCGCGCCAAGGAGCGCATTTTCTCGTTCCGCACTGCCACGCATGGCTGGGACCCGAAAAACCAGCGGCCCGAGCTTTGGAACCTCTACAACGCACGCAAGAAAAAGGGCGAGAGCATCCGCATCTTCCCGCTTTCCAACTGGACCGAGCTCGACATCTGGCAATACATCATGGCCGAAGATATCGAGATCGTGCCGCTCTATTTCAGCGCGAAGCGGCCAACGTACGAACATGATGGCGGGCTGTTCATGGCCGACGACATCGAAAGATTGGAGCGGGTGATCGGACACCGTCCGGAGATAATAGAACGTTCGATCCGCTTCCGCACCCTTGGATGCTTCCCCCTTACCGGGGCGGTGGAAAGCGAAGCTGCGACACTGCAGGAAGTGGTGCAGGAGATGTTACTGACGACCACCAGCGAACGGCAGGGGCGCGTGATCGACAAGGACGCTGGGGATGCGTCAATGGAGAAGAAAAAGCAGGAGGGTTACTTCTGATGACCGATCCGATTTATCAGACCGATGCTCTGATCGCCGAAGATATCGAAGCCTATCTGGAGCAGCATCAGAACAAATCGATGCTGCGCTTCATCACTTGCGGCAGCGTGGATGACGGTAAATCCACCTTGATCGGTCGCCTGCTGTACGATTCCAAGATGATCTTCGAAGACCAGCTCGCCGCTCTGGAAAACGACAGCCGGCGGGTCGGGACCCAGGGTCAGGACATCGACTTTGCGCTGCTGGTCGACGGGCTCGCTGCCGAGCGCGAACAAGGCATTACGATCGATGTCGCCTATCGCTTTTTCGCGACGGAGAAACGCAAGTTCATCGTCGCAGATTGCCCGGGTCACGAGCAATACACGCGCAACATGGTCACCGGCGCATCGACAGCCGATTGTGCCGTCATCCTGATCGACGCTCGCAAGGGCGTGCTGGTGCAGACCCGTCGCCACAGCTTCCTGTGCCAACAGCTTGGCATCAGGAACCTCGTGCTGGCAGTGAATAAGATGGATTTGATCGATTACGATGAGACCAAGTTCAACGCCATCGTTTCCGATTACGCAAAGTTTGCAGAAAGTATCGGCATCGAAGGCTTCACCGCCGTTCCGATATCGGGCCTCGCGGGCGATAATATCACCTCGCGGTCGGACAACACGGATTGGTATGGCGGTCCGGTTCTCATCGACCTTCTGGAAACGATGCAGATCAGNAATACTGCNAGCCAGAAGAAGCCCTTCCGCATGCCCGTCCAATGGGTAAACCGTCCCAATCTCGACTTTCGCGGCTTCTCGGGACTGATCGCTAGCGGCACCGTGAAGCCGGGCGACGAATTACGCTCTCTCCCTTCGGGCAAGACCAGCACGGTAAAATCGGTGGTCACCATGGACGGGGAACTCGACGAAGCGGTTGCAGGCCAATCCATCACGATCACTCTGGAGGAAGAGATCGATTGTTCGCGCGGCGATGTGCTTGCCACTGCCGACGACCCTCCCGAAGTCGCTGACCAGTTCGAAACCACCATCGTGTGGATGGACGACGAGCCGCTCGTCGTCGGCCGCGGCTACTGGCTCAAACTGGGCACGCAGATGGTCAGCGTAACAATCGCCGAACCAAAATACGAAATCGACGTCAATACGATGGAACATCTCGCATCGCAGACGCTGAATCTGAATCAGATCGGGGTCTGCGAGATTACGACCGACAGGCGCATCGTCTTTGATCCCTATACAGAAAATCGCGCGCTGGGCGGCTTTATCCTGATCGACAAGATCACCAACCACACCGTGGGCGCAGGGATGCTGCATTTCAGCCTGCGCCGTAGCCAGAACGTCCATTGGCAGCCTACCGATATTACGCGCGACCACCACGCTTCCATGAAAAACCAGACGCCGCGGGTGCTCTGGTTCACCGGGCTGTCGGGTTCGGGGAAATCGACTATCGCGAACGAAGTCGAGAAGAAGCTGGCCCTCATGAACCGGCATACCTTCCTGCTCGATGGCGACAATGTCCGCCACGGGCTTAACAAGGATCTCGGCTTTACCGAAAGCGACCGGATCGAGAATATCCGCCGGATAGGCGAAGTTGCGAAACTCATGACCGATGCTGGCCTGATCGTGCTGACAGCCTTCATCAGCCCTTTTCGCGCCGACCGGCAGCTTGTGCGGGACATGATCGATGGAGGCGAATTCATCGAGATCCATGTCGATACGCCGCTGGAAATTGCCGAGGCGCGCGATGTGAAGGGGCTTTACAAGAAGGCGCGCGAGGGGAAGCTGAAGAACTTCACCGGTATCGACAGCCCTTACGAACCACCGGAAAGTCCGGAAATTCGCGTCAACACGGTGGAGATGACACCCGAAGAGGCGGCGGACCATATCATCGCGAAGATCTTGCCATTGAAGTAGGCGCGTCGACGGATGTAAAGGATGCATGCTCGCACCAGATGGTCGTGGGCTGGCCGTCCGCGCCATTTCGGTAACCTGAGAAATCGATGCAAATCAGCGAACGTACTTACCAGATCGCGCTAGTCGAAGATGACGGCGCTCTGCGTACTTTGCTGACCCGCTATCTCCGACAGAGCGGGTTTCCCGTTCGCGGGTACGCGACGGCTGCAGAATTTCGGGCATCTGCCGACCAATTCGATCTGGTCATTCTCGATGTCATGCTCCCTGCCACCAGCGGTCTCGACCTGTGCCGATGGTTGCGCGAGAGGAGTAAGGTTCCGATCATCTTCATCAGTGCACGGTCGAGCCATACCGATCGNATCGTGGGGCTGGAACTNGGTGCGGANGACTATCTGATCAAGCCGGTCGACCCAGGCGAACTGGTTGCGCGNATCCGNTCCGTATTGCGCCGTTCGGAAGAAGCCGGACANCGTGACATGGCAGANTATGCATCGATCGTTCGGTTCGAAGGCTGGCAAATGGACCGNCGCCGGCGCGANCTGTTTGCCCCGGAAGGTTCACGNGTATCCATTTCGGAAGCGGAATTCGACCTNCTCAACGTGTTCATCGACATGCCACAGCGCGTTATTGGCCGGGACACTCTGCTCGAGCATTCCAGAAGNCGCTTGCCGGGCCGCGACCANAGCGANCGCAGCGTGGACGTGCTTGTCAGCCGNCTGCGCCGCAAGCTCGGGTCTGTCGATGGCGGGCGCGACTTGATCCGCACNGTGCGNGGCGTGGGATACGTCTTTACTGCGTCAATAGACGCGTGATGGCACGACACAGTCTCTGGCCCAAGGGTCTGACCGGAAGGGTAATCCTCGTTCTGGTGCTGGCCGTACTGTTCCAGTTCCTAGCTGGCAGCGTGCTAATTCGCACCGGAGAGATGCACATACAGCGGCAGGATCTAGGGCGACGGGTTGCCGAACAGGTGCTGATCGCGGAACGTATCATTACTGCCGCCGATCGATCGGACCGCAGTCGCCTGCTCNAAAGCCTGTCTACAATCCATACGAAACTTGAACTCGTCGAAGGCAGCCCGGAGATCGGTCCGGGCATAGATGCGGAAGCCAGGGAAATTGCGAATGCAATTTTCGAGTTCGAGCCAGCCTTGGCCGATTACGAATTACGCCTCTCTCTCGCCTCAGGTTCATTCCTCAACCTTGAGCGAAAAGTCATTGGCGCTATCGAGATAGACGAAGACACATGGATTGGCTTCACGACGCAGGAAAGGGTCGCCGACTGGCGGCTCCTGCTGGAAACCTCGATTCGGGTTGGACTGATAGCCGTACTGATCCTGGGATCCGCCGCCGTGCTTGTCCGTACACTGAGCGCGCCCCTTCGCCGGCTGTCGGAAAATGCGCAGTTGATCGGAACGTCCGGGCGGATCTTTTTCGATGATACCACCGGTCCGGAAGAACTGCGCGAGGTTTCGCGGGCTCTGAACGCAATGCAAGAACGGCTGGAAGGCGTGATCGATCAGCGAACGCAAGCGCTGCTTGCGGTCGGCCATGATCTGCGCACGCCGCTGGCCCGGTTACGTCTGCGAGTGGATGGAATCGAAGATNGGGCGGATCGAAGCGCGGCACGTGAGGACATCGATCAGATGACACGCATGCTGCAGGAGCTCTTAGAGTTCTTCGAGACTGGCGAGAGCCAGTTGGATCGCGAACCGACGGAACTGTCCAGCNTGTGCCAGATGATCGCGGAGGCNTTCGANGANTTGGGAGCAGACGTTCGTTTCGAGGGNCCNGACCGCCTGGTAATCGACGCCGTGCANGATCATCTGGCAAGGGCCATCGAGAATCTGGTCGATAACGCNATCAAATATGGCGGCGACGCNACGATCACGCTCGCCACCGATCCAGACTGGGCCAGTGTGTCGGTAGAAGATAACGGCCCCGGCATCCCTGCATCGCAATTCGCTCGGGTGATGCACCCATTTGAGCGATCCGACGCAGCGCGCTCTGGCAGGCATCCCGGCATGGGCCTTGGGCTGAGCATCGCTCGCAACGTCGCGGAGGCCCATGGCGGCCGTCTCGAACTCGCGAACCGCAGCGGCGGAGGACTCCGGGCGACGCTGACGTTCCCCATAAAATAGCACCTGCAACACTTTGTTACATTCGGGGCGATGCACAGCAATGTTCTAGCGCCATTGTGCACTGCGAAAGATTTCGTCCCCCCCAAGCAGGAGCCAGAAATGGAACAGCTGATGAAAGGCGTGTCGCGGTTTCGCGATGCGGTCTATCCCGAACACAAGCAACGCCTCGAGACCCTCGGGCGCGACGGGCAAAGCCCCACGACTTTGATGATAAGCTGTTCCGACAGCCGTGTGGTACCTGAACTCATCACCCAGTCCCAACCCGGCGAATTGTTCGTGATCCGCAATGCGGGCAACATCGTACCGCCTTGGCAGCGGGTAAACGGCGGCGTGACCTCCACGATCGAATATGCCGTCATGGGCCTCGGCGTGACAGACATCGTCATTTGCGGCCACGCCGACTGCGGCGCGATGAAGGCGCACTTCGCGCCCGAAGGCGCTCTCGATGCCATGCCGTCGGTCAAGGAATGGATTGGTCATTCCACCGCTGCACACTCGGTGATCGAAGCTTGCTGCGGCTCGGCGGACGACGGCGAAAAGCTTGACCGTCTCGTGGAAGAGAATGTCGTCCTTCAGCTGACGCATCTGCGCAGCCACCCCTGCGTAGCCGCTGCACTGGCTAAGGGCGAACTCCGCTTGCATGGCTGGGTGTTCGACATCTCCGAAGGCGCAATCCGCGCGCTCGACGGCGAAAGTGGCAAATTCCGCCGCATGGAAGATCCCCAGCACCCGGTCCCGGTTGCCGATTTCGGCGGTAATCGCCAGCAGGCTCGGGAAGCGGCCTGACCTCCCAGTCCCTTCCCAGGGCCGGTGCCCGTTCGCAGGAGTTCGAGCGCACCGGCCCACCCTCCCGTCAGATGTGCTGACCCGAGACTTTTACACTAAGGAGCCGTCGTGGCCGACAAATCGTCGTTATTCTCGTCCTTGGGCAAGGACATTCCCGCTTCAATCGTGGTGGCGCTGGTCGCCCTGCCGTTGTGTCTGGGTATCGCGCTCGCTTCGGGCGCGCCCTTGTTCTCCGGACTGATCGCGGGGATCGTCGGCGGCATNGTCGTCGGTGTCCTCTCCAAATCGCAACTTTCGGTCAGCGGCCCCGCAGCGGGCCTGACCGTGATCGTCCTCGACGCATTGGCGGTCCTGCCTACCTGGGAAATCTTCCTCCTGGCAGTTCTGCTCTCCGGTTTGCTTCAGGTCGGGCTTTACTTCACCCGTTCGGGCACTCTGTCGGAATTCGTGCCCAGTTCGGTCATCACCGGTATGCTGGCGGCGATCGGCCTGATCCTGATCCTCAAGCAAATCCCTTATGCCATGGGCTATGACGGAGATTTCGAAGGCAGCCTCAGCTTCCTCCAGCCTGATGGTTTCAACACGATTTCCGCCTTGTTCTACTCCGTTTGGGATTTCTTCCTGCTGGGGCCGATCATCATCGCAGTGGTTTCGCTTATCTTCCTCTTCTGGTGGGATGCAAACCGACCCAAAGACGGCCTGCTGAAGCTCCTGCCCGGACCACTGGTTGTCGTTCTGTTTGGCGTGCTTGCAAACGAAGCGTTCAAGCTCTTCGCACCCGGGCTCGTCATCGACCCAAGCCAGCTCGTACAGGTCCCCGTATCGGAATCGCTGGGCGAATTCGTCGGACAGTTCCGTACTCCCGACTTCTCGGCCATCACCATGCCCGACGTATGGATCGTGGCAGTGACACTAGCGATCGTAGCCAGTCTGGAATCGCTGCTGTGCGTTAAAGCCGTCGACGAAATCGACCCGCGCCGCCGTACCACCGACAAGAACCACGAACTGCTCGCACAGGGCGGTGGTAACTTCGTTTCCGGCCTGATCGGTGGCCTGCCGCTCACGTCTGTTATCGTCCGGTCTTCGGCCAACGTTGCTGCTGGAGGTGAAACCAAGACTTCGGCCATCCTCCACGGCTTCTGGTTGCTCCTGAGCGTTCTGCTGATCCCGGTCGTACTCAACCTCATCCCGCTTGCTGCGCTCGCTGCGATCCTCATTCAGGTNGGCTACAAGCTCAACACGCCTGAACTCTACAAGCGCCGCTGGGCACAGGGCTGGCATCAGTTTGTGCCCTTCATGGCCACTATCGCAGCAATCCTCTTCACCGATCTGCTTCGCGGCATCATCATCGGACTGGTCATCGGCTTCGTATTCGTCGTCGCCCGCAACTTCCGCACTGCAGTCAGCGTAGCCAACGACGGTGATTTCTGGATGGTNCGCGCTCGCCGCAACCTNTACTTCATTCANAAGTACGAGTTGCANAATTCGCTCAACAAGGTGCCGGAAGGCGCGAGCGTGGTGATTGATCTCGAACGGGCGGAATTTGTCGATCCGGACAACATCGACATCATCAACAGCTTTGCCCGCAACGCCAAGTTCCGCGACGTTTCGGTCACCATCCGCGGCGATGTCGACCACCTCGAAGACACTCCGCTGGAAGCCCCTGCCAAGAAGGTAGCTTACACATGAAGACCATTCGAGAACTGAAGCTGTCCAACAAGGCCTGGTCGGACGAGATGCGTGAGCGCAAGAAGGACTATTTTGCGCGGCAGACGGTCGGCCAGAATCCGGAGGTGATGTGGATTGGCGGATCCGACAGTCGTGTATTTCCGCACCAGATCACGCAGACCCGACCGGGCGAATTGTTTATCCATCGCAATCTCGCCAATCTTGTCTACTCCGATGATGACAATCTGATGGCCGACTTGCAGCATGCGGTCGACGATCTGAAAGTCGCGCACATTATCCTGTGCGGCATATACGGTTGCAACGGCATGGGTGCCGTATTGAATGGCGACGCGACCGGTCACATGCATTCCTGGCTACGCGCTTTGCGGGAGGTCTACGAAGAAAACCGTCTGGAAATCGATTCGATTGAAGATCCCCTGGATCGGCAGAACCGCTTGGCCGAACTCAACGTCCGTGAACAGCTTCGCCGACTTTCGCAGCTCGACATTGTGCGCGCTGCTTTGGAACGCGGGCAAGACCTGACCTTGCATGGCTGGATCTACGATTTGAGCAACGGCAGGCTGACCGAATTGTTCGAAGTCGAACCCGTCAGCGAAACGTCGGGCTTTGCTATGCCTCTGCAGGATGTTCCGCAGATGGAAGACCATCTCGCCGTTGCAGAGTAATTGAATGCATGGTGTGGTAGCGAACAGGCCCCGCGCGCCTCTCGCTACCACACCTAACCTCGCGGTCAGGCAATCGCACCCAGTTCCTTCTCAAGCTTGGACAACCACGGTGCATAGGGCTTCCATGCCCCTTGCCCGGACCGGTTGAGCGGACGTCGAACCTGTTCGGAACTTGCCGTCCGTACCGCCCGCTCGGTTCGATGGAAATCGAGGCAGGATTCTTCGAACGGAAGGCCGATATGATCCAGCATGCGCCGGGTCTGGCCTTCCAGATCATCGAGCACATCCTCGTGGTTCACTCGGAGGACCCGACCGGGAAGCACACTATCCCAATGGTCCATCAGACCGACATAATCGCGGTAATAGCGACCGATNTCCGTCAGCCCGTACGTGAAGTCCTGCCCCTCGGCAAAAAGCTGTTTGAAGCCCGAGAAGCAGCAATCCATCGCATCGCGCCGGGCATCGATAATGGTCGCGTTGGGCAGGATTAGGTGGATCAATCCGATGTGGCGGAAATTGTTCGGCATCTTGTCGATGAAGAACGGCGCACCCTGTCGGTGAATGCGAGTATCCTCGATGAAGCGATCACCCATTTCAGCAAATTGATCCGCGTCCAGATCGTGGAGCACGTCAGGATAACGGCTCTTGCCGGCCTTCCGCCCCCGCAATTTGTGCGCGAGCGCGAGGATGTTCGGCAGTTCCAGCGTCCCATCGATCTGTGAGTGACTGGCAAGGATCTGTTCGAGAAGTGTCGATCCGGCGCGCGGCAGGCCGAGGATGAAGATCGGGTCCCACACACGGCTACCCACATTCGCCTTGCTCTCGAATAATTCAGATGTGCAGACTCTCTTCTGCGCGTCGATTTCAGCAGTCATCCGGTCGGCATCATAACCGGTTTGACGGCGCTTCAGATCATTGCCAAGTTCATAAAAGCGGAATGACTGGGCATGTTCGGCGCGGTCTTCGAAGGCCTTGCCGAGCGCGAAAGCAAGGTGAACCCGGTCCATGAAGCCGATGTCCGTGCGCGCTGCCTGCCCTTGCATGGCGGAAAGCTCTGCTTCGGTAAAACGATAGGTCTTGAGATTGGCCAGCGCGTAATACGCATCCCCATGTCCGGGCCGCGCAGCGATCGCCGCGCGATAGGACGCCACAGCGCGTTCCTGATCCCCGACCGTCTTCAGCGCATGGCCGCGCGANGTCAGCGTCGCCGGATCGCCGGGCAGGCGCGCCANTACACTATCGAAAAGTTCGAANGCCCGGTCGTAATTGCCNGTCTGCATGCTTTCGATNGCNAGGTGGGACTGAAACAGCGGGCTGTCAGGATCTCGCTNATACAGCGCCTCTGCTTCTTCGCATGANNGAGCGAACTTTTGTCGCTTGCGAAGCACGTCGATATAATCGAGCCGAACCTGAATATTATCGGGNTCGAATGCCGCGGCGCTCTCCAGCAGGAATTCCGCATCATCAAGTATNCCCAGCCTNAGGCCGATCTGNGCCAGCAACCGCATCGCTTCGACATNCTTGGGATTGCGGCGNAGAAAGTGTCGGCAGATTTCTTCTGCCCGCAGTGGTCGGCCTTCATGGAGATGATGCGTCACCGCAATCAGNTCTTTAGGCAAGGCCAGGAGACGCCGTTCCTGANTGCGCGCAGTTGTCGCTTCGCCCATTCGNCCAGCCGCTTCGAGCAATTNCGCCNGTGCNCGCCAGCTTGCCGCGAGCGCGGGATTGAACCGGACTGCGCGGCCATAAGCNTCAANTGCTTGCTCCGTGTCGCCCGTCGCACGCGCNAGGTGGCCGGCCTCCTGCCAGGCGCGNCCATATTCGGGGATCTGGGNGTGCAGGCGGTCCAGATAATCCTGCGCATCCTGNTNNCGTGCCAGATAACGGTTTGCGACCGCCNCGATATAGAGCGCCTCGGCATCATTCGGGACATCGGCCANGATGGCCTCGGCAAGTGCCAGCCCCCGCTCGAANGCGTTGGCCTGCAGCGCNTCCTGCGCGTCCTTCAGCGTTTGGTCACGCCGATCCATCCTGTCTCCTCGTTANTTCTTGTACAAATGGCGGAGGCGAGCCTCAAGCTGCGCCCCCGCCATANATACGACCGTTGTTCTGGGTCAGTAGCTGAAGGTGGCTTTCGCGCCCACCGTCAGCGGCCGATTGGTTACGATGCGCGCGCGATCGTAATAAAAATCGCCCGCAATTTGAGCCCGCTCGTCAAACAGGTTTGCCCCGTAAACCTCGAACCGCCACTGATCGTAGGATACGCCCGCCGACAGATCGACCACGGTGTAGCTGTCGAGCTCCAACCGATTGATGGAGATAATGTCGGTGAACTTNGAGGCTGAATGCGAAATGGACGGCTGGATAAANGCGCCNAGNTCGTCGGTCAGATCCCACTCATAGCGCACCCGCAGATTACCCTGAAAGGANGGGGCATAGGCAAGATCGGATCCNACCTGCACGTCGTCCGTCGGGGTCAGGACCTCGGTAATCTCGGTATCGAGCAATGACACCGCACCCGAAAGCGTCAGACCGGGCGCTGCATAAGGCGCGAAGGTGAAATCGGCTTCGAAACCCTTGATCTCTGCATTCGCCGCATTGTCCGAAAAGAACAGATTGGTGATGCTGGGATCGAAGATGGTCGTTTGCAGATTGCTGATGTCGACGTAAAATAGGCTGCCGTTGATACGCAGCTGACGATCGAACAGTTCGGTTTTCGCGCCGATCTCGTAGTTCTTCACCTCGTCCGATTCCAGCTCGAACGGAACGGTGAAGCCGTCGGGTCCTTGCGCACCACCGGGACGATTGAGCAGGCCGGGACGGAAGCCTTCCGAATAGGTCGCATAGAACAGCAGATCTTCCGTCGGGGTGAAGTTGACAGTCGCCTTGAAGATCACGCCCTCGGTCTTCGCCTTGTCGGGTGCACGGATCGCGTTGAACACCTGTTGCGCCTGAGCAGCAGTAAGTCCTGCTGCCTGTATGTCCTCAAGGCTATCGTCTCGTCCGAAGGTCTGACGCAGATCGGCATCGCACGACCCGATGAAGGTATATTGCCCATCGCCATCATAGAGATCCGACAGGTTGGTGCCAAAGGCGTTCGCATCCTGCGCGGCGCCCGCATTGCAGAAGGAACTGTTGGCTGTGCCTTCGAAATCGACCTCGACGTTGTAATACCGAGCGCCGCCGGTGATCGACAGCAAATCGGGAACAAGGTCAATGGTTGCTTCCCCGAAAATGCCGAACTGCTGATCGGTCCGCTTCACGTCGTTACGGAAGATGACACCATACGGAAACGGTCCCGCATCGCTGGCATAGGCTCCCGGGAAAGGGAAGTTCGGCGCAAACCCGCCGAACGGCTGGGCCAGTTCGCTACCCGGATAGGTATAGTCGTTGCGTTCCTTGAGCACGAGGTCGGAATAGAACCCCCCTGCAGTCACACGGAAGCGATTTTCCTCCGGCGTGCTGAGCCGCAATTCCTGCGTGAACACCTGAAGATTGCTATCCGAGGTGACATAGAGGTTGGGCGCCTGGCATGTCCCGCTCGGTGCCGCGTCGCCGGGATAGCTGACCGACCCATCGCAGATGTAATATGGAAGGTACTGGCCGGCGAAAAGATAATCCGAGTAGTCGATCCGCTGCTCGGTTTCGCGTTCCGTGTAGGCACCGTTGTAAATCACATCGAGCATGCCCAGACGGCCTTCGACGCTCCAGGCAGTGTTGGAGAAATCGTCCTCCAGCCGGTCGTCTTCAAAGCGCTGGATCTCAAGATCATCGAGATCGAGTTCCGGATCGGCGAAGAATACTCCGTCGCTCTCCAGACTTTGGCGGCTGTGCGCTACGGTGATTCGCCAGTCCGGCGATACCTCGTAAAGGGCCGAGACGCGGAAGCCTGAATATTGGGTGTCGTTGAAGTCATTCTCGACCAGCCCGGCGTTATTCGCCTCGATGAAGTTAACGCCCGACAGGTCATCGCCCGATTGAAAGCCGGCGCGATTGGGTGCCACGGGCACACCGTTGTCGCGCACCGTTCCGGCTGGGCGGAAGCGCGCGCTTTCGCTTGCGTCGCGGGTGCCTGCGACATTGTCGATGTAGCCGCCCTGATCATCGAGATATACGACGCCGCGCACGGCGAGATTGTCGGTCACCGGCACATTGAGCATGGCTTCGGCCTTGTAGCTCGCCTCGCCTCCCTTGGTGAAGGACGTGCCGACACTGACCCTGGTGTCAAAGCCCGACAGATCGGGCTTGTTGGTGATGAGCCGCACGACACCAGCCTGCGAACTCGCTCCGAACAAGGTGCCCTGAGGCCCGGAAAGAACTTCGATCCGTTCGAGGTCGGCGGCATAGACGTCGAGATTACGACCCGGCTGTGCCAGCGGTTGCTCGTCTAGATAAAGCGAAACGTTAGGAGCAAGACCCGCGACGCCCGCCGTTGTGAGGTTTGGCGTGGTCGACGCAAGTCCGCGAATATAGATCGTGCTCTGGCCGGGACTGCCACCGCCAGCGGTCACGGTGGGCAATTGCTGCAGATAATCGTCGAAGGTCGCGATGTTCANCTGGTCGAGCTGTTCCTGACCCAGGGCCTGAACCGAAACCGGTACGTCCTGCAGATCTTCGCTGCGACGCTGGGCGGTGACAACGATGGTTGTGACGCCGCCTTGGCGCGGCTGCCTCTGAGCGCCGGTCCGGCTCTCGGGCTGCGTGGCGGTTCCCGAAGTAGTGGAACTCTGCGCGTGCGCATGTGTGGGTGAAAGAAGTGCAATCGCAAGCGCACCGAATGATATGCCTTGTGCGGTTTTAAATAGGATAATGGCCCCCTTGAAGATGTCATGCGTGAAGTCGATCAACCGGCGCGACAAGTCGGCCAGGTATCGACGATGATGGATGTTGTGTGGGGGCGACCTACGGAAGCTGGTCCCGTTCGGCCACCGAAGTGCCCCTATTTCCCGGGATTGGCCGATGGCTGTTGCTGCAATGCAACNATTAATCCCGCCACCCGGCAGTGCCGGTCACTTAGTTGTGCTGTTGATCACTTCTTGTCCGCTGCGACCCCGACCGCCGTCGTGGGCACGCCCTGATGTTTACGGATCAAGTCGTAACAGATCGCCTTCACGATCGAAATCGCCATCAAGGCGACGACGAACGAGAATGGGAGTGCGCCAATGATCATCGTGATCCGGATCGCCTCGATTCCCCCAAGAACCAGCATGCTGCCGACTATTGCGGCGAGAGCGGCCCCCCAGAACAGAATGTGCTTTCGATGTTCGCCTTCCGTGTCGCCTGCTCCGTTGATCGTATTTACGATCAGGATCGCGCTGTCGGTGGAGGTTACGAGGTACGTCATCAGAAGCACCACGATCATGCCAGAGACGGCAAACGCCGTTCCAGGATCTAGGATGACGGCNAAGGTCGCATAAAGCTGGTCGGCCATCGTGGCATTCACAATGGTGCCACCTGCACTTCCATTGAGTTCAAGNGCGATNGCGGTGCCGCCNAGCANTGTCATCCAGATGAAGCATACCAAAGATGGGACGAGAACCACGCCGAAGATATACTCGCGGATCGTCCGCCCTCTTGAAATGCGGGCGATGAACATGCCGACAAAAGGGGAGAACGCGATCCACCACGCCCAGTAGAACACCGACCAGTCCAACTGCCACGCTACCAATTGCTCTCCTACGGGGCTCTCATCGGAAAACAGGGTGAGCGACAGGGGAATGAAATGCCCGATATAATCCGCGATTCCCTGNCCCAGCAGTTTCAGGGCGAATAGGCCNGCGCCCATGATCGCAAACAGCAAGAGCAGCAGAAAGGANAGGCCAAGATTGAGGTTGGAAAGCCACTTGATACCCTTNCCCACGCCCGACAGCGCACTGAGGGTAGAGGCACCGACCAGAATGGCCAGGGCAAGCGCAATGGCAGGAAGGGAAGAGGACCCATCCGGATTGAGCAGCCAATCACCCAGGCCAACGCGCGAAAGACCGACAACGAATTGTTCTACGCCGAGGCCCATGGTCACTGCAACGCCGAGTATGGTTGCCACGACCGCGACGACANCGACCACGTGGCCGCCAAATCCGGACATGGTCTTTCCGAATAAAGGAACCAGAGCGGACCGGATCGTCAGCGGAAGATCGCGCCTGTACGCTACGTAGCCGATCGCCNGCCCCACCAGGGCATAGGTTCCCCAGGCTGCGAAACCCCAGTGGAGGAAGGTATAGACAAATGCAGGCCGCACCGCGTCCCAGGATTGCGCCTGGACCGCGCCGCGGATGATGTCTGGATTTTCAGAAAAATGGGAGAGTGGCTCACCCGTCGAATAAGTGAGCAGCCCGATACCGATGCCCGCACCGAATAGCATGGCAAACCACGAAAGACGTGAGAACTCAGGCTTTTCTCCGGCATATCCTATCCTGAGGCTGCCGGTTTGCGGGAAAATTGCCAGGATGGCACAGATCGCTATGAGCGCCGCCACAAGATAGACATACCAGCCGGCGAAGGACGATATGATCGTTGAATTGGCCGCCGACAGGGTCTCGTTGGCGCTGACTGGGAAGAAGATCGCCCACAGGATGATGNGCGTGACGATGATCTTCGCTGGGATTGTCACCTGACGGCTGAAGCCATCGTAAAAGCCGCGATCGGCCGTGCTGATCGGCAGTNCGACCAATGGCGGGGCTATCCCCTTGGGATCATCGGATGACATGGTTCTCTCGCTGACTTGGCTGTCCCAAGGTTCGGCGAACAGTGGGTAAGGATGCTGGCATCATACGGACGATCGTCAAGAGATCAAATGGCGCTGCGATCTTAAGCATGGTGCGATTGCCCCAACGCACACCGGAATAAGCCCGCGATGCCAGGTCGCGGTACGCGGCGTCTATTGCGGCAGGNAAAACATCGACCGCCTTGCCCAGCCCGCACAAAGCACNCAGCATTCTCACCGGCGCGCANTAGGCAAAGGTTGGATTTTTCAAGCTTTTCTCAATCTTTCCATATTAACGCGATGCTNCAGTNCCACTNAACCACGCCTCGAGAAGCCTCGCCCAAGCAATGGTCGCAATCCTNATCACTCTCGCTGTCGCCGGCATGGTGGGCATAGCGCTGGCCGTTTGGCTCAGGCCGCAACTCATCCANCTGCNCGGCTCCATGGAGCGNGCTGAAGGACTGATCGGANTAAAGCANACCGGCGGATTTCTGNCCCGGGCGTCACAAATAATCGTGGCAATGGAGCAGGCGCTCCAAAGCTCAGCGCCGCGTGCNCAATCTCACGCGATTTCGGGTTTGCCGACGCGCGAACCCTTGATTGCGCGGATGAAGAGCGATCGAAAGGGNACNCTCGGCATCCTGGCGTTGAAAGACTANGATCGCTTGTGCGCCTTCGACCCGGAATCGGCAGAGCGCTTGTTGCTGATNATGGTCGAGCGTTTGACGGCAATGGTGCCAAGNGACCAGCTCGTCGCACAGCTTGATCGCTCCCATNTGGCTATCTGGATTGGGCCGGACATGGAGTTGGCGTCGGCGANNACCGAGGTGGAAGCACTCGCCTANTCATTGGGCGATCGCTGGTGTGANGGCGAAAGAGAAATTTTTCCCGAAATCGCATTCCGCACCGGAGAGTTCACGTCCGACAGCGGAGCTCCCGAAGCCTTGCTGTCGCAAACCCTGTCATCATTCTCGGTTCCACTGATCACCGACGTGCGGGAAATCGTATCGAGCATCGATCCTGCGATCCAGTCGCGCGAGCGCTTCCAGATAGAACAGGATCTGCGTCAGGCTGTCGGACGGGACGAACTGCGCATGCAGTTTCAGCCTCTGATAGACGCGTCGACAGGGCGGGTGTCGGGGGCAGAGGCACTGCTCCGTTGGCACCATCCCACGCGAGGACTGATCCCGCCGACCCGTTTTATTCCGATCATGGAAGCTTCCGATCTGTCGCCTGAAATTGGCCTTTGGGCTCTTAACCGGGCGGCGCGAGAGGTACGCCAATGGCGCGACGGTGGACATGATCTACGTGTTGCGGTCAACGTGTCCGGTAGACAGTTGGATGGCGCCGNCCTGCCGCTCATGATCGAACGGACACTGGCGCGACATGATCTCGGTGGGGAAGCTCTGGAGATCGAACTGACAGAAACGGTTGCCCTTGCCGAAGGTGATTGCGCCGCGCGCCTTAGCGACGCTCTGCGGTCGCGGGGCATCCGGATCGCAATCGACGATTTCGGCACCGGTTATTCCAGTTTCGCGGCGCTCAATGCCATCGCCTTCGACAAGATAAAGATCGACCGGGCATTCGTAACTGACGTTCATGCCCGACGCGAAAGCCAGGCGATCTGTTCCAGCATTCTTACGCTTGGCCGGGGACTTGGCATTAACGTATTGGCCGAAGGCGTCGAAACAGCCGAAGAATTCTTATGGCTGCGCGATCATGGATGTCGTTTCTTCCAGGGTTTTTATTTCGCCCGGCCGCTTTCGGGCGAGGACTTCCTGACTTTTGTCAAAGACGAACAGACGCTCAACAGATTGTTGCAGGCGGACACACAACTTATTTCTGAGAGGATGCGGGCATGACGACCCTTTTGCGGAGCGTGAAGATAGGCATGGGCCTGTTTGGTGTTCTGGTGCTGAGCGCATGCTCGTCCGGACCAAAAAGCATAGCGCCTGCTTCTGCCATACAGCAGGTCGATCCTGATGAGGTCGAAGAAATTGCAGCCTTGCTTGACCGGGGAGAGGTTCGATCCGCGGAGAAACGACTCCGGAAAGGTTTGGACCGGGATCCGATGAACCCTTCCCTGCAAGTCCTTCTACAGGGCATCGAAGGTGACGCCCGAACCGATCTGGGACCGAAAAACTTCAGCTACACCGTCCGCTCTGGCGAAACGATGACGGAATTGGCTGAACGCTTTCTTGGCAACCGCCTCAAGTCCTATCAGCTGGCGAAATATAACGGTATCGATGTGCCGGACGCATTGGAAGTCGGGCGCGAACTTCTGATACCCGGACAGTCACCCAATGCAGCGAGCACCCCTCGATCGACACCAAAGGCGGAAAAAGCCGCACCTGCCCGCCCAAAAACGGAAGTGGCAAAGCCAGCTAAGCCGGCAGCCGCCCCTGCGCCACGCAAGACTGTCGATCATGCTGCTGCCCGTCGTGCGCGCTCCGCGGGGCTTGTTGCCCTCAATCAGGGCAATGTGAAACAAGCGATTTCGCTGCTCCGCCGCGCAGCTGCGCTCGACCCAGACAACAAAGCGATTGCAGCTGATCTGCGCCGGGCGGAACAGATTGCCGCAACTGTCAGGGCACGACAGTAATTGGTTGATAAGACTTTTACTTTAATGCCGCGTCACCTGCCGATTGGACTATCGAGCTGGAAGGGACGCGCACAGTATGATCGAACGGCTCGACCGTTACCGGATAGAGGGCAAGCTTGGCGAAGGCGCCATGGCCGACGTTTACCGTGCACACGATCCGGAAATCGGTCGTACGGTTGCCATCAAGGTTCTCAAACCCGAATTCGCCAGCAATGCAGACATTGGTAGTCGTTTCCTGCGCGAAGCGCGGGCCGCAGGTGCCCTGAGCCACGCCAACATCGCGACAATCTATGACGTAGGTGAGGCCGACGGAATTGCCTACATCGCGATGGAGTTGGTGGACGGACGGCCACTCGACCGCTGGATTGCGGCCAATGGCAGGATTCCGCACGAACGAACGCTCCACCTAGCACTGCAACTCGCCCAGGCTCTCGGCTATGCGCATAGCATGGGGATCGTGCATCGCGACGTGAAGCCATCCAACATTTTGATCTCCGAAGACGGGAAGACCGTNAAACTGCTCGACTTCGGGGTAGCGAGAATGGGCGANGCNGATCCTTCCGCGCTTGAGAGGACGCAGGTGGGCCAGCTTGTCGGCACACCGCGTTACATGAGCCCCGAACAGGCGCTCGGTCTGCCGGTNGACGCCCGTTCCGACCTCTTCTCACTCGGGGCGGTTTTCTACGAAATGACGACCGGAAAACCAGCTTTCCCTGGCGGAGAACTGGCAGTGCTCGCAATCCAGATCGCTCAGGGCAAAGTCACGCCGATCGGAGAGGTCACCACTGATTGCCCACCTGGATTTCGCGCGGTCATAGACAGACTTCTCGCGAAAAAACCCGAGCAACGTTATGCTGACGGCACTGCCCTCGCCCAAGTGCTCGAACGCGAAGTGAACGACGCACGCGAAGGAGGCGCAATTTCGCGAGGCCTTTCTTTGCGGTTCAAAGTTCCAATCGCACTTTTTCTGGTCACGGCCCTCGCCTTGGCGGCTTGCGTCAGCGTCATTCTTCACCGCCAGCAGCAAGCACTCGAAACGATGGCGGCAGCGACCGGCAACAGCATTGCAGCCTTCATTACCGGCAATGCNGCCGTCACGATTGCAGAGAACGCCGGAATGCCGTCTGCGCAACAGGACTGGACGGCTCTTCAGGCGTTCGTCACCACTGCCGCGCAAGACGACGCCATGCGCGGAATTGTCGTCGCCGACGCAGATGGCACCATNCGGGCGTCCAGCAACCCGCNACTCNTCGGCAGGCGCTATCAGAGTCATGACNCCGAGNNCGCGATCCTGGAACAGCCGGATCGGCGCGTNACNAATGTGTCCGANGCGGATGGCGGTGGCATGCGCTTTGTNCATCCGGTGAACTATGCCGGGGTCCGGTTCGGAACAGTAGATCTGGTGCTGAAACGCGACGCGCTNAATGCGGCCCTTTCTACATCNAAAGCTCTGTTNGCAGGGCTTTCGGCCGCTGTCATGGCCGTAGTCCTGCTNATTGGATATCTAAGCGGCGCGTTTGTNGCGCGTCCANTGCGTCGCCTGCGAAAGGCGCTGGACGAAATGACGGCGGGCGATCTCACCACTCGCATTTCACATCAGCGCCGGGACGAGGTGGGCGAGGCTTTCGATGCCTTCAACCGCGCAGCATCCACCGCTGAGGTGCGCAGTGCCAGCACCNCGAAACCGNCCGATACCGCGGTTCTTGCTACCCGGATCGCGGCGTAGGAGCATCGCAATGTACATGCTTCAACTGTTCGATATCGACGACGCAGTCCAGCCGATCGACGCACGGCTGTTTGCTACGGGGAACCTCACTATNGGACGCGACGCTGCTGCCGACTGGAGCATTGCAGACCCCAATTGCGAAGTGTCACGCAATCATTGCGAACTTCGGATCTCGGACAATGGCCTGTCGCTCCATGTCAGCGGAGCGAACGGCGTTTATGACGACTTCAGCGGCGCCCGTTATCCGGACGACGCCGAATTCGTGCTCTCTNTGCCGGCAACNTTGAGGCTGGGACGGTTCCGCATCGTCATCGCTCCTGCGCCCCTTGCCGCATCGCCTTCCGGCGCAGCAGATCGCACGATGGTTCTCACTCCTCCGCTCGGCACATCGACCGATGTTCCCAGCGAATGGGACGAACCGACAAATCAATCGACACCTGCCAGCGGAACGCTTCTGGAAGCTTTCTGTCAGGGGGCCCAACTCGATGCGTCGCTGTTGTCCAGCGAAGACCCCGATGAGATCATGCGCCGCGCCGGCGCTCTTTACCGCCAGATGGTCCTTGGAATTGGCGACCTTATGTCCGAACGCAATGCTGCGCGGCAAAGATACAGCCTCAACCGAACAACCATGTCGGGCCAGGACAACAATCCTTTCAAATGGGCACCCTCCCAAAGGCTCGCCGTCGACCTCCTGCTTGCAGAATCAACCGGCTTCATGTCCGGTCCTACAGCGCTGCAGGCTTCGTTTCGCGACGTCAAACGGCATCTCGTCGCTACCTTTGCAGGCATGCGCGGGAGCCTGCGCGCAGCGATCAATCATTTGAACCCGGATCGACTGGACGGGTCGGGTTCTCGGCGCAAGACGTTGCTTCAGACGCGCTCTCAGTCAGCCTTGGAACAACTACGTGAGCGTCATGCCGAACTTTGTTCCGAGATTGCGGACGGTGTGCCGGGCGCGCTCGACCGCGCCTTTGTGGTGGCCTACGACGAAGCGGAAACGGTTGCTGATAAATGCGACTGAGCAGGTTCTTCCGGCATCGGAAAGAGAGCGATCCGCTGGCTTCGTCGGATATTCAATCCGTAAGCCGTAGCCATGTCGGTCGGTTCCGCACTCTTAACGAGGACCGCATCCTCGATCGTCCGAATTCCCGGTTATGGGCAATCGCCGACGGCATGGGCGGTCATGTTAACGGCAGTCTCGCTGCAGAGACCGTCATTGCCCATCTTGGAGGTTTGCCCCTGGTACAGGAACCGGCGGCCATTCGCGCTGCCATCGAAGCGGCGAATGGCTCGATCCTTGAACAGGCTGGCGGAAAAAGCGGGACGACGATCGTCGCACTGAAAATATTTGATGACTGCGCGCGCATCTGGTGGGCCGGCGACAGTCGCGCCTATCGTTTGAGAGACGGGAAAGTGGAGCTTCTGACCCGAGACCATAGCCTTGTACAGGAACTGGTCGAAGTGGGCGAAATAGCCGCCGACGAAGCGGCAGGACACCCTCGGGCCAATGTCATCACCCGAGCGCTCGGCATTGCCAGCAGTATAGATCTCGACGTGCGGGAAATCGAAGTGCGTGCGGGCGACCTGTTGCTTTTGTGCTCTGACGGCCTTTCCCGCTCATTTGTCAGTGACGATCTTCGCAACGAGGAGCCGATCGATGCCATGGCTGATCGATTGCTCAGGAATGCACTCGAGCGAGACGGGCGCGACAACATCTCCTTCGTGCTCGTAAAAGCGTAAGCATTCTCGATACCACCGACGTTGTGAGATTAACGGGGGAGTGCGTCAAAATCCCCGGACAGCTCACAGCAGGAACCACATACCTCCCAGCAAAACGACCGAACCGGTTCCCATCAGACTGGCGACCAGCCGCAGGTTCATCCGCCTCAGGGGCTGGACAGAATGAGCGTCCAGCCGCTCGAGAACGCTGCAGGAATTACGCTCCGCGAGATAGAATATCACCATCCCAGACAGGATGAAGCAGGATGCGATTGCCTTGGGCAACCAAGACGGTTCCATCTTTCCAAACAAGGCATTGAATCCCAAGCCGATGCCAACCGCTGCAAGACCTGTTCGCATCCAGCCCGCAAATGTTCTTTCATTCGCTAGCACGGTGCGGTCCTCAGCCAGATCGGTACGCTCTCCGGCAAGCTCGGCGGTGTCGTTCGATTTCGTCATATGCCTTCAGTGCCACGTCGGCCGCCGCCTTGCGCACAACATAAGTTGCGCTCCTCATCGAGACGTATATCTCGGTGATCTCATGATAATTCCACATGATCTTTGTTGTGTGAAGGAACCCGATGGAGGCGATATTCGCTCAGTCGCTACGATCGACGCAATCNGTNTNTTGGACCNGTANGNGCGGCATCATNCGCCAGGTTCGTNAGANNCCATGTCGTNACAGCAAAGGGTACTGCTTGAATGTTCACGCAATTGCAGACGCCCCTTCCGGTTCATGTGATCGGCAAAGGCGCGGGGCTGGCTTTCGCAGTGATCGATTATGGCGCGGANCATAATCTGATATGGGTGACTGCGCTGGATGANGGCGGCGAAATCTGGTGTGCACCCAACCCGAAGGTGCGGGTCGCGGAGAACTGGTCGCTAGGTCGNAGCAGGGACTCGATAGCTGGCGCCGACAGTCTTGCTGCCCCGGAGGGTGATACCCCTTGAACCNGAAACCGNTTGCCTTCTTCGCCCATCATCANGGCCGGGGCCACGCCAACCGGATAATGGCGATCTCCAAACACATTCCTCCCGAAAGACCTATCACCATTTTGACTGCGAAGCCGGAGCAGTTTGAAAGCCTACCTCGCGAGGCTGAGCTCGTCCGGCTCCCGGACATGATCGGCGCGCCATCGCGATCCAAAGCCTTGCACAATCAGGCGACACCATCCGTTCTGCATTGCGTTCCGCTAGGCGTAGACGAGATGCGCGATCATATGGGCATTATCGCCCANACCTTACGGGCCATCGATCCGGCCCTTTTCGTCATCGATGTGTCCGCGGAAATCGCGCTTCTTTCGCGCATCATGAGCATACCAGCCGTCACGATCCGCATGCATGGCGATCGGTCAGACATTGGTCATCTCGCGGGATACGAAGCCTGTGTGGGCATGCTCGCGCCGTTCGACGACGCCATCGAACAGGATAGCTACCCTGACTGGGCTCGCTCGCGCACCTTTTACACTGGCGGCCTCTGCACCACGAAAGATCCAGTCCTCACGCGAGACGAAGCCCGCAAACGGCTGGACCTGCCGCTCGACAAGCCCATTACGTTGGTGATCGCAGGCGGCGGTGGATCGGGTACTCCATACGCTCCGTTAACCGTGGCTGCCCGGGCAGAACCCGAAGGTCTGTGGCTCGTTGCAGGCCCCGTCCACCGCGAAGGACATGAAACGGATTTCGGCAACCTGCGCGAACTCGGATGGATCGATAATCTGACGGAGTTTCTGTGTGCGGCAGACCGGGTCGTTGCNTCGGCCGGCGANAATACGGTCCATGAGATCGCNNGAGCNGCCAAGCCTTTCCTCTGCATTCCAGAGTGGCGATACTTCGATGAACANCAGGCNAAGGCTGCCGAGTTGGCCCGAGTAGGTGCCGCCATCCANCTCAACACCTGGCCAGCTTCGATACCAGANTGGCAACGNGCGCTCGCAGACACGGACGGNCTGGATGTTTCGAGGCTNGCGACCCTTCACGACGAGGAGGCTGCGCAGAAGGCGGCGCAATGGCTGGAAAGCGAAGCGCGCCGTTTNTGGGNTAACTGAAACGGANTTCCGGACCCTGCGTTGTCTTGGCAATCTCTGACGCTGTTGGATGGCGNATCACGGTCAGCTTATCCGCATCACGCTCTATCAATCCGCGACGTGCGAAATCGTCCAGCCAGTAATCCATGCACCACTCATGCCAGCAATCGTGGAAAAGCGTCGCATTGCGGACAATGCTCTCGAAATGCTGGAGAGGCGGTTTGTTGATTGTGTGATGCTGGTGGTAACATACCGTGCCTCCCAGCCAGTAAAGTTCGGCTCCGGCTCTTTCGAGGCGGCGACCGAAATCCGTTTCTTCCGCGCCATAGCCGACGTATCGTTCATCCATGCCTCCTGCGCTGTCCCACGTCTTTCCTGTAAGGATGAAGGCAAGACCCCAGATTTCACCAAAGTCCTGAATGGCCCTGGTTGCGCACATGGAAAGGTCGGGCTTCGCCGGGTGGCGCTTGCCTGCCCATTCGAGTTTGGTGACATCAGGCGCGCGCTGCGTGTGGTCCAGCCAGCCGTCCGGATTGCCTGGAAGGTAGCGGACCTCGGGCAGAAAGACGCCATCGGGAAGTTGGTCGACGGCTTCGATCGCGCGTTTCACAAAGTTTCGATCCGGGATGCAGTCGACATCTAGAAACGCCAGAATTTCTCCTTCCGCCTGATCGGCCGCGTGGTTTCGCGCTTTGGCCAGCGGGAGGGCATCGCCATCGATTTGCACCAGACGAATAGGGAACGGACAGTCTGGAGGAACTCGAGGTGCTACGTCCTGCATGAAAGCGACGACCAGTTCGTCCGGCATTCTCGCCTGCGCGTGCAGACCGGCAATCAGATGATCCAGATGCACTTGGCGACCCCGCACCAGCGTGAGCACAGATACCGAGCGGTACGTCATTGCCAGTGCCCGGCCTCGCTGTAGTGGCGGACCCCCTCGAGCACTCCCCCAGCGTGGGTAGCAGATGCCATATAGGCATGGGAAAGCGCAGGATCGTCACCCAGGCCGTCACTCCAGTTGCCGACGATGATGGGATGAGGACATGCGCGGAGCATGGCCCGGTCGTTCCCGCTGTCGCCTGCCACGACTACTTGCGATTGCGTCATGCCTAGCGCGCCTGCAACATGTAGAACGGCGGCGTGTTTTCCCACGCCTCTGGCCAGAATATCCAGATATCGGCCATGACTGGCGACGATCTCGATATCCAAACCGGCGTCGTGCATGGTTCGGCGGATTTCTTCCGGATCGTGATCGTCGAGGAAGTAACTCGCCTTGCCCTTGCGCTGTTCGAGNGGCGCCTGNGGGCGAAGGCCCAGGTCTNTGGCCAAGCATTCTATTGCTTCACCTCGCCAATCCCGCGCCACGTACTTTGCCCATGCGCTGTCTTCCGCATAGCTTCGCGTCGCGGGATCATACCAATGAATTTGGCTGCCCACGCTGCTGATGATGACGTTCGGCGTGGGAACTGCTTCTGCTGCAAGTATGGCCTGAGCGCTGTGAAAACTGCGCCCGGTAGCAATCCCCAACGCGATCTTGGATGAGTTCTGAATCTGCCAGTCGAGAAATTCGCGCAGCGCCGCCCGATCGCCCAGCAGGGTATTGTCGATGTCGCAGACAAGAAGCCGTCGATGCTCGCTGCGCGGCTTCTGAGGCTCAACCAGCTCGCGGATCAGCCTGTGATAGATCTCCGTATGAGCTTCCCAGTCGTAGGCGGCGACTGCATCGCCTCCCGCCGATGCGTATCGAATCCATTCGCGTCGATTGGAGATAATCTCGAGACAGGCACCGGCAATCGCCGCCGGATCCTTGGGACAGACCAGAAGACCGTTCTTGCAGCGCTCCACGATATCGTTGGGGCCTCCACTATCGGTAGCAACGACCGGCAGACGCGCAGCAGCCGCTTCNAGCAGGGTCAGACCAAATGGCTCATTCAGTGCTGGGTTTACGAAAACGCCGCCACTCTCCCGGGCAAGAGCATAATAGGCCGGGATGTCTTCAGGCTCGTGCGATTTGGGATAGGCGACCTTCCCGTACAGATCGTGCGAATCGACAGCGCGGATAAGCTCCTCGCAGATCGACCGACATTCAGGCTCGAGATCGGTAATCCTGCTCCGGCAACCGGCAACGATGACCAGGTTCGCANGNTCTTGAAGAGACGGGTTGGACGCATATGCNTCGACNAGCCCAATCAGATTTTTCTTTCGAACCGGACGGGCGATGGCCAGAATTATGGGCTTTTCCGGATCTCGTAAAAAGCGTTCAACCTCTTGCTGCACCTTCGCATTTGGTGTCGCTCCTTCGAAGCGTTCCAATTCACAGCCAGGGGGAATGACCCGGATCCGTCCCGCAGGGATCGAACCGTAATGCGCATACTGGGCTTCAGCCTCGTCGCGCGAACTCGCGATCACGGCGTCGGCGGCTTCCAGCGCCCTTTCTTCAATAGCTATTCGCCGCTCCAGCTCGTCATTGGTTCGGCCGTTGGCCTCGCGTTTGACCGCTCCCAGAGAATGTCCTGTGAAAACATAGGGAATGCCAAACACCTCCTTCGCGCGGCGAGCCAGAATGCCAGCGTCGGCGTAGTGCGGGTGGATAAGATCAGGTTTCCTACGGAGACCGCGAAGATAGGCGATGAAGGCATCGCACAGGTCGCCATGGCGATGGCGCAGGTCTTCCTTGGGAAGATAGGCTTCCTCGCCATCGGCAATCCGGACNAGACGNACCTTGTNATCACGCTCGCTCTCACCGGGTCGAAATTTNTCGCCCAGTCGNGAATCCACAAATCCTCGCGTCACGAGATCTATGCGGTGAACGTGCGGATCTTTTGCGCTCGCGTTAGCAAGCTCCAGCAGATATTTAATGTGACCGCCGGTGTCCGCCGTCAGCCCATAGGGAACATCCTGCAAAGTGAGACACCCTTGGAGCGCAACATGACAAATGAACATGTGAAGACCCTTTCCAAAGGGTAGGATTCACTTATATATGCTAAGTTCCTGAAATAGCAGGCAATCTATGTTAGTTCTATGCGTATAGCTCATGTCGCGCCCGTGATTTATCCCGTCCCGCCGAAGACGTATGGCGGGACAGAGCGTGTCGTCGCCGATCTTGCTANGGCNCAGGCCAAAGCGGGGCATGAGGTCACNGTGTTCGCGCCTNGCGACAGNANGCTNACGGACGTNGAAATAGTCGGGAGCTATCGCTCAGCCTCCGCATCTTCCGACACATATGGAAAATTGACGCCGGGCTTCCCGGCAGAATTGGAGGCGGAACAACTCGCCGATCTCGTAACGCGCGCTGCGCAGTTCGACGTCGTACACCTCCACGGCTCGGCTCATGCGAGCGGAGTATGTGCTGCGCTAGGAATTCCGACATTTCGCACGGTTCACTGGCGAGCGGACGAACCAGATCACGTGCGACATTTTAAGAGCTTCCCGAAGGAACGGGTCATTNCAATTTCTCGGCGGCAAGCCTTGGACGTGCCTCGCGCCAACNTGGCGGGAGTGGTGCATCACGGCATACCGCTTGACNGGTACGCCTTCGGAGGCAGCGGCACTGAGTACCTCGCCTTCCTCGGGCGAATGACTGACCAGAAACGTCCCGATCGCGCCATCGCGCTCGCCAGGCAGAGCGGTCTGACCCTAAAACTTGCGGGGCCGGTAGACCCCGGCAATCCAACATACTTCGACGACGTCGTTAAACCGCATCTTGATGCCGCTATTCAGCACGTGGGCAATGTCACGGACGATCAGAAGCAAGGTTTTCTGTCGAACGCACTGGCCCTGATGTTCCCGATCGACTGGCCTGAACCGTTCGGCCTCGTCATGATCGAAGCCATGGCATGCGGAACTCCGGTTATCGGATGGGATGNGGGTAGTGTCCGCGAAATCGTCGATGATGGGGTAACGGGNATTATCGTCAATTCGGTTGANGANGCGCTCGATCGTCTNCCNGANGTTCGCAACCTNGACCCTGCCATCATCCGCAAGACGTTCGAGCAACGGTTNTCGGCCGACAGAATGGCCCGCGAAATAACGGACCTCTACCGCCAGTTTGGTGCCTAACGGTCGTCCAGTGTGTCCAGCGCCAGGTCGCCGTCGCCATACAGATAGTCTCCATCGAACTCGCCCAGCTTGTTCAATGCCGCCTCGTCTTGGATGACAATCCTGCCATCGCCCTGTGGATCGAGAATTCCGCGCTCNCGAAGGTTTCTGAAGCTGCGATTGGCGTGGACCGAGGTNATACCGCACGCTTCTGCATAATCGCGNTGCAACAGCGGAACCGGCAGATTGGTGCCATCAAACCGCCCGACGAACTTGAGCCGCTCGATTATNTCCGAAACCAGATGCGCGATCCGCCCCTCGGCATTGAGGCGCCCCAAACGGAATATCCATTCCCGATGCATGGCCGCGTCGAGCAAGGTCGAAAACCACATCGCCCGGGCCAGATGCGGGAAACGCTCGACCAGTCGGGCGATCGCCGTGTGCGGCACTTTAGCCAAGGTTACAGTATCGAGCGATGCGACATTGTGATCGAGCCGTTTCATGGGAAAACCGTGCAGGTCGACGAAATCGCCCGTGACGTTCAGACCGACCAGCTGGCGTTCGCCCCGACGATCATCGATATGCCGGAGCATCGTCCCTTCGATGATATAGTAGGAATTCTCTATCCGCTCACCCCGCTCAACCAATGTCTTGCGCGGATCGAGTTTGACGACATCGACGACAGCATCCTCGAGAGCGCGCTTCTCATCCGCGCTGAGATCGTGTCGAAGCCTGCCTTTGAGGAATANTTCGGTGCGCACGGATAGTCCCTGTTTGTTCCACGCTTCGCTATCNGCNCGGCAGGCCGGTGTCAAAGCGGGAGCAACTAACTTAAGTCAGNCAAGGTAGAATTGTGCAGAAGGTCAATCAACACTTCCGGTAATCAAGCACGATGCGATTAGCTAAATCTGATTCCACCGCGGCAGCTTGGCGGGACGTGGCACCGGCGACATGCAGCGCCGGACAACGAGCTTGCTGAAGCCTTCTTCAGATGACCCCGGCCTTAGGTGCCTAAGCTCACATCGCTATTTTGCGTTAGTTTCCGAAAGATGGTGCCAGAAGAGGCATCACATTCGAACTTCTTTTCCGTTTAATTTCTGATGTTTAGATATTTCGGTCAAGCTGAAAAGCCCGCAAAAGGCCCGCAAAATCCCTCTAATGTATTGGTTCGATGCCTTTTTTAGGACTCGGAATTTCAATTTCAAACTTGACCGCGGAGTAGGTCGTTATCCGCTTTGCGCTCCAATCTCCGCTATTNTACGGGCTGCGCGCTCTGCCCGGAAGCAGTCATCCGTTCGGTTTACTTTAAATCATCGATATTCGTTCCAGCTTCTCTTCTTTTTGGCCGATAGTCTGGGAGGGGAGGATTTGATGTAATTCCCTCAACCTGAATATCTTCGATTTTTTCACTGAGAGGAGCAAGTTCGCGACTAAGCTCGCGAAGGTCCGTTTCACCTTCAACCAAAGAATCTTCGACCGCCGGAATGCCACTCCTTATCTGGGAAAGTTTGTTTTCAGCGTTCTGCACCCCCTCCCTGAATTGGCGAAGGCGTCGTTGCGCGATAGCAGAAGCGCTCCGCCCTGAGATCCGCCGATCTGCATCTCGAAGATTATTTCCCCATCCACCAACCCTTTGCCCTAAGTCTAACAATCTTCCTTTTGTTGAGGCCAATCGTTCGTCCCAACCTTCGGCGTCCGATGCGAGTGCGGCCGTCGTGACTCGAAGCCGGACAAGATCGGAGGTGATCACCCGTTGCTTTTCTGGCTCCAGTCCTTCGTTCAGAGCGCGAATGCTATTTGCCACGGTCTCTACAGTGGCGGTCGCATCCCTCCCCAATAGTCCGGTTTCGTCCGCGGCGGGAATGATCTTTTTTCCTGACTTGTCGGTGTAAATGCCCTGACGACCCCGTCGGCCCTCGAGCACGAGCGCAGCCTCTCCAGTTATCAGATCCGTGCTGATTGTCGCTTCAAGGCCGTGGACTTTCGCCGCAGAAGGATCGAGAGTCAGAACAACGACCACGTTTTCCGGTTCATTTTCCGCCAGACGGACCGATGTTACCTGTCCCACAGGGACTCCCGATAGTGTTACAGTCGATCCCGACTGAAGGCCTTCCACGGAGCGATCAAACTTGATCTGATATGTTTCCTGATTTGGTCTGGGATCGATTAGCCACATCGCGAAAGCGATGGTCGTAAGCATCAGAATGCCAACGATCCACGCCACTAGGGAGAAGTTTGCGTTAGTTTCCATCTAGCACGCCGCCAGCGGTTTGTTCGTCCGGCAGAGGGCCGGTGCAATGAAAGTTCGCGTCCCGCATGCTCCATTCGGTTGTCCGCTATAGAACATGACCGAGGTTCGTCCCCTGGCGCAATCGCCACGAGCGGGGCATCCGGGCGCGTCGAATGTGTTTTGGTTTGAGATCGGCCTAGTCCCAACACGGGCGTGATGCCGCCCCGCCCGTGGCGACCGAATATTGCTATGACTTGCGCAAGCCGCGTCCGGTCACTCAAGCGCGAAGGCGTCATGTCTTCCAGGCCGCTGCTGGAGGATGTGATTTCAAGTCTCCTGGCGATGTCCGTCTGGTTCAGGGCAGGAGCTCTGATGAGCTGCGCCAACACACGCCACTGCGTACGATTGAGGCTCAGCGGCTGTGCTCGGTCATCGAATGCCTTGCGCGCGGCGCGGCTGATCTGGTCCATCATGAAGATCGCTCGATCATCTTGGGTGATGACATTGTCGAGTGCGAGAGTGCCCTCATCTTCTGGCATGAGACATTCCTATCGATCGGAGAAAAATAGTAAAGGACTTTCGCATTTTGTTTTGGCCGCTATATCGCTCGCGCAGCGGCTCAAACGATGGCGAGGAGCGAAATAATCATGGCGGACGAGACAGCAGGGGCTAGCGATGAAGGCGCACGTCCGACGGGGTTGTCCAGTCCGCGGGTCCGGCTGGGTCTGCTGATCGCCGGCATTCTGGTCCTGCTCGCCGGGAGCTACTGGTATTACAATCATCAGACGTACGGCAGATTCCAGCAGTCCACCGACAACGCTTATATTGCCGCCGACAGCGTCATCATCTCCCCCAAAATTGCGGGCTACGTCGAGCGCGTATTAGTGACGGAGAATCAAACGGTCGCGTCGGGCGATGCACTTGTCCAGCTGGACGTGCGAGATTATCGTGCCCAAACGAACCAGGTCGAAGCCCAGATCGCCGCGTCGCTCGCCGGAGCAGATACGGTACGCGCCCAGCAACAAGAGCAGGACGCGGCAATTGCCCAGGCCCGTGCACAGCTCGCAGCAGCATCTGCACAGGCTGGTCTCGCTGCTGAGCAGGTTGTCCGGTACCGCCCCCTTGCCGCTTCGGGAGCGGAGCCGCGCGAGAGGCTCGATCAGCTGGAGGCCCAGGCCAGAGAAGCGCAGGCTCAAGTCGCGGCAGCGCGCGCCGCGCTCACGGCGGCACAGCGCCGACAGAACACGCTTAGCGAGCAGATAGACCAGGCCAATTCGCAAGCCAACGCCGCTCGTGCGCAACTCGAGGCCGCCCGTCTGAACCTGTCATCGACCACGCTCCAGGCCAGTATTTCCGGGCGGGTGGGTGACCTCACGGTCCGACCTGGACAATTTGTCCAGCCTGGCCAACGCCTTATGAGCCTCGTACCGACCGACCGCCTCTACGTGACAGCAAATTTCAAGGAAACGCAGCTCGGACTTGTCCGCCCGGGGCAACCCGTCACCTTGGAAATCGACGCGCTGCCGGACCTCGAGCTATTAGGAAGAGTGGAAAGCATCGCCCCCGGGACCGGGGCAGAATTCTCGATCCTACCTCCGCAAAACGCGACGGGTAATTTCACCAAGATCGTTCAGCGCGTCCCGGTGCGCATATCCATTCAGGCTTCGCCCGAGATCCTGCGTCTGCTGGTGCCGGGCATGTCTGTTGTCGCGAGTGTCGATACGCGCGCCGCTAGAGACCAACTCGATTCGATCCGCAACGCGGCCGGAGACTGACCGATGGCAGGCGCCGCTGCAGCGGTTTCGCCGCCGGTCGAAAAGGCCGATGCTACGGCCTGGATCGCCGTAGCCGCCGGTGCGCTGGGGGCGATGCTGGCAACGCTTGACATCTCGATCGTCAATTCGGCGCTGCCGACGATCCAGGGGGAAATCGGCGCGACCGGAACCGAAGGCACCTGGATCGCGACAGCCTTCCTTGTTGCCGAGATCATCATCATCCCTCTGAGCGCGTGGCTGGAAAGACTGCTCGGCCTTCGCACGCTGCTCATCGTCGCGGTTTCTGCCTTCACGGCCTTTTCGGTGTTGTGCGGCATTGCCACCGATCTGACGACGATGATCATCGGTCGCACCGGTCAAGGGTTCATGGGCGGCGCGCTTATTCCAACCGCTATGACCATCGTCGCAAAGCGACTGCCTCCATCGCAACAGCCGATCGGCATGGCGCTCTTCGGAATGACCGTGGTTCTTGGGCCGGTAATGGGCCCGTTGGTGGGGGGCTGGCTTACCGAGAACCTGAGCTGGCACTACGCCTTCTTCGTCAACGTGCCCGTCTGCGCGTTGCTCCTTGCTTTACTATTCATCGGGCTACCCCATGAAAAGCCCGACTGGGTTTACCTGCGCGAGGCTGATTGGGCGGGAATAGCTGGTATGATCCTTGGGTTGGGTGGGCTGACCATCGTTCTGGAAGAAGGCCACCGCGAGGAGTGGTTCGATTCCACGCTGATCGTCCAGCTCACACTGATGACGGTCGTGGGTTTTGCACTTCTGACCTACGGACAGCTTTACGCGCGCAAACCCGTGCTCAAATTGCGCCTGATGCTCAGCAGGCAGTTTGCCAGCGTCGTGGTGATGGCACTGGCGCTTGGCATGGTCATGTATGGCTCGACCTACGTGATCCCGCAATTTCTCGCGATAATTTCCGATTATAATGCCTTGCAGACCGGACTTGTGATCTTCTGGATGGGCGTTCCGGCTTTCCTGTTGATGCCCGTTCTCCCGTTCATGATCCGCAGGATTCACATCCGCATTGCGGTCGGCGCGGGCATGTTCATCATGGCGCTAAGCTGTTTCGTCAGCATAAATCTGACAGCGGAATCGGGAGGTGGAGTGTTCACCGAAAGCCAGTTCCTGCGTGGCATCGGCATGATCCTCACGATGATGTTCCTCAACCAGGCGACGGTAGCTTCGGTTGCCAAGGAGGATGCCGGCGATGCTTCGGGCATCTTCAACGCGGCGCGAAACCTCGGGGGCTCGTTCGCGCTCGCGGGGCTTGCCTCGTTCCAGGATCAGCGCCNGTGGCATCATAGTCGACGCATGGAAGAAACCCTCAACGCNAACAGCCCCCGGCTACAGGAATACCTGGACGGCATGACGGCGTCGCTGGGCAGCCCACAGGCCGCGCTGGAGATGCTTTCCGGCATCATTCAGCGCGATGCGTTCGTGATGACCTACAACGATGTCTTTTTCGCCATGGGCGCGATTACCCTGGTCACGGTGCCGCTGGTACTGTTCCTCAAGCCTCTCCCGAAGAACTTATCCCTTTCGATGCACTGAGAACTCTATGCGCAAGACCCTAACCCTCCTCGCTCCCATGGCGCTCCTCGCGGGTTGCATGTCCGGTCCCGACTATGCCGGTCCCCCGCAACTTGCGACCGCCGCAGGCAATGCGTTCGTACGCGCCGGCCCCGAAATCGATCCGTTTGCGCCGATTGCCGGCGACTGGTGGACGCTGCTCGGCGATCCGGTTCTCAATGAACTGGAGGCGCGCGCGCTGGTCGGCAATCCGGGCGTGGCCGCGGCGCGCGCTCGCATCGAACAGGCAAGGGCTTCTGTCCGCCAGGAGCGCGCCAACCGGCTACCCGCCGTGGCTGCGCAGGCGACTGCGGTCCAGGCGAATATCCCAGGGCTAGATATCGGCAGNGGCCCGCCCCCGGGATCGCCCGGCGCTCCTGCAGACACCGAAGAGCAGGACAGCCTCAGCGTCTACAACNTCGGGCTCAANGCAAACTGGGAGATCGATTTCGCTGGGGGGCAGGCACGGCGTGTCGAGGCCATTAACGCTCAGGCTGCGGCCTCGGTGGCGAACGCCGAGGATGCGAAAGTCCAGCTCGCCGCCGAAATCGCGCGGGCGTATGTGAGCCTGCGAGAAGCGCAAGGGCGGCTCGAGCTTGTCCAGCGAGAGCGCGACTTGCAGCAGCAAATTCTCGAANTGACCTATCAGCGCTATACACAGGGCGCTCTCGCGCTGTTCCCGGTCGGTAACGCGAACGCCGAGCTCGAACTGCTCAAGTCGCAGATCGCGGAAGCTCAAGCGGACATCGATGTATTCAAAGACACGCTCGCGGTGCTGACGGGCGAAGCGCCCGGCGCACTCGACGGGCTCCTGGCGGCTCAGGCCGAAATTCCGCTTCCCCCCGAACGGGTCGCGGTGGGCGATCCCGCAGCGCTAATAGCGCGGCGGCCGGATGTTCGAGCCGCCGAACGCATGCTGGCCGCGGCGAATGCGCGNATTGGCGTGGCAGAGGCTGCTCGCTTCCCCAAGATTTCCTTCATGGGGATTCTCGGTTTGGGCGGATCGGAGCCCGACGACATCCTGGACCCGGGCAACTTATCGGCAATCGCTTTGCCGCGGCTNCAGTGGAACCTGCTTGATTTCGGCCGCACGGCAGCATCGATCGATCAGGCCGAGAGTGCGCGCGACGAGGCCGAAGCGCGNTATNTTGAAGTGGTCCTNGGCGCACTNCGCGACGCCGAACAATCGCTTGCNCGGTTCGGGCAACAAAGAGCCAACGTAGCCGCGCTGGCGCAGATCAGTCGGCAGGCCGACACGGCTGCGGAGCTTAACGAGCAACGCCGCGCCGCGGGGGTAATCTCGCAAGGCGAACTCAACACTTCGATCCGCAAGCGCGAACAGGCCAGAGCAAATCTCGATCGGGCGATCGCCGCCATGACAAATGGCTGGATCGCGATCCAGAAGTCGCTTGGGTTGGGATGGGTCGAATTGTCTCGCGACAATCGCACGTCGGTTGAGCCAGCTCCGGTCGATCGAAAATCAGTTATGAAACCTGAACAGAGTTAGGATAAGTTTTCTCAGAAGTCTGCCCCGCAGCCCCTTCCAACTTTTCCTAACGCGTCAGCACCTCGTGCACTACGACCCAATCTTGGATCATAGGGGTCAGCATGTTTCCGCCTTTCGCAGAGTGCGTTTGCCAGTATCACCATCGGATATCCCGATTGCACTATTCGGTGACTCTTCATTGTCGTTTCTATGTAAGGCCTTAAGCTTTCCGCGAGCATCTCGTAGCGACATCAACGAGCGATCGTACAGGCATTTCGAGTGCAGCTCGCATTTGGCCGGTTCGATGACCGCCTCGTCGGTAGGCTTACGAGGCGGTCATCGAGCATTACGCCGCTCTGGAAAAGCTATAAAGTCATGGGTCGAAATACGAACTAGCTGGCACTGTCCGTTCGGGTCGTTGGGAGGACCACCGATCTCCCCGCCAACACGATCTGGACCTGTTAGAAACTGAACCCCAAAGCAACACCATATCTACGAGGATCCAAAGTGTAGATATTGGTAAAATTCCCCGAGGATGCGTCGGTCAAGTACAATCCTGTCACCGAGCTGCTGTCGAAAATGTTCTGAACAAATCCGCGCACGAACCAACGCTCATCCGCACTGTTCAACTGCACGATCGCGTTGGCTTGCACGAATGGCTCGATCCGGTTGACCCTGCCGTTAAAGATATTGCCGTATTGCTCACCAGTCAGCGCTACGTCCACGCGAGGAACCAGAGTCATGCCATTGTCGAAAGTGGCGGTGTACTGCACACCCATCGAAACCTTCATTTCGGGGGCCTGCGGCAACTTGTTCCCTTTTATGTTGACCTCTACGCCAGGGCTTAATACCGCAAGGCCGCTGCCCGCCGGAACGGCTCCGGCCAAGACATCGCAAATGCTGAATGCGCCGCTTGACGCAAGATTGCCGTCATTAGGAAATTCTTCGGGACCACGAAGACCCAGAGCTGCGTTCACTCCGGCCACGAATGCGTCGGCCGCGCCGGGGGCTGGCCCGGTTACGGCACAATTAGCACCGTTGCTAATATCCTTGATGATGACGGCATCAGGATCGCCGCCACCCGGGTCGCGCGGATTGGAGAAGAACTGGTCGCCGGCAACTTCCGCGTTGAGATAACTGAACGTCAAGTTGACAAGCCAATCGGGATCGGGCCGGATAACGGACTCTAGTTCCACACCCCAGATATCGGCATCGATAGTATCATTAACTGAGGTACGGGCGACGATGCGGCTAAGCTGCAACCCGCTATACTTATAGTAGAATGCAGTAGCGTTTAATTGCAGTGCGCCATTCGCAAAGGTATTTTTCGATCCGATTTCAAATGCGTCGATGGTTTCTGATCCGAAGCTTTCAGCCACATCGAAAACGGGCGAAAGGGGCGGGTTGATACCCCCGGATTTATAGCCCCTGGCATAAGATGCGTAAATCGAATTGTCAGGCGTAACTTCGTAGTCGAGCACCGCACGCCCGGTTATTTCATCGAAACCTACTTCTCTAAATTGCGTTAGCTGCTCACCTGGCGTACCAGGATCGGCATCAAAAAGACCAGAGGGACCGGTTAAGGGAGTGATCGGGCTGTCGAACGGCTCCCCGTCATTCGCGTAAGGATTGAGGAAGCTAATCAAGGTCGTGCGCGCAGTCACGTCTTTCTTGTCGTCGTTATACCGCAAACCTCCGGTGAAGGTCAGACGCTCGGTCAGGTCGACGTAGATCTCCCCGAACACACCGAAGCTCTCAAGATTAGCCTCGAGAGAATTGTTGCGGTACATGGATGTTGCGAAGTAGGATGGCGGTGCACCGCCTGCCAAAGTACCAAACGATCCCAGAATGGCACTGGCGTAGTCAAGCGCGAATGAGTTTACATAGTAACTGTTGTCGGTAGTCTTGGACTTTGCATAGATCCCTCCGAGCAGGAAATTGAATGCTCCGTCGAAATCACTGGAAAGGAGGATTTCGCCGCTCCAGGATTCGCGTTGCTCTGAAGACCTGTCGAAGGATAGCGGCGTTTCGCCGCACAATACATTACCTTCGAACGCGCCCCTGTTCCCATCATCGTTATCGGAGGTGCACAATANGCCCCCTGGGCCATTGGGGATGAGAGCCTCCACAATCGGGGTAAAATACGCCGACGAACCTGGCACGAACGCCGGTGCAGGTGCGGGGAGGCCGGTAGGCAAACCGTTGGCCGCGAAGCCGGACAACACGTTCAAGGCCGTAGCAAAGCCGGTACGATCCTGAATGCCCAGAAAGTAGTCCTGCCGGGAATCGACTTCGGTGTCCTGATAAAGACCGGTTGCAGTCAGTGTCATAGCTCCGATGCGCTGCTCGAGACGGGCCTGTAGCTGCACTTCATCGGCAAAATAGAATGGAGTATACGCCGTGTTTACCGTGCGCACATCGTCGGGCTTATCGAATCCTGCAAATGCNTCGGGGCCGTACAGGCTTCCCAATCCCAGTACTGAGGGAATTCCCTGAATAGCGAAGAACTCTTGCGAACTGAGCGTTGCGCCGACTGTGGAATTGGCATTGGTGATGTCAAAGTCGCGGCGATTGTTCAGACAACCCAGCACGCCGAGCGGGTCACGCTGGCAGGCCTGCTTTTGATTACGTAAACGGGTGTCATCTTCCCTGAAATAATATGCCATGAAGTCGAGAGTGGTATCGGCACCGGGTTCAAAACGAAGAGAACCACGAACAGCGTACATGTCTCGGTCGTCGACATCCGAATTGTCGAAAAGGTTTGTGGTGTAACCGTCGCGATTCAGAAAGAATCCGGCTACCCGAACGCCGATAGAATCGCCGATCGGGACATTGACCATCCCTTCGGCCTTGATGCTGTTGTAATTCCCATACTCGAACTCTCCGGCCGCGCCGAAAGAACCGAGGTCAGGCTTGGCTGTCACAAGGTTGACAACACCCGAGGTAGCGTTGCGGCCGAAGAGGGTGCCCTGCGGCCCCCGTAGGACCTCAATTCGCTCAAGGTCAAAATATTCTGTTTCGAACAGCCGGGTACCAAAAAGAGGGGAACCATTGATATGGATAGCCGTCGCTGCGTCACACGTCACACCAACACAAAGATCGCCGATACCACGGATGGTGAAGGACGACCCGGTGAAGTTGCCCTTCGAAAATGAGACGTTCGGGAGCGTCAATTGAAGGTCAGCAGCGTTCTCGATCTGCTGGCTTTCGAGAGCCGTAGCATCGAAGGCACTGACCGCGATCGGCACCTCTTGCAGACTTTGAGATTGGCGTTGGGCCGTCACGATGATTACGGATCCTTGGGGTTCCGCCTCATCAGTTGTGGAATCCTGCGCTAAAGCCATCTGCGGCCAAGCCAAGATGGCCGAAGTGGCGAGCACCATCGCTCTCAGTGTCATATAGCATCCCTTCCCATCTCTTCAGTGCGACGATAATTGGCTCCGCCGCTTACTGCAAAATGGGGCGACCTCGAGGGTCGCCCCTTAGTCTGTGGAGAGGAGAGGGAGAGAATTAGCCCAATCCCCGTCCATGGGCATATACATCCGCGTGATATTAGTAAAGCGCCTTATCTTTTGACCCCATGGGCCACGATCCAGATCGCACGCGGAGTGAACGTTTGCTAAAGATCAGCAATGGTTGGCGTGCTAAGCGAGTTGCTCCCGATAAAGCTTTTGCCCCAGCTGGCATCGAGACCAACGAAGCGTTCGCCGTGCCGACGGCGACAATAGTTCGGATATAGTACAAGATGAATATGGACGCCCTTTGCCCCCATCTCGCTGGCCTCTGACCAGGAACCAGCCTCTTAGTATGGGGGATCTCAGAGGCTCCAAAAGGCCAGTACCGCCCGTAGCGCAGCGACGAACGCGAGCGGCTGATCCAGCATGAGATGATGGCGTGCATCGGGCACTGCAACAATTGGTATCTTTCCCCCTCCCAGTTCCCGGATATAGCGGGCGGAATCGCGATCAAAGAGCTGACTTTTCTCGCCGTACACAATCGCTTTGCGCCCGGGCGCATCGACCAGCCTCTGGCCTACTGTCAGCCATTCGTCGGGCTTGTTGCTGCGCCGGAACACTTCGGGAGAAAACTTCCATGTCCACTCCTCGCCATCGCGGCGGAGAGAGTGATAGGCCATGTAATCCATCAGGAACGGCTCACCAACTGCCTGCGGCGGCGACAGGATATACCTCTCGCGCGCCGCTTCGTAGGTNGGGTAGCGTCGCACCGGTTTGTCAGGATTACCCGACCCGGGGCTCGATCTGCCCATGGTCCAGTATTTCTCCAGCTTTTCGGGCCGCATCACCATGAGATCGCAGACAATAACGCCGGCGAAGGCATCCGGCGATTGGGAAACGGCGGTCAGCGCTGCACCCGAGCCGAAACTATGGGCGATGATCGTCGGTCTGCTTCCATCNGCAAACAAATCGAGCGCTTCGCTGATCTCGACAAATTCCTTTCCCCGCGCAGCTATATCGGCCACGCCGCGCATCTCGCTATCGCCCATACCGGCCAGATCGAACGCCACCACGTCGTAGTCTTCGGCAAGGTACGGTGCGATGAAGGCAAAGCAGCGGGCATGGGCGAGAAAACCGTGAGTCATGAGCAATTTGGGCCGGTCACGCCTGCCCCAGCGAAGATAATGCACCCGCGCGCCACCAACCTCTACGAAGCCTTCCTCACGGGGCACGCTCAGCGCCCAGGCGAACCATTCGGGTATATCCGCCCCGTCGCCGGCCCATACGGGATCAATATCTGTTGACCCGTCGTGGATTGGTTTCATTTCATTCATTTCGGCGCAGTCTCCATACCGGATAGTGTATTCCTGATAAAACCACGATAATCGTGCCGTGCGACATCGTGGCATAGATCGGCGTAACCAGATACGCTGGGGAAATTGATCAGTTGTCGGGGTTTGCCGGGAATATTGGCGCCCATGTACCACGATTCAGCCTTGGGGAAGAGCGTCATCGACCCTACTTGGGCGACCATATCGGTCCAGCTTCGCTCGGCCAGCGCATCGGCTTCGAAAAGGCCGATCCTGTTATCGCGCAGCCAGATCCGGAAATCGCAGATCCAGTCACCCTGGATTTCGGCGCTTGTCGGACCGTTGGAAAAGCCTGAAGGGCTGAGCGGGCCGTAGGCGAACAGCATGTTCGGAAATTGGGCGACGGCCATGCCCAGATAGGCTTTGATCTCACTCTTCCATGCTTCTGCCAGCGCCAGCCGACCGCGGCCGGTGATGTTCATGTCGATGAGCCCGCCACGACCGGCATCGAAGCCGGTCGCGAAGACAATGAGATCGCACGGGATCATGCCAGTGGCTGTTTCTATCCCGGCCTCGGTGACGCGAGTGATCGCGGTGTCGTTCAGATCGACCAGCGTAACATTGTCTTGTGCGAAGATCTCGTAATAATTCTGTTCGAGCGATGGTCGCTTGGTCCCGAAGGGATGTGGCGGCTCATCGGGAGCGAGCTTCTCGGCAATGGTCGGGTCGCAGATCCGCTCGCGCACCTTGTCACACCAGAACTCGTAGGCGTGGCGATTGGCGTCCTCGTTCGTCAGTATGTCAGCGAAATTATGATACCAGAAGCGCAACCCTCCTCGCTGCCACAAATCCTCGAAATGCGTAGTCCGCTCTTCCTCGGTCACAGCCAGGGCCGAGATGTCCAGCGATTGGCATTCGAAACCGCCACTTGTCGTAAGCCTTTTCTGGAAGACAGCGGGATATTCGGATTTTTCGCGAAGCTGACGATCAGCGTCCAGTTTTTCCTGCCGCATGGGAAGGGCGAGAATCGGGGTTCGCTGAAAAAGCGTCAGCTGCTCCGCGCAGCTTGCCGCCTCCTGCGCCACCTGTACGCCGCTGGCACCCGTGCCGATCAGGGCGATCCGGCGGCCGGAAAGGTCGATGCCTTCCTGCGGCCAGCGGGCGGTATGGCACCATTCGCCTTCGAAATCGCTAAGGCCCNGGATATCGGGAATGTAGGGTTTCGAGGCGAACCCCAGGGCCGGCAAGAGGAAACGCGCGCTTACTTTTCCGCCATCGTCGAGCTTCAATCGCCAGCAGGCGGTGTCTTCATCGAACGGCGCGCTTTCGACCCGTGTTTTCATTCGCATTGCCGGCCAGAGGTCGAGCGTATCGCAGACGTGGAGGAAATAGGCGCGCAGTTCTTCCCAGCCTGGAAATCGTTCGCTCCACGTCCAGCTTTTCCATACTTCCGCAATGGAAAATTCGTAAAGTGGAACCTGGGAATCGACCCGTGCTCCCGGATAGCGGTTCCAGTACCAGATTCCGCCCGGCTGCTCCGCTGCGTCTACCAGCAGAACATCGAACCCCGCCTGACGCAGCTTGTAAAGCAGGTATATTCCGCTGAACCCGGCCCCGACGATTACGACATCATAGTCAGGAGGGGGCGAATGGCTCACGAGGCCCCGGCACCCGCTTTCGCGATGTCTTTNGCCGTAGTATAATCCGCCTTGCCGTTTGACGCGCGCAAGGCGGTTTGCGTTGGGCAAATCGCCTTGGGCGTTTTGTAACCTGCCAGTTGCTGGCGCACGTGATCCTTGATCGCTTGCGCGTCGAAGTCCGCATCCTGGGTCAAATGCACCACAGCGGTCACCGCTTCGCCCCATTTTTCGTCAGGCACCCCGACGACAAGCGCGTCGGCAATGGCGGGATGGGTTTTGAGCACTTCCTCCACCTCCTCGGGGTAAACCTTTTCACCTGCGGTGTTGATGCAGACGCTGCCGCGGCCCAGCAAGGTCAGGCTTCCATCGGATTCCACCCGGCACCAGTCGCCCGGGATGGAGTAACGCACGCCATCGATCGTCCTGAAAGTCTTGGCCGACTTTTCCGGGTCCTTGTAGTATCCTGTGGGGATTGCGCCCTTGCGGGCAATAAAGCCGGGCACGCCGCTCCCCGCCTCGACCTTCCGGTCGTTCTCGTCGAATACGTCGCAAAATTCCCCGATCCCGAATTTCGCGGTGTTGGTGCCGCCCTGTGCGGTCGTCACCGACAAGCCGTAGCCCAGCCCTTCCGAAGCGCCAAAACTGTCCATGAGGATGACCTGGGGGATATGTTTGCACAGGCCCGCCTTTACCTGTTTACTCCACATGACGCCGGACGAGATGATCGAAATCAGGCTGCTCGTGTCCCAGCGCTTCGGGTGGGCGTCCAGCGCCTGCAGCATGGGTTTGGCAAAAGCGTCACCGACAATGGCGATGCTCTGCACCTTGTGCTGGTCCACTGCATCCCACAATTCTTCGGCGTCGAAGGATGGATCGGACAGCGTGACGATGGCCCCGCCCGACATGAGCGTGCCGATAGCAGTAATGAACCCGGTTCCATGCATCAGCGGGCACGCCGGCAAAGTGATGCGCGCAAGCTCGCCCTGCTTCACCAGGGCCACCATTTCCTCCATGGTCTGGGGAACCGGACCCAGCAGCTTTTGCGCGTCGAGCTGAGCCTTGCGCATATCATCGTGTCGCCACATCACGCCCTTGGGCATGCCGGTGGTACCGCCTGTATATATGAACAGCAGGTCATCGGGGGAACGCTCGATATCGAGAGGCGCGCCGTTACCTTCTACAAGTTTTTCGTAAGGAAGCGCGAAGGAAGCGATCTGCGAAGCATCGCCGATTTCTACAAATGTATGAACCTTGGTCAACCGTTCCTTCAGTTCAAGAATGCAGTCGCGGAACTCGGAACTGTAAACAATTACCTCGCTATCGGAATCGTCGAAGATGTAGAAAACCTCCTCGGGACGGTAACGATAATTGATGTTCACGTGCGTGAGGCGGCCCTTGAAGCACGCGGCCATCAATTCCCCGTATTCGGAACGGTTGCGCATGTAGAAGGCTATCTTCGCCCCGTCGCCTGCACCTTGCGCGCGCAGATTGCGCGCCAAATTGTTCGAACGCTTCGACATTTCGGGCCAGCTAATGATCCGGTCGCCGTGAATCAGCGCCGGAGCATCTTCTGGGACCGCAGGCTCGATTGCATCAAGGATGTCGCCAAGGTTCCAGTCGATCACGTATTAATTCCTCTCTCCTTGGTGGCCACGATTTTGTCGGTAGCGTGCGCCTAATTCATCGTCTCATGCGACCTGCGTCCACCCCTGCAAGGCCGCTGCTTCGGCCCGGACCGCTTCGGGACNNCCCAGAACCTGGCGGTCGAAACCGATTCGCTTGAACCAGAAATGCAGACCTAGGAGATCGGTAAAACCCATCCCCCCATGCACCTCGGTTGAGGTTCGGGCGACAAAACGGTGGACTTCGCCCGTATGTGATTTGGCATGGCATGCCACCAGCGAAGCCTCGTCGGGCGTCGCATCGAACGCATGGGCGGCATACCAGACCAGCGAACGGCATGGTTCATGGCGGGCAGCCATTTCCGCGCACATATGCTTGACCGCCTGGAAGCTGCCGATCACTCGTCCGAACTGTTCGCGCTGCCCGGCATAGTCGACCGCTTTTTCGATCATAGCCTGGCCCGCACCGAGGCTATCGGCGGCCAGGAGCACCCGGCCGGCGTCCCGCAGGCGCCTGACTGTGGCCCCACCATCGTCCGCGAGAGCCTCGCCCGCTACGCCAGAAAACCGCAGCTCCCCTACGCTCCGGGTGCGGTCGATCGTTTTGAGAGCAACCTTCTCCAGACCCGCAGCATCGCCAGCTACGAAGTGCATACGACCGGCGGTATCGGCTACCAGAAACGCGTCGGCTTCCAGGAAGTCGAGCGCGAACAAAGCCGTTCCGTCGAGCTTTGCGCCGTCGAAGTCCACGCCTGCCCGGTCCCGGATCTCCACCGTTTCCGCGATCGCGACGGCGATTTGCGCCTCGCCCTTCGCTATCCTCGGCAGCCAGTGCGCCTTCAACTCCTCGCTACCGCCCTGTGCCAGCGCAAGGGGTGCCAGTACATGGGCACCGATAAAAGNCACCGGCGCGACGGCATAGCCGAGCTGCTCGGCCACAGCGGCGGCATCGAGCATTGTCATCCCGAGCCCGTCATGTTGCTCGGGAACCATCATTCCCCAAATGCCGATTTCGCCCAGCGCCGAACGCACGTTGTCGCTGAAGGGAACCGAGCCCTCCGCGCATTCGCGCACATGATCGAGCGGACAAGTATCAGCAAGAGTGCGGCTGATCGCGTCGCAGAGCATCTCNTGGTCTTGCGAAAGTCCGAAATCCATCAGGCGGCTCCCTTATTCTGCCCGCTTGCAACGGCCGTCGCCTGTTCGGCCGCGGGAGGCGTTGCGAACTTGGGTTCGCGCGGCATTTCCAGCCCGCGTTCGGCGATGATGTTCTTCTGGATCTGGGCGGTGCCTCCACCGATGATCAGACCAAGCTGGAACATGTAGTTCCACTGCCAGGCACCGTCTTCGCGCTCGCGCTCGCTTCCGTGATAGAGTATGCCCATCTCGCCCATTGCGTCGATCGCGAGCGCGGAAATCTGATGGGCGAGCTCACAGCTCTGCAGCTTCACGACAAGTTTCGCCATGCCGCCGGCATCCCCCCTAAGGCTGTTCGACAGGATGCGCATGCCGTTGAATTTCATCGCCGCGACTTCGGCTTGCAATGCAACCAGCCGGTCACGCAGAACGGCGTTGTCCATTGCGCAACCCTGGCCGATGCGTTCTTTTTGCATCAGCCTGACCAGCGCCTGGAGCCGGTTTTCCAGTGCATCGGGGTCGCCCAGCATGCCACGTTCATGGCCCAGTGTGGCATTGGCCACGTACCACCCCTGCCCGCGCTGCCCGACGATCTGATCCAGGGGAACCCGCACGTCGGTAAAGAACGTTTCATTGAACTCGGCATGACCGGTCATGGTCTTGAGTGGTCGGACCTCGATCCCTGGTGTGTCCATCGAGAAGATCAAGTAGGAGATGCCGCCGTGCTTGGGCGCGTCCGGTTCGGTCCGAACAAGGCAAAAGATCATGTCCGCCTGCTTGGCCGTGCTGGTCCAGATCTTCTGTCCGTTGATGACAAAGTCGCCATTTTCGACGCGGGCGCTGGTCTTGAGCGCGGCGAGGTCCGATCCCGCTCCAGGTTCCGAATATCCCTGACACCAGACTATCTCGCCATTTAGGGTCGGCTCGATCCATTGCCGTTTCTGGGCTTCGGTTCCGAGTTCCAGCAGCGTGGGAACGAGCATGGAAATGCCCTGGTTCGCAAGGCCTGCGGGGATGCCAGCGCGCGAAAATTCCTCGGCAATGATCCGCGATTTCAGGATGTCCGGCTCGGCTCCGTATCCGCCGTATTC
>FUFK010042954.1_pt1 | contig 65141 bp, 43 predicted proteins | sample 1021851 | NCBI WGS metagenome assembly FUFK01 (sample SAMEA51879418, study PRJEB19060) | metagenome
GACTTTCTGGACTTGCTTCTTTACGGTCTAAGCGAGGTACCGGTTTCAAATTCATATCGAATCCTCGGGTAAAACCAGTCATTGGAACTGTAGGTTGCACAACCAGTATGGAGGTTTCACGGTTATTCAATCGATTCCCTATTGAAGGGTCATCGATGCTCGTTATGTTGGCGGTCGCGATGCGTGAACACTCTTCGAGTTTCGATATTGCCCGCATGGTATTGGAATTGAGAGAACATATTGGCGCTAGAATAAGAAAATCGTACCAACCACATTGGGAACAAGTGATGATTAGATTAAATTCCAAACATGAAGGGCCTTCTGATTTGGTTATTGTNNGAGGAAAGAGACTCTATCTTTCTGATCGAGATAGACCAATGCCAATGAGTCCATCGCCTTTCGCCATGGTTCTACGCAAACACCTAGGGAATGGGAGATTGGTTGATGTATCACAGCATGGATTCGATAGGATAATCACTTTACATATCGATACTGCGTCTGGTATCCATAGACTCGTTATTGAAATGTTTCGTGATGGTAATGTAATTCTTCTAGATCCCGAAGGAGTAATTATTCAACCTCTTACATCTACAGAATATGCATCTCGAACACTGAAAAGAGGAGCAAATTACGAGTGGCCTCCTTCTCAAGTTGATCCAAGAGAACTTACTGAACATGTACTTTCGGAAATTCTTAATTCAAGTGATTCAGATATTGTCCGAACATTAGCAGCTAAGGCTAATCTTGGAAGGGGATATGCTAATGCTGTTTGTACTAAGATAGGAATTAACCCAAATCTACCTGTAAAAGAACTAGAAAAATCTCAACATACTCAAATTCTTAATGAATTATCAAATTTACTTTCTGGGATTAATGATTCAACAGCATATGCCTGGGTAAAAGATTTGGAATCCTTGNAAAAAATCCAGAATGGTGTTTCGGCAGGAGATATCCCGCCATTTCTTGAGGTCGCTCCTGTAATTTTATCTCACTTAGATTCAAAATTAAGAATTGAATACGCATCCCTTTCTTCTGCCGCTGATACATGGTGGGGNGCTCATGATGCAGCAGCTTATGCTCGAAGAGAAATGGAAAAAATGATTGAAGCAGGAGATGCAGAGGAAACAGTTGGAAGTCAACTCGGAAGAAGAGCAGTACAGCAAGAAGGAGCCATTGAATCGTTTCAGAAAAAAGCAGAAAAAACTCAAACAAAGGCACAAGCAATTACCGATAACTACGTACATGTTGACCAAATTTTACAACAAATTCGTTCTGCAATTGAGGTAAAAGGTTGGGAAGAAGTTCGATCATTACTGAAAGGAATTGAATGGATAGAATCTGTGAACCCTGCCGATAGAACGATGATGGCTTATCTTCCCAATGAAGATGGCAAACCAGGAGAAAGAGTCGAATTATACGTGGATGAAACGGTTCATCAAAATGCACAACGATATTTTGCAACAGCTCGAACGTTCAAAGATAAATCAAAGGGTGCAGAAAAGGCTCTGGAAGATACTACTAGAAAACAACGAAAGGAAGAGAAACAACGAGCAAAGGATGAAGCAGCAGGCAGAGTTGGGAAAGTAAAGCGATCGAAACGACTCTGGTTTGAGAAACATAGGTGGACAATCCTAAGTGATGGTAGACTAATGGTTGGCGGAAGAGACGCTAGAGGAAACGACACTGTTGTCAAGAAACATCTGGGGAAAGACGATCTGTATGTTCACGCAGATTTACACGGAGCTCCTTCTTGTTCAGTTCGAATCGCTGAAGGTTTCCAAGAAGATAGTGCACCAAATCCAACTCTTCCAGAACATGTTCCATCTCTACGATTGAATCAATCCAATGAATTAGGTGAGCCTAGTGAAGAAGTTCTCACAGAAGCGGCTCAGATAGCTATTTGTTGGTCACGTGCTTGGGGTTCGGGAGGGGGAGCAGCCACCGCATTCCACGTTCGCTCTACCCAAGTTTCGAAGACAGCTGAAACTGGTGAAGCATTGGGAAGGGGGTCATTTGTAATTCGAGGTCAAAGAACATGGTATCGCAACATGCCTACTGAATTATCTTTAGGAGTGGTTGCAATTAATGGGATACCACTGCCATTAGTTGGAACACATTCCACTATTTCGAAAATTTGTCAACGTTGGATAAGAATGCAACCAGGGATTGAGAAAAAAGATACAATCGCAAATCGCATTTCTAAGGCAACTGGACTAGTTCAAGATGATGTGTTAGGGTGTCTTCCTCCAGGAAATCTGAGTATTGTCGAAGATCAAGGATTGATTTCAAAGAAATAATCATGATAGAATTTCAAGGAGTCTATCTTTTTCAATNGCCTTTCTAATGCAACGAGAAACTCGTTGTCCAGTACTAATTCCTGGTTCATTGATGTCTGAATAAGGTGAGCCACCTACTGCTACATTACTACCAGCGACTATTCTTGCACTAACTTCAAACACCCTGAATTCTAACTTATCGGTTACAATTGTTTCAAGACAAAATGGACCAACCATTCCTTTTCCTGCTCCTTCTAATTCCATCGATGCGGCAACTGCTCCCTCTCCTAATTTGAAAGCTTGAGGAAGAAGTGATTCCCTGAGAACAGCAGGCGTATTTCCAGTGACAACAAATGATGGTTCAAGACCCATATCTCTGATATCTGTAAGGCTACCTAACTTGTAGAATTCATCAACATTGGATTCATCACGACGATCAATGCTCATCAACTCTAATCTACCTAAGGATTGGTTAGAATTAGATTCTATTCCTTCAACTTGATATCCATCATCTGGAATGGGGTCAAAGAAGAATTGAAAATAGTACCTTGTTCCTAATACATATTCTTGGATTGTAAATTCCTCTTCAAGGTCAACATTGCGTCTAAAATCTCTAAAGTTTCTAGCAATGAAATAGCCTCTACCTCCTTTTGCTCCAGCATACTTTACAATAACTGGTCCATTGATATCTTTCGGATCATCAATAACTTTTGGCATAGTACAGCCTCCCGATTCTAACCAAATTCTCTGACGCTCTCTACTTCCTTCCCATTCCAATATATTCCGATTACCAAATGTAGGAACCTGAAGCTGTTGGAATAACTTTGGACCAAGGTATTCAACCAAAGAACCATGTGGGATAATGATTGAATTTCTTTCGCGGAGATATTCTGCATGATCCATTAATTCCTTGTAATCATCTAGAACCAACCATTCATCGGGCTCTGCTCCTGGAAAAGCACTGTACATTTTTCTTCGCTCTTTACCGACACAAATACCCAGTGTTCGAAAACCTTCTTGGCGAGCACCATGAAGAATCTGTAAAGAGGAGTGTGAAGCCACTACAGCAATAGTAATTGCAGAGCAGTCATACGATTCTAGCCACTCGGGGAGCGGAATAACGCCTACTGCCATAGGGACCGGTCAAGTATGTGGTTATTGACGATTTTCCATGTATGGGAACAACCTTCGTCGAAATGCATTACAAACCTAACCGACAGATGATGTTCATGGCCGGAGGATCTCGCAAGCGACCAAGTTATGGAGATTATCTCAATTTAGAGGAGCTACTTTCTCTTCAGGGTGACGAAAATATATCTGCAGATGAAATGCATTTTATGGTTGTACATCAGACGTTTGAGTTATGGTTCAAACAAGTTATCCGGGAACTAGCAGAATCTAGAGATACCCTATCCTCTAAACAAGTTGCTGAAGAAATGATCCCTTCTGTAGTACACAGACTTGGAAGAGTAACTGAAATCTTCCGACTTATGGCTCAACAATGGTCTGTTATGGAAACACTTTCTCCCCAAGATTTTCTTGTTTTCAGAGATGGACTAGGTAGTGCATCGGGATTTGAATCATACCAAATGCGAGAGTTAGAAATTCTAATTGGTCTTTCGGATGAACAACGAACAGGCGGAATGGATCCTCTAGCACGATTTAGAAAGATGGCTCAAGAATCAGAAAATGGGGCAATAGCATTACAGAGACTAGAATCTAGAATGAATGAGGATAGTTTGTGGGATACTGCACGAACATGGCTAACTAGAACTCCGATAATGGGATCATCTCCAGGAGATGATGGCGATGAAGAAGTAGTCAAAAACTATGTTCACAGTCATATTTCTGCCCAAATAAAACATGGAGAAGAAATGGCATCTCGTATGTCAAAATGGGGGATGGGGGATTCAGAAGCAATCAAAGCACGTTTTNCATCAATTGCAGATGGGGCAAGGGATTTTCTAATGCCTGAAGGAAAAATCGACAGGGCACGCGCGGGCCTATTATTCATCGAATCTTACAGAGATTTACCTCTTCTTTCATGGCCTAGAACCTTGATTGATAGGATGATAGAACTGGAAGAAGCAATGGTAAAATGGAGACATAGTCATGCTAGAATGGTTGAACGGATAATTGGTCGAAGAATCGGCACAGGAGGATCTTCCGGAGTTGATTATCTCGACGCTACAACATCATACAGAGTTTTCACAGACCTTTGGTCCGTTCGTACGATTTTGATCAAAACTGAATTACGCCCGAAATTGATTAATCCGGAATTCTACGGATTTGCCTAATAAGGAAGAAAGTTCTTGATTCAATGGTATCTACCGCNGCCATGAGAACTCCTGTGATTTGCGCAGTTGCGCGAACTCCTATTGGAAAATACAGAGGTGTATTCTCAGAATTGAGTGCTGTAGAACTTGGGATCTATGCAGTCAAAGGATTGATTGAAAATGTTGGACTAAACTCTGAAAGCAACATTATTGATGAGGTTTTAATGGGCCAAGTTCTCCAAGCGGGAGCAGGGCAAAATCCTGCACGGCAAGTTGCACTTGGAGCAGGCTTACCTGTGTCCACTCCGAGTACCACTATCAACAAAGTGTGTGGATCGAGTCTCAAATCAGTCATGATCGCTTCTTCTGCAATTAGAGCTGGAGAATATCGTGCTGTAATAGCGGGAGGAATGGAAAGTATGACCAATGCTCCACATATTGTGCGAGGATATAGAAGAGGTGAGGAGGTAGATTCGGCTTCATTAATTCATTCAATGGTACATGATGGACTATGGGATGTGTACAATGACATGCATATGGGGAATACTGGTGAAGTAATAGCAGATGAATGCTCAATTTCTAGGGAACAGATGGATCAATTTTCAGTTAGGTCTCACCAAAGAGCAGCCAATGCTAGAGATAATGGATGGTTTGAATGGGAAATTGTCCCTGTAAATATTGACACAGAAGATGGTGTTAAAGAAATTCGAACAGATGAAGGAATTAGAGAAAATAGTAATATTGAAACTCTGGCAGAACTACGTAGTGTGTTCCAAAAAGATGGAAGGATCACTGCAGGGAACGCATCAACTCTCAACGATGGAGCAAGTGCAGTACTGGTTGCTGATGAAGAATTTGCAATTGAACAGGGCTGGCCAATCTTGGCTAAAATCGTTGATCAGTGTACCAGTGGTGTGGAACCTAAGCGAGTAATGTATGCTCCAATTCCAGCAATCAATACTCTTCTTCAAAGAAATGAACTTGAAGTAATGGATATTGATGTATTTGAACACAATGAGGCATTTGCGTCTGCTTCTTGTGCTATTGCAAATGAGATAGGTATTCCAGATGATAGATTCAATCTCAATGGCGGCGCTGTGAGTTTAGGCCATCCTTTGGGTTCCTCCGGAACTCGATGTCTAATTACAATGTTAGGGATTTTAAGAAGAATCGATGGCAGCAAAGGCATTGTATCTCTCTGTTTAGGCGGAGGAAATGCTGTTGCAATGTTAATTGAACGTGTAGAATGAGGATTTCTCTAGGCGCAGTCCTTATGGCAGAGCCGAAGTTCGGAGGGTTGTCAGGTGATACAACATGGTCAAACCAATCCGCGAACACACCAGATTTGAGAAGGCACGAATCATTGGTGCCAGAGCGTTACAGATTAGCATGGGTGCTCCAATCCATGTTAGTGAAGATGCACTTCGTGAGCATTTCAAAGATGAACTAATCCAATTATACGGAGTTGAAGGAGCAAATACTCGATTCGTACTAGATCCTCAGAAGATTGCCATTCTAGAATATGAGAGAGATCTTTTACCAATGGATATCGTTCCTCACGAATGATTCATTCTTCTTCGTCCGACTTTCTTTTTGACCAAAGCAATGGGAAAGTATGCTGTAAAGCTGGAAGTAAGGCAGCAACTCCTCCAAGTAAAATTAACCATACTAACCATGTAGTCTCCTCAAACAAAGAACGAGGAGTAGAATTATTAGGTGTTAGTTGGAATCCATCATACAGCATTCTATCTGAACCAGGAACCAATTGCACATCTCCACGATTTCTTGCTACCACAACTAATTGACCGTTGTCTTCAATTGAACTTATTCTTGATCCGTTCAATGAAATGTTTACTGTAGAATTAGAATTAATATCAACTTTACCTGCTACTACAACATCAGATAACAAACCTAAGGGAGCATGATAAACACCATCAACGACATAGAATACGTCAACTTGTAATGTAGGAGATGATACATTAATATCAACTGAAATGATTGTTTCGTTGATACTCCAATTTCCAATAATTATGTCGCTTGGAGCAGATGAACGAGTACCTCCTTTCGAAGTAATCTCCGCAACAAGACCAAACAAATCTTGACTCTGATTACTACCATTAAGAGACCATCTTCCATCAATTACCAATGTAGGATAACCCAAAACATGTTGACTGATCTTTGTTTGATTACTTGCCTCAATTGATAGAGGATCAAATGCAGAAGAATGGTGGTGCAAGGCAATTAAATTCGGCCAAACGTTGAGTAATTCATTCAATTCAACTTCTGCAGGGCGGCAAGGATCACACCATGTTGCTGTATGTAATTCTATTACCAATGGTGCCCGTCGAGAGTTTTCCCCATTTCCTTCGGTACCATTGATATCTAACACAACAGCATCGATAATTCTACCTGGAGATTGAAGGCCTAGGGAGTCGTCAACTTCTACTGGGGCGGCCATGATTGAAGATGGAAGAATTAGTAGCGCCGCGAGTAGTAAAACCAGATACAAATCGGAACGCATGACCACGGGAGTCATCAGGCGTTGAAATACCCCTCTGCCCTCCGGTAATCATGGAACCACGGAAGATGGGCTGGCATCACCTTCCAATGGCACTAATTGTAATCACTGCAACAGTTATCGCAGTAGGAGGTACAATTAGAATTTATGATGCTGGTGAATCTTGTCCAGACTGGCCTTTGTGCTTTGGAACATGGGGGTTTGACATTTCGGAAGAAGAGCAAGGAAAGTGGTGGGACGAAAATCCAAGTGAAATTGATTCTAGAGGCGCAGATCATCGCTACACCAGCTTCCAAATTTTTACGGAATGGTTTCATCGCCTGTTAGCTGGTTCTGTACTCGGCCCTCTGGTTATTCTTCAATTCTTAATAGTTAGAAGTAAACGTGATTCTCTTTCGATAGAATCCTATCGGCTATCAGCTCTTTCCTTAGTGTTAGTCATATGGCAAGGTTTCATCGGATACGTTACAGTCAAGTGGGATAACGAAAATTGGTCAGTTGCTATTCATCTTATTTCTGCATTAATATTCACACTTTCACTAATTGCGTTGCATATTTCTTGGAGGAAAGATATAGGCAAAAAAATACAAATTAAATCTGATAGGAAAACAGTAAATCGGCTATCAGTTGCTACATTTGGCACATTAGCAGTTCTGCTAGTAGGCACTTACATTTCAACTACAGAGGGGGCTAATTATGCATGTGGCGTGTCAGGTATCCCTAACTCGTGGCCCCTATGCTCCGGAACATTAGGCTTAATCATACAGGACATAATTATTCAATCACAGGCTATTCATAGATGGTTGGTACTTATCGTCCTGTGCATACTAATTTGGCTTTGGAAAGATCAAGATAACTGGGTACAAGATGAACCTATCAGAAAATTATCTAACTATGGTACTGTGACTTTCATTGGAAATATAATTCTAGGCGCTGCATACGTTCTTTCTTGGACTGCTGAGTCTGGTTTCATGGAATGGTTATCAGTTGTACATCTACTGGTAGCTTCACTAACATTCTTATTGTTCGCTTCAGGGTTGATTATAATCAAAATTCATGGAACGGAAAATTTACAGGAAGAATGATGATTTTTTCTACCAATTAACCCAATTATTCAATGCGAAGTTATGTGAGGATGCCCTGTGAGTGAACCAGAGACTAGGGGTATGAGAGCCTATGTTGCTCTGATGAAACCAAGAGTTTTGATTCTACTACAAATTACTGCTTTGTGTGCAGTTTTAATTCATGATGCACTACAGTGGAGAATTAGCAATGAGTGGGATATTCTACGTACTGGCCAAGTTATGTTTGTCGTAGTCGTTGGTGGTACGCTAACGGCAGGTGGTGCTAATTCGATCAATATGTGGTATGATAGAGACATTGACCCTGAAATGAGTAGAACCGATAAGAGACCTGTCCCATTAGGAACTATAACTCCGAACAATGCTCTTTGGTTTGGAATTTCTATCTCGATATTAGGTGTTACTTGGTTTTTGACAATGTCAAATGCTGTCGCAGCTTTTTGGTCAGGATTTAGTATTCTCTTTTATGTTCTAATTTACACAATGTGGCTAAAACGGACCTCGACTCAAAATATTGTAATCGGCGGAATTGCTGGTGCAACCCCGCCTCTAATTGGTTGGGCTGCAGCTATCCCTGCAAATGATCTGAGCATTTCTAATCCATTTTTCCTAGGTGGAGATCCTCTTCCTTGGTTGATGTTTGCATTGATATTCCTCTGGACGCCTCCACACTTCTGGGCTCTTGCACTATATCGTTCCACAGAATACCAAAAAGTTGGAGTCCCTATGATGCCATGGGTTAAGGGAGCAGATAGAACACTATTGGAAATGAAAATTTACGGTTTACTTTTAATCGCTATCGCTGCAATTCCTTGGATGAATATTGAAGCAGTAGGCACCGAAGGGGCAGTTACGTGGACCGCTATTGCAATGGTTCTGGGAATCTGGTATTTCCGAAGTTTGTTGAAAATTGATGTCTCAGAAGAAATTGATGAGAAGGGTAGAATCCCATCCGCAGCACGTTCATTCCGTACCTCTCTGTACTATCTCGCGTTGATGTTCATAGGATTAGTAGTTTCATCTTTGAATACAATTGCTTCATTGATTTTCTTAATTCTAACATGTGTAATGATTTTCAGAAAGGAAGGATTTTCAAAACAAAAAAATTAGAGCGCGGCATTGATACGATAGCCTTGTTTCTACAGTCCACCGAGGGAGGGGGCGCCATGGACGAGAACGACCTAATTTATGATTGGAATCTTATCCAGAATCACTTTACTAGAGATGAAAGCGCACACCCACATCCAATTTGGTTTGATGATGAAACACTACGTGATGGCTTACAAAGTCCGTCTGCAAGAAATCCTAAAATCGAAGAAAAAATTGAACTGATCGACCATATGGAAAATCTGGGAATTCAGAAAGTGGATTTAGGGCTTCCCGGTGCTGGCCCTTTCCATGTCGACCATATCGATGCAATGTTAGCTCATATCAAAGAGAATGATTACCACATCCGACCAGGATGTGCAGTGAGAACAGTTGTTGGAGATATTGAACCAATGGTTAATCTTCAAGCGAAACACGAGATTCCAATTCAAGCAAGTGCCTTCTTGGGCACTAGCCCAATTAGACAATACACTGAAAATTGGACTATGGAAAAAATAATTTCTACTGCTGAAAAGGCAATTTCATTTGCTGTGGATAACGATATCCCTGTAATGTTCGTAACAGAAGATACTACTAGATCAAAACCTGAAGATATCAAGGCCGTGTATACCAGAGCTCTTGAACTAGGAGCTGACAGATTGTGTGTTTGCGATACATGTGGGCATGTAACACCCAATGGAGTAGAACAACTTCTTCGATTCGTGCAAGACGAAGTTATTCCAGATGCTGGTTTCAAANGAAGAGACATTGAAGTCAATTGGCATGGGCATCAAGATAGGGGACTAGGAGTAGCAAACAATATTTCTGCATACTATGCAGGTGCAGATGTTATTCATGGAACGGCATTAGGTGTCGGAGAAAGAGCAGGAAATGCTCCAATAGATCAAACTTTGGTAAATCTAAAATTGATGGGTGCCATAGACAATGACTTAACTTCCCTAAATGAATACATGAGAAAGGCCAATGAGTATGTTGAGGTTGACCTTCCAAGAAATTATCCTGTCTTCGGTCAAGATGCTTTCGAAACCGGTACAGGAGTGCACGCTAGTGCAGTTGTTAAAGCAATGAAGAAAGGTGATGATTGGCTTGCAGACAGAATTTACAGCGGAGTACCTGCCCAAGATTTTGGACTCGAACAAATTATCAGAATAGGACACATGTCTGGACGATCAAATATTGTATTCTGGTTAGAGAAGAATGGTTATCAGCCTGATGAAAAATTGGTCAATCACCTCTTTGAAATTGCAAAGTCGCAACGCCGTTTAATGGATGATGAAGAAGTGAAAAACGAAGTAAATAGTTTCCTCGAATCATAGCAAACCACTATGACGCTTCGGAACCCATGAGTGTGTATGCGCGGGACAGTGGGTACTCTCACTACAATCATGCTACTATCTTTGATGGTACCATTTGCGTCCTCTCAAGAGGTACCGCCTCAAACTGAAAATGTCTTTGAAACGTATTCTGGTGCTGTACAAAGAGCGTTTTTCCAAGTAGAAGCATTTGAAAATTCAATCTCAAATGAACCTCCCGAACAATGGTTAGTGTTGACGACATTAAATCCTGAAACTATTGAACCATGGATAGATGTGGAGGTTCAAATAAAACCCGCCCCTTTCCTTAATGGTGCTTGGATTTGGAAGTTTGAGGACTCTACCAATTCTGCTAACATTCTGTCTGAATTAGAAAAGAAAGGGCTGATTGAAAGAAGTTTGCCAGATAGACTGAAGGAACACGAACCAAGGACTGTTCTGAACGACCCCGAAATAGGTTCGCAGTGGCATTTGATTAATTCTGGTCAAGGAGGAGGTACCATTGGCGAAGATGCAAATGTTACGGCTGCGTGGGAAATCGCTAATGGTAGTGGAGTTACAATCTCGATTATTGATGATGGTTTTGCTCACAGTCATACTGATTTATCTCCAGGTTATCAAGCGTCAGGTTCCTACGATTACTGCAACAATGATGCAGATCCTACNCCTTCATCAGGAGATGGACATGGAACGTCTGCGGCAGGAGTTGCAGGAGGTCGCGGGAATAACAGCTATGGCATTGCTGGAGTAGCGTTTGGAGCTGATATGAGTGGTTCTTTATTGATAGCATGTGGAAAAACTGATTCTATGGAGGCTGATGCTCTAAGTTTAGACGATCAAAATAATGATATTTACAGCAATTCTTGGGGCCCCTTTGATGGTGACGCATTCTCCTGGCTCTACTCCTTGACTGGGCCTGGCCCGCTTACTGTTGCTGCTTTTGAATCTGATTTTACAACAGGTAGAAATGGGTATGGGAATGTGATTACATGGGCAGGAGGAAATGGACATGATGATTCTGACAATTCAAATTATGATGGATATGCAAATGCTAGACAAACAATTTCAGTAGGTGCAATTACTAATACTGGAACCCAATCTTGGTACTCTGAACCTGGTGCAAATGTATTGGTTGTAGCACATTCAAATGGTGGTTCAATAGGAATACACACAGCAGATATTCCTGGAAGTGGAGGTTACAACAGTTCAGGAGATATCAATCCAAGTTTTGGAGGCACATCTTCTGCAACTCCATTAGTCTCTGGAGTTGTAGCACTAATTCTCGAAGTTGACCCTACTCTTACAGCAAGAGATGTTATGGCAATTTTAGCCAATTCTGCTCGAAAAAATGATCCGGGAGACTCTTCATGGAGTACAAATGGAGCCGGGCATGAAATATCACACAAGTATGGATTTGGCGCTGTAGATGCTCATGCGGCTGTGACATTAGCAGCTAATTGGACTAAATTGCAAACTGAAACAACGTTCGGGACTACTATCTCCTCGCCTAGTATTTCCATCCCCGATAATGGAGCACCAGTAACAGATACAATTACTGTCAATCAAGATTTGAAAATTGAACATGTTAATATTGTAGTTAACATCACTCATTCAGCTAGAGGAGACTTAGAAATTATTTTGACTTCTCCTGACGGTACTGAATCTGTACTCAGCGAGAAACATGGGGATGAAAGGAGTGATTTCACAGCATGGTCCTTTGGATCTGAACGACATCTGGATGAATATGCCTTAGGAGATTGGACAATTTCTGTAGAGGATAAAGCCAACGGAGATACAGGTACATTCGTAGACTGGCATCTTGAATTCTATGGTGTTGATGAATATCGAGATTCTGATGGAGATGGCCTCACTGATGTAAATGAGACTAACATCCACAATACTAACCCTGCACTCGCAGATACAGACGGAGATGGACTAAATGACGGGGATGAAATTCTAAATGAATCTACAGATCCAAATAATCCAGACTCGGATGGTGATGGATTAAATGATGGCACTGAAGTCTTAGTTAATTCAACAAATCCAAATTTACAAGATACTGATGGAGATGGACTTACGGATGGAGAGGAAGTAAATATCTATGGAAGTGACCCTCTAATTGTAGATGTAGATGCGGATTCAGATTTATACTACTGGTTTGGAGACTGTGATGATAATGACCCCAACATCAATCCAGGAAGACCAGAACTTCTGAACGGAATTGATGACGATTGTGACTCATTAATCGATGAAGGATTTGAATTCATGGATTCAGACGGTGACGGGTTAAATGATTATGAAGAACACCACACTCATCTAACAGATCCAAACAGTGCTGATACAGATAGTGATGGACTCTCAGATGGAAATGAAGTAAATATTCATTCTACTGACCCATTAGTAGCAGATTTAGATTCAGACAGTGATGGATATTATTGGTTCCAGGATTGTGTGGATACTAATGCGTCTATCTATCCTAATGCTGTAGAAATATTAGATGGGATCGATCAAGATTGTGATTCAGAAATTGATGAGAATTTCCTTGCCTTAGATTCAGATAATGATGGAATATATGATCATGATGAATTCCATGTACACAATACAAATTCAACGAATAATGATACTGATGGGGATGGACTGAAAGATGGTGATGAAATTAATATTCATTCTACTGACCCCCTAACTCCAGAAATTGATTCAGATAATGATGGAATCTTGTGGCTCTTTGACTGTGATGACAGTAATTCTTCAATTTATCCAGGAGCAAGTGAAATGTGGAATGGAATCGATGACGATTGTGACTCGATAGTGGATGAAGATGTTGACAGACGAGCTGCGCTTACTCAAAATCCTAATTCAAATTTCTTTGAACACATCATCACAGATAATCCAATGACATTTACATGGAGTGGGGCACCTGCAGGTGTTGAACTTAATGAGACATGGTACAGAGACTCTGAAATCATCAATGGATCATCTTCAGGACTAACTATTCCTGTTATTGATTGTAATAGTCCTAATGATGATTTTGAAGCAACATCATGCGTACAGGGACGATTGACAGTAGTTTTCAAGATCTTACTAGAAGACGCAAATGGATCCATTGAATTAAGTTGGACTGTTCGACTAATTGCTGAAACGACCCCCGTTCCAGAGCCTGAACCAGAGCCTGAACCAGAGCCTGAACCAGAGCCTGAACCAATAATCGATGATGAGGAAAATGAGGATAAAACTGAATCAGGACAAGAAGAATCTAATTCCTTGAATAATCTACCTATTTCTACAGATATGCTATTGGTGATTCTTGGGGTTCTGATAGTATTCCTAATTGTAATTCTGATGGCAAGAAATACCAAACAAAAGGAATCCATTAAGGCGTGGACTCCCCCTCCAATACATGAAAGAAGAAGGATTTCATTGCAGGAAAATCAACTACCAAGAGCTCCTGATTTCAACAATAGAAAACCTTGATTCATGACTCTGCGGCTTCTTCTTCGGCAGAAACTGAAGGTGGTGGAGAATTAATTTCTGAGTGCCAACCTCCATCCACATTACCAGCAATCCATTCACCTTCTACCTCGATTTCATCAACGTCGGTTTCCTCTCTCCATGGTGGCTCTCCATCAGTTCCTGAAGGTATCAACTGACGTTCGTTATCCAACATAGACTCAACAGCTCTAATTCCTCTGTGAATTGGAAGAAGATGTCCAACAGGAGCACCTGAATTCACATATGGATTTGTTGCAGTACATATCAATAATCCACGACTAGGTGATAGCACATTTTCAATTGCACCTGGACGTTCTGGATCGGTGATAGTAGCCACAACTTCTCCTTCTTCAACAAAACGTCCAGCTGGTGCTCTCATATCCAATAAACCGCCTTGATCCGCACGAATCCAAGTAGAACCATGAGCTAGTAATCGGGCTCTAGGACGGGATGGTTGACCAGGAATCATTGACAATGAACGCATTACGTTCAAGATACCGTAGAGTGCAACTTGTACTGCTCCAGCATCTGAGGTATTGGCACCTCCCCCCTCATAAGTAGCGTAACCAATACCCATTTCATTTGCTGACCTTCGGAATGAACCTCGTGGACCTAATGAATCTAAAATGACCTCGATGCCAAATCCTCTGGCAATTGCATTACTAGGTGCATCGGCGAGATCTGCTCGAATTTGTGGCAAATTTGTCCTCCCTCTTGCAGCAGTATGAAGATCAATCACATAATCAGAACCTGAGATAATATTCTGAAAAATCCTATTTGCAACTCTAGAGGTAGTATTTCCGGTTTCAGTACCCGGAGATTCCCTATTTAGATCTCTACCATCTGGAAAATACCTACTCCGCATTCGATATCCTGGTAAATTTAATACTGGTACAATACGTATAGTTCCTGCAAGTGAATTAGGATCTAATGGCTTATCAAATCCTGAAAAAGATGACCCCAATAGATGAGTTAACGCAATTGGCCCAACTAACTCATCTCCGTGAACTGCGCCCAATAGTGTGATTACTGGTCCTGGCTTTGCTCCATGAATTACAGTTACTCGAATAGGCCAAGGATCTCCCATCGAGGTTTCTAAAAGAGGGAATCGGATTGTTCGCATCTCTCCGGGTTTAGTTCTAGTTCTCGCGAAACGATGTGTCTTTGGCTTCTTCTTTGATTTTAACGATCCTAAAGGGTTTTCTTTCTTTTCCAAGGCTTTCTCAACCTTAACTCGACGACTACGTGGGAGTTGATTAGATACCTTTGTAGAAGGCTTCTTGGAAGCCTTTGACTTCTTCTTTCCAGACGTCAAGGTATATCTCCATTTTACACGGGGGATTTGTGGGTCTTTGAACCCTAATGTCAAATTATGCTTAAAATTCATATTTTTCTACCCCGAAACTCAAGGACCGACCAGTGAGTGACGATACATGGAAGGCGAAAAGTCAGTGCAGGAGGTCTATGCTCCAAATTCAATTTGTTTTGGATGCGGGCCTGCGAATAAAGACGGATTGAGAATTCGATCATTTAATCGTAATGATATGGATAATGGACTAACTATGACATTCAATACGGAAGATCATCACCAAGCATTCCCGGGAATGATAAATGGGGGAATAATAGGTACACTCCTTGATTGTCATGGCAACTGGACGGCTGCAATGGCCATAATGAATCTGCATGGAGATTCAGAACCCCCTTGTACCGTTACTGCAAATTATACTGTTCAACTTAGAAGACCGACCCCCCATGGTGCTGAATTGACTGTTATAAGTGAGGTTACTGAACTTCTAGAAGATAGGGCATCAATTAGTATGGAAATGTTTGCTGATGACAAACTTTGTGCGAAAGGAAAGGGACTTTTTGTTGCAGTAAAAGAGGGACACCCCGCTTACCATAGATGGAATTGAGGCAATAAAATGACAAATAGAAAGCTGGATGAGATTCGAAACCTTGTTCTTCCAGTGATGAGAGTATTGGATTTAATCAGTATAGAAGAAGAAGAAAAATTAAAACAAATTCCTCTAGGATATATAAGAAAAAATGCAACAAGAATGCATGCAGTCTGTCGATTTAAGCCCGGACCTAAAGGTTATACAAAAACTATTGAAGATGTAAAAGAGGTGGCAATCCATCCTGAAGCGGTTAATGAAAAATGGATTCATTATGCTCGATTCTTGATGTTTCATGAATACTTACACGCTATTGGAAACATTAGACATGATGCAGTATTTAGGAGACTAGAGGATTTATGGCCTGATGAAGTAGCGAAAAATGCAGGTAAAGAATTTGGTAGATTTCTAAGAAATCGAGCCGCGAAATGGCTCTGGACATGTCCAAAATGTGACAAAGAACATCCTAGAACAAGAAAAAGCAATGGAAGGTATCTCTGTAGAAAATGTAAGGTAACTCTAATCGATTCACCAGTGGGACAAACTCATGATCTATAATGAAGTGGAGGAGATATGGGAGGGCGAAGAACACACCGAAGATTTGTGGCGCTTTCAATTATATTTTTGATTGGCTTTTTAGCTCCTGTTGATGCAGAACTTTCGACAAATCAGACTGTGTTAAATGCTATCTGTATCGATGATTCAACGTGCCAACTAACCAATTCAATCACTGGAATTAATGAAATCAAAAATTCTGAAACCAGTGCATCCCCCCTATCTCCAGAAATTATCCAATTTGAATTCATCATGTCACCCCCACAATCATATCATGCACTAATTCCAATTTCCGTCGATGAATTAGTTGTTGATTTAACAATTGAAGAAGATCCAGGAGAATATATTCGTCCAGATCTAAGTATCATTTTGGCAATTGGTCCATCGACAAATGAATGGTTAATCGAAGGTCAAACGGAGACTCCATTTTCATCAGCAAACGAATATCGTTTGGAAGATCAAGAAATTGACTTGTCTTCAGGCAGGATTCTATCTCCAAACGATGTAATTCAATTGACACTTGCATTCGAAATCGATAGACCTGTTACATGGAAATTAGGTCTTTCGGGTTCTACATATTTTGATCTGCCAATACAGTGGTCATTGGATCAAGATGCTGTAGATGTAGATGAACCAAGTTCTTTATCCGAACCTAAATCCGTCGAAGTAGGAGATCAAATAAATGGAGCACTAATTGAGGAGGATATTGACTGTTTTACATTTAGTGTTGGAGAAAGAGCCTCTGAACTTCGAATAGATCTAACTTGGAGTCCAATGCCTTCTGAAATTGCTACTACGGAAATCATTCCAATTCTAGATACCCTTGATGGGCAAATTCAACCATCCCCTTCTATTAGAACTACTCAAGAAGGTGATTTAATTGATAATGTCATTATCTGGAATCTTGAAAATAAGGCACGATTGCGACTTTGTTTCTACGGAGAAAGTGAAAGATTTGGGGTATATAGTTGGAGTGCTCAAGAAATCTTACCTGGAACTGGTGCAATGGAAATAAGTGATTTTGAGTTAGACACTCGCTGGCCAACTGGGACTGGATGGATAGGGCAAATTACCGAAAAAGAAGATACTGAACGAACAGGAGGTAGTGCAATTTTACTGATAGGGATTGGATTTTCGATTTCTTTCTTGATTTTGAAAATGCCAATCATTAATCCATTAAGTCGTAAATGGGGAATCCCAAGTGCGATGTTACTAATTCTAATTGGTTCCACAATTACTCCTCTTACAGCTACCATTTCCACCTTGCCTGATGATTCAGAAAAATCACTAGATGAATGGATAGAGAATAGACTTGAACTGGTAGCCGCATCTGTAATAGAAGATAATGTAGATATTGCTACAGGCTTTTTCGGAACTATGTCTGGTGAAAATTTCGCTGTTCGCCTTCATATCGAGGGAGTACACCCTACTGGAGATGGACGATGGCAAATTCAAACTGATGAATTAAATGATATAGATTTAGATCGATATATATTTGATGAAATGAAGGAACATCCTCTCGACTCAAATCAACAAATTATGTATATACTCAGAGCAGGAAGACTACTAAGTTTAGATCTATTGTTACTTGAAGCAAGTTTGGTTTTGAATGAAAAACCGGTTGGTTCTATTCTTCATATTGATTGGGATATGACTGATTCAGCAGGAGAAGGATCTGTTTCAGAAAGAGTATGGACGACAAGACCAAACTCAGTAGATTGGGAGGAATGGAATGACTTCACCTCCAAACTTCTTCCAGAGTTAATTACAGTATCATATTGTGATTGTGGACTTGATGCCATTGACCTATCAATAAGAACAAGTGTGGCTCACACCTCTTCAATTACTCCTACTACAAACGGAATTACTGGAGCGCCATCGTATCCATTGTTCTCGGGAATTTTAGTAGGATTTGGATTTGGAATCCTTTTGGTAATTGGAATCATTACTAATCAACAAAGAAAGAAGGCTCAAGAAATTGTATTAAAAATGAAATTAGAATAATTACTCTTCTTCATTTTGAAGGCCGCCAATCATTTCCATCAACATCTTTCTTTCATTATCATCAATAACACCATCTTCTAATGCTGAATCAATAGACTTGAATTGCTCGTCCGAAAACCCTAGAGGAATTGCTGCATTGTGAATCAGAATTCTCTCCGCCTCGCTTACTTGGCCATCAGCCAAAGCTGAATTTATTGCAGCAATTGTAGCGATTCTAGAAACCTCGGGGTCGTTAAGATCTAATGCCTTAGCAATCTCAGATAATTCTTCCATTTCTTCTTCGGTTAGAATCCCGTCGCTAAAGGCCTGTTCATATGCGAATTGAAGGAATGTACGATATTCAGATGGATGTAGGAGAACGTCTCGAATGAGACTGTAATCGACAGAAGGACTAGCCTCTCCGTTCAGGAGAGCAGCGGTTGCTCTTCTGGTCTCCTTTACCATCATATCCTTCAAACCATGTCCAATCCATGCAATTCCAAGACCGACAACTCCCCCTGCAATCCACCTCATTGCACTATCATCTAGCAAATCACCGGGATGGAACAATCGATGCAAACCAATTGCAACTAGAAAACAGCCCCAAAATATCTCAACCCAATCATTGACATCGGGTTCTTCCTCTAAATCTTGAAGGACATCAGTCGCACCATTGTCTGCATCCATGAGCCACCTATAGAGATTAAGCACTTAGGCTATGCGGAATCTAGACATCACACGTCATGCTTTAGGACAATGAAGCAATACAACAGCGCATGGACCCCGCGAAGAGCCCTACTAAGGTGAGTTCGCTCGACTTGGATCCTAGAATAATAAAGCATTTGAAACAACAAGGAATCACCACACTGCACCCCCCCCAAGCCATGGCAATAGGTCCTGCTCTCGAAGGAAAAAATCTCCTTTTAGCAACACCAACAGCGAGTGGAAAATCTCTAATTGCGTATTTGGCTATTTTACAAAAACTTCGAAATGCAGAATCAGGAGAACGTGCTTTCTACATCGTTCCACTGAAGGCTCTTGCCAATGAAAAAGTAGACGAATTACGTAATTTAGCTGACACGGTTGGACTCAGTGTTGGAATAGCAATAGGAGATCGTGATGGAGAATCAGGAGGTATTGAAAATTCAGATATTGTAGTCTGCACATCTGAAAAATTAGATTCTATCTTGAGGAATAATCCCACGTTTTCTGAACGATTGAGTATAATCATTGCAGATGAATTTCATCTTATCAACGATTCATCTAGGGGGCCTACACTGGAAGTCTTACTAGCAAGATTACGCCATCTAAATCCGAATGCACAAAGAATTGCATTATCTGCAACTGTCGGGAATCCACAGGAGTTGGCTAAGTGGTTAGATGCTCATTTGATAGAGTCAGAATGGAGGCCTGTTAATCTGCAGCAAGGAACTTTGACTGGTCTGGAATTAGAAATTCATAGAATAATAGGTCCAAAAAATGATTCAGAATTACCTCCTCGAAGAATATTAGAGGGCAAGGAAACAAAAATCACTAATTCTATTCTTAATGATACAATTTCAGATGGAGGGCAAATGATATTATTCGTAGGTACAAGATCTTCTGCCGAAAAAGAGGCAAGGGAATTAGGGAAAATGAGAGTCAAAAACTTGTCTTCGATTGATGAATTCAAAGAGGAATTTGATGAATTGGAAAAGTTATCTAAGAAAATTTCCAAAGGAGAGGATAGTTCTAATCTTTCAGATCGTCTTTCTAATTCCGTCAAAGGCGGAGTAGCATTTCATCATGCTGGACTAACAGGAAGACAAAGAATGATTATTGAACAAGCATTCAAGGATAGGTTGTTGAAATGTATTTGCGCAACCCCAACACTTGCTGCGGGAGTAAATCTACCTGCTCGACGTGTTATTATTAGAGATTGGAAACGATGGAAGAGTGGAAGATATACAACAATGGAAATTCAACAAATGTTGGGTAGGGCGGGAAGACCTACTTATGACGATCAAGGTGAAGCATGGATAATGGCAAAAAATGAATCACAAAGAGATATTGTAACGGAAGAATATATTTTTGGAGAACCCGAAGACGTTGAATCACAACTTGAAAATGCATTGCTTTCTCACGTTCTTTCATCGATAGCAACAGGTGGACTAACCGATAGAGATGCTTTGGGTAAATTCTTTGAAGAAACGTTACTTTCTCAACAAATTCGTAAAGATGATTTGAGAATAAGGATTGACCGGATGATTGATTGGTTAGTTGAAAAGGAAATGATTGTCAGAACTGGAGAAAGTAATGCAGTAATCAAACGAATACAAGAAAGAACAGATATACAGGACTTAGAAGATGATTGGGAAGATGAAATCCCCACTTGGGCTGCAGCTGCAACTACATTAGATGGACTGGAATGGAATGAACCTCAATATGAACAACTTCCTAAGAGAAAAGGACCAGCAGTATTTGGATTTAGTACGGCTGCTCAGATTAAGAATAATTACTCATTAGAAAGTGAAGAAAATCCAGGAATGACATATTCTGCAACTACTTTTGGAGAAACTGTATCCCGACTCTATCTAGATCCTGTTTCTGGCTATATATTACGAAGAGGACTTAGAAGAGCAGTTAGGATAGTACAAGGACTAGATGAAAACAGACAACTACACCCTAGAAGTCTAATTCATCTGGTTTCATGTACTCCTGATTTTCTTTCAATGTGGGTGAAATCCAAAGAAACGGAAAAAATAGAAAATATCTCTGAAGCAATGAAATTCAATAAATTACTAACCTTCGAAGAACTTAACGAAGTTGAAATTCCGATAGATATAGAAAATGAAAACATGAGAATCAAAGCACTTTGTGTACTTGAAGAATGGATGGAAGAAAAAACATTGAGGGAAATCGAAGAAGAATTTGATTCGCAACCTGGAGATGTAAGAACAAGAGTTGAACTAGCGGAATGGCTGCTTTATTCTGCTCGAAGAATGTTAGTATCAGATAATGAAGTATCAGAAGAGGCATCAGAAGCAACCTCAATAGTTTCAGAATATATCTCAGAGATTCAAAAAAGAATTCGATACGGGTGTAAATCAGACATTCTAGGTCTTGTTGGTATTCGAAATGTAGGCAGAATTCGGGCTAGAGAAATGAAAAGATATGGACTTGAAACAATTTATGATGTGTCTGAAATGGGGCCAAGAGATCGGTCAAAATTAGAAGGACTACGAGGATGGAGTCCTAGACTTGTGGAAAATATAATTACAAATGCACAACAAATAATTTTGAGGAAAAAATAAGGTGATTTGAAGTCCAATAACCCAAGGGACCAACATGGAACCTGCGCAAATTCCGTGGTTTCCAGCTTGGGGGATTGAATTTGACCATCCAGTTCAAGATTCACAAAATCTAGTAAAAACTTGGTTGGAAATTAGACCATCAGAAAGATGGGTAATGATTTCTGGGGCAGTGGCAGTAAGTGAACGCCACCTTTGGGCAGTTTGGTCCCATGCTAGTAGAAATGAAATGTTAGATAAAATGGTCGCACGGACTGTTGATACTGAATTTATCAGAATTCTATCAGGCACCCATCAAATTAGAGTTGCATTCGAACGAGCAGGTGTAAGAAATGAAGATGACCATGCATGGTTATTGTATCTCCCTGAGCATCCTGGTTTTGATGAATTTGGACAAGCAGTATCATATCCTACTAGAGATGATAAGGAGGAAATAGAGGTATCAAAAGCTATGACATGGTTAGGTGGAGATCTTTTGACCGCACGACCTTCACCGAACTTAGAAGCTCTAGAGCGACTAGGAGTTGAGGGTAATTTTTCATTTGACCAAATTGAATCTACAATCTTGGCATTTGCAGCATCCGCAGATATTTGAATTTCAATCGAGAAACTCATAGAGTAGTCTCTCTTCCCAGAGTTGATGCCGAAGTTCCATGGGCTTAGAAATTGTGTGACTTGCGAAATTCCTTGTACACCGATGAACTACGTAGATTACAAAGGAAAGAGACACTGTATCGCTTGTTGGACAGAAAAAACAAATCCAGAACATCCCGATTTAGAGGAAATGAAACAGAAGGTAAAGGATGCAGTAGATGTCTGGAAATGTGCAAAATGGACCCGTGAGGAAGGGCCTCTTCCAGAAGGCCCTCTATCCGTAAGAACAGAATGATTTACGAATCTCCGTATCCTTTGGCGTTTCATGGGCTTCGTTCCTGACCAATTGGATGCTACATTGTGGGATGAATTAGAACCACTATACGAAGACTTAGTAGGTCGTTCTTTAGACAGTGTAGAACAATTAGAAAATATGATCAAAGATGAAAGTGAACTTCGCGAATGGGTCTCAGAAGCAGGTTCTAGGCTGTATGTCGCAATGACTTGTTCTACAGAAGATGATGACAAAAAAAATGCATACCTCGACTTTGTAGAGAATGTAGAGCCAAAACTCTCTGCTATTGGAGATCGTCTTAATCGAAGAATAATGGATTCACCAGTTATAGATGAATTAGATCAGGACAAATATGGAGTGATGATAAGAGACATACGCGCGGATATTGAGATTTTTAGAGAAGAAAACATTCCTCTTAGAACCGAATTAACAAAGTTAGGACAACAGTATGAAGAAATCTGTGGATCAATGATGGTTTCATTTGATGGAGAAGAAAAAACCATCCAACAGATGGGAAAATATCTGCAAGTCACCGATAGAGAAACAAGAGAAGGTGCATGGAGAGCGGTCTGGGAAAGAAGATCAAAAGATGCTGACAAGATAGATGATTTATATGGAAAAATGCTCTCAATTAGACATCAAATTGCAATAAATGCAGGTTTTGAAAATTATCGAGACTATGCATTTGTTGCAAAACATCGATTCGACTACACACCTAGCGATTGTGAAGATTTTCATGCGGCAGCTGAACAAGTATGTGTCCCCTTGGGTAGAATTCTAGATAAGCAAAGAAAGGAGCTCTTGGAAGTCAATACTCTAAGACCATGGGATTTAGGGGTAGATGTTTACGCACGACCTCCCCTAAAACCATTCAAAAATGTGGATGAAATGGTAGAAGGTACATCGAAAATGTTTCATAAAATCAGCAATGAATTAGGTGTTATGTTTGATAGCTTGAGAGATGGAAAATCATTAGATTTAGAAAGTCGGAAAGGAAAGGCACCAGGTGGATATCAAATTAGTTTTGATCGTATTCGAAGGCCATTTATCTTCATGAATGCCACAGGATTACAGAGAGATTTGGAGACAATGGTACACGAGGCGGGACATGCATTTCATGCAATTTATTCGAGTGAATTAGAGTTAATCGACCATAGAGACCCACCCATAGAATATGCAGAAGTAGCCGCAATGAGTATGGAACTATTAGTACATCCTCACTTAGAAGAGTTCTATTCAAAGAAAGATGCTGACAGAGCGAGAAGAACTCATCTTGAAGGAATAGTTAGTCTTCTACCTTGGATTGCAACAATAGATGCTTTCCAGCATTGGGTGCATACAAATCCAGGCCATAGCAAAGATGAACGAACAGAAATTTGGAGAAATTTACGTTCAAGATTTGGTGCAGATGTCGAATGGGATGGAATTGAAGAATTGAGAGATATCGGTTGGCATCGTCAATTACATTTGTTTACATATCCATTCTATTATATTGAATATGGAATTGCACAACTTGGTGCATTACAAATTTGGCTACAATCACTTGACTCTATTGAATCAGCCCTAGAGAATTATGCTCATTCCATGAAACTTGGAGGAAGTAAACCACTACCTGAACTCTTTAGTACAGCAAAACTGGAATTCTCATTCGATCCAGATACTGTTCGAAGCCTCATTGAAGCTGTTCAAAATAAACTTGCAGATTTACCTGCTTAATTAGTCCCGAATTCCTTCAGCAACAACACTGATTACTGCATCTCCTTCAGGAAGATTTGGACTATCAATCAAACGAGCTACTCTTCGTCCGCCCTTTGATTTGCGGAGATATAACCGGAATGTGCTTGCGTGACCAACGATATGTCCTCCAATTGCCTTTGTAGGATCTCCCCACATAGTACCTGGATTGGACATGACTTGGTTGGTGACTAATACTAACGCATTATGAACATCTGAAAGTTGTTTCAATTCCTTCAAATGTCGATTTAATTTCTGTTGACGTGGTGCAAGCATTCCTCTACCTACATATTCTGCTCTGAAATGACTGGTCAATGAATCAACAATAATTAATTTCACTTCAACAGATTTGGACATGCGTTTAATTTCATCAACTAGAAGCATTTGATGTGCTGAATTATATGCTCTAGCGACATGAATTCTTTCCAATGCTTCCTCTGGATTCATACCAATAGCCTCAGCCATTTGTGCTATCCTTTCAGGGCGAAATGTGTCTTCAGTATCGATATAGAATACTTCTCCAGCTAATCCACCTTTATCCAATGGTAGTAGAGTATTTACTGCTAATTGATGGCCAATTTGAGTNTTTCCACTACCAAATTCTCCGAATACTTCGCATATACTTTGAGTTTCAAATCCTCCACCAAGTAATTCATCGAGTGCACTAGAACCACTTGATAACTTGAGAACCTCTTTTCTTCTGTCTAACAATTTAGTACCACTCAAAAATCCACCGATGTTTGCTAACTTCTTTGCACCTTGGATAATCTTTGAAGAAACTGCTTCACCAAGTTCTGCCTGTTCTGCTAACTCTGTCGGACTCATTACTGCAATTGCTAGCAAATCATCAAAACCAGCTTCTTTCAATTTCTCTGCTGTCGCAGGACCAACACCTGGAAGATCCTCGATCGTCGCCTCCTCTTCTTCTTCTATCTCGACCATTGGAATTTCCTCCTCTTCGCCGTCCATGTTCGTTTCGCTTTTTTTCTTACTTGCCATAGGTTTCCATCTCCCCGTGTTCATCCTCTAGGAGTGTTCGGCAGTATATGAAGAAATGATGGGGGCCTTTCGAATCATGTCAAACAAAATCAGATTTACCATCGTAGCAGGATGCTTTTTTTTCACTTTCAGTTCTAATTCAGTAAATTCCGAAACTGTATTTAGAATAACACCAATGCTGTTGTCTCTTGATTTACATTCTCATTATCAACTGCATCCCCAATAATCAATTCCCAGCCGCCAATCATTGGGATTTCTTCGTTATGTGTCCAAGTATATGATTGCCCTTCTCCAATAACTTGAGTATGAGTTGCTATAAGTTCACCAGATGGATCAAACAATTGCCAAGTAATTTCCACATCATCCGGAGGAGGGATAGCAAGCGCATTTTCTACATTGGTTATGGTTGAAGAAATTTCTAGTTTTACAGGGTTTTGAATACTATTAATGTTCATTGAATCAATATGCAAATCAGCAGGTTCATCCACTCCTGTCGGGCTAGTTTGATTCAGGTGAAATGCTCCATTGAATGAAATTGTTAATTCATCACTAGCACTATTTCCTCCTGAGTCATTTGCACCTGCTCGAGACTGAAAAATTCCGTATGAAGCATAATCTCGTGACAATATCTTGGAGTCGGCTGCATTGGTGGACATTCGTTGTGTTCCATCCCCTGGTTCCAACCAAAATTCGGTGAGAGCCCCCCCAGATGATTCAGTACCTGTGAAATCAAAGGAAACCTGCATTCCCTCTATTGATGTGCCATTATTCGCATCTTTGACAAAATGAACAGTCCCCGAAGCTCCTTCCATGTTCACAGATATCTGGATGAGTGAAGACTCTTGATCTGCTCCTAAACATCCAGAAAATAGGAACGAGCAGGCCAATAATATGGCGATGAACTTGCCTCGCATGAGAATAAATACTGAAAGAGATAGATAAGACCCTCGATGAATATAGAATGGTAGCGAGGGATGGATTTGAACCATCGGTCTCCGGGTTATGAGCCCGACGGGATAACCAGACTACCCCACCTCGCTACCTAGCCCGAATCTAGACACGTATAAGAAATCGATAGTTGAATATCGACGGGTTGATGGACTAGAAACGAAATTTCGTATTAATGACAGGCGACCTTCTCGTCCAAAATGCGATGATGGTCCTTCCGAGTCGCATTGTAGAAGGTGATTTACGTGTTTCTAATGGCTCAATAAAAACCATCGCCGCTCAAGGCGGGCTAGTTCCCAAACCCAATGAATTGGTTATTGATGGTACAGGATTACACTTGTTGCCTGGAGCAATCGATCCTCATGTCCATTTCCGAGATCCCGGTAATCCAGAAAAAGAAGACCTTGAGAGCGGAAGTAGAGCCGCTGCTGCAGGTGGCATCACAGCATTTCTAGACATGCCAAATACTGTACCAAATGCAACGAAACTAACAGTACTTCAAGATAAATATCGTAGAGCTGCAAAAAAATCGGTAACACATAGTGGATTCTTTATCGGAGCAACTACTACCAATTTAGATGATTTAATCGATGCCGTTGGGACACCGCAAAAACCCAATAATTCAGGAGTTTGTGGAATCAAGATTTTCATGGGCAGCAGCACTGGAGATTTACTTGTGCATGAGCAGAAACATCTTGAGGAAATTTTTGCGAATACAGGGGGCATCATAGCAACCCATGCTGAAGATGAAATTCGACTTCGATCACGTATTGCAGAATTCAGTCATAGATCTGATATAGCTGCACATGCCGAATGTAGAGATGTAGAATGTGCTCTATTGGCAACAAAGCGAGCATCTGGTTTAGCCAAGGATTATGATCATCGTCTACATATTGTTCACCTAACGAGTGGATCTGAAGCTGATTGGTTGGCTTCAAACAAAGGCGATTTGATTACCACAGAAGTTTGTGTTCAGCACCTTACTTTTGATCAAAATGATGTCGAGGAAAGAGGAGTTCGTTTACTAATGAATCCACCAATTCGTAATACTGAAGATAAAGATAAATTATGGGAGCGTCTAAAAGATGGAACTATTGATTGTGTTGTTACCGATCATGCACCTCACACTTTGGAAGCAAAATCAGTTGGGTATCCCAAGGCACCTGCAGGGATGCCAGGAGTTGAGACTTCGTTACCTCTAATGTTGACACATGCAATTGATGGGAAATGCAGTGTATCTGATGTCGTACAATGGATGTGTGAAGGACCAGCTAAGGTATACAACATAGAAAACAAAGGCTCGCTTATCGAAGGATACGATGGTGATTTGACACTTGTTGATTTAGAAACACATCGAACGATTACAGATGCAGATACTTGGACAAAAGTTGGTTGGACTCCTTACGATGGATTTGAACTCACAGGATTACCAATGTGGACCATAGTTGATGGAATACCGGTACATAGTAGAACAAAGAATGGCCCATTTAGAGGAAAACCATTGGTTAAACCTGGTCAAACGGGTAGAAGTCTAAGATTCAGATGATTCAGCAACTGGTTTAGCACCACCATCGGAAGACNCAGTGGAAGATTCTGTATCGTAACTGTACGTTACAGGATCATTCTCAGGTAAATCCACAGTAATAACATGCGAGAGATTGTCGGTCAAATGAACAGTCATTCCTGCTGAAGAAATTGAATAAATATAATCACCCATAAAGATAGATCTTCGAATATCTGTATTAGAATACCAATACTCCTGGACACCATTTCCATAAAGAGAAGAATGATCTACTTCCCCATGTGCGGTCAATGATTTATTTTCAATATCTACATTAACTAATTTCAACATGGAAACAAATTCATAACCGTAGTAAGTGTATGTTCTATCATTTTCTACAACCGTGTCGTAAACCCAACGATGAGTAGAGAGGGGGACGGCAAGTAGATTTTCGGGAGCCCAATAGTTGAATGCCTTATGCTCATATGTTGCTTCTGACCATGACCATGACCAACCACAAGAACGAATATCAGCACAATTATCATCCAAGTATCCCGGAGATAAAGAGAGAGAATCTGCCAAACTTGGATTCTCCAAATCACTAACATCGAATAGACTAATCTGAGTTTGAGACCAATCAAGACCAAATCCATCATCTCCTGCAGGGCCAATTCCAATAGTTAGAAGGAGATCTTCATTCAAAGGATGAATGTAAGTAGAAACACCAGGCACCTCTAATTCTCCAAGAATTGTAGGATTACTCGGATCTGAAAGATCTATGGTCCACAACGGATCGATATTTCGAAACGTTACGAGATAACCTATTTCTCCGACAAAACGAGAGCTCCAAATTCGCTCACCACAAGCAATATCATTGATTTCTCCAATCACATTTAGAGTGCCTTCACCATCATCTTGTAATACAGTCACATGATTTGAGGGGCCAAGACAATCAGGAACCTCAGGTTCGACTATAATTTCATCAGTTTCTCCGGAAGCAACAGAATCAACTGCAACTGCAATATCTTCCATGACATCAACTGCAGTCATCCACCATCTACCCCAATTATCGGATGTAGAAGCAACCCGAATACTTCCATTGTATTCAGAAATAGAGAATTGATCTTGAACATCACCCTTTACTCGCCCGGAACCAATGTATTCAGTGTTGGCTGGCTCGGAGATATCGAAGGCATGGATGTTAGTCTCATCTTCATAGATATCATCTATCCCCCAATACCACCACCAATCATTTGCCGGTTCAGCAAGTACCATCATATTGCCAGAAGCATATACATTAACCCAAGATGATGCTATATGGTCTACCTGTAAAGTGGTCTCTTCTTCAAATAATCCAATCGTCGCAATAGTTGTGAATCCTCGTGTCATAACATCTTTGGCTGAAGAAAATTCACTACAATCTCCAGCAGTTACTGCATGAGTAAAAACGCCATCACTTGTTCTTTCATGAATTTTAGGAGAGAAATCTTCCAAAGATAAACCGTCTACAAGGTTCCTATTATGATCGATTGCTTTAGTAACTGATTGATTCCAAATATCCATTCTTTCATATCTATCATCTAATTCCCAATATGATGATGGTAATTCTGGATATGTCAGTAAACCATCGATGTAAGTATGTGCATGAGTAACACTCCTTACAGTATTGTTAACTAATCTAGAGGTGTGATAATAGCCCTCAATATATATCTCACGTTCTATTTCAGGAGTGGTTTTGTTTGATACATCAATAACTGTATATTTTACTAAATTTGAAATTCTGTAATCATAATACCCCCATTCATTAGGTTCATCAAATGCCATGATATTTCGTAGTGGATCATCAGAATCTAGATTCCAGTAATATACACTTGAAACAATCACCAATCGATTCTCATCTATCAGCATTTGTGAAGGAGACCCTTCAAGACTCATGTTAGATATCATCTCTAATTGTCCAAATTCAGGAACGCTAAGGATTACCAACTTACCGTTATTTAGAACATAGATCCATCGGCCATCTGTCTTCAAAAAATCTGCCTCATCTACTCCTTGTTCCTGATTGTTTGTTCCAGAAAAATCTGTACCTGCAACAGGCCCTCCGTTGTCTGAATTAGACTCACTGGAACCAACTGAAGGACTGCTAGTGGTAGTATCTACACTATCTTCCATTACTGCTCCTTCTGCAACCCCATCAAACATTANCTCATCACCTCCACGGAACAAATAATTATCAGTCCAATGCCAATATGCATTTTGATCTAAAGATACCAAGGATTCCTCAAATACAGCTGATTGAAGATCGTTTAGAAGATCGTTACAAGCATCATATTGGATCAATCCGGGAGAAGAACGAGTTCTTTCTCCCAAATCTAACGAAGGATAATCTTCCCCTGCATCGGTTATGGAATCTACCACATCATCAAATGCTTGTAGACATCCAGATAGACCGCACGTTAACATGATCATCGTCAATACAGATGCACTAAGACCTCGGTTCATGCTATTTCCAATACTTGGATCATTATGAAGCCCTTGGTTACACGTCGGTAACCAACTCAAAAAAATATATGAGAACCAAGATTCGGACGCGGATTGAAGAACAACACCTACCTTTGCAGAGTGAATACCATGGGAGCCGCGGACGAGGATGTGGATGCGGTCGCTGAACAATTAGATGAAGATGAGAAGATTCGTAACTCTGCAAAAACAGTTATTGAGACATGTATGCAATTAAGAAGTCATGAGAATCTATTGATAATTACTGACCCCAACACCGCTGAGATAGGACAGGCACTTTACGAAGCAGGTTCTCAGATTTCCGATCGTGTTCTAATGGTAATGATGCCGAGTACTCATCGGCATGGGCAAGAACCGCCATCTCCTGTTGCAGATTTAATGAGGAGACAGCATGTTGTAATTGCAGCAACAAGATATTCTCTAACACATACTAGGGCAAGATTGGTTTCTTCTAAGGATGGAGCTCGTATTGCAACAATGCCTGGAGTCTCTCGCTCTATGCTCATTGAAGGAGGAATGACTGCTGATTTCGATGAGTTACAAAGCCATATTGCTAGTATGGCAAGAGTGCTAAGAAAACATAGGAACATTACTATCTCAAGTCAAGATGGTGAGTCATTAGAATTTTCAATTGCAGGAAGATGGAATCTTGAAGATAATGGGATTTGTAATCGCCCAGGGCAAGTAACTAATCTACCTGCGGGTAAAATATTTGCAGAAGTTAAACCTGAAAGTGTAACAGGTGTCATAAAAATTAATGGAACTTGGGACTCAGTATCACTTCCTCAACCAATTTCTATACTTGTTGATGAAGGGAAGATTGTAGATATTCAAGAATCGAATGAAGGTGATTTGAATGAACAAATCATAGAATTTATTGATGAACGAATGGACTCAATAAAGATAATTGAATTCGGATTTGGAATGAATCCTAAAGCCAGGATTTCAGGAAGTGCTCTNGAAGATGAAAAGGTACTAGGTAGTTGTTATATTGTTCTTCAACAGCCCGCTACTAGACGAACTCATGAACTAAGAGCAACCGGAATTCTAACTGATGCAACAGTGAGTCTAGGAGATAAAACTCTAATTAAAAATGGCAAATTCAAAAACTAATCATATCAACCTGATTGAACAAACTGGACAATGACGCCAATGATGTTCAACTCCAATTCCGCATGATGAACAGTAGACTCCAGTTTGAATTGTTGAGCGAATACCAGGGAAACCCCCACCTCTTACTTTCCCATTTCCTGCTGGACGAGAAGGGACCGGAGTCGAAGGTTTGGCTGCTCCAAACGTGGGCTGACCTTGTGAAATCGAACCAAAAGTTGGACTGCTAGATTCCCCAAATGAAGGAGAGGAACTCCTGGCTGAACCTATCGGAGCCCTAGCAGGAGCAAGTACAGGAGGAGAAGATTCTGAATGAGGAGGTGATGAGGGNGGATTAGGAGTTGGAAGTGCTTGGGTTTCTGCTGCTGCAAAAGCTGAACCAAGAACATCTTCTGTGGGGCTAACTTGCTGATCACTAGATTCTTCCTGGATGTATTCGGTTGGTACTGATGATGGTGAAAAGGCAGCTGCTAATTCATCTTGAACAGGAGGCGTTGATATCTCAGAAAATTCTTCAGTAACTGTCTCTTGTAATTGCGATGATGTTTCAACTACTGCAACGGGATCATTAGGTGGAGCAGACTTAGGTAGATCGTCAGGCGCTTCTATTACTTTCATAGCCACATTGGTAGTACCTAATACAGACAAACCTCCAACTTCAAGCGAATTCTTAGCCTTGTTCAAAACTTGGTCTAATTGATGATGTAATGCAATCAGACGGACTCTATTAGTATCAGGATCTCTAACCATTTCATCGAAGGCTGCTAGATACAAATCAAGTTCCTTAATCCCTCCAATAGTATGCCCTACGGCAAACATTTTCAGTAATCTAAATGGATCATTGAATGCATTAATTGCATTTTTTTCTTCTTCGGGTATATTTGGATCGCTTCCTTGATTCCCTTCTGAATCTTCTTGTCCAAGATAAAGTCGAAGCCCATCTGTCATTGTAAAAATCTCAAATGGCCCCGAAAGAAGATAGTAAATTTCACCTGATTCACACTCTAGTCTCTCGGAAACAACATCAAAATCAAAGGAATCTGTCAACAATAGATCACTTGTAAGAGTTAGAAATTCACCTAAACCATTGAGACGGTCTGTTGTGTTTAACCTCATAATTAATTCAGAGGTCTTAGTAACTCCAAAGTAAGCAGATGTCTCATCGACATCTATTCCATCGGAAGGAAGAGCTGCGCCTTCAATATCTGCCTCGCTCATGTACTCCCCCCTATCTGCCCCGAACTATTCCACTTGAATCAATCTATGGAGAACCCCACTATCGAGCTGCATCAAGAATATACTTGGATTGATCTGCTGACCATCCATCTCCTCTTTGGAGACGTCTTAGTATTTCTCTATCCTCAGAACCTGAAGAAATCATCGCTTTTGTATTTTGTATTGACAAAGAATATGCATCTTTATCTTCATCTTGGAATAAAACATTCCAATCATTGGATTCAGAACCTGATGAAGTTGCCGTTTTCTTTACCTTTTTCGTTGTCTTTGTTACCTTGGTTGTTTTAACCTGACGTGTGCGAATTTCAGAATCTTCAGTACTTGTTACTGTGGCAGAAGTTCTTCTTACTCGTTTTGTTGGTTGAGTAGTTTTTCGAGGATCTAATCTCTTGGTACTTACCCTAGGAACCGATTCCACATCTACTGGTGAAGAGGTCCTACGAGAAGGAGCAGGTGACCTACCAGAGGGAGGAGTATTCCTTGACGGTGGTGAACTCTTCTTGATCGGGGGGCCTGATGATCTAGTAGGTGGACCTGCACGAGAAGGTGGCGAACCGGGAGGTGGACCTTTTGCCCTATTACTTGCCACTGAGGCTCTACCAAAATTATTAGATAATGAAGAATTATTCATTGGGACAAAGTCGTCTTCATCATCATCATCATCGTACCACTCATCTTCATCATCATAATCGCTCCTTCCAGAGATAAATCTTAGAGTGATGACAATTAAGAGTAATATTCCTACAATCCCACCAGCCATAATTCCAATCGATGCAAAATCAGTTGATTCGGATTCACCTTGATTTGATGCCAATTGATCGGAAGTACAACCATTTGAATCTACAAATACTCCAGATGGACTGTTTGAACACTGATCATCGGAGTCATATACACCGTCTCCATCTGTATCAGTCTTATCTACATACGGACAACCGATTCCTCCCTGTCCTCCATTACCATCATTTCCATTTTCTACACCAGGTATGTCAGGACATAAATCAGCATTAATTCCGTCTAACTCATCTCCAAAACCGTCCCCATCACGATCTCTCCATTGGGATGGTTCTGAAGGATACGCATCTGCTGTCCCAATTGGAGGTACTGGATTAACCGAATCTGGATCTGACCATCCATCACCATCTCCATCTGGACAACCATCACGATCTTCAGTAGAGGTTCCAGATACAGATGGACATTCGTCTGAATCTACACCTTCTAGATTATCTCCAAAACCATCACCATCACTGTCCAACCACTGCGTTGACTCTGTAGGGAAAGCATCATCCTTGTCATCTATACCATCACCATCAGAATCGACACCTGCCAAAACACAACCTTCGTCGTCTACGGCTGCTCCCAAGGTAGTTTCAGGACAAACATCTTGATCGTCAGTAATTCCATCCTGATCTGTATCTCGTTGATAATCAGCACATCCATTAGTGTCTACAGAAGCACCTGAATTTGTGTCAGAACATAAATCATCAATATCTCGAACCCCATCATCATCCGCATCTGCATTGAGTTGTTCGTTACTACACCCATTTTCATCAACAGATTCTCCAGAAGCAGTATCGGGACAAAGATCGACTGGGTTTAGTAATCCATCTTGGTCATCATCTCGTTGATCGAAAGAACACCCATTTTCATCAACTATTGCCCCCGATTCTGTTAACGGACAATTGTCTTCTGCATCTGCGACATTGTCTGCATCTGCATCGTCCATAGGAGCAGGACAACCGTCTCCACCCAATCCATTCAAAACACCTGCAATACCTGGGCATTGGTCACCTCCAATTTCCATTGGAAAATCTCCAAAACCGTCTCCATCTTTGTCTCGCCATTGACTAGGATTATCTGGAAGAGCATCTCCTGATTCGGAATTCCTTAGCCCAGTATTTTCATCAATTTCATATGAATAAAGATTGGAATGACCGTCACCATCTGAATCTAAACAACCAGTTCTATCGATTGATGAATTTCCGTTTACGGTCGGACAATCATCGCTCAAATTAGCTTGAGGTACCCATTGCCCAATTCCTCCAGAACGAGTTGAATTAAGTGCAGGATCATCCCAATTGTCACCAAATCCATCATTATCAGTATCATTCCATTGCCAACCATCAGTCGGAAAAGCATCTCTAAGGAACGCACCTATGGAAGAATTGTCACCAAACCCATCTCCATCGGAATCTGCCCACTGTTGATGGCAAACAGAACCACAAGTGTTCTCTGAGGATGTATCAGAAGGAGCCCAAGGCCACATATCTGCGCCATCTTCAACCGTCCAAGCATCATCGTTTGCCGTGCTTGTTGCTTCTGTCGGATCACTGTATCCGTCTCCATCGCTATCAACACAACCTGCTCTGTCATATCTGCTCAAGCCAAATAAGCCGGGACATTGATCTCCATCTGGATCTGAATTATTATCCCCTACACCGTCGTTATCAGCATCAACCCATTGTTTAGGATCGAATGGGAATTCATCAGCCCCATCCATTCCGCAACAATCTGGACCATGATTATCAAGTAATCCATCACCATCCTTATCTCTAGCTTGCATCCAATTTGTGGGAGAAAGATCACCTGAAGCATAATCTCCTCCATTGTTAGACCAGCCGTCTCCATCTGCATCACTACATCCTTTTCTATCGATATAAGAATGCCCAGTAGTCGCACATTCATCGGAATAATCTGACCAACCATCATTATCAAAATCACCGCAACCAATCTCTACAAACAAACTAGAGCCAGCATCTGAAGAGCAATCATCGAAGGATGAAGAGACGGAGTTGTCCCCGAAACCATCTCCATCATAATCTGACCATTGTCCGCCTTGATTGGGCAATTCATCAATCATATCAGGAATAAAATCACGATCGGTGTCAGCATCTAAATGAATAGCCATTGCGTCATCTGTAGCCATTGTCTTTCCGAGCATTATGTAGCCAGTTCGACCATGATGTTCAGCAAGAGTAACTGCAAAGCCAGAGGATGGATCTAACTGAATTTCGGAAATTACTCCATAGGGTGTCTCAATTGAGCCATCTAATCTCAATCCAAATCCTAACCATGGATTGATTGTTCTAGAATCAACCCGATCTGAAAGAGACAAGTTTGAACAATTTACAGTGTTTAATAATGATATCACAACACATTGTATGTAAGCAGATTCTCCAGCAGATGTATTTCCTAACATTGTGAAAAACGTACCTAAGATAGGGTTCCAAAGAGGTAAAAATTCACTATTGTCTGTCCAGTTAAAAGATTCAATCGATTCATTATACCAAGAGGAAGTATCTGAAACATTTTCCAGAATTAACTCTTGATAGGAGCCATAACCTGATGAATTTACAATAATTATTGGCTTACTATTGGCAATAGAACTTGGAGAAAGAGTAATTTGGGAATCTAAATCAAGAGACTCAATTTGTATTTGTGAATTATTAACTACGGAACTATTCGAAAAATTATATTTTATCAAATTGAGTTTTGAATCATTTCCGATAAACCCTGCAATCAAATTTTCAGGACCATTTGAATTCCAATCTAGAACATTAGCACTGAAGCCTAACCCAGCAACTGATCGATCGGCAATTACATGAGTTTCCCACTGGGACCCATTCATTATTCCCACTTTCAATGTTCTATCATCTTTCCAGACAGTGATATTACCCTCTAAAACAATAGGAGTACCATTTAATTGACCAAGTGAAGGCCCCGAACTTACTTCAAATCCAGTAGTAGTTTCTTCTGCAAATCGAAGAACTGAATTTCCCAACATGAAACTCATATTCAACCCTCCTAAATTTGACCTCGGAGTTATAGTAGGATGAGATCCCACACTTCCTGTTGATTCAATGGTATGACTTGACACAACGAAACCGGTTTCCTTGTGAAAACAAACAGCGCCTCCATTGCAAATTGAAATAGCTAAAATTTGACCAGCTTCTGTAATTCCATAAGCTACCTCTCCAGATCCTATCTTGGTTTGCTTCCAGTCACTTGTAGATGTTGAAAGTTCATCCGGACGAGACAAAACCACAAATCCAGAATTTGTCTGAACTCCAATCGAACTACGGCCAGGTCCATCGATATTCAAATCTAATTCAGAAAAGTTCGACTCACCTGCAAAGGGTCCTTGAATAGAAATCTGTTCCCAATCTAGATGCTCGAACACTGAGATTTGAATATCATCAATCATTAACCACTCTTCTTGTCCATCTCCATCAAAGTCCTCAGAACGAATAACATCGCTGATGTCAGAATATGAGAAGATTCGGGGAGTTGTGGTAAGACCTGATGAAGATCCCCAAAATAATACGATATCTCCGGAAGGACCTGATCCGGGTCTTACAGCCCATACATCGTCGAATCCATCTCGGTCTACATCTCCTGCAGCTGAAATCTTATAGCCCATTTTCGAACCAGGTGACGGGCCTAAGATCGATTGATTGAATACAGAAGGGAATCCGTTTGGGCCTCCAAATGAAATATGAATCGCGCCATTTGAACCTGGTCCTGCTGTATCGACATATGGTTCTCCAAATCCAAGGTCGTTGTAACCATCGCCGTTTACATCTCCCAAAGATTCAACAGAATAGCCTAGCAAAGTTCCTTGAAGTGTTCGACTCCATTCTGCACTAGGAGTAGTAGAATGACCTGTTGAACCACCTGAATGGATCTGAACTTTACCATATCCTGTCAAATCAAGAAGACCTCCAGCAGAAGAAATCGCAAAGTCATCATATCCATCACCCTCAATATCTCCTAATGCTTCTATTGCCCAACCATACTGAAGATTGGTTCCAGTTCCTGCTAAAGTAAGTGAAGATGATGACGGTGCTTGTGATCCTCCATCAAAGAGATGAATTCTTCCCATTACACTTCCAGAACCGACTTCATCAGATGCCAAAACAGCCCAATCATCATATCCATCATTGTGTGTATCTCCAATAAAAACCACTTTGGAACCAAACGAGGCACCAGTAGTTGACGATTCAAAGGTCCAAAATGCAACAGGATCTAACCCTAATGAAGAGCCGAGGTGAAGACGAGCACCTCCATTACTAGAGTTTAGATAAGGCATGCCAAAGATAACATCATCACATCCATCTTGGTTCATATCACTTGAATCGAAGGAAATTTTTGAGTTTGAATCCAAAGTCTGTTGAAGAACGATATCAGGTATTGGATTAAATCCGCTAGTTCGTCCATAATGAACAACTAAAGATTGATTCATGAAAATAATATAATCAGATTTCCCATCACAATTGAAATCTCCAACTTTTGCAGATGACTCATCTGCATCTATTACATGTACGGGATTGGTAGTGATTCTTCCTTCTCTTCTTCCTTCTAGGCTTCGTACAAATTGTACTACGGTATCATTCTCGGCTGAATAAGTGAGTTGAGCCTCTCCCACTTCTGGAATTTCTTGATCTAATGGAGCACCTATCCATGGAGCAGCATCAATATTTGTGAAAGTCATATTTGGCCAATCCATTGAACGAATCAAGCCTCCTGTCTCATGTAATATACGTACTGAATCTCCATCATGATTGCGGGCATTATATCCATTGATTTCTGAATCAATTACAGTCTCATGACGCCAAAACGTCGAATCATAAAATGAAGTCATAAGGTATCCCGTATCTTCATCGATCCATAGGATGACGTCAGATCCATTTTCTACAATAGACAATTGCAGTGGTCCTGCAACATTCCATCCTTCGGTAACTGTACGCACATGCCAGTCCTCATAATTCACATAATGCGGAGGTGCATCGAATGCAAATTTAAGAGAAGAGGTGTCTGAATCTAGATATGCAATTCTAGCTCTGTTCTGGCTGTCTAAATCGATTGAACATTCGGAGCCTACATTATTTCCGTTTCCATCATCAACAATTGTCCATTGAACGGCACCTGTTTGATTCAGATGTATATATTCTAAACTTCCAGTTGTACCGTTGTGTACACAAGCGTGAATTGCATCAAAGTGATCAATGATCATATCAATTCCCGAATAGTCGTCTGAATCAGATAGNGTCGAAGATATTTGTAACTCAACCATATTGGATAAATTTCGAGTCGCTAAAACATTCCAATCTTCACTCATGTGTGTAATATCAGAACCTGCTAAACTTTCTCCCCATTCATTAGACGGCAACGGTGCTTGGATAGTATCGAGGGGTGTAAATTCGTCTTCCAAAGAGGTAGAAAAAGAGGTCATAGGATAAAATAGTGACAATACCATGAGTGTGACAAGAATTCTTGCTTTCACAATCTCACTCCCCTTAGTGCCGAAGCACCATTGCCCGNGAATAGACCTCCCTACTCTAAAGGCTTCATATCTTTCGACCTGAAAGCGGTGCGATGAAGGACTAGATAACTATGGCCTGTACATGACAACCCTACTTTGTTTACCAGGAGTATGGCCTCAAATGAGTTGTCTCCAAGATTTCGAATATATCATTGGAGTAGATTCCGGGGCAGATTTAGCATTGCAGTATGGGATTACTCCAAATTTGATAATTGGAGACTTAGATTCAGTGAACAGAGAAAATCACCCTGAAGAAAGTTTAATTCTTATTGAAGGACAAGAAAATAATGACTTATCAAAGGCACTTGAAGTGTGTTTAGAAAAGGATTTGACGACAATATGTATCCTTGGTTTTACCGGGAAGAGAAATGATCACGAATTGGCCAATTATGCAGCATTGCATAACGCAAATGAGATTCTAGATATTCGCGTAATTTTAGATGATATGATTATCCATAGAATCACAAATACAAATGATTGTATGTATAATGTACCTGTAGGTACATTAGTTTCTATTTTCTCCTTTGGAAACACACATGTGAAAACCACTGGATTGGAATGGGATTTAGATGATGAGATTGGATTCTCATCAAGAGGATTATCAAATAAAACAATTGAAGAAGAATTTACGGTTAATGCTACTGGTTCTGTGTTTGTTTTGATTCATATTTCATGACTCAAATTTTACCCAAATTCCTTCTATTTCATCCCACCAATCCATTGAACCATCGGGGTGTTGTCTCCATGTTATTCCTTGAGGATCGGTATAGGTTGGTAAGCCATCTGCAACATCTTCAATCTGTCCTTCTACCATGGAAGATGCGGCAGCCTCCATGACTTCTTCCAAGCGAGGTGAATCTGAACTCCTACGGGTCAAGACTAGTCCTGCAAATATACCAAATATAAGTCCGAACAATATTCCCCCTCCCCCGATGGCTGCAGCAGATGCCTGTAGATTAAGGAATAATGGGATGGCTTCATAATCTTCACCAGATGAACTTGAAGGCCAAGCAGTGTCATCACTAATATTTCCTAAACTAGGATCACTAGGATCAATAGGTGGTAATCGAACAACATTCACACCCAAAGTCGTAGTCTGCATTTGTGGATTCGTAGCAGTTACTCGAACCTTGTGAACCCCAGGATCCCAAAGTCCACAATCCAAGTCCTTCACATCAGATTCAGTCCTCTCCTGATTTTTCGGATTAGTAATTAACCATGAAAATTCCAAATCTGTATCTGTTTGATTCTCCGCTGAAACAGCAATGACAGAACAACCTGTACCCATACGTTGATTCTGACCATTGACAAGAATGGAGAAATCAGGTGCAGGATGGTTTTCTATGGTCACTTCTAGAATAGTTGAGGCTCCAAAACCCAACTCATTAGTGTATTGTAATGATATTGAATATGTTGCTGCAGGCCATGATGAACAATCAATAGGAGCGGTTTCATTGAGAACTTGCCAAGGAACACCCGTTAGAGATACGACTCCTAAAGCATCATACTGCTCTCCAACATCATCAGAAAAGAAGCGAAGAATTTTGCATTCATCGCCGGTAAATATTGTATCAGCAGCTTGTAATTCAAGTCCTAATGTAGGTGGAGAAAGTGCGGTTGTTAAGTCGAATGTGCCTAAATCAACTTCTTCAGTGATTACTTCTAACCCGTGATCCCAGATTAGCATTCTTAGATTATAATCTCCATCTTCCCATGCATAAATATCGATTGACCCGAACTTCATTTCACCTGCAGTGAGAGTCAAATTTTCCCAAAATGGAATCACTAATCTATCTGTCTCAACAATGACCTGAACCCCTACATGGCTATCCTGAGTTGAATTTATTGCAAATATAGTACTCAACATATCTGGGAAACCATCACTGTCCATATCCATTGCATCTACTCTTCTCTCTTCAAGACCAATTCCTGATTCTGCACTGACTGTTAGAGTTGCTAATGGTAATAATAAGAATACAGAGAAGAGAATGAGAATATTTTGTCGCATCAAGATTCACCTCCTCTTCTTACTACCATCATTCCGAGAATAGTGATTAAGAAAATCCCAATTGGAATAATGTATGTAAACATAGCAGCGGTAGGATTCGATGCCATCAACATGTATTGCGAATTCAAGAACCCGAAACTATCTGAATAACCATCTCCGTTAGCATCTGGACATCCTTGTAAATCGATGGTTGATTCTCCAGAAACTTCAGGACAATCATCGCGAAGGGAACCAATGCCATTGTCTCCAAATCCATCACCATCAAGATCTGACCATTGTACTCTATTTTGGGGGAATGCATCCGCAGTTCCGTTAGGACTAGCTCCCCAACCATCATCTGGATCACTGTAACCATCCCCATCTAAATCAGGACAGCCAAGTCTATCCAGAAGACTGATGCCATCGGCTAACGATGCCTCAGGACAAGAATCGGGCATATTACCCCAACTATTGTCCCCGTAACCGTCACCATCTGCATCGAACCATTGCGTAACGTCCATCGGGAAGCGATCTCCTAAATCACTCCAACCATCTCCATCAGTATCTGTACATCCAAAACGATCTTCTGTACTTGTTCCGGGAGTTTCCTTGCAACGATCTGGATCCGTACCTATTGGCTCATCTCCATATCCATCACCATCAAGATCTCTCCATTGACTAGAATCATCGGGGAATGCATCTGCTAAACCAGCAGGATGTGGTAACCACCCAGCCTGAATTTGAGGGTCACTTGCACCATCTCCGTCACCATCTGGACAACCCCATCTATCGATGGTAGAACTACCAGTTGTGGCAGGACAAGCATCTGGTCGCCATGCTCCTTCCTCGTTATTATCTCCAAAACCATCTCCATCAGTATCTGCCCATTGAGATGATTGGTCATTAAAAGCATCAGCAAATCCTTCAGGATGCGCAGGCCAATCAGCATCAGAATTACTGTATCCATCACCATCAGCATCTGGGCAGCCAAATCTATCCATAGTGGAAGTGCCTGCTCGATTCTTACAAGAGTCTGCTTCATATCCTGATGAATTATCTCCAAATCCATCTAAATCAGAATCAATCCACTGACTTGGTTCATCCGGGAATGCATCAATCTGTGTTGCTGCAGGATTCTGATTGTCTCCCCAGCCGTCTCCGTCAGAATCTAACCATTGAGTAGGGTTATCAGGGAAAGCATCTGGATTGTTTCCTTCTGAATTATCCCCGAATCCATCTAAATCTCTATCAGACCATTGAGTTGAATCTCCGGGGAATGCATCAGATCCGTTTTCTGCTTTCCATGATTCGTCAGGATTAGACCAACCATCTCCATCAGAGTCGGGGCAACCTAATCTATCTTCGAAGGATTGTCCAGCCCGAGTTGGGCAAGCATCAGGCTGTGTTGCACCTACATACCATACCCCCAATCCATTGATTGCACGACTCTCATTCCATGAAGGATCGTCCCAATTGTCTCCATAACCATCAGAATCAAAATCAGACCATTGAGTTGAATCGGTATCAAAAGCATCGGCTCCATCTGAAATATTCCAAGGCTGAGTTGCATAAATTGCATTAGGGTCAGGATCGGACCAACCGTCTAAGTCTGAATCTCGACAACCGTATCTATCTTGGTCAGAGTTACCAAACGTAGTGGGACAAGAATCAGGAAGATTTGCAGGTGCGGGATTATCTCCGTAACCATCCCCATCAATATCATTCCATTGAGTGCCATCGGATGGGAAACGGTCACCTGCATCTGACCAACCATCAGAATCACTATCTGGACAACCCTTTCTGTCTTCGGTTGAACTTCCTTCTATCGAATCACAATCATCTTCACGATCTGCAAAACCATCAGAATCAGAATCTCTATCATATTGGTCAATGGTTGCAGTTACAGAATAATCAAAATCATCACGAGCACATGTGGACTTTGATTTAACCATAATATACCATGTTGTAGAACCAGAGTGAGAACCCCATTCAGAAGCTGAAGGGTTTACATTTACAGTAATCTGAGTCGAACCGCTGCTTCCAAAATCCTGATCAAATCTACTCTCCCCTCGTTCAGGAACCCCATTTACAAAATTTGCATCCCAAACCTGAACCTTTCCTTCCCAATGATCTGTTCCAAAACATCCAAACAAATCAAAACCATAATCACCCGTAGGTGAACTAACAAAAATTTCTAATTTATCTCCCGTTATTATATCGATAGTCCACCAATCTTGAACATCTCCTTCGGCATCTACGGAATCAGATGAACTACTACCGTCTGTCAATACATTAGCAGTAGACCAATCGTCATCCGCAGTAACACTAGGGAAGAAAGAAATGAATAAGCATAAAATGATGGCAGTAGAAAGAATTCGACGTGAAATCGACCCTTGATTTGGGGCCGAGGTGGAAGACCGCACGCGCTCCATCGGGGACGGAGTCGTACACTACGTGTAAATCAATTGCGTCGAATAAAAAACGGATAAATTAGGAATTTAGACGTTTTTCGGAATGATTCAAAGCAAAGGACCGTACCCTTCGATTCATGACAGATGCGTTGCCAGTCCATGTGACGGTGGTAATTCCTACGCGNAATGAAGAAGCGGCAATCGTTGACACCATACGTTCTGTGCCCAATGATGGCTGGTGTAAAAAACTAGATTTCCTAATCATTGATGGTAATTCAACAGATAAGACCAGAGAATTAGCAGAACAAGAAGGCGCCACAGTATATCTTGAGCCGAGGAAAGGATATGGAAGAGCATATCGAACCGGATTCGCTATGGCTCCGGGAGAAGTAATTGTCACAATGGATGCCGATTGTACTTATCCAGGAGAAGAAGTACCTGGACTGGTAAAGAAATTGATAGAAGAAGATCTATCTTGGATTACCTGCGATCGATTAAGAAGAGCAGAAAAAGGAGCAATGTCTGGACTTCATGGTTTCGGAAATTGGGTACTTTCGACCACTGCGAGATTCCTATATTGGTATGGAGTTCACGACTCTCAAAGTGGAATGTGGGTTTTCAGAAAATCTATTCTTGAAGATTCACGCATGAGACCAACCAATGATGGAATGCCTCTTTCTCAAGAATTTAAGATTAGAGCAAGAAGATATCTGGGAAAGAAAAAGGCCATAGAAGTCAGTGTTCCTTACAGAGTTCGTGTTGGTGAAGCTGAAATCAATACTTGGGGAGATGGAAGAAAAAATCTACTATTCCTTTTCAGCATGAGACTTGGACTAGCGAAAACAAAAACTCCTTGGGGCCCGGAATCAGACTGAATCCCAGTCTAAATCTGAACCTCTAATTTTATCAGAGTCCTCATCTTGATTTCCAACTTCTGATTCTAAAATTGGTTTGTTTTCTGCATTTAATTCTGCATCTACTTCACTAGTTCCATCCAATGATTGTGTGGAGTTAGATGGAACACTGCTCCAAGATTCTATCAAANCTAAATCTCTCTGTAGATTTCTTCTACGATTTAGTAAGAAGGTTCCTCCAACAATAGCTAACATGACAATAATTGCTAGAATAATCAATCCAAAATCCTCTGAAAAAGATGCGAAAAGACCGTCTGAATCGATAGGGCCTTTCACTTCTATTTGCTCTGATATTGGTAGAGAAACTGAGTCACCATCAGTGGCCCATACCTCAATTTTTGCATACCCAGTCCCTAGAGGAGTCCATGAAATTGTGCCCGTCCAAATACCATCTCCTGCTTTGGTATCCACACCTGATCCGTTATCATTTAATTGAATGATATCTCCTACACCATTCATCGCAATTCTGGCTTGAACCTGATTAGTGGTACCATCAGGATCGTCTAAAATTACTGAAATTATCATTTCATATGATTCATCGGCAATAAAATTTGATGGCTCATACATCAAGTCACTAAGTCTTGGAGAACTAGAAAGTGAGGTGATATTAACGCTGGTAGTACTAGTCCCTCCACGTTGATCAATCACAGTTAGATGAATTAGATGAAGCCCAGGAGTTGGTTTGTAGGTAAAATTAGGCATCGTGGAAACAACCGTTCCACTTGGTGAGTCAATTCTCCATTCATATCTGAAAATATCATCATCATAATCATAAGAATCTGCACCAATGACCTCGATAGTCTCTCCCGGAGGAATTGAGGTGCCTTCAGAAATATTTGCAATCACTGCAAATGGATCAGATGGAAGAACTTGAAGTGACTGAGTATACACTCTAGATAAACCATGTTCGTCAGTTAAGGTAACTGTGATAATATGTTCTCCAGCAGACATATAATCGTTATACCAATATTCAATTGTCCCATTTTCAACCATAGGTTCAGATTCAAGATTGCTGGTAATTGTAACATTGAATGAGTCTCCATCTGGATCGTAGGATTGACGGAAATCAAACAGAATTGGAGCATCGCTAACTACTACTGCACCGGGTTCAGGTGAATCCAAGATTAAGAGAGGCGCACTAGCCGACACGTCAATTCTGATAGTACTCTGAGCGATTTGCCCTGACCCATCATCAACGGTCAAAGTCACATCATGTATACCTGCTGGCAATCTAGAATCTAGAATCCATCCACTTCCTAACGGATCAGTCAACTGATTTGATGTCCAGAGTACACTAACTAGATCACTAGCACCAATATATGGATTACAGAGAATTTGAGGTGAGATATCTTCAACAGAATCACAAGATAGGTCCCAGTCTCCGGAACCGGTCGATTCGAATCGAATGAGGTCTGAAGAATCAGTGGAGTATCCTGTAGAAGGAGAAGAAATTGTAGCTATCGGTACAGAATTATTCACAATTAATAGGATAGAAAGTAATGATTCAGCTCCGGAATGAGATGAATCCGAATCACCTACTCCCAAAGTGATTGTATGAGCACCAGGAGATAAATGGCCTATCCATACACCTTCGGGAGGAGCGTCTTGACCATTATGAAGATGTGAAGAGCGAGAATCTAATTCACCATCAATATTAGAATAGAATCGATAAGTGATTTGATCACCCTCGGGATCTACGGTACCCCTGGCATCTAGTGTAATTTCTGCTGATGAAAGATTACTTTCTCTAGAAACTTGAAGATCTGGAGAAGGTAACTCATTGTATAATTCAACAGACCAAGAATAAGTCAAAGGAGTATTCAACCCATCCCCAATTACAAAAGTCAAGTCGAAAACAGCATTTGGAGAATCCTCGAAGGATATATTGTATTCTAGAGGACAATTTGGAGTTGAACAGTCTCCTGGATCGTCAGCCCAATCAGAAAATGAGACATCTAAACTAGTTTGAAATGGTTGATTTTCAGGATCTACAGAGGCACTGGCATTTAGATGAAGAACTTGAGTTCTAGATAGTAGAATTCTATTCGTAACATCTGCGAGAGGAGTTAATACGACAGAAATTGATGGGGGTAAATTTGTTAATTCAATTCTTCTAGTTTCAGTTGCACAATTATTGGAAATATCACAGACCTCTAAGGTGATATCATGAGTTCCATCGGTTAAACACCCGGAACTCTGATTATTTGCAATGAAAAATGATTTGTTATTCTCACTACCTACCTCTTCAAGACAAGAATCTATTAGATTTCCATCCAAACTGCTATTCCAGAAATATGTCAATTCTTGATTTTCCAAATCCCAAGTTTCTGATGCATTGAAAATTACTTCACCTCCGGAAGGAAACAGTTGTTCATCGATTGGAGTTGACCAAAGAATTAGGGGTGGTTGATCGGGTAATTGGATTTCACAAATTGATATTTTATCGGAGTTTAGTTGCTCAGGTCCTGTATCATTTCGATTTGAAGAATATTCACATCCGGTCCAAAACTGATTGACGTTAGTTGTTCCTTGAGAAGTAGTTCTAGTCCCAACAAATGGCCCCAATACAGCGTTTCCAGCATAAGGGAGAGTATGTTGAATTGGATTTTCAATTTGATCGAATGACAGATTCACTACAGAATAAGGTAATCCAAATCCATTTTGATTTACTGCCCAAACATGTATTTTCCACATTACATCAAATTGAGCAACTCCGGCTTGATTAAGAGAAGGGGGGGTGTCTGACGAAATCCATTGAACTAAATTTGTCTGTGACAATCCAGGTTGAGTAAGTTGCAAACCACTTGCATCAGGGGCATCAACGAAAGAAACTTGAGAAGATTGAACAGTAAAACTGCCACTACAGGAGGAATAATCAGGTGAATGAATTGTTAGGTTTTCATGATTCGTTAACAAAAGACAATTTTGCCCAGAAATAATGGAATTATTCAGATAAGAATTCAGACCAGAAGAACCCGAACCAGACCAAATAATTCCAGTATGGTTTCCATTGAGAATCAGATTGTTAATGATGGCATCAGAAGACGTAATTGCAACAGCTTGAGATGATGTTTCATCCTGATAAATACTCATTCCTTTGATAGTAACGACTCCTGGGAAGGAAATCCCTGAATTATCTATTTGGAGTCCCGGACCGACCCCCTCAGGGAGAGAAATTGAATGATTTTCCAAAACCAAATCTATGCTATCTTGTACAATTACTCCACCCTGGGTATCATCGATACTGGAACATGTCCGACATGTAACATCTTTTGTACTTGCAGTAAGAGTGTTTGATTCCCGATAGAGAAAACCAACGCCTTCGGAGATCTCTGTAGCACTTGCTCCATTTCGAGTTGATGAGGCATTGACAAGCAACACATTACTTGAATCATAAACAAATACTCCATTTAGCCCATTATCTGATGATTGAACTCCTTCTATCTCAGGGTGAGATTCTTGAATATGTAAACCAATACCAGAATTATTGTGGACATTCCAATTGGTTCCACGAAGACTCGATTTCATCAAATGAATTCCTGCCCCTGTAGAACCTGAAACCTCAAGATCGTCAATCGTTGGAGCCCAATTAGCTGAACGGAGATAAAAACCGGATTGTAATGGTATATCATTAGATGAAGAATCACCAGAATTTCTGATGATTAGTCCATTTATCGTCGTCGAAGGCCCAATCATATAACCTCTAAAACCAATACAGTCGTTCTCTTCTATCAATCCATTTTCAAGATAAACTCCTGATGTATTGATATTGAATGCAGCTGTACATTGACCTGGAGCCTTAGAATTCGGACCGCCAGTCCCTCTCAGTACAAGGTTCTCAAATTGAGCATTCATTGGAATATTACTGTACAATGAATGATTATTTCTTTCGACAAATATTCCGACATACATTGAATTCTCAACTGTCAAATCACGAAATGTAGGACGTGTAATGCTAGATTCAGTAATATGTCGCACGTATACCCCGTGATCGGATCTATTTATGGAGACGTTTTCAAACAACAGAATAGAATCTTCGACCCAAATACCTGTAGCAATAGCTTGAGTCGCTGATGTAATGTTATGTAGATTTACATCACGGATCAAACCGCCTGAACCTCCCCAAACATTGATCCCCCTAGTAATTGCATCATTTACATGAAGACCAGTAATTACCGGAGCAGAACTAGCACCTACAGAGAGACCGATACCATATCTCCAAGTGTTTGAAAATCCATGTAAATCTTGTCCAGCTTCATTAATATGGAGATTTTTGATTACAGGAGTTGCAGAACTAAACAAATCCACTCCAACATAATCTGGATCTAAAATGGTCAAATTATCTAATAATGGGTTACTTCCATAAATTGTAACCCCAAAATCTGAGTTATCAATCGTCAGATTTCGAATCACTGAGCCGATATTATTTGAAGTAGTATTGAATTGGAGACCCTCGTGAGATTGAGTTGAAATTCCGGACATCATTACAACAGGGGCAGTTTCTTCGCCCAATATCGTCAATCGTCCTTCGACATACAGTCTAGAACCAATGGACATTTCTATTGATGTTCCAGCAAGTACTCTTAATTCATCTGATGACTGAANTGTGTAAGATGATTGGAGTTGAACAACCCCGCTCCAGGTTGTTACTGCTTTCGAAGGTGAAACAGAATTGATATCTTCATTCTCTTGTAGATGAGGAAAAGAGGAGGCTAATGATGATGCAGAAGCCATGAGAAGGAGGACAACAAGAAGTGATGCCCGCCGGTGCATATGTCGTTACCATTTCGGAACACGAATCAACCCTGCGGTCTCCCGTTCAAATAAATTGNAAAGAACGGATAGTTCAAAGGGGGNCNCGCTCCCCGTNATATTGAGAGAAGATGGGAACGGCCTTTATCCTCATAAAAACAGTTCCAGGAATGGAACGAGATGTATATCTTACATTGAGTGATTTAGAATGTGTTCTAGAAGTCCATGTTCTATATGGGGAACACGATTTAATCGCTCGAATTGGGGCGAACGATTCTTCAGAACTCGCAACAATTCTATTGAGTACATTTAGGACAATAGAAGGAATCAGAGATACAGAGACACTAATCACAGTTGATTACTAGGGGGAGAGAAAAATGGCAGTAGGATTCGTGCTTATTACCACTGAAACTGGAAAAGAAACTCAAGTAAGGGAAGCCATTGGGAATATCGAAATGGTAGAACAAAGATGGGGGATTTTCGGGGAGTTTGACGTCCTAGTGAAAGTTGTAGCGGATGATGAAGTTGATTTGACACGATGTATAATGGAAGAAATCAGAATTATCGATGGAATTTTAGACACTCGAACATTAATTGGTTCACAAATCTGATGTTATCAATCGATGAGCCTCTGCTAGAAGTTGATCAGCTACATTTCTACAACCAGAAATGAGATGAAGATGAACTGACTCTCGTAACGCATGAATAGCATTATGATGATCAATTCTTGCAATTATTCTCCACCTGGAAGCCATTAAACGACGACCTGATGTAGTATGTACTGGTAATGGAAAAAGTCTCGATCTTTCAAACGTAGCAATCAATGCAGGAGAGAGTTCGCTTTGCGAATCTATCAATGAATGTAAAAGCCTACATCTTTCCACAATATCTGGCTCAGCCTCAATTCTAGCTGCAAGTAGCATAATTTCAGATTCATCGGCATTAATACAATCTAAACGAAGTCGAAGTCGTCGTACAATAGGATCTCTTGGGCCTGCAGTTGACATCAATCGATCGAATATTTTTGTTGCTTCGGTTATTGAATTACAAGCTAAATGAATTCTGAAACGAGAAATCGAACATGCAATTCTTATCGGAGGGGTTAATTCATGATCGACGGGTAATTTTCTCTCGAACCAATCTAATTCTTCAAGCAACAATTTAGCTTCATCCTTTTGCCAATGACCAGGCATGCGATCATCGATTTTCCGAACGATAGAAGCCAAACCGTATCTAAGTCTACCTTCATCATCCATTTCTGAAAGTGCGAGATTTTCCTCTTCATTTGCTTCTTGCAAATTTCCATCGATCCTCAATAATTCAGAATTGAACAATCGTTTCTCAGGGCTATTCTCTAACTTTGAAATATGGTCTTTTGCAATATCTAATTCAGCACGATCTAAAGCAATCCTCACTGCTGCAGAACGTAGAGACGAATTGTCAGGATGTTGCTCCAATCCTTCTTCCAGTAAAATAGCAGCCGCTGCTGGAATTTCTTCGTAAATAGAATCTAAAGATGTTAAAAGTAGAGATGGAAATTCAGAATCTTGGGCACCTATCCTGTGGTGCAACTCAATTCTACGTGCTCGCACACCTTTCCGTGATGACCACCAATTTGCCAAAGTAGAATGAAGATCTTGTTTGTGTATTGAAGTCCACGATTGTTTTCTTACATTTTCAATCAAATGCTGGCCTTCCATCCTCGCTGAATGCCATCTAATAAGTGCTCGATCATCTAAATCACTAACTCTACCTGAACTGGAAATTTCATCGATTTCTATAGGGATAGGAGATATCGCTAATTCATCAAATGTTTTTACTTCTTCAGAATCGAGATGGTCTAGAACTGTCTCTTGAACAAATGACATGACTGCATCAGAGGCGGTTGGAAGTGGATCTTCTGGTGACCACAACCCTAACACGAGAGGGTGCCCACCTAAAGCAGAAGCAATTTCCAGTCCCGTTTCATCATCTACACTATCACCTAAAATCAATCTAGCAGAATCTGGAGATAGCCCCTCAATTCGAATGGAATCTCCATCAATTCCAGATGGTACTGGTGCTCGCGAAATGAGAATACAGTTTCCGCGTTTCAACAAAGAATTACAGAGTTCAATGATCTTGATTTTATGTCTTGGATGGACTTCTTGTATCTCGTCAAGAACAATAACGTCCTCTAGCGGTAACATTCCCACAATTGCTTCTGTAGCAGTCGGAGAGTCATCTCCAATGAGAGTTCTACCAACACAAGAAACATCGGAGTCTAAATCGAATCTCATCCAACGAATTGTTTTTCCTTCATTAGTCATGAAATCAGCCAGACTTCTCACAAAAGCAGTTTTTCCTATTCCTGGAAGACCGGTCAAAATTAGAGATCCACCATCGATGATTTTGTCAGAAATGGAACTCGTGAGTTCTTCTCTTCCAACTATTTCAACCAATGATGGAGGATTTCCAAGAAGTCTTCCAATTGATTCCTTTTCTTCTTCAATAAATGACGACGCTTTTCTCCTACCTTCTGTTGTAGGGTGAATAACGGTTCTTTTCCTAGACCCGCCTCCTATGACGTGTGCTTGTCGGGTAATGATAAAGCCCTCTTCTTGCAGGATTTTTATGTGCCCGTGAAGAGCAGATCTGACAACGCCTAATCCTTCACTTAGTCCGGGTAATGATGCCGTACGGGGTACATCCCAAGCACTAACTAGAGACTCTGATTGCTCACAGACTAACTTCAGAAGTCTGTCTCGGAGGGATAGTCCCATGGCCTATGCAGGAAGGCGGGAGTTCTTGAGTCCCCACACTCCTCGCATCAACATGCCCGTAGATAGAGCAGAGGCGGAACTTCCGGCAAAACCGGGTGTTTACATCTTCAAACAAATCGACGGGACGGTTATGTATGTTGGAAAGGCAACAGTTTTGAAAGAAAGAATTAGATCTTATTTTTCAAAGAATCCAGATCGACAAATGATTCCTGATTTAGTGCAAAATTCCGATGAAATTGATTACATCATAACTCGAAATCCTAGTGAAGCACTAATGCTTGAAAGACAATTGATTAGAAAGCACAAACCAAGATATAATTCTCTATTGAAGGATGATAAATCATACCCGTTTATTGCAATCACATCAGAGGATGTGCCGAGAATAATGTATTCTCGCCATCCCCCTACTGATTCATCAAGATGGGGTCCTTTTCCAGATGCCAAAGCTGCAAAAAGAGTAATACAACTACTCAGAAGACATTTTGGAATTAGAGATGAAAAAAATAATCTTCCTTTTGGATATGAAGAGACTGATGATAGTCGGAGTTACAAACAGCGAATCAATGCAGCAAAATCAGTTCTAGACGGAAATGCAACGATTCTAATCCAAAGTCTCCAATCTGAAATGGATGAACATAGCAGAAATTTACGATATGAAGCCGCAGGAATGAGTAGAGATCTAATCGCTGCTGTTCAGCAAACTATTTCACAACAAATTATTCATTCCAGATTCTACCAGGATTGTGATGCAGTTGGATTTCATTCTGTCGGCGACAGAGGAATGATAGTGATTCTACATACAAAGGAAGGTACGATTCAGGGTCAAGTTGAGTATCCGTTAATTCACAGAGGGGATATTGGAGAATCAGTATCATTGGTAATGAGTGAACATTACTCCTCACGAAAGCCCCCGAGACGACTTCTAGTTCCATCTACTGTTTCAGATTGGATGGAGCAATGGATGTCTGAAAGAAGGGGAGGTGCTGTTGAAATCCGGGTTCCTGTTAGAGGCGATTTAGCCAAACTCAGATTAATGGCAGATGCCAATGCAAAATTTCACTTGGAAATGAACTTTGGAAAGGCCTCCAAAAATATCGAAAAAATGTCAGTTGAAGATGCTGTCAAACTAATTGATGCAGAAAGTCTAGACCATGTAGTATGTTTCGATATGGCTCAACTTCAAGGTGAAGAAAGAGTGGGTGCATGCATTAGTCTGCGAAAGGGAAGACCGTCAAAAAAAGAATATAGGACTTTTACAGTTAAATCCGTAGCAAAAGATGATCTTAGAATGATGAAAGAAGTGATTACTCGTTGGATTAAGAGGCAAGATGAATGGCCTGATTTAGTTCTTTTAGACGGTGGAGAAACACATCTGAACATGATGAGAAATTTACTGATGGAACTAAATTTAGAAAATAAAATTAGTTTTGCTGCACTTGCTAAAAGGGAAGAAACACTACATTTACCACATAGAGACCCTATTATTTTGGATAGACGAGGGAGGCTTTTCACCTTGGCTAGAGACGAAGCCCATCGATTTGTAAATAAATTTCATCGGAAGCGAAGAACTAGTTCTTCCATTAAGGATCCATTAGAAGAGGTTCCGGGATTAGGTGCGAAAAAACTTCAGAGTCTATTGAGGCATTTTGGTGGAAGAAAGGGTATCGAACATGCCACCTTGGAAGAGCTAAGAAATGTGCCCGGTATCGGAAATGAAATGGCTAAAAGAATCATAGATTACCAAAATTAATCAACGACTTTTTCGGCCTTGCATATACACTTCTGCTGGATCAACATACGGATCTTCCCAAGGGTCTTCCCCCCATCCACCTGCAGTTTCCCAATCAGTACCAGGAGGTGGGAGATTCATGTCTTGCAGCAAAACCTCTGCAGTATTCTGTTGTACTGCCATACGTGCACGCTTCTTTTCGTCAGCAAGTTTCTTTCTCTTTCTAGCTCTCTTTGAACTTCTTCTGAAGATAATCAAAGTAATTAATCCTAAAATTACAGTCAAGTAGGGCATGAATTCAATCAAAAGGAATTCATATCCAAGAACAAAGCCTAACGAAACTCTGTCCGTAGTTTCTTCACAAGGATCAGAATCACACAGAGGGAGAATATAGGTCAAATGCTGGCGGCCGTCGATTGTTTCAATCTCTGCATTTCCATTGGAACTAGAAAATTCAGAAACTCCTAATCCACGAGGAAATCCTAACTCGATTTTGATACTAGGACGAATAGTCATTCCTTCAACATCTGTTCCAACAGAGGGGATCTCTTCCTCAATAATTGGTGCATTAAATCCCCTCATTCCCGTATTAGCTGCTGTTGAATCAAAGAAAGATGATGCTAATGATTCAGCAATTCTTGCTGTAACTTGAGCAGGTGAAGTGATAAAGGCTAATTCTTGATTGGAATTGATACCTAACCTGAGTGTCATTTTCTCTAAAGATGCCCCGATGACTAACGGATCTTTGTCGCTCAATTCATTCCCTGTAACTTCAGTTAACTCCCCAATTTCTGTAATTAGGCTGATACCTGAAAGGTCAATCTGTATTCCATTAAATTCTGCAGGTAAATCTTGAGATTCAATTTGATCTTGAATATCTTCTGATGCTTCATCTACCATTTCTTGAATTTCAATATTAGTCTGTTCTATTGTTCTTGCAATTTCGTCAGAAATAGCGTTTGAAAAATTTTGAAAACCTGAATTGGAGATTTCTAAAGTATGGTTTGAATCACCAATAGGGATAGTAGTATTGAATCCAAGACCAGCAATTAATCCTCCATCACGTCTATCTCCTATGGCGATTACATGACGAATAAGATCGGAAGGAATGGACTCAAAGGTCAACATATCGACATCTTCAGCTTGTAGTGGAACTCCGATACGATGAACATGAAGTCTGACAGATGCCTCAATATCCGCTTCTATGGCGCCACTGAATTCCAATATTCTTAGTCCAGACAAATCAACATCTACCTCAACCTTGACGCAAGTTGCCCAATCAGATTTACAGAAAACATCTGGACTAGAATCTAAACAATTTACGGTCTCATAACATAATGCATGCTCCCAATCCCAAGGAACGGGTCCTGTTAGACCAAGTTCCTCAGGAGATGATCCCTGATGACGATAAACCAATTCCAATCGATCNGGAACATCGCCTGTTGATCTAGCCCATGTTGGTAAAAGAATTGTCAAGGTAATATCCGTAGAGGGAAAAGTCTCTGGAATGTAACTACTCAGAATATCAGGATTAACTTCTTTGGAAACACTGAGTACATTGAGGATTTTAGCCAAATCATTTTTCTCAATGAAACTAACATCCAATGGATCTCCGTTTTCGTCGGTTTCGTTAATGAGCCGGACTGCAAGATCGACTACGTCTAAATTTATTGGAGTAGAATTGGATTCTAACATTATTGGATAGGTTCCATTCATGGCATTCGAACCCTCTACACAGAATCCTGTTGGAGAAATCTCAGCACAAGTGACTAATGCAGTATGTGTGAAATTTAATCCCCCTAAATCGCTAGGAGAGGTAAATGAAATGTCACTAAATGAAACAGAGGAACCGGTTTGTTCTGCAAAAGAATTTGCAACATCGGTTAAAGGAAGCATTCCTGTAAGTTGTTGAAGATCTACGTATCCAAACTCTTGTAACATTCGAATACCATCAGATGAAATCCAAGGAAGAGATACTCCATTGTCAAATGGTTGTATTCCCCATGTGTTCAATAAAGAGGTATCAAGGTAGTTTAGATCTATACCTAATGTGACGACACTGTTCGCTTCATCACGTGCGTCAATCGTCATTTGAATATCCATCGAAGTATCGGTGGGAGAGAACTCAACTGCCCTAGTGGAAGTATTTCTTCTAGAAATTCGGATTTCTGCTTCATCGCTCATTGTTCCATCACCACTCGAAGCTTCAGTATTATCGAGAATCCAAATTCCCGAGGTATACGAATACAGATTTTCTGTTCGACTTACTGGAGTTCCAAAATCATCAAGAATCTGAAAATTTGCATAAGGAGGAGGTGAAATATCGTATGAGACAAGATGTCCTTCTTCAGCAATCAATGTGAATTCAGTGTCCGCTGTTCCTCCCATCGTTAATAACCCACGGAATAATCTCTCCATTTCTCCTCCAGATACGCTAGGTAGTCCGAAAGTACTAGAATCAACATTCACTGTAATGATTACTCGAAGACAAATTGGAGGATAATATGCATTCTCTGAAATTGATGCATCTTCATCTGCTGAATCTCCTCCTGGATCATCACTACAAATGATTGGAGCACCTGCAACACCAATGGTTGAGACATAATTCACGGATACTCCTGTCGAAGAACCGAAGGCTGAAGACAAGGTAGATTCGACGACATCTCCCATTGATGTTCGAAGTGTTTCCTTAACATCGGAACCATCAGGAGTAGGTAATTGGAAATAATTCCTGATATAATCTGCTGGGATTCCATCTCCATCAGTACTATTGCCTCCCAAATCTAAATCATCTAAATTCAGAAGGGAACGATTGAATTCATAAATTGCGAACTCCATATCAAGAGACATTTGAGAAAGTGAATCCATTTCTATGGCATATTCAGAAACAACCCAATTAGATCCTGGAGTGTTATCGTCAGACCAAGTCCAATCATCACATATCGTGGAATGCCCCGGAGAATATGCTATTCCAAGTCCTGGAATTTCATCACAAATGGTGTTGGATACTTCTGGAGCACCAGGAGCAGGGTCTGCAACAACCATAGGAGTCAATGATGCAAGCAGTAAAATTGGAATCAAAATCCCAGTTCTGAGATGAGGTAAACTCCTATCCATCGCATACAGGCTGTGCCCCTATCCTATAATGCAGTTCCCACTGCGAGCAAATGGTGAGGGAGGTGGAACAAGTACCAAAAAATGCTCTAAAATCTATGATTAAGACATTATTCAAAGACCATGGAAAAGATGTGATTGATTATCTGATAAGCGATTTACCAAAGAGATGGGAACGTTTTGATGATGTAGCTATTCTTCCCGTAAATGCATTCTCAGATTCTAAATGGGATTTTGTCGAAAGAAATCTCTTATGGGAACAAGTTGCAAATGCTCTCAATGTGAATCGTCTTTTTCGTAAAGGGGAAATTAGTGGAGAAAAAAGGGAAAGTTCTGCTGAATTATTGATTGGGGCCAATCCGGATGTTATACGAATAGAACACGGTGTAAAATTTGTTTACAGAGTCACAGATTGCATGTTCTCGCAAGGTAATCTAAACGAAAGAAAAAGGATGGGAGACCTCGATTTAAGTGATGAAGATGTACTAGATCTATATGCAGGGATAGGATACTATACTCTTCCGATGTTGGTTAGAGCAAATGCCAAACACGTGACAGCAACCGAATGGAACCCAAATGCATTAAGGGATTTAGACAAAGGATTGAAGCAAAATAAAGTGAAAAAACGATGTACGGTATTAGAAGGAGATAATCGGACACATGGAAATTTACTAGATGGAAAATTCGATCGTGTGGTTCTGGGATTGCTTCCACAACCATGGGAGGGAATAGAAACAGCAATTCGATCGTTAAAATCTACAGGAGGAACTTTGCATATTCATGGGGTTTCTTCATCAGATAAACCAGAAGAATGGGAAAATGAAGTTATTCAGAAATTATCCAAGTTTGAAAGAAAAATTCAGCCGATTAAATCGATTAAAATCAAGTCTTATGCCCCACATTGGGAACACAGGGTTCTCGATGTAGAGATAGGCACTCTATCGTCAGACTCTTGATGTTGGTATGGATGCGAAGTTGATGGCGGATACTGTAGAGGCCCCCGAGGCTGTGATCCTTTCCCCCGATTTAATAGAGGAGGAGCATGGAATTCGTCGAGAAAGGAGACAATTGAATCTAGCTGCAATGGCTACCGCAGGATTCACAGTTCTTATCTTACTTCTATCCATGATATGGGATGGTAGTCACTCAATTGTAGATGATGATTCTCTTGATGAAGACTGGTGGTCCATTCCTCTAGAAGAACGATGGCAGATGGACCTTAACATGACAGGAGAAAGAAGTCAACTACCTGTCAAAGGCCCCTACAATTGGACAGGGCCTACAGAATACTTTGTTGAAGTTGACTTACCAGCATCAGAACAGGATGCTGGATTCCCAGGTCCTGCTCTAATGCATGTTGCATTATGGATGCCCAACATTCCAGAAGGAGAAACTGTTCCAGTGATTGCTACTATTCATCCATACTATGACTTCGGTGGAGAAGGAATTGTTGGAGAGGACTCGAATCCAAATACTGTTCCTGACCGAGGTGTTGGTGAATGGGTTCTCAACGAATTTGTACCACATGGCTACGCTCTCGCTCAAGTATCGACTTTTGGCACCGGACAATCTACACACTGTCAGGATGTGAAAGGACTTGGAGAACAAACGGGNATACAAGCAGCCGTAGAATGGCTCGGTACTCAAGAATGGTCCAACGGAAATGTCGGGTTGATGGGTAAGTCATACGCAGGAACCACTAACTGGGAAGCGGCTCAGAATCCTTCTGAACATCTGAAAACCATAGTTCCAATTTCAGGTAGCATTGGAGTCCAACAGATGTTCTATCGTAACGGTAGTAGTGAATCTCGAGCCATGCTTTACGATGCANTGTATGAAGGTGCAACNGCAGATGCAACCGAAGATGATATGCGAATGTGTAGTGATGATGTCATTGGACCAGTTAGCCCATTCACGACATGGGCAGGAGCAGGGTTAGGTGGTGATGAATGGAATGACTATTGGGATGAAAGATATCACCTACAGGACGTAATTGACAACTATCAGGGTAGTGTATACATTGTTTGGGGTTTACAAGATTGGAATGTAGATCCATACCATGCATTTCCCACATACGAAATGCTCAATCGGGCTGGAATCCATACTAGAGTTATTGCTGGACAATGGGCCCACAACTATCCTGATCAGCCTGAAATACATGGTGGACTAGGNNCAGGATATGGGGAAGAAGCATACCCAAACATGAGTAGAATGGATTGGGCAATTGAGTTNTGGAACTGGTTTGAATACTATCTCAAAGGTAACGGCGAGGAACCGGCTGCTCATGCCCAGATGCAAACAAATGATGGTCAATGGCACGTAGAACAAACATGGCCACCGGAAGATATGGAATGGGAAATGTTTGATGTAAACTCATGGGAATCAACAGGTGGATCGACTGTATCTGCAACCTCATCCGCTACATTCACTTCCCCTCCTTTAGAACAAGATACTCACATACAAGGAATGCCGACATTCCACGTGAAAGCCAATACGGGACTCTGCAACGGTGGCCAGTTATTCGTAACAATGAATGATGCCACTGCAGGTCTAAGACTTGGTCATGCAACCATGGATGTAAGGTATCGTGCAGGAGGTTACGAATCTCAGGTAGCTACACCACTTTCTGAATATACAATGTTGATGGAATTCAATCCAATGGATGTCAGAATCCCTGCAGGGCATTCGATCGAATTAGTAATATCTGAATCAGGCGAAGATTATCTTCCAAGTCCTTGTTCTGCAATTGGAATGACAATCTCACAGGGGGAACAACCTCTTGGTTTACCAATCACTGAAAGAGGAATAAATGCTGAAGAATGGTTCAATGTTCCACCCTGGTGGGAAACCACAGAATGATTGCAAATTATTATCATTAATTTGATTGAAGATTTTACTCCTCATAAGCATACCAATCTTCTTCATCAGGAGGGCGGTACCACCATTGGCCTTCTTCATCTTCCCACCATTCGACTCCATCTTCATCAACTTCAATACCGTCATCAGATTCTTCTTCCTCTTCGTCAATGATTCCTTCTTCAACCATGATTTTTCTCTTGGTGGCTTCAGCCTCATCTTCATCATCTCCGAAAACTCGGCCACCACCTGGGTCTTGAGCAGTAATCATATGATGATCTCCAGAAGCGATTGCTTCATCTGATTCACGCTTGAATTCAGCTGCCATTCTCTCTCTGTATTCATCATACTCACTAGCGCCCCAAGAGCCTTGAGACCTATCAGAACTAGAAAGTAAGGCATCTAAATCAACATTCTTTCCAATTTTTAATTCAGGAGCATCGGGTACATCATCTGAATCATAAAACTCATCTGCTGAATCTCCTAAACGAGGATATGTTTTTCCAGTTGGGTGAACATCTTCAACTTCTTCCATTAGTAGGTCATGCTCTTCATCATCAATTTCGCCTTCATCGAATCTACGTCGGGCGATTCGAACAAAACGATCTAATTCATTTGCCAACTCATCATCATCATCTTCATTCTGCTTCACAGTCCTCTCAAACTGACCCATTAAGCGATCGTAAGGATTACCCCCAAGGCTGCCGATGAACTTGCCAAACCCGCTCTTCTTCTTCCTCGCCATGCCGATGACCAAACTGGTTGCGGGGTTGAAGCCTCATTAGTGCTTCGCGAGTGGGGGTATCATGGTCGAACCGTGGCTAATCGATGCTGCAGTGGCTTATAATAGACAATCATTTGAACAAAAAGATGGATACGTAGGCTTAATTCTTCTACCAATAAAACATCTAGAGACTGTGTTAAATTGGTCATTTCAATCACTTCCTGATGAAATTTTAGTTGGTTTCGATCCGAATCAAAATTTACCACATAATCAGGAAATACATGATTTCTTTATTGGTTCTGATCACCGAGAAGAACTTCATCAAGGTGAAGGGTTGGTTTTGGGGGAACCACATCTAGTGAATAGAGGAGATTCGTTCTCTGTTCATCACATTCCAGAAGAATGGGTTGACGATATATTTGCTCAAGAGCGAGGAGGGAGAGGAAGTAGATTCACTCACTGGTTGCACACCCATCCAAATGCAGTAGCAATTCCATCAAACGCTGATGCTGATGCTGCTCAATGGACAAGTGGAGTTGATATGATTCTCGGGATTCAATTCAGTCCATCTGGTCCACTTCCTTGGTTTGATGAAGTTGATGGAGTTAGAAGACCTCTACGACCCGAAGAAGCTGCTCAAAGGGCTGATGTTGTGGACTCTAGTGGAAGGCGAGGTTGGGCTAGAGTTCGAAGATCAAGGGAAGAAAAGCAAACTCTTGGAAGAGCAGCTACTGGTCATAGAATACATGGATTAGAACTGATTTCTTTCCATCGGACTGGGGTTGGAATTAATGTAGTTCTAGTTGACGAGGAAGGAGTCCCAATTGGATGGGATGAACTGAAGTAAATCTGCTACTCTTCTTTAGTTCGAAATCCGTGTTTACGATAATGTCTCAATTCCTTAATGCTCATTCGAATATCATCTAGAGCTCTATGTCCATCATTCTTGTGATATGGTGGAGATTCATACCATAAATCCATCAAAATCTTAACAGTAGTAACATCTACAGAACGATAATGGAAAAACGAATGCAAAGTTGGCATATATTGACGAAGAAAACGACGGTCTTGTCCTATTGTATTGCCACACAATGGTGATTTTCCTTCTGTACAATGTTCCTTTAGAAATTCAATCGTTTGAAACTCTGCNGATGATAGATCAGTTTCAGATTCACGAACCATATCTATTAGTCCATTTGCAGTATGATGAGAAACATTCCATTCATCCATCTTATCCAACTCCTCCTCAGGCTGATGAATGACCAAATTAGGGCCCTCTGCAATGATATTCAGTTGACCATCTGTCACTATGGTAGCAATTTCAATAATTTTGTTTTCAACAGGATCTAAACCCGTCATTTCTAAGTCAATCCAAACTAAACGGTCTTCATCCATAGATGCTCGAATGAAACTACATCAATAGCAATTGGCATTGGACAAGAGCGAGCAATCATAGGTGAAGTACATCGNCAATAGTATATGGAGACGCAACAAGATGTTCTCAAGTTGCAAAAAGAAGTAGGNTTCTTTGAACTCCTAAAAAANAATCCTACATTTCGTAGATTATGGNTAGGNCTAGCCATCTCTTTATTGGGAGAATGGTTCAGCACAGTCGCATTATTTGTTCTGATTTTCACGCTCACTGGATCTGAATTAGGAATTGGTTTATTATTCGTAATTCGGATGTTTTCAATGGCATTTCCTCAAATCTTTACGGGTATGTTGGCGGATAGATTTAGTAGAAAACGAATTATGGTTTGGGCAAACATTCTCTCCTCTGTAGCAGTGTTATTATTATTGACAGTAGATAACGAAAATGAAGTATGGCTGATTTATTTCATTTCTGCACTATTGATGGNTTTACATGCAGTATTCATCCCAGCTGAAAGCGCTTCAATTCCCAATATTACCAAAGAAAATGAGTTGTTAACTGCAAACGCATTAAACAGTGCTACATGGAGCGCAGCACTTTGTTTAGGAGCAAGTCTTGGAGGATTCGTTGTTTCTGTTTACGGAGTAGAAATGGCATTCATCATTAATGCGCTATGTTTCCTTGCTGGAGCATTTATGTATTCAACAATCACCATTCCACAAGAACCATTTCAACCAAAACCTGGTGGCTTTTGGGCAAATACTGGAGGAAACATTGTCGAAGGATTCCAAATTATTCTCTCCAAGCCACATGTAAGTCGAATTGTTACCGCCAAGGCACTTTGGGCAGTTTTTGGAGGTGGCCTAGTATACATGCTAGTACTAATTGGTGATGAAATTGGAGTAGGTGATTTAGCTGCAGGTATTGGAATATTATTCGCCGCTCGAGGCCTAGGTACAGGATTAGGGCCAATATTTGCAAGATATGTTTTCAAGAATCGAAACGTTTGGCCTTTTCTTCTAGGTTCACTAGTTAGCATGTGTGGAGTCGCGTATCTGGTAATCGGATTCCTAGAATGGTCTCCTTGGATTGCTGTTATTGTCGTCCTAGGTCATGCTTCAAGCGCAATAAATTGGGTTCTATCTACAGTTCTTCTTCAAGAAAGAAGTGATGATGAATGGCGTGGACGATTATTCAGCACAGACTTCTTGCTAATGACCACATTCAATGGGCTATCCACATTGGGAGCCAGTTTGATGCTAGANTACACTGAAATTTCGTTACGAGAAGGTATCCAACTNTTTGCTTTCTTGCAAATCCTATCAGGGATTGTTTGGGTAGTTTTGATGTTACCAAAGGAAAGACGATATCTAAANGAAACTCAAGANAGCNTTGGTAGTAATCCATAGATTACAATCAATGGGAATAATGACATTGTCATATCAACAACAAATGCTCCCCAATCAAACTTAATCTGTTCATCGACAATTCGTTGGGCTTGTGCATCCACTTTGTCAGCGGCCATACTTGCTAAATCACGTGCAGCCGCTCCTACTGTTTTTACTGCTGCCTTAGCAGTATGGAATGGATTCAGCTTCAAAGGATTTGAAAACAAAGATCGGGCGTGGTTCTTCACTACTTCAACTGCATTCTCTTCTTCTGCAATGTTCATGGTAGCAACTGATCCTAGTGCTGAACGAGTCCAACGAAGCGCTCCTAATCCATTTTTGACAACAGAAGGAGGAATGTTCAACTGATGAATTTCCAATACTTTTCTTCGTGTTGACATACTACGATAGAATTCAGCAATTATCCACAAAAAAGCAAAACCACCCATCAGATACATCCGAGTATCATTCCACTCAACACCTTCTGGACTACCCAGGGATAATCGAATTACTAATGCTGCCAGACCAGGAAGAATGAGAGTAAGCGATTCACGAACAAGAAAAGACTCAATTCCTTTCAATCCAAATACATTCTTTATCGAAAATATTGCTCGGATGATATTACGGACCTCAGGATTATATTTCTGGATAAGAGAAAGCGTCGGTCGCATGACGAGAAAATATCGAATCACAAAACCAACAATTACCATGTAGAGATAAAAAGCCCATGCATCTGCAGGTGGGACGCTGAATGAGAAGGGTCCAAGAGCCCATTCCATGTTGTATGGAATAAGCCCTGTCGAATGAACATTCACTTTGTTCAATCAATTAGGAATGAACTCTTTAGGTATTCTCGGATCGACTAAACGTCTCCATAGAGGAGGGATTAATGCTATCCAAAAGCATCCATAATATCCACTAGGAAGGGTTGGAGCATTCTCGTATGGTTGTAGTTGCCAGAACGGATCGCTTGCTTTTAGATGGTGNGCAGGNTGCCGTGTNAGTTCAAGCAAAGTCCAACGNGACCAGCGCTCTTCAGATTGCCATGAATGCAGTTCAGTCTGTCTTTCTCCGATTTCTCTTCTCANGCCATAATGACGAATATAATTGATGTANTCAAGAAGGAAAATTGCAAAACCAGCTTGGAGTATAAATGCAATAGTAATCCATTGACCTGCGAAGTAGAACATTCCTCCCACAAGTGCTATTTCTAATCCAAACCCCCGTAATACAGGATTTTGTAATCCAGTTTTTCCTTTTCTATCATGAACAGATTTGGCATCAAAAAATTGTCCGGGTACAGTCCTCAAAACGAAACGCCAAACTGATTCTCCATATCGTGCGGTGGCAGGATCTGCTTCAGTNGAAACNTGTTTGTGATGAGTNAAATTATGCTCAGTTGTAAAGTGTAGATACAANACTGAAAGAAGGTTNAGTCGACCAACCCACCACGAAAATGACTTTGGTTTTGTGTGACCTAACTCATGAGCAACAATGATTCCAGAAACTCCAGAACTAATTCCAGTACTGATAGCAGCTACCCACATCGTCCAACTTGAACCATCAATTGATGCTCGATATAGAAGACTGCCTAGAACTGCNAATTGAACAAATGCGTGTACATAGAGTAATGTTTCGAAGGGAAGTCCCGATTTCCTTGGAGGTTTAGGGCGAGCAGCCTTTCCAAATAGCATGTCTAGGAATGGTCCCAATCCTAGCATGTAAACAACACCAGCTGCAACCCAAATTCCTCCGACTAAGTTACCAGCAAATACAATTCCAGGATTGACTAAACCAAGAAGATGCCAAGTCCATGCCTCCGGACGTTCCTCNTCCATGGCGGTGNACTAAAGNATTAGAATTTCAATATCTGCTTTTTTCTACTGCGAATAAATAAGTCCTGAATTGTTTNTCGGACGTTCATGGATACAGACCATTGTGCTGATTTTACTTGTTCTTGTGGATACAGGGGTAGTGCAGTTCCACGAAGACAGCATATGGAGTGTCCAAAGTGTCACAGAGTTGTCGAAGCTTGTTGTGAAGGCGTACCAATCTATGACTGATTTTCTATTATTTCAAGATGAAATGATTC
>FUFK010044017.1_pt1 | contig 65093 bp, 50 predicted proteins | sample 1021851 | NCBI WGS metagenome assembly FUFK01 (sample SAMEA51879418, study PRJEB19060) | metagenome
GCGGTGCTTCCCGGTGCGTGCGACGTGATCGAGGAGTACGGCATGTTGACGCCGCCCGCTCAGGAAGAGGAATGAGCCGGAGAGGACATCCCATCCACCTTCGACCGCTCCAACCATAAACCACCGCGGCAGGTCCGCACGCATGCAAACGCGTCGTTTGACCACCGACGACGTGGAGGCCATGTGGGCCATCAACGAAGAAGGGCTGCCCGGCACGGGCCAGGTTTCGCAGGTCGAGTTGGCTGCGTTGCTGGACCGGTCCAACCTTGCGATGGGGTGTTTCGAGAGCGGAGGCCTGCTTGGATTCGTCATCTGTCTGCCGCCCGGTACCGACTACGGTAGTCTGAACTACGCTTGGTTTGATGAGCGCTACGACGCCTTCGTTTACGTCGACAGAATCGCCGTGGCCGAAGTTCACCGAAACAAAGGCGTTGGGTCACATCTCTACAATCAGGTGATTTCCTTCGCCGAAACGACGCTGACCCCCGTTGCAGCCGAAGTCAACCTTGAGCCCCCCAACCCCGGCTCAATGCGCTTCCATGAACGGTTCGCCTTCGAGGAGGTTGGTGTATTGCATCACGATGCTAAATCCGTAACGATGCTTCTGCGGACCTGATCGTGACCTCACGGCCAACGGTTTCGGTGTGCGTGAAGCCAAAACGGCTTGCGCATGACGGCCGGTGCACTCAGAACGTGCGTGTTGTTCACTCTGCTTGCATCTCAGCCATACGCTCGCTCAGGAGGAGTATCGCAGAAGCCCAAAGGCCGACAAAGATCCCCAACTGCTGGTCGCCGTTGAAGTAAATTCCAATGCTCGCAACNATTGAGACGAGACTCGCCCCAAAACCAATTTTCTTCCATTCCATGTTCTATTTCACCTCCGTTGCAATTCATCTCGGGTTTTGGTACATAAAAGCGCGTAAAAATATACGTACGTGCCGATATTTTCGGAGCGGCTAAAATCCAGCCGATCCCCAGTGATGCGTTTCAGAGGCATGCCCCCTGTCTGGCTTTGGGCCTGCATTGGCCGAGGCGGCCTGTTCATCCGCACGCCCGACCTCCGCTTGTTGAACATCACCAATGGGTTGATGTTCATCGCACACGTGGAGGTCCCATGCGATTCTATCACAATCCGCGATGTTCCAAGTCTCGACAAGCGCTTGCGCTCCTCGAAAAACAGCACGTTTCGGTTGACGTTGTGCGCTACCTTGAGGTCGGTGTCGTTGAGGAGGACTTGCCCCTGCTGGCCTCGCTTGACGGCATCGTACGCAAAAAGGAAGCCGGAGCTCAAGCCATGGCCGCCCTCAAGACTTCGGACGATGTGATGGCCTTGCTCAAATCGAATCCACGTGTCCTCGAGCGGCCTGTGCTTGTCGTTGACGGAAAAGCGGTGATTGGCCGTCCACCCGAGAACGTGCTGTCTCTCCTGGACTAAATGGGATCAAACCGGTCGACGCACGTACATGGCGACGGCGTTGCCTCCCCCAAGACACAGCGTGACGATGCCCGATTGAGCCTCAAGACGACGCATCACGCCCAGCATGGTGATCAGGCAGCGCGTACCGCTCGCGCCCAGCGGATGGCCGAGGCTGACGGCACCTCCGTGAAGGTTGAATCGGTCGTGAGGGATGCCCAGTTCTTGGGCGACCGCGCATGAAGCGGAAGCGAAGGCTTCGTTGTGTTCGTAAACATCAACGTCGAGGACGTCCAGATTGTTTCGTCCAAGCAGTGTCTCAACGGCTGGAATGGGGGCACTCATCACGCGCTCTGGCTCAACCCCCGAGGTGCAGTAATCTTCGATGGTGGCGATGATGTCCCAACCCTGCGCCGCAGCATACGCCTCGTCTGCAATGAGAACGGCGCTGGCGCCGTCGTTGAGCGTGCTGGCGTTTCCTGCGGTGACCCTGCCTTCCTTGTCGAAGACGGGACGCAGGTCCGCCAGAGATTCCTCCGTCGTGTTACCCCTCACGCCCTCGTCCGTGGAAAGCACGACGGGATCGCCGCGGCGTTGTGGAATCTCAACCGGAAAGGTCTCCCAGTCAAACCATCCGTTTTCCCAGGCTTCAGCCGCTCGTTGCTGGCTGCGGGCGGCAAAGGCGTCCATGGTCCGCCGGTCAATCGCGCATTCGTTTGCAATCGTCTCGCCGGTGGTGCCCATGTGGACGTCGTTGTAGACGTCCCACAGGCCATCGTGAATCATGGAATCGACGAGGGTTGAATCGCCCATTTTCGCACCGCTTCGCTGACCCATGAGCAGTTGGGGTGCGTTNGTCATGCTCTCCATGCCCCCCGCCACGATGGCTTTGTGCTCTCCGGCACGAACGCTGTTGGCGGCCATCATGGCGGCCTTGAGCGAAGACCCGCAGACTTTGTTCACGGTGACGCACGGCGTCGAAACCGGCAAGCCNGATTTCAAGGCCACTTGCCGCGCTGGATTTTGTCCTGCTCCCGCCTGAAGCACCTGCCCGAAAATCACTTCATCCACCACGCCTGAAGCAGGATCGATGTTCGCTCGCGCAAGCAATTCCTTCACCGTCGCCACACCGAGGTCAACGGCACTCATGGACGAATAGGAGCCCATGAATTTCCCGATCGGGGTCCTGGCAACGGCGCAAATCACCGCCCGGGGCTGGGTCATGATAAAAGGGAGACAAAGACACACTTTCAACCTGCCCGTGCCGTTGGTTGACCTTTGAGAAGCCTTGATGAGGTTCACGCCGTGGCGTTGCTCATGGCGAAATTCAAAACCGAACTGAATCTGCTTCGAGCGCACGACGAAATGCGCACCCCCGAGGTCACCCTGGACTTCACGCCCAACGCCCTTGCTTCCGTGCTGTACAAACAAGGCGACACCGTGGTGTTGGCGTGCTGCACGAAGGAAGCTCGGCTTCCCGGGTGGTTCCCTCGCGATGCCACCAAGGGATGGGTTCACGCAGAGTATTCACTCCTGCCCGGCTCGACCGATTCCCGCTTCCGCCGAGAACGACGAGGAGCCAAGGGACGAACGCAGGAAATTGAACGCCTCATCGCACGCTCACTCCGGGCTGCTGTGAACCTCGAAGCCTTGGGGCCCATCGCCCTGAACGTTGACTGTGACGTTTTGAACGCCGACGGAGGCACGCGCTGCGCCTCCATCACCGCCGCCAACATCGCGCTGCGTTTGGCCGTTCGACGTTTGATTGCTCAGGGTGTTTGTCTTCCCGTTGACCTGCGACCAACCCCCGAACAGCGAAAGGAGGGGTGGACGCCGCCGACGCTCGACGCCGTTGAACAACAAAACCACGAGGACACGGTGATTCCTCACGACCTGGCCGCCATCTCGGTGGGCCTTGTCGACGGGGACGTCTACCTCGATCTCGATTACGTCCTTGATTCAAACGCCGACGTTGACATGAACGTCATCAAAACCAGCGATGGCAAGTACGTCGAGGTCCAGGGGACGGGCGAGGAATCCACCTTCTCCGCCGATGAATTAACCGCTCTCCTCAAGGGCGCAGACAAGGGAATGGATGCGCTGTTCGCCTTCCAAAAAGAGGCGCTCAAGGGCGCCGAATGATTCACAGCACTGTCGTCTGCGCACGCTGAATTGCTGTGGTCTGGAGCGGAAGGCTTGATACGGCGAGGGCATTGGGAACGGTTGCACGGGTCAGTAGCTTAGTTGGGAGAGCGCGGCACTGAAGATGCCGAGGTCGCTGGTTCAAGTCCGGCCTGACCCACCAACGTCCCTCCTGTGCGTCAGCGTTTCGACTCGTTTCTATAGAACGCCTTTTTCCCCCGAGCATCTGAAATTTATGGGAAAAGGATTCTTGAACTTGAGCGAGCATGGGCCAACATGGCGAAGGAACCGGTTATGGATTCTGGCGCCACTGACGGCCACGACGAACAGTCAAAAGCACGCGACCGTGAGGGCAAGGAACTCCAGGAGATCCGTCAGCGCCGCAGCGGCGGCGGCCGCATGTTTCTCTCAAACATCGAGGATTTCGTCCTGCTCGGCGGCATTGTTTACGGCTTGGTGTTTGCCATGCTCTTGTTTTCAATGTCATCGGGGATGCTGGGGAACTCCACGGCCCTCGACCACACCGCTTCAACCACGTTCCTCGACATCGGCGACGAGTGCACGGAGATCACCGACGAACCGTGGCTCAACATCTTCCCCGACCCGGACCAAGAGTTGTTTTCCATCGCTGGACACAACCTTCCGAACGGCGAAGCGTATCTGAATTACACGTTCTTTGAGATCGTGGAAGGGGGCATGAAATCGCTGGTGGGCGGCGAGGTGGGCAGTAACGAGACGATTCGTACCATCAGCAAAGCGGACCAGTCCAACGGCAGAGCGTACTTCCGCGCCCCGTATGCTGACCTACCCGAAGGCCATTTCGAACTGCTGTTTCGAGTCGTGGTCCATGAAGAGCAGAACACCTCCTCCCCCACCGTGATGGAAACGATTTCCAAGAGCATTGAGTTCGAGCACAGCATCTCCTCTGAGGCTCTGGCCTTCCTCCCCTTCGTTAACGACGACGAGCATTCTGAAGTTCGCATCGAAGATTCCGGCCCACGGACCTGCTGGACGGTGCAAGACCTCGGTGATTGGGGTTACCTCTTGATGGGTGCGGAACTTGGAGGCGGTCGAGAAACGGCCATGTTGACCGGTGGTGCAGCCGGCATCCCCGCATGGTGGATGGCGTTCATTTCCCTCTCGCTCTCCCTCATCACGCTGCTGATCATTTATCCCGTCATGTACAAGATCTACCACCAGGATGCGGACGACATCCTCTCTCGCTCCCACATCGTTCGCGTCGTCAGCGACACGGTGCACCGCGTCAGCGACCAACTCGGGATTGAAATTGACGATGACCTGTTCAAAACCGAAGTAAGGGACCTCTCCATCGACATCATGGTGCCGTACAAAAACACCGAAAACACGCTCTCGGACTCTGCGGAAGTCCGTGCTGAGTTGCTGCGCAGTTTGCTCGAGGAATTCGCCATCTTCCGAGTTTTCAAGCCCGTGCAATTGAACGTCCGTGTGATCGGCGACGGTCAAAACGTGGACTTCGATTCGGGCGTCGGCATTGGTGCACGCAACGATGAAGCCGACCTGAATTCCGAGCAACAGGACTACTCGAGTTTCTTCTCCGAACTGCACTCGCTCTCTCGAATCGAGGACGACGTCCGAGACAGTCTTGACCTGTTCTTCACACGACGGTCGGACGTTGAGATGAACGGTGCGGTGGTCACCAGCGACGACCGGGTCATCTTTGTCTCCGTCATCTTCCGACCAACGCAACGCTTCGCATGGCTTCGCTTCAACAAGACGTCCATGCAAATCAAGGATGAACTCTACCGGTTCATCCACGAGCGAAACGAGGATTTGCTCGGCTCGCAGGAACTTGTGGTAAAGACCCGCAACGAGGTTTCAACCCTGGCGGACCGCTCGGGCGCTGGTCGTGTTGAACGCCGTTCACAGAGCGATGATGAACGCATCGTTGCGGTTGCAAAACAGGACGGTTTGGGTGGACGCGTGCTTCAAACCAAGTTCCTCGGAGACACCCTGTCAACGGTGGAATACATGGCAAACGAGAAGCGGGAGATGATCAACAAATGGGGCTTCTGGGGGTTGATTTTCTTCGTTTGGATTCCCTTCATGGCCTCGGGCGTTCTGGTGGGTGCGATGCTCGGACTCTTGTCGCGTATGCAGTTCATGCGCGTCCTCTTGGCCACCCTCATCGGCGGTTCCATCGCCTCCGTGACGTGGGCTTACACCGCCGAAGGCATTGTCAAGTTCATGCATCAATACAAGCTTGAGGTCTTCATTCCGCTGGTCATCGGTGTGTTCATCCTCATGGCCATTCTCCACATTCGCTCAACCAAGATGCGACGTCAAACCGAATTGTTTGAGGACACGCTCCTTGACAACTTCCACGCAGACATCGCTGCGAAGTACGGCGACCAGTAGGTGGGTGCATGGAACCAACGACCCTGCATCAAGGACGCGAAGGCCACGTTGGTGACCCGGCCACCCTCGGCATCGTGACGGTGAGCGACCGTGCGAGCAAGGGCGAGTACACCGACGAAGGTGGGCCCGCCATTCTGAAGTTTTTCAGCGAGGCCATCAAAAGCCCGTTGACGGTCATCTACCGTTGCATCCCGGACGATGTTGAGGCGATTCAGAGCGCTCTGATCGAGCTCGTTGACGTGCAGGGGTGCCACGTGGTGGTGACCACGGGGGGCACCGGTCCAGCAGCCCGAGACGTAACGCCCGAGGCCACCGAAGCGGTGTGCGATCGCATGATGCCGGGCTTTGGCGAGCAAATGCGAGCGATCTCTCTGGCCTACGTGCCCACTGCAATTCTTTCCCGCCAGGTTGGCGGCCTCAGAGGCAGCAGTCTGGTGTTCAACCTGCCAGGTCGCCCAAAGTCCATCCGCGAGACCATCGATGAAATTTGGAAAGCCGTGCCGTACTGCGTGGATTTGATGGGTGGTCCCTACATGGACATGGACGCAGAGGTTTGCGATGCGTTTCGGCCCGTCTCAGCTCGACGCTGAGCCTTCCCTCCGACACATCATGTTCATGTGCCGAACCCCAGTAAAGGCGAATAGGCGAGAGAATGAGCGGAAACATCCTAATTCACGGTGCGACCATGGTGCTGCCCAATGAAACGGGGGTCGGAGACCTTCGCATTCGAGACGGCGTGATTGAAACGGTGGCGCTGGGTGAAACGCTGCAAGCGCTGGACGATGAGTTGTTCATTGACGGGACGGGGCTCCATCTCATGCCGGGCATGATCGACCCGCAAGTTCACTTCCGAGACCCCGGGCAACCCGAGAAGGAAGACCTTGCTTCNGGGTCTGCTGCAGCCGTCAGCGGCGGCATCACGTCGTTCTTGGACATGCCGAACAACAAGCCGTCCATCACCACCCTTGAAGGAATGATGGGGAAACTCAAGACCGCTTCCGAAAAGTGCGTCAACAACTACGGATTTTTCATCGGTGCCACACCGGACAACGTCAGCGATCTGCAGGATGCTGTGGGCACACCCGATGCACCCATCGCCATCCCGGGCATCTGCGGCATCAAGATCTTCATGGGGTCCTCGACGGGTACGCTCCTGGTGAACGACCGCACGGCGCTCGAGGCCATCTTCAACGGCACCGGCGGGCTCATCGCCGTTCATGCCGAAGACGAAACGAGGATGGACGAACGACTCGAACTCATTGAGGGGCGCACGGACATGGCCGCACATGCCGAATGGCGGGACGACAAAACGGCCCTTATCGCAACCCAACTCGCCGTGGAGCTCGCACAGGCGTCAGGGCACCGTCTCCACGTGCTTCACCTCACCAGCGGAATTGAAGCCGACTGGCTGGAAGACATCACCGTCATGCCCTCCAAAGCGACGGGGGAAGGCGCCATCATCACCACGGAAACGCTGCCGCAGCACTTGACCTTTGACGAAACGGACGTTGCCCGAGAGGGGACTCGCTTGAAGATGAACCCCCCAATCCGCTATGCAGAAGACCGTGAAACCCTGTGGAGGCAACTCAAAGCGGGCACCATCCAGTGCATCGCCACGGACCACGCACCCCACACGCTCGAGGCAAAAGCGCTCGGCTTCCCCGGCGCACCAAGCGGCATGCCCGGCGTGGAGACCTCACTTGCCGTCATGCTGACCCACGCAAAGGACGGTGCGTGCAGCCTCGAGGACGTGGTCCACTGGATGGCCAGCGGCGTTGCTGACTGCTACAACATGGTGGGCAAAGGTCGTCTCGAAGAAGGCGGAGACGGCGATGTTATTCTCGTTGACATGGAACATGCTCATCCTGTTCTCGACGAAAACACCTGGACCCGCGTGGGCTGGAGTCCGTTCCGAGGACGTGAGCTGGTGGGTTGGACGCAGGTGACCGTCGTCGCAGGCGTCCCGGTGTTTGAGCGTACGCCAGAAACCGGCCACAAGGGCAGGGTCCTCGTTCAACCCGGTGCTGTCGGCGAGCCCATCGTGATGACGCCTTGGCGCTAACCCAGCTGGTAGAGTGCGCCGTACTTTCGTTCAACGTAGCGCAGGAAAGGTTCCGGACTGGGCGGAGCGCCCGTGGCGTCTTCAATGAGTTGAGCCGGCGAGACCTGGCTGCCGCGCTGATGGATGCGGGGTCGCAACCACTCCAGCATCGGCTCCCAATCGCCCGATGCAATCATGTCGTCGATGTTTCCCAAATCCGCTGCCATTGCTTCGAGCAGTTGTGCGGCGTAGAGATTGCCAAGCGTGTAGGTCGGGAAGTAGCCAAACGCTCCCATCGACCAGTGGATGTCCTGAAGACAGCCGAGACGATCTTCGGGGACCTCAACATCAAACCACGATTTGAACATGGAATTCCACGTCGACGGCAGGTCGTCCACTTCAAGGTCTCCGTTGAACAATTGCTTCTCGATTTCGTAGCGAAGCATGACGTGTAGGTTATAGGTTACTTCATCCGCTTCAACACGAATGAACCCCTTTTCGACGCGGTTGGCGATCCGATTGAGCGTGTGCTCGTCCCAATCAGGTGCATCTGGGAACGCAGCCTTGAACCACGGGAGGACGACTTTCCAAAAGGACGGTGTGCGTCCAATTTGATTTTCCCAGAAACGGCTTTGCGATTCGTGGACGCCCAAGGAAACCGCTGCACCTCGTGGGGTGAAGCGATGATCGTGGTCCAGTCCTTGTTCGTAAAGCGCGTGCCCCGTTTCGTGCATCACAGCATAAAGACAGGAAAACGGGTCTGCCTCATCAAAACGAGTGGTGAACCTGGTGTCGCCGGGCCACAATCCTGCGGAAAACGGATGGGTCGAGGCATCCATTCGACCGGCTTGGAAATCGAAGCCCATGTTCGTGGAAACCGCTTCGCAAAAGGCCTTCTGAGCCTCAACCGGGAACCGCAAATCCTCGGGGAGCACGGGCTCTTCCGACCTCGCCTGAGCTTCGGTGATGGCGTGGAGCAGAGGAACCAAGCGCTCGCGCAACCCGGCGAAGAGCGGATCGTAGTCCTCCACCGTCATGCCGACCTCGTACTCATCGAGCAAAACATCGTAAGGTGTTGAGGTGATACCGAGGAGTTCGATTTTTTCTTTGGTGAGGGCGATCAGGTGGGTGAGCGCTGGTTTGAACGCTCCAAAATCTGAGGCCTCTCGAGCCGACTGCCACGCAATGAGGGCCTCGGAGCGAGCCTGTGCGAAGGATTCAACGAACGACTTTGGCAACTTCACGGCCTGGTCGTAGGTCCGTCGCATCTCCCTCACGTTGGCGGCTTGATCCTCATCGAGCACGTCGTTTTCAAGCATCGTAAGCAGCTCGCCCATGCGGCCGTCCGTGAGTTGTTCGTGCCGCTTTCCTGCAAGCCAAGCCATCATCTCGCCGCGAGAAGAGGAGCCCTTGGTGGGCATCAAGACTTCTTGGTCCCATCCGAGGTGGCCTTGGAGGGCGCTGAGGCGATGAATGTCTTGCACGCGTTGGAGGAACTCGTCGTAGGCTTCCATGGGCGTGTCATGAACCCGTGCTTCTTCAACACTCCCCCCTCACCATCACGCAAAAAGGACGGGGATGGAACCCGAAAATGGACACATTCAAGAACATTTGAACACTACCGCAACCATGGTCCTCCCGTTCCGTCGAAAGGGTTCGGGTGGCAAGGACGACGACCCGGTTGACCAGGACATCGAGGACATCATGAACGAAGCCGAAGGGGTTGCAGTCTCCGAGGAAGGATCGAATCTCGAAGTCCCGGCGGACGACCCGATGCTCGACGAGGCGGACGTGGCTGAAAAGATGGCACGCAGTGCACAAACGGTGATTGACACCTGCATGGACCTTCGCCGTGGTGAAAACATCCTCATCGTTTGCGACCCCACCACCACCGACGTTGGACAGGCGCTCCACGACGCAGCAAGTCTTCGCTCCGATCGCGTCTTGCTGGTGGTCATGCCCAAAGGACGACATCACGGCGAGGAGCCGCCGGCACCGGTTGCGAATTTGATGCGACAACAGCAAGTTGTCATCGCCCCAACACGGTATTCGCTGACCCACACCAGAGCCGTACGACAGGCGATCAAGGACGGTGCTCGTGTCGCAACCATGCCGGGGATGACCGTGGAAATGTTCACCGAGGGCGGTATGTCGGCGGATTTCAACATCATCAAGAAAAACATCGGCGAAATGGGCAGCCTGCTCCGTCGAAAACGAATCGTGAACGTCAAATCGGAAGCCGGTACGAACGTTACGTTTGAGGTCAACTGGCGGGATTGGAAATTCGACGACAACGGCATCTGCAACCGTCCAAAAATGCTGACCAATCTACCGGCCGGGAAAATCTTCACGCTCCCGAGAGAGGGGACCATGAACGGGACCATCGTCCTCGACGGGTCGTGGGATTCGGCGCTTGTTGACGAGCCGGTGGTGATTTTGGTCGAAAACGGATTGGTCGTCGATGTCAAAGGAGGCACCGCAGCAGCGCAAATCAGGCAAACCTTCGGCGAGGCAGCCAACCGACTCAAAAGCAAAGACCAGGAATTGGTCTGGACGATCGCTGAGTTTGGGTTTGGAATGAACCCCAACGCTCGCATGGCCGGAAACGTGCTTGAAGACGAGAAGTGTTTGGGCACAGCATACTTTTCTATAGGNGATAACACGACGCTCGGAGGGTCCTCAGCGGTGGGCATTCAAATATCAGGTGTGCTGGCAAAACCAAGCGTTTGGTTGGACGAAACGGCCCTCTTTGAAAACGGAATATTTCCCACACGCTGAAGCCTTCAGTACCCGAGGTTCTGCGAGCCGCACACGGGGCAAAACCGCCAGTAGGGATCAAGTCCAATCCCGCAGTTCCGGCAATGAACGCCGGATCGAATGGTGGGTTGCACCAACGGTGCTTGCGGTTGCATGGGGCGTTGCTGCGGCCAGCCTTGCTGCGGCGGTTGCTGCTGCGGCCAGCCCTGTTGAGGTGATGGCTGACGCCAGCCTTGCTGAGGTGGTTGCTGCTGCCATTGCTGCTGGGGTGGTTGAGGGGGTGGTTGCTGAACGGGTGCAGACGGTTGCGTTGGTTGGCGCTGTCCCAAGGGCCTTCGTACGGGTGCGACGGGTTTGGGCAAGGATGCTGTTTTTTCTGCTGCCGGCGACGAAATGAATTCAGAGAGGCTGACAACGCCGTCTCCATCCGTGTCGGCCTCTGCGTGAAGAGCTGTGGCTTCCTCGATGGTCGTGCCGGTAGCCTGCGCCAGTTCTTCCACGTCCAGGGCTCCGCTGCCGTCCTCATCGGCCGCAATGAAATGCTCAGCCGCACTGACGAACTCACCGTCGTCGTCTGATGCAGCATTGCTCTCATGGACGACTTGATTCACGGGTTCGGGTTCAGGAACCAATTCTGAACTGAAAGCTCCTGAAAATGCGTCTTGCGTGGCCTTTGCAACTTGTTTCTCACTTTCGATGTTGATCGGTTGCTCGACCTCGGGCTCCGGTGTGAATTCGGGCAACGCAACCGACGCCGCCGGGGGGGCGACCGAAGGTGCAGGGGTGGGCTCGCTGTGCACCGCTGGCGTTGGTGCTGCGGTCGGGAGCGGAACGGGCGGTTCGGGGGCATCCACCTGTGGGGCAGCCTCAGCAGGTGGTGTGGGAAGAGCGGTCGTTTCGGGCACGTCCACGGTTGCAGCCGAGGCCGCCCCGCTGGCCAAAGTGGGAATGGGCAGCACGTGGCCAGCGACGTCCAGAGCAGCGTCCAGTTCGCTGTTTATGTTCACCAGGGCTTCGATGGATCCGTCGATGTTGCTGAGCATTGATTGCAGGCGGCTCATGTAGTTCAGAACCTCGTCCTTCCCGCCCGTTTGGTAGGCTGCTGCGAACAGCTTCATCATTCTCATGGGATTGGCAAGGGCCTCAAGCGGGGCACGCTGCCCGTCGGAAACGGCGGCGGACGCAGCGGCGGTCTCACCGCTTGAATCAGGCATTCCGAGGGCCTGCAAGAGCGGATCGGGCATGCTCATCAGCCCGAGATGGCCTGCGACCAGGTAGTAGATTTCACCGCCCTCGCACTGCATCCGTTCGCTTGCAGCCTCGAAATCAAATTCGCCCGGGCGCAGAACGATGTCGGACAGGAGTTCGAAAAACTGCACCATGGCCTGCTCTTGAGGCATGGCCATCATGGCGTGGAGGACATCGCTGGATTGCGTAGCGCCGAAGTATGCGGCGGCGTCATCCACCTCGATGCCATCGGAGGCCGGGTTCATCTCGTCGGACAGCCTTCTTCCTCCTTTTCCAAGCGACCGTTGACCCCCATTTAATCCCCCATGGTCACGGTCATGCACGCTTGTTCTTTGCAAGACTGCATATGGCTCTGGATTGTTCGGCAGTCCACCCTGTTTCCTGAAGTTGCATCAGAACGGTTCGCTCCTCGTCTCCGTCGTCAAACGCACCTGCAACCCAGTCCACTGCCGCATTGCGGTCGTCGTCCTGCCAGTCCTCGAAGATGCTCATGTCAACGTTGATTTTCGCCTTTCGAACCTTGGTTCCCGTTGCCTCTTCTGCAGCAACCACCTTCTTTTTCGCCGCTTTTTTCTTTCCTGCGGTTTTTGTTGAGGCGGTGGACTTGGCACGGCCCGGTGGGCCTCCGGTCGTTCGCTTTGCAGACCCGCTCGAAGCGCGGCCTTGCGGGGGGTTGCTTTTCGGTGCAGGAGCCCGCCCAACGGGTCTGGGCGTGGAGGAAGGGGTGCTCGATGCTGCCCGTTGCGGTGCTGGACGCGAGCGAAGCGGAGCTGCCTGCCTCGTGCGGTCAAGACGGTCGAGGAAATTTTCCTCCTCCTCATCGTCGTCGTAGAAGTCATCGTAGTCGTCGTCTTCATCGTCTTCATCGCCTCGCACGACGCGTATCAACACCGCAAGGAGGACCAGCAAGGCCACAACTCCGCCAGCGATTGCAGCGATCAGGCCCGTGCTCAGGTCGCCCAGAAGCCCTCCGCCATCATCGCTGGAGATGGTTGGTCTGGGACAACCGTCGTCGAACCCGTCCTCGCCCTTGGGTTCAGTCGGGCAGTTGTCGGCATCATCCGTCACGCCGTCGAGGTCGGTGTCGCGCTGTGAAACGTGGCAGCCCTCCTCGTCGACAGGGAGCCCCAAGGTGGTGAGGGGGCAGTAATCAGCGTTGGTTGCCCCGGGGACAAACTGACCGGGCCAGTTGTCGTCTCGAGTGGCGTTCCATGAAGGGTCGCCCCAATTATCGCCGTATCCATCGAAGTCGGAATCCCTCCACTGGGTCGCGTCCCCGCGAAGCGATTCAGGCTCATTCTCGTCTCGGTAACCATCACCATCGTCGTAACAGCCGAGGAAATCAATGTACGATGAGCCGAATTCGGTTGGACAGTCGTCGGCGTTGTTGGCGGGTGAGGGGTTGTCGCCGAAGCCGTCCCCGTCCTGGTCGAACCATTGGGTGGAGTCGCTGGGGAAGGCGTCACCCGTTTGATTGACGTGAAGCCCGGACACCGGATCGATGTCGTAGGCGTAGACGCCGCTGTAACCGTCACCGTCCAAATCGGTGTCCAATGCGCTTTCATCGGTGCAACCGTCGGCGAGAACCGGGAAGCCGAACGGGGTGTCATCGCAGGCGTCGTCGAGGTCGGAAACACCGTCGCCGTCGGAATCGCGTTGGGCTTCCGAACAGCCGGACTCATCCACGACCTGGCCGGCTTCGGTGTTGGGGCAGGCGTCGTCCGGGTCGTTGAGGCCATCGCCATCGGAATCCGTGTTGCGCTGCTCAACGCTGCATCCGTCGTCGTCCACGCTTTCGCCCAACGACGTGGACGGGCAGAGATCGGCGTTGTTCTTGACGCCGTCGTCGTCGTCGTCCAGCTCGGATTGTGCACATCCGTCCTCGTTGACGGGTTGACCGGTGGGGGAGTTGGGGCACAACGTGTCCAGCTCGTTGATGACACCATCACCGTCGTCGTCGTTCACGTCAATGATGCGGCAGCCCGGCCCTTCGGTGCCCTCGGCGACGCCGGGAACGGTGGGGCAGATGTCGCCGTTAACCCCGATGGGGTTGTCGCCGAAACCATCACCGTCGTTGTCCTTCGACTGCGTTGGTTCCTCGGGGAAGGCATCGCCGAGTTCGTTGATGCGCAAGCCCGTGTTTTGGTCGATGTCGTAGACGTACGAGTCGGTGTAGCCGTCGCCGTCGCTGTCCGGGCACCCGTAGGCGTAAACCGTGAGGTTTCGCCGGGTTGAATTGCCCCACTCGGTCGGGCACGAATCGAGTTGAATGCCTTGGGCGTTGGAACCGTTGTAATACTCGGTCCAGTTGTCTGCATAGCCGTCCTGGTCGGTGTCGTTGGCAACCGCTCTACGCAACGGGAATCGGTCGGGGTTCGTTGCGTTCTCTGACTGGTTGTCGCCGAAACCGTCACCATCGCTGTCGGCCCATTGCGTGCCGTCAAAGGGCCACACATCGGCACCGTGGACGGTGGCGTTCCACTCCAGGAAGGTGCCCTCGCCCGAGGGGTCGCTGGCACCGTCGCCGTCGCTGTCCAGACAACCGTTTCGGTCCCGATAGGATTCACCGTAGTCGAACGGGCAGAAATCTCCGTACACGGTGTCCGTGTCGTTGTCGCCGAAGCCGTCGCCGTCCGAGTCCATGTACTGCGTCTCGAGGTAGGGGAAAAGGTCGCCCGGGCCGGCGTTGGGGTCGAAGATGGGGACGGCACAACAGTCAACGCCGTGGTTGTCACCGAAGCCATCGCCGTCCGTGTCAAGGGCCTGTTTCCAGTTGCCCTTGAACACGTCACCGTCAAAGTACGATGCGTCGTTGTCCGACCATCCGTCCTGATCCAAATCCTCGCAACCGTAGCGGTCAATCCACGAGGTGCCGCCCTCGTCATCGCATCCATCGATGCTGTCTCGGTACCCGTCGGTGTCGTAGTCATCGCAACCGTGGAAGATGAACGAGGAAGGCCCAGCATCCACCGGGCATGCGTCCGGTAGCGGTCCAAGCGGGTTGTCGCCGTACCCGTCCCCGTCGGTGTTTTTCCACTGGTCGCCGACGGTGGGCATGGCGTCGATGAGGTCGAAGACCAAATCTCGGTCGTGGTCGGCGTACATGCGGAGCATAACCACGTCGTCGTCGACCGTTTCCCAGTACGCCATGTGGACCGTCCCGTTGTCATCGAGGGAGGGGTGTACGCCATGGCCGACCACAACATCGCCGAACTCAACCGACATCCAGCCTCCGTGTTCGCCATCGCTGCGGTTGAGGTCGAGAGAATTGAACACCAGGCGGCTTGAAGTTGGGGCGCTGGTCATCAAAATCAGGTGTTGTCCGTGGCGAATCAGGTCCCAGGCCCCGTTGGTCGCCGCCGCAGGTCGCTCCGCAACGAAACTCCAGACACCGGTCTCGTTGAGCGACAGTATGGAGGAGACGGCGTTACCCCGAATCGCCAGCGTTGGGTGATCGCCGCCGATGGAGTCAAGACGATACCCGTCGTTTGAGGTCCCCGGTTGAGGCACCGTGTGTTGGACCCAACCCGATGCTCCCGGCCAGTGCTCGTACACGCTCAGGGTTCCATCCGAGGTCAGGGCCGAAAGCACGAGGGAACCGTTGGTGAGTACCGCCAACCCAAGTTGCGTGTTGAGATCGGTGTGATTGGCGACGTCGTGCTTGGTCAATCCGCTGTCGTCGTGAATCCACACAGCAAGGTTGGTCCCCGTCCCGTTGGAGGCAACCAAACCGACGGCCAGCGAATCGTTGTCGAGCATTGCGCTCGGGTGCTGCAGCGACATCGCTTCACCTGGATTCCCGAGCGGGGTCAGCCCCCAGCTCGCTCCGCCAACGGCCACTTCGAGCTGCTCGGTGTCGTTGTGCCGGTAAACCAGATGCGGTGTGTCTTGGCTGTCGACGTTGACTTCGATGCTCGAGGCGAGTTCTGCACCGGTTCGAACCATGTCCGTTTGCCAGCCGTTTGTTCCCTGGGTGGCGGTGAAGATTTGTTGGCCAACTCCGGATGTGTAAGCAAGCACTTGCTTGTTGTCATGGGTCGTTGTTGACCCGAGCCACTGCCCCATCGTACCGGTTGTGACGACGTCCTGTTCCAACGCCGTGAACGAGGACGTCGTGTGGAACGCCATCGTCGTTGTGTTTTTGAGGATGAGAACCGGTTGGCCGGAGGAGCGCACGTCAAAGGCCACCCCCGTGTGGTTCCCGGCGTGGGCGGTCAGCGTTTGGTCGACCCATTGACCGCCCGGCGTGCCGTCGTTCATGTGCTCCAATTTGGTGACGTGGGTGCTTGTCCCGTCGTTGTGCGTGAACACCAAAGTGGTCTCGCCTCGGCCGGCCGTTCCGAGTTGAACGTCGGACACCTCACCTGAGAACGGGAAGGAAATGTACTCCCAATCCCGTTCGCTGAGCATGACGTAGGAAAGACCGTACGCCTCGCCTTGGTCTGTAGAACGAAGCGAGTAAACCAGGTCGCTCAATCCGTCGCCGTCAACGTCCCCATCTGCAGCCACTCGGAACCCAAGCCGCTCGCCTGCGTTGCCTTCAGCGATCAATTGACCGTCGGAGGTAAGCCCGCTGGCGGAGCCGAGGTGGAGTTCCAAACGGCCTGATGATGAACCCATCCTGCTCGAGATGTAGACGTCGTCGTACCCGTCCTCATTCACGTCGCCGGCGGAGGAAACGGCTTCTCCGATACGGGTGTTGGGCGTGGTGGGTGAATGTTGCCAATCGGGCTCACCGGGCAACGATTGGTCGGTGCCCTCAAACAACCAAAGCGTGCCCGTTCCAAATCCACCGGTGGCGTTCAACGGTTCGGTGATGATGTGTTCATCAAATCCGTCACCGTTCAAATCACCCACGCAGGCGATGGACAAGCCGAACAGGCGTCCTTGAACGAGCGAGGTGAGCGTGTGGTCGGGGGTTCCGTCGTAGCCCGTTTCAGAACCGTAGAAGTACTCAACGGAAGAAAACGAGAGTGAATCCTCGTACGAGCCGGTGTTCCCGACGATGAGTTCATCGTGCCCGTCGTTGTTGACGTCGCAGGCTTCCAACGAGCGTCCAAACAGGTCGCCGCCCTTGGTCTGTGTCATGTTTCGCATCGGATGAATGCCCGTGGAATTTCCTGAGAAAACATTGACCTTCCCGTGATCGGTCTGGGACGAACTGACCTCGGCGGTGTGGTTTCGAGCCGTTGCTGCCAAAGCATCACCCGTTCCGGTTCGGTGAAGCGCCGTCAGCTCGCTTCCAAGAGATTCACCGGCTTCACCCAGTGCAGCTGACCACGCCGTGCTGGCCAAACCGGAAGCGTTGCCAAGGACCACCTGAACACGGCCGTGGCGAGTCTCCATGTCGTCGCTGGAAGCCCATCCCGGTGAACCGATGGCGAGGTCAGAAACGCCGTCGTTGTTGAAGTCGCCAGCGGTTAAACCGCTTCCGAGTTGAGAACCGTTGACCGACCCCTGGTAAACAACGTCGGAGGTCGACGACAAACCGCTCGCAGAACCGTAGNGCACCTCGACGCGCCCGTTTTCACTCAACCCTCCGGAGGATGCGTGAGGGGTTGAAACCACGAAATCGTCAAACCCGTCGTTGTTGAAATCGGCCATCAGCATCTGACCCTCGGCCGTGTCGTCCTCCCCGGTCAGTGTCAACACCGGAACGGGGTCAACGCGACCGGTGTCTTGCCCGGCCAGCGAGCGGATGACGTTGATGGAAAACGAGGAAACGCCTTGAGTTGCGGTGGCGACCTGTTCAATGTTGTTGGCGTCGAGATCCATGCCCAAGACATCAACGAGTTCTGCGTCCTGCAGAAGAAGACGAAAATCACGTTCGTGGCCGTCCACCCGCAGCAGCACGACGTCGTTGGTTGCGGTGCGGGAATAGAGCACGTGAGCCACGCCCTCCTCGTCCACGGCGAGTTCAAACTTCTCACCGACGGGTCCGGCATCCAGCAGATAGTTGGTCCAGTATGCGCCGCTGAAATTGACTTGGTGGAGGGCACCGGAAGCGGTTCTCATCAGGCCCCACTCCAGACCCTCAGGCGTGATGTCCAGTTCCAGATGGGTTGGATGAACGTCCTCCATGATGGTGCGAGTGTGCCAGCGTGCGCCGTCCCAGTAGGTGGCGCTTTCGAACGCATAACGGCCCATTTTGAGGTCCGCCCCATCGGCGTAAAGCACGCGCTGGCGCTCGTTCGCGGTGACGGCAATCGCGCAATCGACAAGGGTCGAAGCGTTGGCGGCGTCAACGGCGTCGACAAGGGTCGTGGACCACACACCCGTTCGGTGAACAGCGGTGCGAACGCTGCCCTCGAGGGTCGACCAGCAAAAGTGGGTTTTATTGCTCCGGGTCAACTTGATGTCGGGCGTTCCGTGGTGCTCTCCAAACGAAACGTTGAGCGTTTCTGAGGTCCACAGGTCAAGCATGGATTCCTCTCGGACCGATGCCTGTACGAGCCCGTCGACGTCCACGGTGGTGCCGCCGATGTCGTGGCCGTAGCCCGATTCAAGGTGAAACGGCCCACTGAACCCTCGACGTGAGGCGTCCTCAAACGGGGTTTCGAGGTCCTGAACGGAAAAAAACGGTGTCCAGAGCGAAAAAAGAAAAATCACCACGAGAGCGATGCTTTTTGTTCCATTGTTCTGAAACACGCCGCTCGCCATGCTCACTGCAGGGACGCCGACATAGAAAATCATTGTTCACCGAAGCATGACCCCCGAAGGGGGTCAACCCTCGTTCAACACCACCGTTGATTTGAGAAAGTCGCCGTGCGTGGAACGACTGTGGAGGACGCCTACGATCTTGTGTTGGCGGCCGGAACCTGGGCCGAACCATCGAGAATCGGCGANCTTTGGGCAGGAGCAAAACGCATTGTAGCGTGCGACGGTGCACTTCAGCGATGCTTGCGGACGGGACGTTCACCCGACGTTGTGGTGGGCGACATGGACAGCGTTGAGCCGGATGCGCTGGCTGCGTTCACCGCCTCGGGAGGTGAGGTGGTGGTGCTGGACGAGCAGAACAGTAACGACCTCGCAAAAGCGCTGGACTGGCTTGAGGCGAAGGGAACGGAGCGATGCATCGTCGTCGGTGCAACCGGTGGCGATGGTCAGCACGAATGGGCCAATCTTCTGACATGCGCCGCTTCGAAGATGGACATTCAGTGCGAATCAAACGACCGCTACCATCGGTTTCTTCGACCTTTCATTAACTATTCTATAGATTTTCACATCGGCGAAGAATTCTCGTTGTTTGGACTTCCAGAGGCGCGCGGCGTGGACGTGACCGGGGCAGCGTATCCCCTCAAGGACGCCACCCTGAAGATGGGTTCGCGCGGACTCCACAACGTTGCGAACAAAGCGAGCGTCGGATTGACGTTCAACGAGGGCCGTTTGATGCTCATGCGGTCTTGTCCCGATTCGACGGAGGCAGAAACGAACGAAGCATAGCGGAGTAGTCCTCCACACCGTCCCAGGATTGTGCTTTTTCATCAATGCGTGCTTTCTCCAGGGTGGCCTCCAGACCGCCCCAGTCTTCGATGAGTTTCAGCTTGAACGCCGCTTTGGGGGTGTAGCCGGGAAGAAAATTACGCCAGAGGAACGGGATTCGCCCCGGAGCCACCTGGTTGACGATTTGGACGATTGAGGTGTTGCACGTGGTGAACAAGGAGTGATACCATTCCGGATTCACGGCGAGGTCGTTCAGTTTCTCGATCATACCAAAGAGAAGTTCCTTGTCCTTGCCCGGAAGGGTCACGGCGCGAAACATGTAGTCCTTGTTCCGGCGTCCGTGGGTTCGCAAACCCGTAACGTCCCGTTCAAAGCCGACCAAAAGATAGAGTTCGTATGCACGCCACATGCCGTCCCACGGATGATATCGCTCGCCTTTTTCTCGACGGGATTCAAACGAAAAGGAAAGGCACGTACCGCACCCAAACTCAAACGTGAGATAGGTGTGAGCAAGCCCTTTGATGGAGTGGAAATGGTCCACGATGAACCACACCTGCTTCAATTCCTCGGCGTCAACGGTGACCTCATCGGCCCAGTTTTCGTCCCGGTCTCGAGTGGTCCTCCACGTGAAATCCCGTACGTTTCGGAAGGTGATGGTTGAACCTTCAACCGTCGCAGTGGTCAGGTGTTCGCAGTCTGCGGCCCATTCAAGATCAAGCGAGGGCTGAAGCGGCCGTATTCTCGTGTTCCACACGTAGATCAAGCGTAAAACGAGAACCGCAACAGCCGCACCCACCACCATCAGAACGATGCTTGTCCAGGTCATTCACTCCCACCTGTGCCAAACGCTCCATTCCTTGTCCCACCAATCGACCTCACCGCCGGGATGCTGTCGCCACAGCACGCCCTGGTCGTCAAGGGTGGTGGGCAGGCCCTGTGCATCGGGGCTTCCATCGGGCAGCGTCTGAGGCGTGGGGCCGATGGAGGGGAGGTCCAGGGCTTCGGGTTCCGGTGTGCGAATCAGGAGTAAAAACACGATCAGGGAGACGACGAGCGCCAACACGCCGATGGAAAGCCAACCCACGGATTCGGTGGGCGTGTCCTCGCCCAACGACGTTGAAGGCAGACTCAAGCGTTCTTCAGCCGTGAGGCCCTCGCCGGGTAAGCGAATCAGGTTCACGCCTTCGGTGGAGGTGATGAGTTTCTCGGTGACGACCTCCAGGGAGACGAGGTAAGCCCCCGCTGGGAGGTAGGAGCAGTCGAGCGAGGTGAGGTTGGCGTCGTCCACCGCACCACCGTTGATGCGCCAAATCTTCACGAGACCGTCCGGCGAGCGTCCGTCTTCGAGCACCATGGCAACGTTGCAGGGGGTGTCAGTCGTGTTTTGATGACCCGACACTTCGAGAGAGAATACGGGCGCAGGGCGATTTTGAATGGTGAAATTGAGGGTGCTTTCCGCCGTTTGACCCAACCCGTTGCGGTAGGTCTCCTTGAGTTCGTACGAGCCCGCAGGCCACGATGAGCAGTCCAGCGTTTCGTCCGAGTCCAGCACGCTGAACGGTGCACCCGTGAACGTTCGCACGCCCGTTTGTCCGTACCTTGGCCCGGTCTCATCGCCGAAGTTTCGCACGATTTCGCACGCTTCACCCGTTTGAAGCGTACCGCCTGCATTGAGGGTCAACTCCACCTTCGGAACTTGCAAAGCGGGTGTGAGCATGAACGTCGGAAGCGGATACGAGGCGATGAAGTCGCCGTCCTCGTCAAAGAAATCCAGCCTGAGGTTGTGCTCGCCTTTCGACCAAGCATCGTACACCAGCGTAATGTTGGTTTGACCTTGGAACGCAATCTCTTGGGTTTCGAGCACTTCGCGCTCCTTGTGAAGGCCTCGCAATTGAACGATCAGTTCGTTCGAACTTGCCGTGGAATTCAGAACGATGACCACGCGGACCGCATCGATGTCGCCGTCCTGGTCGGTGTCGATGGTGTCGTTTCGAAGGGCGAGCACCGTTAATCCCTCTTCTGCAAGCTTCTCGTCCATCGACGTCTCTGCGGCCACACCGGAAACGGGCAGGAGCAGGCAACACATCAGGAGCGCCATCAAAAGCGTGGAACGGGATTGTTCACGCAGCGTCTTCACCTCCTTCGTTCGAGGGCAAGGGCGGTAACGCCTCGAGCGGCAGTGGTTCGGGAACGACCTCACCCATGCCAGGGGAGTTCATGAGTTCAGTCTCCTTGTCGAGCATCAACTGCTCGAGCATCTCCCGACGTCGCCGGGACCCTTTGACAAGAACCGCACCCAACGCTCCCAAAAGGAAGCCTGCACTCATCACGGCGTAGGTCAACCACGACGCTGCCGGGTCCTCGCCCATGATGGCAACGGCGGCGGCAAAGCCTCCGTAGGAATCGGACCATCCGTCGCCGTTTTCATCGGGGCAACCCTGGACGTCGCGGCGAGATTGCCCGGATTGTTCGGGGCAGTCGTCCCTGAAGGCGCCAAGCGGAAGATCGCCAAATCCATCCTCATCGGTGTCCTTCCACTGCAGGGCTTCGGTGGGGAAGGCGTCGGCCAAACCGAACGGGTGGGCCGGCCACGACTCGGTTGGATCGGACCAGCCATCGCCGTCGGTGTCTCGACAACCGAGTCGGTCGAGCAACGAGGTCCCGCGAGTTTCGGGGCACGCATCGCCTTGGTGCCCCACCATGCGGTCGCCGAAACCGTCGCCGTCGGAATCCCTCCACTGCGTCGGCTCGTGGATGAACGCATCGCCGAGGTCGGACCAGCCATCGCCGTCCGTGTCCTTGCACCCCCAACGGTCGCCTCCGGAGGACGGTCCGACGGACGTACCGGCGACCGAAGGGCAAACATCGGCGGTCGTGCCTCGCGGATTGTCCCCCCGTCCATCACCGTCGGTGTCGTGCCACTGCGTTGGGTCCTCTGGCCATGCATCGCCCGAGCCGCCCGGGCTTGCGAGCCATGTTGGTGTTGGGTCCGACCAACCGTCCGTGTCCGCATCGGGGCAACCCCAGCGATCAAACGTGGACGCCCCAGCGGTCGTTCGACAGCCATCAGGTCGATAGGATGTGCGCCACGTTTGTCCGTCGAAGTATTCCTCGTTATCCCCGAAGCCGTCCCCGTCGGTGTCAAACCACTGCGAAGCGTCGTCTGGGAAGGCGTCTGCAAACCCGTCCGGATGCGCAATCCACAAATCGGTTGGGTCGGAGTAGCCGTCTCGATCCACATCGCGACAGCCGAGTCGGTCGAATCGACTGATCCAGCCTGAATCGACTTCTTCCGGCGTGGATTGGACGCAAACATCGCCCTCAAAACCGGTCAGGTTGTCGCCGTATCCGTCGCCGTCGGAATCCCTGTGTTGCGAGGGTACGAAGGGAAAGTCGTCAACCTGAGTGGCCCCGTAGGTTTGGTTGTCGCCCCAACCGTCACGGTCCGTGTCTCGCCACTGGGTTGGGTTGAACGGAAAATCATCGATGCGTTGAGCGCCGACGGTCTGGTTGTCGCCCCAGCCGTCTCGATCGGTGTCCAGCCACTGCGTTGGTTCCAGAGGGAAGGCGTCGGAACCGTTCTCAACGGTCCAGTTTTCATCGCCGTCGGAATAGGAATCAAGGTCCGTATCCACGCAACCGTATCGGTCCGAAAACGACGTCCCCCGAATGAAGGGGCATGCATCGGGCATGGAAGCGTTGTCAACAAAGACGCCGATGCTCCACAGCACTCGGGTGGCGTTCTGCGTGGAATCACCCCAGTTGTCACCGTACCCGTCCTCGTCGGTGTCGTTCCACTGCGTGGCCTCGTAGGCGAACGCATCCCCCTTGCCCGCAGGGTGAGCAAACCACGCTTCGTAACCGTTCAGACCTCCCGGGTCGGGGTCGGAATACGAATCGCCGTCGGAATCCAAACAGCCGTATCGGTCCGACGAGGAGTAGCCTCGACTGAACCGACAGTGGTCGCCTTGGAAACCATCCAAATTGTCGCCGTACCCGTCGTTGTCCGAATCCAGCCACTGCGATGCTTCGCTCGGAAACGCATCGGCCCCGTTCTGGACGCCCCAACCGTTGTCGGGGTCCGACCACCCATCGCCGTCCGAGTCCGTGCAACCCGAGCGGTCGTTGGTGGAGGTACCGACCAGCTCAACGCAATCGTCTTCGGTGTCGATGAACCCGTCTTCGTCCGTGTCGCGGTTGGTCTTGTCGATGGATGGCGTGAGGGTGTAATCAAATCCGTCGTTGCAGTACGAATCCTTTCCTTGGACCTTGAGGATGATTTCTCCTGCGGTCGAAAGCGTGGTTGACAGCGTCGCAGAGGGGGAATTGTCGTCAACGTTTTGGGAGACAGAACCCATGGTGAAGGTCCCCTCCCAGCCATCGCCCCAAAAGCAAAGAAGCGACGGATTCACCATGCTTCCTGAAAATGAAACCTGGACGATGTCGCCCTTTTTGCCCTGTATTTTCCAGAAATCTCGCTTGTCGGTGGGCGAGCAACCGTCGGGGTCGCACACGTAGCCGGTTGACGAGACACCGTCGGTCAGTGTGGCTGCACTGCTTTCCGTGTCGTCAGCGCTCACCGTCGGCAAATGGAGCAGGGCAAGCCCGAGGAAGACCACAAGCGCAAGGCGACCGCCCATGCATCGGGATGGGCAGGCGGATTATCAAAAGCACCCCTACGGGGTGATGGTGGTCTCAGACGAGTTTTTGCTTGCCCAGACACTGCCGAAGGCATGATTCGAGGCGCTCGTGTTGAAAGGTGAAACCGCTCTCAATCAACCGCTGGGGCAGCACCCGTTGGCCGTCCAAAATCAGGGCTTGTGCAAGTTCACCGAACATGATTTTCAGCACGAAGCCCGGCGCGGGTGCAAACCAAGGACGCAGCAACACCTTGCCCAGCGTCTTGGCGTACTGTCGTTGCGTCACGGGCTCAGGTGCGGTGAGGTTGTACGGACCCTCGCACGAGCTGTTCATCATCAGGTGGTACGTGGCGTAGATGTGATCGTGGAGTGAGATCCACGATTGGTACTGGCGACCTCCGCCGAGGGGTCCACCTGCGCCCATGAGCGTGGGCAACAGCATGGGTTTCAATGCGCCACCCATGGGCGTGGTCACGATGCCCGTTCGCAACCAAACGGTGCGAATGCCAAGGTCCTGAGCAGGTGCCGCAGCGGCTTCCCATTGTTGAGCCAGATTGGCGAGGAAGCCTTCACCTGGAGAAGAAGATTCGGTCAACTGCTCATCCTTTCGGTTGCCGTAATAGCCCACCGCCGACCCCGACATGAAGGTCTTCGGAGGTTTCTCGAGGGCGCCAAAGAGACGAACCAAATTCTCCGTTGGAAGGGTTCGGCTTGATTCGATCAACGCTTTCCGTTTGGCGTTCCATCGCTTGTCTCCGATGCCGGCCCCAGCAAGGTGAATCACGGTATCGAAGCCCTCCAAACTCCCCTCGATGACCTCGCCCGTTTGGTCGTTCCATACGACGGTTGGCTCATCGGCCACATCGCTGGGCAGAACGCTTGAGGGGCGCAACAAGCGAACAACCTCGTGCCCTGCGGCTTGAAGAAATGCACAGAGTTGCATGCCGATGAGCCCTGTTGAACCGCTCACCAACACCCGTTGCTTGGGCTGGTCAGCGTACTGGGCGATTCGTTTCAAATCCTCCTGCACGCGCAGGGTTCGGTAGGCGAACATCTGGTTCATGCGACCCTTCACCGTGAAGGGTGCCGTCCAAAACGTGAGCGGGTGGAGCGGGAGTTTCCACTGGATTGTGTCGCGGATTTCGCTGGTGTTGGACCCGGTTGAAACAAATCGGTGCTCGTGGTCCCACGCACCGAACGGTCCTTTTTCCATCACGTCGTTGAAGACTTCACCGGACACCACGCCGTAATGGCGCGCAACCCACGTGGGACGCAGCGGCCCGAGCGTGATTTTGAATCGGGTGGTTGCGTCGTCGACCAGCGCTCCAGCCTTGACGGGACGAATGCCCTCCCATTCGGGCATGATTCTGCGGAACGCCCCTTTGCTGTCGTACCACGCCCAAACGTCTTCCACTGGCGCATCGTACGGTGCGGTGTGGATGTAGGTGGGCATGAACGGACCTCATTGATGAACGGAATAGAAGGAGGGTCCGGTGCCCAAAGCAGTGGAGGTTTCCCCTGGTGTGTTGTATTTTTCCACGTACCCTTTGGTTTTGTACTTGCGGGCGGTTGAGGCGCTGGTCATGCAGCGAACCTTGCCGTANACGGCACGTTCGGTCCATCCCCGGTCAAACTTGCCCATGACCCAGCCGATGCCGGTGTACGAGTTTGGATCGCGTCCGTCAAGCGCCCACCGATCGTTGAGGTTGATCATCCACTTCATGGCCGTTTGAGGATCGGGGGACCATTCGAGGATTTTCTTCCCCCAAAGCATGCGGAGGTAGTTGTGAATGATGCCTTCGCGTCGAAGCTGATTCTGGGCTGCGTTCCACAGCGGGTCGTGGGTGGAGGCGTTTTCCAGTTCCTCAAAGGTGTAGAGGTGCGGTCGGTCGTCCTGCTCGTGGTCGGCGAGCGTCGCCTTGGCCCACTCGGGCAACGATTCGTATTCGGTGTGGTTTTCGACCATGGCGCAGTGGATGAAACCGATGTCGCGCCACGTGATGATTTGATCGAGGAACGCCTCCACGGGCTCGGGCAAACCCCACCAACCCTGTCGGCGTCCGTCGTTGGGTGGGTTGACCATGCTCACGTCCCAACGGTGGTGGGTGAAGATGTCGTGAAGAATGGCATGGACGCTGATGTGGCCGTAATGCAACCACGGCGAGAGACCGCTGGCACCTCGCTCTTGCGGTTCGTTCCGCTTTTCGTGGTAGACCTGCAGGCGTTCAGCAAAAAATTCCTTCCAACGTCGCCGGCCTTCAACGTAGCCACCGCGCTTGCCAACCACGGGCTGAACGGCATGGTCAATGCTGAGGGTGGAGAGCGCTTCTCGTCCAATGTCGCCGCCTTCGGAGACCCGCCANAGGAACTCGTAGGGCGTCATTGGCGTGTCGGTCTGGGCGAAAATGGCCTTCACCACGGCGGGGTCCACCTCGGGCAGACTTGCTGCGTCGTCCAAGGGGCTTCGCTTGGGAAAGTCGTGCATGTGCTCTCGGATGGTTTTGTGCAGATGGCGTCGAAGCGAGTACGCCGTGGAGAAATCACGCCCTTGGGCTCGCATCGCCATGAAGCCGTTGGAATCAACGACGTGGATCTCGCAGGGGATGACGGTCAGGGCCGTGTCGAGGACGTGCTTCGGGTAGTAGGTGGGGTAGTCGTCAATGACGCACACCTTGGCGTGCTCGAGCCAACCTTTGAGCAAGCCCGATGCTTCTCGCTTTTTGGTCTCGACGTACGGTATGTAAGTGACTCCTGACCGCTCAAACATCGTGCGGTTATCAACCATCCCCTGGAGAACGAACGTTGAGATTCTGTCGTTGGCCCATCGGTGCTGGAGAGCCAAGCATTCAATGACGACCAGAGGCAGACCGTGCTCGGTCGCCAGGTCAACGGCATGCTCGAGCGCGTGGTTCCACTGCGCCCGACGAGCCGACGTCATCCAATACACGACAAAATCCCCGTTTTCGTTGGGAACACCGTGAATTTGAACGCGGCTGCTGGAGATCATGTTCGCTCACCTCGATGAACCTGCTCGGTGGTGCTGGTTCTGTACACGGCGTAGGGGTTGGACCGAGGCGTCAGACCTTGATGGCTGGGCATCAATCGCCGTTGCGTAAGACCGTCAATGGCCAGCTGGTGCATGGTTTCCGACACCCACTGCAGGGAGGCTATTTCACCAAGTGAAAACCATTGAATTGACGAAATTTCATCGCTGAGCGAGGGTTGGTTTTCTTCGTCAACGTGGACGTCGTAGCACAAGAACACCGCTGGTTCGTCTTTACGGAGCGCCGTGCGCACGCCCGCGAGACCCATGACCCTTCCGTTGAGGCCGGACTCCTCGGACAGTTCTCGCAGTGCGGCCTCCTCCGGGCTTTCGCCCTGGTCAACATGACCTTTGGGGAACCCCCACCGAGATGCGTGGGGGCCTTTTGCCTCCTGAACGAGGAGCACGCGGTCGTTTTTCACCACCCGTGCAGCAACACCCAAATCACACAGCAGGCTGGGCATGGACTTGAAATCCATTCCTCCAGTATTTGAACCACGGTTTCCCTCCTTGTAAGAAAAAGACGAGTGTTTATATACAAACTCGGGAAGTTTTGTAACATGGAACGAGCNCACCGTCCGTTTGTTACACAAGCGCCTGAAGCGGACGCAAGACTACCCACCGCTTTTGGCGATTTTCGAATCCGTGCGTTCCGAGATCCAAGCGACGGTAAAGAGCACGCTGTCCTCTACCTTGGCGACCTCACCGAAGGCTCACCAATGGTCCGAGTCCACTCGGAGTGCTTGACCGGCGATGCCTTTCACTCAAAGCGCTGCGACTGCGGCCCGCAACTCCACGCCTCGATGAAGGCCATCCAAGAGCGAGGCGTGGGCGCCATCGCCTACATGCGCCAGGAAGGTCGAGGCATCGGATTGTACGCAAAAATGCAAGCCTATGCGCTCCAAGACCAGGGCCTGGACACGTTGGACGCCAACCTTGCTCTGGGCCTGCCTGCCGATGCCCGACGCTACGATTTCGCCGCTGAAATGCTTTATTCCATGGGCGTGAAATCCGTCGAACTCGTGACGAACAACCCCGACAAGCGTGAGCAACTCATGGACCACGGCATCGAAGTGACCAACCGTGTTCCCATCATCGTTGGCCAGTGCCATCAGAATCGAGACTACATGCAGACGAAAGGCGCCAGAATGGGCCACATACTACCGAACTGAGGACCGAGCATGCGCACCAACATCGTCGGTCAGGAAGTTCCCCGTTTCGTGCTGGAAAACGAACACGGCGAGACGTTTGACAGCAGCACGCTCGACGGAAGCTGGCGCATCGTTTTCTTCTACTCACGCAACAATTCTCCAACCTGCAAGCGTGGTTGTCTCACGTTCAAGGAACAGCACGACTTGTTCTCGTCCGTTGGGTGCTCTATCGTGGGCATCGGCCCCGGGACGCGTGAGGAACTGGCCGGATTCAAAGCCTCCATCGGAGACCTGCCGTTCCCGTTGCTGGCCGATCCTGAACGGGTGGTCGGCAAGATGTTCAGCGTTCCGCTGCATCTCGGCCAGTTCCCGTCCAAATCGTCGTTTTTGGTGGGTCCTGACAACACGATTCGCTACGTGTACGACTGGCTGTTTCGACCACGCCGCCACGTTGCCCGAATCCTGGCCGACATCTCCGAAGTCCGAGGTGATGCGTGAATGTGGGACGAACTTCTGCTGGAGGCGGGCCTGAACGAACGCGAGGTTCGTTCGATCATGATCTTGGGTTCACGGCCGAAGATGAAGGCGTCTGAACTGGCCAAGGAACTGAACACGACTCGACTTGACGCCTACAACAGCCTCTCTCGTCTTCAAGAGATGGGCATCGTCACGGCCACCGCCGACCGACCCATGCTGTTCTCAAGCCTCCGCATCAACGAAGCCATGGAGCACATCATCCAGTCCCGAAAACAACAGCTGGACCGCTTGGTGGATGGATTTGATGANCTTTCAAAGGGCATCACAGAAACCGACGCCTCCTACGAGAAACAGCGGCGGGACATCGATGACCCGCGATTCGCCGTTCTCAAGGAACGAACGCACATCTACAACCGACTTCAAAAAATGGCCAACGACGCCGAAGAGCGGCTGATTCTGCTGCTCGGCCAGTTCGGTATTCTCCACCTTTGCAGGAGCCCCGATGCCCTCGAAGCCGTTAACACGGCGGCCGTTCGAGGGGTGGTGGTGCAGATCATCACCCACCTCGACGGGCGAACGCTGCGCTTCTTCGACAAGTTGGACAAAAGCATCGATGTCCGTCATTCCGATGAGCTGGACTCCTTGGGCTTTGTTCAAGACCAAGCCGAAGTCATCCAGTACCTCAACATCGAAGACAATCCGGTGGGTCGTGGGAAAGAAGACGCTGCACTCATCATTGAATCGGGTCCCTTTTCCCAGGCGCACCTGCACCTCATCGACGCCATATGGGAGGGCGCTGTCCCGCTGGCAACCGCTCGTGCACGGTTCACTGAGAATCAAATCAACGACCCGTTGCGTCTGACCATTGGAGAGGGATCCTTCCTCAAGAACGTCTCCGTTGCGCTTGGGTTTGACGGCCAGCTTCCCGAAGAGGACACGCCGTTTGACCCCGATGCGTTCTTTGCCGCTGGAAACGAGGTCAACGAGGCACGAATGCGATTGACGGAAGGTAAACTCTCCAACCTGAAGGTGCTCGGGATTGACATCGGACGAATGCTGCGACAAATCGGGAACAGAGTGGGACAAGAAATCGCCTTTTCCCTTCGTTCTATAGAAAACGACATCGAGTTCCTCGACGAGATGATGGACTGGTGGGAACACGCCGGACTGGGTCTGCTCCAGTACGATGTGGACCCTCAATTTCACGTCGTCGTGGGCTTGAACCACCCCCCCATTGACGACGTTGACGCACTCCCGATGTGGGAGATGGACGACGGTATCATCGAAGGCGCCCTCTCAACCCGGTTTGCCAAAGAGGCAAACGTGGTCATTCAACGCATCGACGGGAACGGCCACAAAGACGATCTGTGGCGGTACCTGATTCACAGGCACGAACTGAACACCATCGAACTCCACGATTGAGCGGGCGTGATCCCATGAAACTCGGTACGTTCCTCCGCTTCTTCCGTCAACTCAAAGGGAAGAAACCCGTTGACATCGATGCCATCCAGTCCATGGGATTGCTGGCCGTCAAACTCGGACAAATCTTCGCTTTGCGACCGGATTTGATTGAACCCGAGCGCTGCATTGAACTCCAGCAACTCTACAGCCGGGCAGCCACCATTCCCGAAGAGGATTCGCAACAACTGCTCGACAGGTTTGCTCCGGAGGGGTTCATGGACCATTTTGAGAGCATCGAAATGCGGCCCTTTGCTGCCGCGAGCATCGGGCAAATTCACCGAGCGGTCATGACCGATGGAACCAAGGTGGTCGTCAAAATCATCAAATCGGACTTTGAAGCTTCGTTCAAGCGAGACGTGCAGCGCATGAAGCGCTGGATTCGCATGGGCTTGTTTTTCAACCCGCGATTGAGGAAGGTTGGCAATCCGATCGGCCTGTTGGCCCACATTGAAGATTACACGCTGCGTGAATTAAACCTCCTCAACGAGATCGACGGTCGCAACCAACTCATCGCTCAAGCGGAAGCCATTGAGCATCATTTCCCAATGCCGAAACTCAAATTCCCAAAGGTCTGGGAGCACCTTTCAAATCAGCACATCTTGGTGATGGAAGAAATCACGCATCCAACCCTCGAGGACCACCTCGAGGCCGGAACGCTCACCTGGCCGGACATGCTCGACCTGTTCCGCATCCACGGCGCGTTCATGTTTGGCATCGGCACCTTCCACGGTGACCTCCACCCTGGAAACGCCATGATGGACGGTGAGGGAAATTTCGTGTTCATCGACACCGGTGCGATCTGCAATGCACCCGAGCACGTGCGAAACGCCCTGTTCGGTTTCTTTTACTTCCTCGCACGAGGCGAATTGAAAAACGCCTTCGACGCCATGTTGACGATGGCGGCCGTTCAGCCCACAGGAGCCACACTTCAGACGTACTACGACTCCATGAACGAGCTCTACGATGGTTTTGTGGGCACGTCGGTGAGCGAGGTTTCATTGACGGAGCAGATGATGAAAACCGTCAAGGCGGCCGTTTTGGCCGGTTGTGCGTTTGGCGAGGAAGCCTTTCCCATCATTCGCTCCTTGATGTACATGGACGGCATGGTGCTGAAGGGCCACCCAAGCGTGGACCTCATCAGTTCCATGGGCCCTTATTTGGACGAATTTTCCGTTCTCATTGACCCGAATCGTATCCTCGAATCTGGCCCCGCAAAGGCCCGAGCTCAGAACCAATGAGTGTAATTTTTTATGATTTTTTTATGAACAAAAACCGCGCTTTATATGGTCAAACCATCAGCGCAACCCATGAGTGGAACTTCAACACCATCCGTGGCCATCATCGGTGCGGGCCCCGGTGGACTCGCATCAGCCCTTCTCCTGGCAAAATCCGGTGTGGACGTCACCGTTTTTGAACGCTCAAGCGCCGTCGGCGGACGCAACAAAGTGTTTGAGCGAGACGGGTTCAAGTTTGACTTGGGACCGACGTTCTTCCACTACCCAGAAGTCATCGAGGACATCTTCAAGGCCATCGGCAAAGACGCTCATGAAGAACTCAATCTCCACCGGTTGGACATGAACTACCGTCTCATTTTCGGCCAAGGCGGCGTTCTCGACTGCACCAGTGACCTTGACGAAATGACCGAGCGAATCCGTGCACTGTCCGGCGACAGCAACGCCAATGCCTTCCGTCGCTACGTCGTCGACAACCGTTTGAAGCTCACCAAATCGAAAGCATGCCTTCAGGAGCCCTGGTACGGACCCACGGACCTTCTGTCCAAGCGAGCCATGCGAGTGGCCGGTGTGCTGCGCCCCCAGCGTTCGGTCGCAGGGGATTTGATGAAACTCTTCGACGACGATCGTCTCATGCTCGCCATGTCCTTCCAGACGAAGTACCTCGGCATGTCGCCGTTCAACTGCCCGAGCCTGTTCACCATGTTGGCCTTCCTCGAGTACGAATACGGCATTTTCCACCCCATGGGTGGATTGGGCAGCGTCAGCGAGCGAATGGCGAACATCGCCAAGGACCTCGGCGTGACCTTCCGAATGAACGAGGCGGTCGAATCCGTCATCATGGACGGCAAGACCATCAAGGGCGTTCGAACGGCAGAAGGCGAGTTCTACGCCGACAAGGTCGTCATGAACGCAGATTTCGCCAACGGCATGACCCAACTTTTCCCGGACAAGGTACGCAAGAAGTGGAGCAACAAAAAGCTCGACAAGAAGAAGTACTCGTGCTCGACGTTCATGATTTACTTGGGCATCGACAAGGTCTACGAAGACCTGCCACACCACCAAATTTACGCGTCAGCAAACTACGAGAAAAACCTCGAAGACATCGAAAAGAACCACAAACTGACGTGGGACGANCCGTCGATCTACGTGCAAAACGCCTGCGTGGTTGACCCCAGCCTCGCCCCCGAAGGCTGCTCAACCGTTTACGCACTGGTGCCGGTGTCTCACATCCACGAAAACATCGATTGGAACGCTCAAAAAGACGCGTACCGAAACCGCATCATCGAGCAAATTGAAGAAAAATTGGGCTTCGAAGGCTTGCGAGACCACATCGTCACCGAGATGGTCATCACGCCCGAAGATTGGGGTGACCACTGCTACCGTGGCGCCGTGTTCAACCTCGCACACGGCCTCGACCAAATGCTCTGGCGACGACCCAAAAACCAGTTCGACGAGATCAACAACCTCTACCTCGTCGGTGGTGGAACCCACCCCGGCAGCGGCCTGCCCGTGATTTACGAGTCGGCTCGCATCAGCAGCAAGTTGCTGCTGGACAGCCTCGGTATCATTCCAGACTGGAACGGTGTTGACACGTGGTTTGAGAGTCGAAAGCGCTCAAAACAGGGCCGAGCCGCCCTCAGCAAAACCTCAAAAGAACCGTCCAGCGGAACCCCTACATCGGCTTGAGGGTTCACCATGCAACAACAGCGCCTTGACGAAGCGTATGCGTTTTGCGAGGCCGTGTGCAGGAACGCATCAACGACCTTCTATTCCTCGTTCAGTGCGCTGAACATTGACAAGCGTCGAGCCGTCCACGCCGTGTACGCACTCTGCCGGTGGGTGGACGACATCGTGGACGGAGACGAGGAACCGACCATTCTTGAAACCAAGGAACTCAGAGAAGCCACTGAAGCGAGGCAGCTCATCGTAAGCGAGCTCCATGCCGGCGCATCCCCATCGCTCTCACCAGATGAGCACCGACGCAGGATGATGGCTCTCGTTGACATTCGTCTCAAACTGGAACGCGCCAGCGAGCAAAACATCGGCGAAGACGATCACCCAATCTTCGTGGCCCTCCAGGACGTGTTCACCCGGTATCCCATTCAACTGACCGATTTTGAAACCGTGATCGAAGGGATGGAGGACGACCTTTACCCCGTTCACAATCAAACGTGGGACGAACTTCGGTCCTACTGCTACAAGGTGGCTTCTGCCGTCGGGCTGATCCTGATTGAGATTTACGGCTACGAGGACCGTGCAGCCCGTCTTCACGCCATTGACCTCGGCATTCAGATGCAACTCATCAACGTCCTCCGAGACATCAACGAGGACATGGAGCGCGGTCGAGTGTACCTCCCCGTGGACGTGCTCGCCTCGCACAACATCAGCGTTGACTTGCTCCTCACCGAAAACATCGCCAACACCCTCGCATGGCAGAGTTTTGTGGTCGAGTACGTCGATGTCATCAAGCGACATCAGACATCAGCCAACCAACTCTTCGGGTTCCTCGACGGCCGGGCACGCGTACAACCAGAAATCATGGCTGACGCCTACACCTCCATCCTCAACGAGATTGTACGCAGGTCGGGGGACGTGTTCACGCACCCCGTGAAGCTGTCCTGGGTTCGAAAAGCCCTGCTCGGTCTGAGGTTGAGTCTGCGCAAGGCACGAGCCCGGCTCTTTGCTTGACTGAATCACTCGTCGATAAGCGGCGCCATTGGGCTGAACCCTTCGTAGAGGCTCGGGCCGCTCGCAAGGTAGTACACCGAGCCGCGGCCGTCGCGAGAGTCGGCTGCCGTGGCGTTTTCGTTGGTGGCGCAATCGCCCGTGCATCCGTCTGCAAAGGCCACGTAGACGCGACCTTCTCGATCGATGTGAAGGTCGTTGAAATCGAGCAAATTCCGGTTCGACCCGCCGATGTCGCGACAGTCCCCTGAATTCAAGCAGATGGACCCCACCTGAACCGGGTCGTCGGTGACCCGATAGGTGTGAAACACCGGCTCGTCGTCCAGAGCGTTGAGGCTGTACGTGATGTACAGGTGATAGGTTGCGTTGTTGGGAGCGTAGTGAGCGTTGCCGTCCCAGGGGTTACCATCGATGTCGGACTGGTTGAGCATCTCAGCGTTTTCGCTGCCAAGATAGGTGATGGCGATGCGGCCCGGGTCGCCCGCATCGGTCTGTGGGAACACCGAAGAAACAACCTCGACGGGCGAAATTCGAATGCTTTCTTCTTCCCACGTCTCACCGGAGTCCGTGGATCTTGACATGTAGACGCCCTCGTCGGCTCCGGTCCAAACGTGGTAAGCGTTGGAAGCCGTGTCGGTGGAGACCTCGGAGTTTTTTCGAGGGTTTGGGGTGAGGACGTCCTCCCCCATCGTGCGCTCAAACCACGAGAAACCGTTGTCCTTCGAAACGATGACGGTGGGGGTGCCAACGCGAGGGGTAACGTAGACCGTGCCGTCTGGAGCGGTTGAAATGGCGCCGTGCAAGCCGCCGTTGGTGGTGGCCAAACCGATGATTTGGCCCCCTGTCTCGAACGTAGCTCCGCCGTCAAAACTGGTGAAACAAAAAATGCCTGCGAGTTTGTTGTAGCAGTAGTAAACGGCCGTCTCGTAGAAACTCCCGGTGAACTGACCCAGCGCTCCGTAGCCGCTGTCGGTCCAAGGACCGCTCGCCAGTTTGATGTGGTCGTTGAGGGGTGTCGTGCCCGAATCGTGAGGGTTGCCCATCCACGTTTCACCGTCGTCATCGCTCCAACAAATCCAGGAGGTCTCAAGTCCGATCATCTGGACACCAAACACACGGTCCGTGATGGGGTCAACCCATCCGTAGGGATCGCTTGTGGTTGGGGAACACATCACCGGATCCTGCGTTTCCTCCCACGTGAGGCCGCCGTCGCACGACCGCATGACCTTCTCCATGGCGATGAAGAAAATGCAACCGCTGGAGGTGATGCCGATGCTGGGCTCTTTGCCCGTCTCGCCGACGTCGCTGAACTGGAACGTCATGTCGAGGGGCGTCGTACCGAGGGAAACGCCGTTGCGGTCGGTGACAAAGACGCGTGCGTTCTCCTCGACCACGACCTCAGGCGCTTCGACGACCTCGGCTTCGCCGAAGCATCCCGAAAGCGAGAGGGTGATGACCATCAACGATAGAAACAGCGCTCGTGCCTGCATGGTGAGCGGACACATGCCCCTCCTAATGACCTTGCGCTCGGTGCGATATCATTCATCGAGCAAGGCCGCATAAATTGCTTCGTACGCTGCAGCGTTGTGCTCGTAGGTGAAGCGGTCGAGCACACGCTGCCGCCCTTTTTCCATTTGTTTGACCCGTTCCTCGGGATGATGGAGGCTGTGATTCACGGCTCGTGCGAGGTCTTCAGGGTCTCCGCAGGTGAACAAGCCACCCACCTCATCGTCGATCATCTCGGTCAGCGGAGGCTGGTTAACGGTGACCACCGGCGTACCGCTGGCAAGCGCTTCGAGCGGAATCAGGCCCTGACCTTCGTAGTACGAAGGGTAGATCACCAGATCAGCGGCGCGGAAATGGAGCGCGAGTTGTTCGAAGCTCATGCCGGGTTGAATGTGAACGGCGTGGGCAACGCCAAGCCGCCTGGCCTGGNGCAGGAGGGTCTTGCGCATGTGGCCCCGNCCGATGATCACCAAGCGAGCGCCGGGGTGTTCGCTGAGGATGGAGGGCATGGCCCGCAACAACGTGCGGTGGCCTTTTCGAGCAACCAAGCGACCGACCGCAAGCAACAGGGGTGTTTTCGTGTCCGGGTCTCCGCACAGGGCCGAATCGTCGCCTGCGTCGTACGAATGACGCAACGCCTCGTACGCCAATTGTTCCTCCTCGTGGTCGTGATTGATCGGTCGAAAAATGCGATGGTCCACGCCGTAAAGCACGGTCTCGCAGTGCCAATCCTCCGGTGGTCGGTACCAACGCTCAAATTCACGACGGGTGGATTCCGATATGGCGACCGATACGCTGGAGTGTTCCACACCGGCCTGCTCGTACTTTGCATAATAGCCTCCCGTCAGAAGGATGGCGAGGTCGTTGGGGTTCTTCCATGCGGCGGCCTCGTTGTGCTTTGCTGCCAATTTCATGCCTTCGCGCTCCCCAATCCAGCTTCCGTTCAAGGCCGAAACCACCGGCGCCACGTTTTCCTCCACCCACAGGTATTCCTTGGCCGTCCAACTGACCAGAGGGAGCAGGGTGTGGACCACATCGACGGGTTTGACCTTGTGAAGGCGACGAAGTTCAGTCAACGCGTGCTTCCCGTACGACCGGGTGAACGCCATGGGCGCTTTCATCCACGGCACCTGGAGCACGCTGACACCGGGTTGATGCGGCGTTGGTTGCTTGTGCATTCGCGTGATGACCGTCACGTCGTGGCCCCGCTGAGCGAGGTGGCCCGCCAGGTGGAACACCACGGAGCCAATCCCTCCCCAGCGGGGAGGATATTCGCCCGAGACCATGGCGATGTGCATGGAAGCACCACGGAGAACCACCATTTGAAGTTCATTGAGAAGGGGACGGACAAACCCACGCTTCCAGCCAAACCTTTGAAGGTCAATCCTCGGGTCGGGGCACCATGGGCGATGTGCTACCCGTCTCAGTGACGGTGATTTTGCCGACCCGAAACGAAGAGGAGGCGCTCGCCCCAACCATCGATGCCATCCCCCGTGGCTGGTGCAAGGATTTGGAAATCATGATCGTGGACGGCAATTCATCGGATCGAACCCGTGAAATCGCCCTCGAGAAAAACATTCGAGTTCACCTTGAGCCTCGCAAAGGGTACGGGCGTGCCTATCGAACGGGGTTTGACGTCGCTTCGAACGACATCATCGTCACCATGGACGCTGATTGCACCTACCCGGCGGAACTCGTGCCGGAACTGGTGAAGCGTCTTGTCGATGACGACCTCGACTTCATCACCTGCGATCGCCTCTCAATGGCCGAAGACGGGTCCATGTCCGGGCTTCACGGGTTTGGAAACTGGGTGCTCTCGTTCACCGCTCGCATGCTGTTTGGCTACGGCATCAAGGACTCGCAAACGGGGATGTGGGTGTTCCGAAAATCCATTTTTGAGAACGAAAAAATGCGCCCCACCAACGACGGCATGCCGCTGAGTGAGGAAATCAAAATCCTCGCCCGCCGTCATTTGGGCAAAAAGAAAGCCATCGAAATCTCCGTGCCCTATCGGCCCCGAGTGGGTGAGGCAGAAATCCACACGTGGGGAGACGGCTGGAAGAATTTGAAATTCCTCTTCACACGCAGGTTTGGTCTGCACCGCACGCTTACACCGTGGGGTGGACTTGAGAGCAACCCTGACTCCAACAACGGCGACCTTCCCGAACAGCAAGGCTGAGTCAGCGACCCCGCAGCGGTCACTCAACCGCTTCATCGATCTCTGCCTGAACCTCGTCCGTACCGTCCATAACGTTGCCTTCCACGGTTGGCACCTCCTTGGTTTTGTCCTTTTGAGGCGGTGCTCTGAAAGCGTCCCATGACGTGATGAGGTCGAGCTCCTCTTGCGCCCGTCGGCGCCTTGAAACAACAAACATCACCGCTCCAACGAGGAAGAACATCCCCAGCGTAGCGGCACCCAACAGCAACCCCCGCATGTCGTCTTCGGGAGCCTCGACGACCAGGTTTCTCGACATGAAATCGATGTTTGCTCGGTCGCCGACGCCGTCTTTGGCCACGATTTTCAGCAGGGGACGACCGGTGGTTTCGGGTCGCCATTCAAGCGCACCTTCCCAAACGCCGTCGCCGTCCAAATCGGTCAGGTTGGCCTCCCACTGCTGAACGCCCAACGTGATGTTCACCCTGACGTCGTCGGTGGTGCCGTCCGGGTCACTCAACGCCACGCGAACCGTGAGCGTGTTGAGTTCGTTTTGGATAAAGGTGTCAGCGCTGAGCACCAGCGAAGCCCGGTCGAGCGAAGGAAGACTGGACTGTACGGTGATGTTCAGGTGTTCTTCGGCCCACTTGCCACGCGCATCTTCAACGTAGAGAGAGAGATGGTATTCGCCGGGAAGAAGACCGGTGATTTCGTCTCTTGAAGCGGTGGAAAGCACCTCAGGAGCGCTCAATTCGGGAGCATAACGACGCCATTCTCGAACCACCAGGTCGTTGTCGGCGTCGTAGGAGGCTTCCTCGAGCACCAAGGCGCCGCCGGGGACGATGGACTGACGGTTCTCGGGAGAAATCAGCACCAACACGGGGGCTGATTCCACGACGGTGAGAACGAAACCTTCGTCCCTCGAAGCCCCCGTTTCATCGGTCAGCGAGACCGTCAATTGATGGTCGCCGGCGTTCAGGTTGAAGGCGTGTTGCTCGCTGGGGTCAACATCGACCAGCAGCGGCTCGCTCGCTTCGGATGAACGGAGCGTGATGGTGAATTCATCCCCGTCGTGGTCAACACTTTCCGAAACATCAAGCATGAACGTGGTCGAGGAGGGGTGAACGGTTCCGGATTGCGGACTCACCAAGCCGAGCACCGGTGCAGAGGTGGTGACCGTGAGGGTTCGTGTGGTCGTGATGGGCTCGTGAATCCCGTCGTCAACGCTCAGCGTGATCTCGTGCTCGCCGGCGCTCAACCGGCGCTCGAACAACAGCCAGTCTTCACCTTCAGGCGTCAATCGACCGTCGAGGCTGCTCGTCCAGGTGACCACGAGGAATTCCGAACCGGTGGCCGGTTCCAACTCAGCACAGACCCAATCACCTTCCATGGGGAAGGTGGAGCACGCAGCATCGTAGTCCCCCGAACCGTTGGCGGAGAACGAAATCAATTCGGAACTGTCGAAGGTTTGGGACGGGGGTGAGGCGATAACAGCGACCGGCTCGGCGTTGTCAACCGTGAGCAAAATGGAGGTGGACTTGCTTTGGTTGGCGTGCTCGGCACGGTCGTCGGTGACCTCCATCGTGATGGTGTGAACGCCGCGGGAAAGGTGGCCCTCCCACACCAAATCGGGGCCTTGGCCGATGACTCCGTCAAGCGAAGAGGTGAAGGTGGTCGTCAGCGCATCGCCTTCGGGGTCCTCGGTTGCGCTTCCGTCGAGGGTGACGAGTGCATCGCTGGAGCTGGAAGTGCGTGATACCGTGAACACAGGGTCCGGAATTTCGTTGTACAGCATCACGGGAACGCTGTAGGTGGCGTTGTTTCCAACATCGTCCCATGCTTGCACCGTGAGGGTGAACGAAGCCGGGGGGTCATCGTCGACGTGGTCAAAGGTGTAGGACAAGGTTTCGGGACAAACCCATGCGTTGTTCCAGCCGGGGCTCTGACGGTTGTATCCGCTGAACGCAATCGTACAGGCAAAGTTGTCCCCTTCAGGGTCGTAGGTTCCGGTGGTGTTGATGGTGACGGTGCCCGTTTGCGGCATGATGAGCTCGCTCCAAGGGTTGAGAGCAGGTTCGAAGTCGACGACCAGCACCGGCGCAAAGTTGACCAGTTCAATCGTACGGGTTTCTGAAACGCAATGACCGGGGTCGCAAATCTTCAGCGTGATTTGGTGGACACCATCGCTCAGCGACACGCCCGAGGCGACGTCGTTGGCCACGAAGGGGTCCATGTGCGTGGAAAAGACGCCGTCGATGGAGGACGTCCATTCGTGCGTCAGCACGTCATCGTCAAGGTCCCACGATTCGGAGGCGTTGAACGCCACTTCGGCCTGAGAGGGGAAGATGCTCCCGTCCACAGGCGTGGTCCAACGAATGAACGGTGCTTGGTTGGCCAGCGGTAGGTGGCAGTAGATCACCCGGTCCTGATCGAAGGTGGCCGATGTGGAATTGGCCACGCCGACGTACCCGCAGTTGATGTCCACCGTGTTGTGAGGGCTTGGACCCGACGAGGTCCATCGTTGGCTGATGAAATCCGGTAGGAAGAGGCGTCCTTCATCGCTGGCCGCAAGGGTGAACGTCGGCTCGAAGGAGGCGAAGGAAACGTTCACCGTGGCTCCGGGGATGCCGTTGGAATAATTGTTGACCACCCAAACGGTGAGGTCCCACGCAACGTCCAATTCTGCCCCNGCTGCCAGCGTTGCGTCGGTGTAGGAGACATCCACTGGCTGATGCAGGTGAAGCGTTGAGGTTGCGTCGAGGTTCAGGACGGTGGGCGTCGCTGTTGGACCTCGGTCGTCGGTGAGCCCCGACCAGTTGACCTGACTGTTTTGGAAGTTGACGGACCCGGTGCAGGCCGCTGAAATTCGGTTGCCGTGGCCGCTGAGGGCGGCATGGTCGACAATCGTGAGGCAATCGGTGCCGGAGAAAACGGAGTTGTTCAGGGACGAAGGGAACTGACCGTTGTTGTCGCCGTTCCACGTCAACCCGGTGTGGTTGCCCGACATGGACAATCCGTCCACGTTCGCTGCGGTGCGGTCCAATTTCACGGCAGGCTGGCCTGGACTCTCAGCATGAACCTGAACGTTGGTCAGGTGCACACGCCCGCTCGCCCCTGCAGGCATGACCTTGCTGTTGTCGATTTCGAGTGCGGGCAGGTTTGGATTGTTGCCCTGAAGCTGGATGCTCTCGAGCCACAGGTCAACGGAGTCAGCGGCCAAGATGCCGTGACCTTGGGAGCCCGACACGGTGCAGTTCAGGCATCGAACATCACCGGACGAGGATTCAACATCGTTCGCCTCCTCGTAGTACATGCCAGCTTGCTCGCTCTTGCTGGCTCCGGGAGATGCGCCGTTGTTTTCCGAGGTCAGGTTCCAAAAGTCCACGCGGCGGGCATCGAGCACGTGAGCACCGGAATACCCGTTGTCGGCGAGGTGCATGCCCTCGATGTGGACGGTTGCTCGATCCACGATGATGCCTTGCTTGCTGTTGTTATGCAGAACCCAATCGCTGCCCTGCATGGCACCTCCCGATGTTGAGTGAACCCCCGGACCGACCGAACCCGACACCTCTAGGCCGTCAAACGTGGGCGCAAAGAACGACGAGCGAATTGAAATCCCGGCTTCGTGCGGGCCTTGACCCGGGTCGCCTGAGTTTCGGACGGTCATGTTTCGGAACGTCGTGGTGGAATCAACAAAGTACAATCGAACGCCGACCGTCGTTGAGTCTTCGATGAGCGTGTCGTCAAACCATGCGCCTGTGGCGTTGACTTCCAGGGCTGCGTAGCCGATGTTGGGCGTTTTTGCGTTCGGGCCACCGGTGCCGGTGATGGTCAAGTTGGTGAAGTCGGCGGTTTCGTAGTTCGTGTAGTTCGTGTGGTTGTTTTTGTCCACGTACACCCCACGATACATGGAATCGCTGATGTGGGCGTGGCGAACCACAGCGTGGGTGTAGCCGCCGTCGTCGATGTGTCGAACGACCATCCCGGTGTCCGAGGATTCGATGGTCAAATTGGTCAACAGCGGTTGACTGTCCTCAACCCACACGCCCGCCACCATCGCCCAAGACGAACCCGTGCAGTTGTCGATGGTGATGCCCTGAATCAAGCCGCCCGAGCCGCCCCATATGTTGACGGCACGGGTAAGGACGTCGGAAAACACCGCTCGGTTGACGATGGGCGTTGAACCGGCACCCACGGACAACCCCAGACCGTACCTCCAGTCGTTTTGGAAGGGAAGGTCGCGGCCGGCTCGGTCGACGAGGAGGTCGGTGATTCGAGGCGCTGCAGAAGCAAACAAATCCACAGCGACGCGATCGGGATTGACGACGGTCAGGTTTTCAATCACAGGATTCGAACCGTAAACGGTCACGCCGTACACAGCATCCTCGATGGTGAGGTTTTGAACAAGGGAGCCTCGACCGGACGAGGAGGCGTTGAATTGAATGCCCTCGTGGTCGCCCAACCCAGAGGCCTCGAGAACGACCGGACACGATTGCGTACCCAAAACGGTGAGACGCCCGTCCACGACGATGCGTTCGTTGGCCTGCAGTTGAACCACCGTGCAGGGCTGAATCACAACTTCATCCGCAACCCCGATGGTGTAGGTGCCGGTCAACGTTTGCGTCCCCGACCATGTGATCTGTGCACGGCCTTCGGCTCGCATCGTCCTGCCGGCCTCGGACACCGTGTTGTCCTCGTTCGTCGCGGGGACGGCGTGAAAAAACAGAGGTGTGAGGAACAGAACAACTAGAATCACGGCGATTCTCGACGAAGAACCGTGCTTCATAGCCCAAACCGCGTGCTCGTCCTTCTTCAAAGGTGCCCCCGTTTGTTCTTGCAATGGACGAGGAGCAATCCATAAGTCCCGAGTTGAAATCCAGAGGCTTGATGCCCGAAGCTTTTGTGTTGTTCAAAACCGAACCCACCCATGAACGGGACGTCTACCTCTCGCTGACCGAGCACGAAGGTGTGGCCGAGGTGCACGCGCTGTACGGGGAGTTTGACCTGCTCGTTCGGCTCACGTCCCCTTCATCCAAGGAGCTCTCGTCCATGTTGATGTCGTCGTTTAGGCGAATCGAAGGCGTCAAAGAAACCCAGACGCTGATCGCAGTGGAGGCCTGAACGATGGCGATCGGTTTTGTGCTGTTGACCACGCTGCCGGGCATGGAGGCTTCTGTTCGTGAGGCGCTCTCCGATGTGGATCTGGTCACGGACCATTGGATGTTGTTCGGCGAGTACGACCTCATCGCTCGTGTTCAAGCCGACGAAGAATACACCCTGACGCGATGCATCGTTGAGGAGATTCGCCAGCTTCCCGGCATCAAGGACACCAAGACGCTCATCGGCGCCGAGCTGTGACGTTACAGCACTCTGTGGAGTTTACGAGCGGCGGACCGGGCCGCTTGCGAGCACCCCGCCTGACGGAACCAACGAGCGGCTTCTCGAAGGGAAGCAGCCGCCGATGCTGAATCCAAGTGGCCCTTCAGGTACCACCACCGAGCAGCGTACCGATGGTGCGGCGTCCCGGGCTCGGACCATGAGCTGGGATGAGGGAGTGCTGCGTGAACCTTCATGGCTGCCGGGTCGCCGGTTGATTGAAGATGTTCAGCGTAGGTGAGATTGACCAGCGCTGCGTGAAACGGGGACGGTTGAACGGAAACGGTTCGTTGATGGAGGGCACTTCGATCCGCTGGGGAACCAACGTCAAAGGCGAGTTGAGCCTTGAGGCGTGCATGAAGCACGATGGGATCGTCGTCGTGGCTGAGGTCCTGCAAACTCTGAACCAGCGCTTCCATTCGCTCCCGGTCACCCTCAAGCATGGCCAACGTGTGCTGAATCAGCGTGACGCTGACCGTCAGCGAAGCACGAACCTCGGGATGGTCTGGAAGGCGAATTCGCTGGAGAAGCGTGCGTACATCCTCAACATCGCCCTCGTACGGCTCGTCGAACAGGCGGTCGTCGAGCCGTTGAACAGCGGCCGACACCAGCCAGCGACAGGCTTGGACGTCCGTGGCTTGGTCGAGTTGAACGTTCAGCAACCGCTCGGCTTCATCGCTCCGTCCTTCGATCAGCGCGAGACCGTACGCCAGTTCGTTTCTCATCGATTCCGTGCGAACGTTGTCCAGGTGGTGACGAACTTGGTTCGTCTCTTGTCGGTGAAGCGCGATTCGCCCCGCCCAGTAGTGCAAATCTTCGTGATCCGGTCGCCGTTGAGTGGCCCGATCGTAAACAACGGCCAAGGCCCCGCTTTGCTCCGCCACGAGTCGTTCAAAATGCTCCTCCATCAAAGCCGGAGCGTCTCCGCTGTCCAGAGCCAAGTGGTGGTAGAGGTGCAAAACGGCGTAAGCAGGCTCCTCAAGGTGCGACGCCCAGTGCTCAGCCGCTTGCTCGTGAAGCGCTCGGAGACGCTCGTCGCTGAGCATTGTGCGACGCACGTTCCTGATGAGGTGCTGAATCTCGACGTCGCAGGCCGAAGGCGCCCAGCGCAGCAGTGCACGATCGTCCAGTTCATCCATGAACGCAGCACCCATGGCGAGATCGGAAGGCAGCGGACGAGGAAAAAGCACCATCTGATCCAACGCATCGAGACCGCCTTCGGAAAGGCCGTTGAGCATGGTTTGCTCGACAAAAGCCTGTATGTCTTCACCGGCCTCCGGGAGCGGATCGCCCTCGCTGTACAGGTGGAGCGCCATGGGATGGCCGTCCAACGCTTTGGCCACCTCGAACCTCAATTCGCTTTCGAGATGTTCACCCAGCAGATGTTGGCCCTCTTCGGGGGACAGTGTGCCGAGATGGAGCGAGGGCCAGTCCAGGGACTCCGGTAGCGGAAGACGGCCGGCGAGGACGAGCGTTTGCCCACGCTCATGAAGGCCGTTGAGCAAACCCAGGACCTGCACCCGATGTCGCTGATCCAAGAGATGAACGTCGTCGACCACCAAGATGGAGGTGTTCTGTTCGACCACCCACTCCAGCATCGCATCTGAATCGGTGGGGGATTCCGTGTCCCCGGAGAACCAAGCGCTCACGATGGAGGTGGCGTCGCTGAGCTCATCCAGGGTTGCCCACCGAACCGATTCACTGCGCCGTGCGACCCAAGCGCGCAGCAGGGTGGTCTTGCCCACGCCCGAAAGACCGCAAACGACGGCTTGCTGGTGTTGGTTGACAAGTTCACTGAGGGAGGCCAATTCGGTCCCTCGACCGACAAGAGCGACGGCCAACCCGTCATGGCTGGCGTCGTTTGAGGACACGGGTCGAGGGGATGGTGCCTCCAACGGGTTGTTTGCCAGCCACGAACGTCCCGTTTCCGTGATGTGATAGACCTGCCTTCGGCGTGAACCCCCACCGATGACATGCGCCACTCGCACGGTGATGTACTCGTTCTTCAGAAGAGCGGTGAGCGGTTGGTTCAGTCCGGAGCGAACCACGCCCATGGCGTCGGAGAGGCCGGGAAGCGAGACGTCTCGAGGCACGTCCCATGCTTGCGACAGCGCATCGGGAAACGTCCCGAGGTGGCGCAGCAACCGTTCCTGACTTCGACTCAGCATGGGGACAACGAGACATCGTCGCACGCCTCCTTCATCAAACATCCCCAAAGGTGCATGAGGGTGCTTGTGGGGTTGCCCTTTTGAGTCACGCCGAGCGTGCCGATGGCATGCCCGTGGATTTGGCTTCGGCCGACCTACCCAATGAACCGGGCGTGTATCTGTTCAAGAACGAACAGGGCAGGGTGCTCTACGTTGGCAAAGCCACCCGATTGAGCGAACGAATTCGCTCCTATTTCGCCAGCAACCCCGACCGCCACATGATCCCCGAACTCGTCGCTCGTGCCGACGACATTGAATGCATTGTCACGCAGACACCCCAAGCGGCGTTGGTCCTGGAACGGCAACTCATTCGCGAACACATGCCGAGGTTCAACTCCATGCTCAAGGACGGGAAATCCTTCCCCTACCTCGCCTTGACCAACGAGGAGTACCCGCGCATCATGTACACCCGGCGACCGCCCAAAACCGCCCAACAGTGGGGCCCGTTCCCCAACGCAGGTGCAGCAAAGCAGGTGATGCAACTGCTGCGGCGACAATTTGGAATCCGAGACTGCAAGGAACTTCTTCCACAGGGATGTCTGTCCATGCACATCGGTCTTTGCGCCGGACCGTGCATCAACGGAGACGGTTATGCCGATCGCGTCAAAGCCGTTCGTCGGGTGCTCAACGGCGACGCCGCCCCTCTGCTGGAGGAACTGGTTGCCGACATGGAAGCGGCATCGCAGACCCAGGCCTTCGAACTGGCCGCCCAGCATCGGGACATGATACGGGCCGTGAGGGCCACGACCAGCCAGCACGTCGTTTCCAGCAAAGTCTACCGCGACTGCGACGCCATCGGGATTGCCAGCGAGGGCGACCTCGCTGCGCTCGTGGTCCTGCACGCCGACGAAGGCATCGTGCAGGGGCAGGAGGCGTGGCCTGCCGTGCATCGGGGCGACCTGGGCGAAACCGTCTCGATGTTCATCTCCGAACACTATGCGCACCGTACGCCACCTCGCTTGTTGCTGTCCCCGGTACCGATATTTGACGGCCTGCAGGCCTGGCTGGACGAGCGACGCGGCGCCTCGGTTGAGGTGCGCACACCCCAGCGAGGGGATTTGGAAAACCTCGCCACCCTCGCTCGGCAAAACGCAGAGATTCAACTGCAACGCATGGCCAACAAATCGAGCGGGTCCCTCGAGCAGCGTGCTGCGGACGAAGGCGCGAAAACGCTCGGCATGAATCAGCTCAACCACATCGTGTGTTTTGACATGGCGCAGTTGCAGGGCGATGAGCGCGTGGGCGCAAGCGTGGTCATGCGAAACGGGCGACCTTCCAAAAGCGAGTATCGAAAATACATCGTGAAGGGCGAGGCCCTCGACGACCTCCGCATGATGAAAGAAGTCGTCGTTCGGTGGGCAAAACGGCAGGAAGAATGGCCTGACCTGCTGCTTATCGACGGTGGTGAGACCCACTTGAGCACGATTCATCAGGCTCTTGACGAGCACGGCTGGGCGGACCGGTTTCCGCTGGCTGCTCTGGCCAAGCGAGAGGAAACGATCTTCCGAAACGACGCTGAACCCCTCGTGCTCGATCGCTCCGGCCGAGTGCTCGTCCACGCTCGCGACGAAGCACACCGATTCGTCAACACCTTTCACAGGAAACGTCGAAGCCGCACCCGTCTTTCGGACCCGCTCGAGGCCGTCGAAGGGTTGGGCGCCAAGAAACTGCAGACGCTCCTGCGCCATTTCGGTGGTCGCAAAGGCATTGAGCACGCCACCGTTTCGGAACTGACCACCGTGCCCGGAATCGGTCCTGCGCTGGCCGAGCGCATTCACGAAGCGCTGCGTTAACGCGAGAGTTCGTCGATGTTCGCCATGTCTTCAATCGTCTCGCCGTGTCGAAGGGCAGGACTGGAAAAACCAACCAAATCCGCGAACTCGTGATCACCGAGTTGCGCCTTGTTGATGGCCGCTTGTCGGTTGGCCATGACGTTCTTTTTCCGCTTCTTCTTGGCCCTGCGGCGGCGTACAAACATCGCAAGAAGCAAAAACACGATGGCAGGATAAACCCAGAATTGAATGAGGAAATACAGCCAACCGACCTGAAGACGGAACGTCAAATCGTCGGAAAATTCACCGGGCGGTACGACGTAGGTCACCGTTTGACGACCTCCGTCCTCGGTCAGGACGACGTTGCCAGCCGAGGACGAGACATCGACGAGTTTGACGCCTCGCGGCAAGGTGAACGTGATGGGACCTGAATACGCCGCACCGTCGATGGGTGAGTCAACGTCGCCGTACTCGGTGGCCACCGTTGTGGGCATCGTTGTGTCAACCGGTCCGGTTGAAAGGGTGATGCTTTCCTCGTTGGTCGGCGGATAGGACAGCCCGTCGCTTCCGATGAGGGAGCCCCTCAACCCTTTGGTAAGGACGTCTGCAGCCATCTGAACAGGGCGATGGAACACGGATTGGATGCTGCTGGTGACCAAACTCAACTGGATGTCCTCGGGATTGGTTTCGCTCAATTCTTCCCAACCGCTCTCGGTACCGAGCGTGAACTCCACCTTCGGAATGGTCAGCGAGAGCACGATGGGCTCGTCGTCGCTGACCAGCTCGTCGGGCGCCTCAATGCCGTCAATGGCCGTCCGTATCTCAAACNTCGAAAGGTCCATCACGGCGAAGGGGGATTCAGGGTCGTTTTCCACCACCTCGCCCAAGCCGTGGATACCGTCCGTGACCACTTCACCCATTCGTTTTGCGAGGTCTTTCATCCCCTGCCGGGTTGCTTCAAGTTCCAAATCGTCGCAGTCGTCGAAGTACTCCTTGAGGTCCTCGTTGGCGCACCACGGCAGTTCAACGGTGGTTCCCAGCGGGTCGTCCATGCGGCTTGAGAGGTCGATGATGAGGCGCAGCAAATCCGAGGGGAAGGCTTCCATTTGACCGCACGCGCGGATGTCCGTGCCGTTGTGGCAGCGTTGGCCGTCCACGAAACCCACCCGGTAAATGCTCAATTTCGCCTCGAGTGCCATCGTGACGCTGATGGAAGCACTCCATTCGTTGAAGTTCACCTTTGACAGGTCAAACTTCACGTCGGATTCAACGCAGGTGCTCTGGTTGGCGTAGCACACGACGCGCCCGTCGTCGTTGGTGATCTCGTGCTCCCAATCGTAGGGGTTCAAACCCGTCAGCGAAAGGTCGAGTGAACTGGAGGATTCGATGGATTTGGTCAGCACGATGGTGGAGGTCCCGTCAACGGTCGTCACCCAGTTGGGCAGGACGATTTCGACGGTCAGATCAGCGGGTGGAAGGCCGCTTAAGTCAATGCTGTTGAGGAAGGATTCGCCAACAACGGCCTCAAGGGAAAAACCGGCGTTCATCAGTCGCTCAAGGTCGGTGCTCTGAACGTTCTCGAGGAAACCGTTCAGGGTTGAATTTTCGTCCCCCTGAGCGATGATGATGTCGATGAACCGCATTGAGAAGGGTTGACTGGTCGTTTGGAGGTAAACGGGGTATGTTTCGTCCATGGCGTTGGGTCCTTGGAGGCAATAGTGGAGCACCTGCCCGGCGGCAACCGGCTCGGTGCACCCTGCTGAGTGAGAAAAATTGAGTCCACCGGCAACGTCGAACACGCCGCCAGCCTCGGCTTGGGAAACCCACAGAAGATCGCTCATCTCGATGTCGCCCACGCCGGCGATGGTGTTACCGAGACCTTCAACGATGTCGCCAACAGGGAACTGGTCGGTGAACTGTGTCAGGTCAACGATGCCGTTGTGGTACGCTAAACGGATTCCGTCCGACGTGATGACGGGAATGGATGCCGCCGAGGAAACTTCGAACATGTTGATCCCCCAATTCTCAAGGGTCGCAGCGTCAAGATAGTGCAAACCGGCTGCGAAATTGATGGTGGCGGCGTACTCGTCGGTCAAATCCAGCACCAAATTGAGGTCAAGGGCCTTTGAGCCCTCTTCGATGTGGACGGTCGGCGACGAAGTGGAGGTTCGATGGCCCATGCGCACGTCAACCCGCTCCACGTCGTTTGGGTCGTTCTCGCCCGCGTCGAGGTGGTCCATCGACCACGCAGCGGAATTGTAGCCGCCTCGAGGGACGAGCTCGGCTTGTGGGCCGTCAGCGGCCACCATGGACGCGTAGGAAGCGGGGTTGATGACAAAGTCGGCACGGTGGCCGGGTTGGACGGTGAGGTTGAAGCTCGTGTTCACTTCAGCGCCCATCGTCAACAGGCCGCGGTACGTTCGCTCCAAGTCCAAATTCTCCGTGCCGGCCAGATTGAAGTTGGCCGCTGCGAGGTCAACCGAGGCTATGGCTTTGAAACAGAGGGGCGGTTCAAACACGTTGTCGACCGCCGCACCTTCGGCGAACGAATCCGTTGCGTTGTCGGTCGAGCAATCAATCGTCGATGTCGGATTTGAGAACGAATCAACGTATTGCGTGGAGAGGCTGTTCACCGTTCCGAATCCGGATTCAAGGGCGTCTCGTATCGCAACGTCAATTTCGGTTTTCAACTTCTCACCGACGGTGGTTCCGCCGATGGACATGTCAAAGGTTTCACGAATCAGGTCCGCTGGTGCACCGTCGTTGGCGTCCAGCCCGTCAAAATCTTCCAGCGTATCGCCGACCGGAGAGCCGGACCCCAGTCCGATCGAGTCTCGGTCAAATTCCCGAACCGCCCAGGTCAGCTCGAGGTCAATGGAGGAAGTGGAAACGAGGTCAAACTCGTACATTCCTTCCACCCAATCTTGAACGTTGGGGGTGAGGTCTTCGTCGTGGTCGTACGTGTCGCAGTTGTCGCCACCGCCGCAGGATTGCATGCCTGCGGCGCTGACCACGGGCGCCAGTAACTGCAGGGTGAACATGAGGACCAAGAACAGGGAGAGCCCGTGCGTTGACGGGTGCACGTCGCTGGCCCGCGAGGTCATGGTCCCCCTACCGTCGGGAACTTCAAAGGAGTTACCCTCTGGCGGAAGCCATGGAAGGGGCGGACACTGCGGCCTTTGTGCGCTCGAATTCCGTCCACGGTGAGCAACTGCACGCCTGGCTGAAAAGCCGCCAACTGTTGAATCCGCTCGTTGAACCCATCCGCTCATCAAAGGGCGAGGTCGCGTTCCCGCTGGTGGAGGAGGCCGACCCGGCCGAGGTGGTCGCGTCGCTTCGCAACGACGTGCCGTTCAGCGTGGACGTCAGAACCGCCCCCGCCGTGCACCGCCCGCCGGTGAACCCGCACGTTCGATTGAACCGCATCGTTTCCAAATGGCTTTCAGCAAACGGACTCGAGATGACCGTTGACGAGGTTGTTCCCACCAAATGGGAAAAGTTGGGCAACCTTGTGTTGCTGCCGGTTGATTGGGGAGGCGACGGTGTTGCTGAAACCCTCCAAGCGCACCGAAATGCGGAGACGTTGTGGCGTGCGATGGCGGAGGCCCTCAACGCTGATGCGCTAGGCGTTCAAGCACCCATCGCCAACGACACGTTTCGCTCGTCTCAGGTTCGCATGCTCCTCGGGTCGCCTCACGTCAGGTTTGTTGACCACGGAATCACCTTCGCATTTGATGCCTCAAAGGTCATGTTTTCATCGGGGAACATCACCGAACGCCGTCGCATCGGGGCGCTTGACATGAGCGGCGAAACCGTCGTTGACGCATACGCAGGCGTCGGCTACTATGCGTTTCCGATGCTGATTCATTCGGGTGCAGCACGGGTGCATGCGTGCGAGATCAACCCCGCATCGCTTGAAGGGCTCAGAGCCGGTGCTGAAGCCAACGGACTGACGGACCGATTGGTCGTTCACGAAGGAGACAACGCGAGCAGTTTAGCCGTACTTCAGGGCCAAGCCGACCGATGCCATCTCGGTTTGTTGCCGTCCAGCGAGGCCGCATGGGAGGCGTGTTTGCTGGCGTTGAAACCGACGGGTGGGACGCTTCACATCCACATGAACGTGGAAGAGGAGCGCATCGAGGCGTGGAGCAAAGCCACGGTGGCTCGGTTCAGGTCGCTGGTGGAGCACCACGGGTTGTCGTTCAGCGTGAAATCCGTTCACTTGGAGCGGGTGAAATGGTTTGCGCCAAGGGTCCGACATGTCGTGCTGGACCTCAACTTTCGTCCGTGACGTCGCTTGCATCCACGATTTCTGCGACCACAATGGCTTCGGCTTCCAACACGGAATCCTCGCCCTCTCCCGCCTCGCTGTCGCGATCGGCTTGAGCGTAGACCGCCATCGTGATGCCAACGCCAACGAGAACGAGCGCAAGCGGAACGCCGATGATCACCGCTGCGTCCTGAAGGAAGGACTGGCCTCCTTGGGCTTCTGCCACCGGATTTCGTATGCTGCCGTCGGGGTCGGCAACACCGATCATCTCCATGGAATTGATTCGAACCTCAAACAGCGGCCTTCCGGCTGAAGCAAACGGATTGTCGAGGTCGGTGCCTGTGGGTTCGTCGCTCGTAGGCACCTCCGCGATGGTGCGGACGTGGGACATGCCGTGGCGAACGATACCAAAGGTAGCGTAGCCTTCGTCGTCCCGGTTTTCCGGGTCGAGGCCGTGCGCCTCGGTCTCTGCGATGTACCACTGCGCATCGGCCGAATCCGGGTCGGCGCTTCGAGCCATGCCGAGTGCGCCGTCGACGTGGGAGAGGTTGGTGTCGTGTTCGAGCGGAATGGTCTCTCCCGTCCCGCCGCTGCCGCACGAGGGATTGGTGGCCGGGTACAGACCGATGGTTTTGCACGTTGGGTCGCCCGACTGCGTGACGAAATCGTTGATGACGCGGTGGAAGAAGACACCGTCGTAGAGACCTGATTCGACGTGCGTGATCATGTTGTTGGTCGTGATCGGAGCCCACTCTTCGAAGAGTTCGATGATGACAATGCCCTCCACACGCTCGGAAAGCAACCCTCCCAGCTGGTAGGAGACGTTCATCTCAATCACGGCGTTGCCGGTGTAGGATTCCATCATCGGGGATTCTTCGGGTTCCGGACGGTCCGTCCACGCGTCGGGGTCGAGACCAACGCTGCGCCAGGCGGGTTCCTCGTTGGCGACCTGCAGCGAGGCCGAGGAGGAGAGCGGTGCCATCAACAAGAACACCAGCAGGAGGCCGGTGAACCCGGTTCGAGGCATGGACGGCGATGGACCTCACCTCAATGAAAACTACGGCGGTCGAGGAATTGGAACATCAACCCCAAAAAGGAGAACCTCACAGCAGAGTTCATGGACAAGCAATCCGATTTCATGCCCAACCTCACGCTCGGTTACGGAGTGTTTCTTGTCGTGTGGGGTTTGGTTGTTGGCTTCCTCTCCACCAGCGATTCTCTGACCCGCTTCATACCGTGTGCTCCAGGTCTCCTTCTGGTGGTCAGCGGTGGGCTTGCGAAAAGCAATCCTGAGCAACGAAAACTCTGGATGCACGTGGCCGTTGTCTTCGGACTGCTCTGCGCCCTGCTCGGCACCCGGTTTTTCATGGTCATGGGCGACGGGCTTGACTATGCCAGCGGGTCCATGTTGATGCTCTTCCTCACGGGTTCAGCCTACACGGGACTGTGCGTCCGCTCCTTCATCGAGGCCCGAAAAGCACGACTCGGTGAAGCGTCATCCTCTTGACGGAGGGCAGGCTCCTCCAACCATGGCCGAGGCGTCCGAGCCCATTGAAGTGGAGCTCAAGGTCGCTGAAAGCAACACGCAACGACAACTGAACCTCTCCATCAGCGCCACCGTCGCCGTTGCGCTGGTGTTCCTCATGCTGGCCATGTACCTCGCCCCATCGGCTTCCAAAGCGGCGGAGCGCGAGCCGGCCGGCGCCACGGAATGGTGGAACACGCCCCTGAGCGAGCGTCACACCATGGACCTGCCCATGGACACCATGCGGGCTCAACTGCCCGAGAACGGCTCCTTCCAAGCACTGCCCTACGAGGAACACTTCGTGGAGGTCGAACTGCCTGCAAGCGAACAGGACGCTGGGTTCCCCGGCGAGGCGCTCATGCACGTGGCGCTCTGGCTGCCCGACGTGCCCGACGGCACCAAGATTCCCGTCATCATGACCATCCATCCGTACTACGATTTTGGCGGCGAAGGCGTGGTTGGAGACGACTCCTCACCGAACACCGTGCCCGACGGCGGCGTTGGCAAATGGGTGTACGACACGTTCGTGCCTCACGGCTACGCACTCGCCCAAGCCTCCACCTTCGGGACGGGTCAGTCCACCCACTGTCAGGACGTCAAGGGGCTGGGCGAGCAAACCGGCATTCAAGCGGTCGTTGACTGGCTTGGCGAGCAGGAATGGTCAAACGGAAACGTCGGCCTGATGGGGAAGTCCTACGCCGGGACCACCAACTGGGAAGCCGCTCAACAGCCCTCGCCCTACCTCAAGACCATCGTGCCGATCTCAGGCTCAATCGGCGTGCAAGAGATGTTCTATAGAAACGGTTCCTCCGAGAGCAGAGCCATGCTTTACGACGCCCTTTACGAAGGCGCAACCGCCGACGCAACCACCGACGACATGCGCATGTGCACCGACGACGTCATCGGACCGCTCAATCCGTTGACCACCTGGGCCGGCGCTGAATTCGGCGGAGCGCAGTGGAACGACTATTGGGACGAGCGACGCCATCTTCCCGACGTCCTTGCCAACTACAAGGGCAGCGTCTACTTGGTGTGGGGCATGCAGGACTGGAACGTTGATCCCTACCACGCCTTCCCAACCTACCAACTGATGCGAGACGCCGGCATCAACGCCCGGGCCATTGCGGGCCAGTGGGCCCACAACTACCCCGACCAGCCCGACCGCCACAGCGAAATGGGAAGCGGCTACGGCGCCGAGGCCTACCCGAACATGAGCCGAATGGACTGGGCGGTGGAGCTCTTTGGTTGGTTCAATTACTACCTGAAAGACATCGGCGAAGAGCCCGAACCGATGGTCCAAATGCAAACGCACGATGGAAAGTGGCACGTTGAGGAAACCTGGCCGCCCAGCGACATGGAATGGTGGTCGGCGCCCCTCGACGGCGTTGAAGGCCAAGGGGGCACCGTCAACACCAACAATCAACGCAGTTTCACGCTGCCTGCCCTCGAGGACGACACCCACATATCGGGCATGCCGACGCTTCATCTCTCGGTCAACACGCTGGCGTGCAACGGCGGACAAATCTTCGCTACGATGTACGCCGACGGGCTTCGAGTGGGCCACGCCACGATGGACGTTCGCTACCGAGACGGAGGCTACGACGCCAAACCGGCCGCGCCCTTCTCGGCCTACACCATGCTGATGGAGTTCAACCCCATGGACGTGGATTTGAACGCGGGAACGGTCGTTGAAGTGGTGCTGACGGAGTCGGGCGAGGACTACTTGCCCAGCCCGTGCGCAGCCGTGGGGCTCAACGTGAATTTTGACGCCTCGTCCACCCTGAGTCTGCCGCTCATCGATCGGCCCGACGGCGACGAGCGCTGGTTCCTCGCCCCCGCATGGTGGGAGCAGCAACCAATTCCGTCCTGAGGTGTGGGCCGTGCGGGTGTTGGCCTTTGAGGACCACTACGACATCGAGGCCATGCTGGCCGCCGGCGGCGTCAACACGGACGCGCTCGTCATTGAGCAGCGATGGAATTCAACCGACGCCGTGGAGCGGATTCGAGCGTTCGCTCCCGACGTGTTGCTGCTCGACCACTACATGCCACCGATGAACGGCTATCAAGTGCTCGAAGCGCTGCTGCGCTCGGACGTTCAGCGACCGTCCACCGTCATCGCCATGTCGAGCGCCTCGGCAAAGAACGACGCCATGGTAGGCCTGGGGGCCGACCGGGGTGTGGTCAAGTTTGACCTGGCCACTTTGGATGTGTGGCGATAGCCATCCCTCGTTTCACGGGAAACTGCATAAAAGCAGGAACGCTGCCTCGGGTTCATGGAACAGGTTTCAGCGTCTGAGGAACCTGACCGAACCCCTGTTTCCCTGCTGTGCGCACTGACCATCACCGTGCTCGCNGTGGTNTTCTACGTCGTNGTTGGAATCAACGACATGCTGGGTGAATCGGGTCGTTCGTACCAAACCTCTCCCCTTCCGATGATCCTCATCGGTTTGTTCCGCTACGCCTGTGCCTACCTTGCGTTCCACACCATCGTGTTCTGGATGGTACGACATCCTGAGCCCGGACGTATGTTCGTGATCCTGCATGAAACGGGGGAAGAAGCCATGATTCGAACCATGGGCTTTGAACGAATCGGGACCTTCAGCAGCTGGACGCTGATGGTGTTTGGATTGGCTTTTTTCATCGCCGGCACTGCAACGTGGATGACCGTGTTCAACCTCGAGGTCCCCTCGCTTCTGAACACGCTGACCGTCGCGCTGATGCCCATCGCCTACGGTGCTGCCTTCATCACCGCAACCGTGGTTCGCTACATCATCATACCCGAGGAAATTGCGTTGAAACGGCCGTTTGGAACCTTCTTCAAAAATTACGAATTGGTCATGCACAACTACACGGCGATTTTCCTCGCAGTTGATCTGTTCCTGGTGCAAGCGGAGCTTCGATGGCAGTTCGGAATTTTCCCCATTCTCTTTGGGATCGTCTACGTCTTGTTTTCCTACGCGTACGCACGCCTTCCGCAGGGGTACTACATCTACTCCTTCCTCGACCCACGAATCAACCTGGCTCCGGTGTACTTGTTGGCGCTTTTGTTCGCTTGCAGCCTCTTCTACTTCGGCTTGTGGGGCATGAGCCTGCTCATCCAGTGGAATGCGCTTTTGGGCGGGCTGGCGTTGGCGTTTTGGGTCAGCCGAATCGTCCTGTTCCGCCGGCAGGTCAACGACAATCCGTATGCGTTCCAATTCTCGACTTAAGGCTCGTGAAACCAGGTTCAATGCTTCACGCTTCGACGCCTGCATCGCTTGAAGGGGTGCCCTGAGGTTCGGATTGGCGATGCTTCATCCGTCGAACGGCGATGAGGACGAGGACCTGCACCGCCAAGAAAACAAGCGTTGCCGTGCCGACCGTGCTGCGCGCCGAGCGTTCGGAAGCGCTGTTGAGGTAGGCGCATTCCCATGCCCTCGCCCCGTTGTACACGACGCCGTGCCCTTGAACCGACCGGTAGGCGAGGTGGAAGATTTCGTTGCCGAGTGTGATGCTGAAGACGCCAAGGCTCAGCATCACGAGAATGAGAACAAGCAGAACGGGGTGGTTGAGTTGCTCCGCCCGGAAATAGTGGACGTACAGGGGAAGCAACGGGAGTACAAGCGGATAGAACAAGCGAAACGCTTCGTGGGGAAGCGGGTCGTTGCAGTAGCTCTGCGGATTGGCCACGAACACCAAAACGAGCGTGATGACCGGTGCCAGAACAAACGCGTAGACCCACACGAACAGTCGCGGGAGGCGCTCCTTTCGCTCGAGAAGAACGAGAAGGCTCGGTCCGAGGAGAAAACACACGACGCCGACGATGCCGAACAGCAGCAGGTTGTCAGCCACGATGTCGAACACATCGCCGATGAATCGTGCGAGTGCGCGGTCCATGTCGAATCATCGGTGAGGCAAGGTCTTGAGGTTTTTCTCAGTCCTCATCGTAGGGTTGCCATTCGGTTTGACCTTCTTCTCGGTACCACCAGTAGCCGTCCTCGTCCTCGAACCATTCGACGCCGTCTTCGTCGATGGAGTAGTTTCCGTCGTACTCCTCTTCTTCCTCTTCCTCGGGTTCAGGCTCGGCGCTCGGGTTGGCCATCCCCGTTTCTTCAGCGATGCGACGCTTGGCGTCGTCCACGTCCTCCTCGGCCCCGCCAAACACGCGGTTGGTGGTTCGAATTTCCACCTCGTGGTCGCCCTGGCGAATGGCGTTGTCCGATTCTTGGTAGAACTCGTCGGTCATGCGCTCGCGGAATTCATCGAATTCATCTCGACCAAAACTGCCCGTGAACTCGTCGCCTTTGGCTCGCATCAAGTCGTCGAGGTTGGCTCGCTTTTCGCGTTTCAGTTCGGGGGCATCGGGGACCTCGCCGGCGTAAAACGAGTCCTCGTCGGAGCCGAGTTTCCCGAACACGCGGCCCTCAGGGTCGGCCTCTTCGATGGCCTCAATGATGAGGTCGTGCTCCTCCTCGTCGATGCTTTCCTCTTCGTAGGCATCGCCGGCTTGGTCAACCATGGCTTCGAGTTGGTTGGCGAGTTCGTCTTCGTCGTCGTCGTACTGATCAACGAGTTTGTCCACCTGCTTGAGAAGCCGCTCGTAAGGCGTTCCCGTGATGGCTCCGAGAAAGCGTCCAAACCCGCCTTTCTTCCTCGCCATGGTGCATGGTTGGGCTCACTGTTCTTCAAAGATTGTCCTCCGCGGGTCTTTTGACGGTCATCTGCTTGGCCGGGACATGGTGGAGGCGTGGCTGGAGGACCTCATGACCTCGTACAACCACGATTCGCACGCACAGCGAGCCGGTTATGTCGCTCAGATTCACATGCCGGGAGAGGTGTTCCAATCCCTCGTGTGGTGGGCGCTCCAATCCTTGCCCGATGAGATTCTGGTTGGGATTGACGTCGACGGCGACCGTCCCCACCGGGAAGACGTGGAAGCGTACTTTGAGGGCGACGACGTCCACACTCGGCTTTTCCAAGGCCAAGGTTACGTCATCAAAGAAGCCCACATCGTGAACCGCGGCGATTCGTACTCCGTGCACCACCTGCCCGAGGATTGGACCGACGACATGTTTTCCGCCGACCGTGGGTCTCGAGCCGGTCGCTTCACGCACTGGCTTCACACGCACCCCAACGCGCCGGCCATACCCAGCGGTGCTGACGCCGATGCTGCTCAGGAAACATCGGGCATCGACATGATCCTCGGGTTGCGCTTCTCACCCGAAGGACCGCTGCCGTGGTTTGACGACGTTGAGGGCACCCGCAGGACCCTCAAATCCAGTCAAAAGAAGCCAAGGAAGCGCTCGTTCTTCGCCCGGCACTCGCTGCCCGTGCTCGGACGCGCCCCGAGCGGGCATGCCATTCATGAAATCCAACTCATCGGGTTTCACAAGTCCGGCGTGGGCGTGAACATCGTGTTCGTTGACGAGGCTGGATTTCCCTACGGATGGGACCAACAAACGGCTCAACTGGCGGTCTGAGCGGCGAGGAGCGCGTCGTGCAGACTCCCAAGCCGATTGGGGTTCACGCCGAGGTCGCCGACGCCCAATCGGGAAGCGGAATAGAGCGAGATGGCGGTGTCCTCGCCCTGAGGCGTGAACTGAACCACAACGTCGTCGGGAAATCGCCAGAACGGCGTGATGGCGACGCCGTGGGCGAATCGTTCGCCCCCCTCGCCCAAAGCCGTGTGTCCCTTTCGCAAGCCGTTCTCGTCCGACCACTCAACCCAAGCCTCCCAGACCTCGCTGACGTTGGCTTGAATCACGGTGGTCAACCCGGTGTCCATGCGCACGACGGACTGCGACGAGAGCGACGCGCAGTTGGCGGTGGGGTCCGGACAGGTCGGCATCGTGGTGTGCTCGGGGTCGTGGGCGGCGGCGACGATCCAGCCCTGAACCGCAAGCCAAGGTGAGGCGATGAGCAGGACCGTGAGCAGCACGCTGCGCCGTCGCTGCTCCGCCTCCATGGATGCGNTGGGCGGCTTCTGCTTCTTGAGGATGCGGCCCCGTCAGAGGGTGGCCGGTCCGCCCGCAGGCATTTCATCGAGCATGGTGATCGCTTCGCCTCGCAGGCTCGGGCCCGATTGGAAGGTGCCAAAGATGCCGATGTCGGCGATGTTGTGCGAGAGTGAAAACCAGGTGCGTCCGTAGGCGTCAACGCGAATGTCGAGGAAGTCACCCAGTCCGCCGCATCGGTTGTAGCCGCAGTCGGGTTCCGTGTCGAGGGGGTCGTCCACGCCGTTGAGTTGGACCGTCGTCAAAAGCGGCGTTTCGTTGAAGGCGTCGGTGGTGTAGGTGAGGTAGGCGTTCCACGTCTCGCTTTCGCCGTCGGCCTCGCCAACGTAGCCGAAGGCCACGGTTCCCTCGTCGCCGGCCACCACGACGGGGAAGCCCGTTCCGGAGAGGTTGATGGGTGGGGCGATCATCGTGGCGTTGGACCACGTGTCGCCTTGGTCGCGTGAATAGGACCAGTAGGGCTTGTTGTCCAGTCCGTTCCACATGGCGTGGATGTTGCCGGCGGAGTCGACCTCAACCTGGGCCTCTTCAGCGTTCCAGGTGTCGGCGGTTCCGGTGATTTCGGTCGGGAGCGGGTGTTCGGTCCAGCTGATGCCGGCGTTGGTGGTGCGGAAGACCGAGTAGCCTTCGCCCGTGCACCCCTTGTTGCCTCGGTAGAAGTTGCCGTCGATGCTGCCCACGAGGTGCGCTGACAAGCCACCTGAGGAACAGGTGATGGGCGCCCCGGAGGTTTCCGGTCCCCAAGTTGCACCGCCGTCCTGGCTTGAAGAGCACAAGGGGTGAGGCGCGTTACCGTTGATGCAGAACATCCACGTCGTCGGATGAGCGATGGCCGGCAGGTTGCTGCTGGCGATGGTTTGGTGGTCCTGAACGGAGTAGATTTGCGTCGCCACGCTGGGTCCGTTCCACGACGCTCCGTCGTCGTCGGACCACTCCACGGTCATGCCCATGAGGGCGTGCATGTCGAACTTCATGATGCGGCTGGTCCACTGGTCGACGTAGATGTAGGGGTCGTTGGAATTGGCGATGGGCAGAAGCGGGTCGTAGACGTTCTCGCAGGAGTAATCCAAAACCTCGGTCATGCCGATGAGGTCGCACGCCACCACAGCGGTTGAACCGGCCGGTCCGTTGCCGTAGGACGACATGAACAGCGTGTCGCTTTCGGTGATCCCCATCGTGGGCTCGAAGGTCGACATGCCGATGCCGTAGTAGGTTCCCACGGCGGGGTAGGGCACGTTGCGGCCCTCAAACGGGAAGCTGGTGTTGCCCCATGCATCCACGGCATCGGGGAAATGGTACCAGGTGAGTTCGGGACGCTCAAAGGTCCACACGCCAAGGTCGACGACCTCGTCCTCCACCTCGGCCTCACCAAAACAGCCGGCAAGCGATACGGAGACCATCAACGCTGCGAGAAGGACGGCCCGCTGTGTTTTCATGAGGGAACCTAAGCCCTCGGTGAGTAAAGGCTTGTTGCTCGTTTCGGATGCGGTTTTGTTTCAGTTGACCGGAACGCCCGCTGAGGTCCATCCTCGATGCTCGTAGTACGCCGCCATGCAGGCTGCCTCGTCATCGTCGTCCACAAAGGACACCATGCCGGCCGCGACGCCGCTGGGGATGGGTTCTCGTCGCAGACGCCACGAAAGAAGGTCCTCCTCTGCAGCCNACTTCCCCTGGCGCTCCCAGTGTTCCACGTTCCACCGGCGCGCTTGGTCCCACTGCACCCTCGCTCGGTCCTTCAGGTCCTCCCACGTGCAGTCTTCACCGGTGGTGGCTTTCCACGCCTGGACCATGACGTGGTCGGGCGTGGCGCCCTTGGCAAAAGCGCAAAGAATCATTGAATCGCGAATCACGATGCCGTGCTGGCTGTCCACCAACTCCTCCATCAGATCGACCGCCGAACGGTTGGGCAGCCCGGTGGGTGCTTTGTAGCCCGCTCGCATGTGGGATGCGCCGACGTTCGCCGTCATGTAGGCCATGGCGTTGCCACGCTTGCCCCGAGGGTCCCACGCCGGCAGGTCGAGCCCCTTGCAGTGCGCGGTCAGACGGGTCGTTGGATGCCCGGTGACCGCTTCGATGTGTTCGCTGGCCGCCACGGCGCCACCGGCCAGCGTGCCGAACAGCGTCCCGTCGCCGGGCGTGGCGTGAGCGAGGAGGTGAAGAGCGAGGGGTGGGAGTTCGGGCACGCCAAAGGCCCACGGAACGGGGTCGCCCTTGGCGAACGACCCGAAGGCAAAGGGTGCCTCAAATCGGTCGGACCAGCCGTCGGGCAGCCACCCTCGCAGAGCCACTTCGCACATGAAGGAAAGCGCAGCACCGCCCGAAATGGTGTCGATGCCCANGCGATTGGCAGCGTCGTTGCCGTCCATCACGTCGAGGCTCGAGCCGATGCCGAGGTTGGCCCCCATCATGGCGAGCGTCTCGTATTCGGGACGGTCAACGCGGTTCACGTGGACGGGGCGGCCCCGCATCTTCACGCCGTCCACGGTGGGGCGGTCGGCCGCCTCGCAGGCGATCGGGCAGGGAGCGCAGCACCCCGACTGTTTGGCGTCGGGCAGCGATTCGTGCCAGTGTTCACCCGAGAGTTCGTGGGTGTCCATGGCCGACACGACCGGGACGGCTTGCGCCCCGGCGCGGACCGCTTTTGCGGTCTGACCGCCCTGGCCACCGCCGACCTTCAGGGCGGAAAGTTCGGGAATCTGTGCGTCGGTGGAGGTGTAGTTCGCCGTTGGCATGCGGCCGTTTTCAGCGGCGTAGATCGGCCCTCGGCTGGTGCCGAAGGCGTAGAACGGGTCGCCGTACTTCCGACGTGTTCCCATCTCCTTGCGTTGTTCTTTGATGGCCTCGGTCAACGAGAAGTCTTCGGCGTGACGTTGCTGAGCAGCGGCCTCCTTGCTCGCCTTGACGGTGAAGGCCTTGAGGCGCTTGAAGCCAAACGACGCTCCGGTACCGCCTCGTCCGGCTGCTCGACGACCCGCGGTCAGCGGGGAAGCGATGCGCACGCCGTTCTCCCCAGCCGGGCCGATGGAGAGGCATTCACCCAACGCTGCGAGGGCTTGCTCGGTCTCCCAGGTGGTTTTCCCGAGGAGGTCGTCGGCCGGGTGAAGGGTGGCGACGTGGTCGCTGATTTCCAGACGCACCCAGGACTCGCTGGCACCGGTGATGAACAAGCCGTCCCAGCCCGCTTTTCGCAGGTCGTGGCCGATGTTCCCGCCGATGTAGGTGTCGATGTAGCACTCGGTGAGCGGGGAGCGCGTCACCACCACGGCGCGACCCGAGGAGCCAACCTTGGTGCCCTGATACGGGCCGGTCATGAACAGCAGCGGAGCGGTGGGGTGCGAAGCCGTGTCCATGCGTCCCGTGATGGGGTGCTGGTTNGCAGTCGCCTGTTCGTAATCCGTGGTGTCCCACTCCACGAGCAGTTTGGTGGCGAGGGCCTTGCCGCCCATGTGGTTCAAACACCACTCGTGCGGGATGTCTCGCGCCTCGCAGGTTCCTGCGGTCAAATCGACCCACAGGACACGGCCGGGAAAGCCGTCAAAGCGCCACGGGTGGGTCATGACGGCCCGTTGGTGAGGACCACGAAAAAGCCACCGCAGGTTCACGTCGTTTCGTACATGTTCGGGTGTGCGGTCGGGTAAAGACCGGCCGCAACGACGGCCGCCAGAACCACCGAGGCCTGAATCATCCAGATGTTTTGAGCCGTGAATTCATCGGCCATCAGCGAGGTCGCCATGGCCGCTCCCTCAAGGGCTGCGGTCGTGAACAACACCTTGCCCATGTCGACGTTTGGGGACCTGAGCCAGAGCGCTGAGCCCACCACGTTGGTGCCGATGAGCGCCGCCCCGATGGTGCGCAGCCAGGCCGTGTTGATCGCCTCGGCATCGATCAGGTCGCAGAAAACATCGGGGGCGAACAGCAGCAACGCGCCATAGCCCAGCGATGCCCAGAGGTTCACCTGCACGGCGATTCTTCCAACCCGCATCCCGTCCATGACCACCGTTCTGCACGGACCGGTTATGGGCTTGGCGGCCCCACCTGCCTCAGAAGTCGTCCTTTCGCTGCCAACCGGCCTCGACCCGCTCGTAGACGATGGGCACGCCCGTCGGGACTTCCAAGCCGAGGACCTCCTCGTTCGAGAGCCCGTCCAGATGCATGATGATGCTGCGCAGCGAGTTGCCGTGGGCCGCCACGAAGACGTTCTTGCCGGCGTCGATGGCAGGAATGAGCGTGGATTCGAGGTAGGGAATCGTGCGGGCCGCCGTCAGTTCGAGGGATTCGCCGTTCGGTGGAGGCACGTCGTAGGAGCGTCGCCAAATGCGGACCTGTTCGTCCCCGTACTGGTCGCGGGTCGCCTGCTTGTTGAGGCCCTGAAGGTCGCCGTACATGCGCTCGTTGAGCTGCCACGCCACGTGGACCGGTAGCACGCCGTCGTGTCCAGCCTCGCCTCGAATTTGGGCCCATTCTCGCATGCGGGTTTCGTTGTCCGACATGCCGTCCTCCACCTCGGTGGGGTACTGGACCACCGGGGTCTTCCCGCTGGCGTGTTCGGACAGAGCGATCATTGCCGTCATCTGCGCCCGAATGAGGGTGGAGACATGCACTTCGTCGATCGGAAGATGGGCAATGGCACGACCGCCGTCTCGGGCTTCGTCAATGCCGTTGGGGGTCAGGGGAACGTCGACCCAGCCGGTGAAGAGGCCCGCAGCGTTCCACATCGATTGGCCGTGGCGCATCAGGATGAGCAGGGACATGCAGGTGCCTCAAACCGTCCACGGGAACCCGACGCATGAAGGTGGCGCTCAGCCAAGCAGCCANGGAACNAAGGCCAGCACCGCCAGNGGNAANANGCCCATNGCCATGTCGCGNATGAACANCAGAANGAGCGTNTTGGANTGCGTGTTGGTGNGNTCCTCAAACTCTCTTCTGCANNTTNTTNTCCACCACGTCNGAGAANTTNCCNGCNCCNATTTTGCCGACNTCNACCGCCGCNCCGAGNGCNACGCTGCTNANCANNCCNGCAGGNGTNANCNTGCGNGNCAGCAACNNNCGTCCNGCCCANACNTTNAGGGNNTTNTTGGCGACNTNNNTGCCNGNGTCGTTGANNTCTTNCTTGGTCACCGGCTTGTCCTTNNNNCGNCCNGAGANNTTGCGNAGCCANGCNCGGGCTTTNAGNCCNGCATCGGCNACCTTGCGGAGTTTCTTGACGTCCTGNCNNANCACNGCGGTNAGCATNCGNCGNACNCGAGCGACGCGNTANANGTCANCNANNACCCAGAAGANCAGNGCCANCATNAGCAGNGCNCCGCCNGTGTTGGTGACNTCCGACCAGGTCTGCCAGCCGATCGGATCAATGAACATCCGAAGCAACAACACCAAAAGCGGCGGCATCAGGAACGCGAAGATTTCGTTGAACACCAAGAGGCCCATGCCCTTGACGGGAAGTGTACGCAGTTGCTTGACGGCCCAGCCGGCGTGCGGTGAGAGTTTGTTGATGACCTGCCGCATCGGTTTGGCGAGGATGACCAAGCGGATGACGAACGGCAGCCAGAGGATGAACAGCACATACGCGTCCCATGGCCCAGCAGGGGGAAACGCGGGGAGTTGGATGGGACTTGCGGCCATGCTGCTTCACGCTGACATCAGCCACTCACACTTCAACCAAACGCTTGATTCTCGGAAAAATTTCAGACTCTGTGTCGTTGTGAAATGATGATGCTCTCTCATGTGTTGTTGGTTCACGATGGCACAATGAAGTATGACAACGGTGCGAGAATCATCGAGACAACAAAGAGCACCACAGAGAAAAATCCACCGGAAATGGCGCCGATGCCGTGGCGCCGTTCCTGACGGACCAAACACCAAACACCGTAGACCACAGCGAAAACGAATAAGAGAAGAATGAGCATAAACGGATACCTGTATTCTGGAGGATAATCGCACCGAGCCCCCCAGATACCGAGGCAAAAATTNGCTCGCTCGTTGAAAAACTGGTAGATGGAAATCAGTCCACCAAAACCCAAGATTGGAAACAAANCCGATCCGTACGTGAGGGACGTGTCGNCTTGTTGCGACCCCGTCCGCTGGGGGGTTGGAAGGGAGCCACCGGTCATGCTACTTCACACTGACATCGGTCACTCACACTTCAACCAAACGAT
>FUFK010039037.1_pt1 | contig 64911 bp, 54 predicted proteins | sample 1021851 | NCBI WGS metagenome assembly FUFK01 (sample SAMEA51879418, study PRJEB19060) | metagenome
TCAGGCTAGCGGCGAATGCTCGGGTTCTTTGAGCAGTTCGTACCCTTCGCTTCGTGCGACAAAGGTCGCTGCCGTGATGTCGCCGACGACGTTCAAAGTTGTCCGGCACATATCCAGAATACGGTCAACACCGATTATGATGGCGATCAAGGCCGGATCGATGCCGATCATAAACAAAATTCCGATAATGAAAGGAATCGAACCGGACGGGACGCCGGCCGTACCGATGCCGCCGAGAATTGCCAGATAAACTACCATCAATTGAAGCCCTAAAGTGAGTTCGACGCCGGCTAGTTGGGAAAGAAACAGCACGGTTACGCCCTCGTAGAGCGCCGTTCCGTTTTGATTGGCGGTTGCACCTACCGTCAGCACAAAACTATTGATTTCCTTCGGCACTCCGAGATTTTCGTGCGAAACGCGCAGCGCCGTCGGCAGTGTGGCATTTGACGATGAGGTCGAAAATGCGGTCAAAATAACCGTCTGAAGACGCCGGAAAAACTCAATCGGGTTGATACCCGAAAGAAAATAAACCGAAAGCGAATAAACACCGAAGAAATGAATCGCCAGGCCGAGCAAAACGGTTACGACAAACCAGCCGAGAGCATAGAGCAGTTCCAGCCCGAATTGCGCAATATTGTTGAAGAGCAGACACGCCACGGCATATGGCGCTAATTTCATCACAAGGTCTATTATTTTTGCCGTAATTGCGAACAGGGCTTCATTGAAAGCGACGAATGGAGAGGCAACGGTTCCGGGCAATAATGTAATCGCCACGCCGATAATCAGAGCGAAAAACATTATATGCAGCATATTCGGGCTTACCGTCGAGACGGAATTGAAAATGTTGCTTGGGACAATGGTTTTCACTGCCTGCATCAGAGGCGTTTCTTCCTTTGCTGCTTCGGCGGCTTTTCGCTGGGCTTCCGTGGCGGCGGAGGCGCCGCTGGAAAATTTTGCTTTCAGTTCTATTTCCGTTTCCTTACTGATGCGTTCACCGGGCCGGATGGTATTGGCAAGCGTGAGCCCGATAACTACCGAAATGGCCGAAATCACCAAAGTATATGCAAACGATTTAAACCCTATCCGCCCGAGTTTCCGAATATCGCCTATGCCGGCAACGCCGACAACCAATGATGAGAAAACAAGCGGAACCACTATCATCAGCAGCAGATTCAGAAAAAGCGTACCGATCGGCCGGGTGATGTTTTCCACAACCCAGACAAGGTTGCCATCCTTGCCGCCCAGAGCCCAGTTGGCGGCAAGTCCGGCGCCGACGCCGACCGCAAGGCCGATAAAAATTTTGGTATGCAGCGGGATGCCTTTCGGTTTATCCGGTGTTTTGTCGTCCAGATCGGTCGTCAATTCTCGTTCGTATTCATCGGGCGGTATTGTGTGTTTTTCTGTCATCGTATGTAAGATTTAGCGAAATCAGGTGCAAAAAAGTGTTTGATTCCACGTGAGTGTATCAGAACTATTGAGATTTTTGAATTTTTGCCGGAATATAATTTGTGGAAATGTACGAATCAATTCACTTTCATTCCAGCGGCCGGCGGGTNACAACCGCTTCGGATCCGGCCGTAATTGCAAAACTCACGGAAATTGTCGGGGCAGACAATCTGATTATAGAGCCGGACCGCGTCGAACCCTACGGAGCAGACGCCGTGAAGGAAAAATTCCCGCCCGAGGCCGTTGTTTTTCCTGAAAATACCGGACAGGTTTCGGCGATTCTCCGTTTGGCCAATGAATGGCTTTTTCCAGTTACGGCACGCGGAGGCGGCGTAGGTTATACGGGCGGAGCAGTGCCGATCGAGGGCGGAATAGTAATCGGTACCGACCGGATGAACCGGATTATCGAAATCAACCGCGATGACCTTTATGCGATCTGCCAGCCCGGAATTACCACATATAACCTACAGCAGGCGGCCGCAAAAGAAGGACTTTTGTTTGCTCCGGATCCTGCAAGTTACAGGGATTCTTTCATAGGCGGAAACATTGCCGAAAATGCCGGCGGAATGCGGACGCCGAAATATGGTGTAACGAAACATCACGTACTCGGCCTGGAGGTCGTAACCGGAACGGGGGAAATAATCCGCACCGGCGGTAAAACGGTCAAAAATGTGGTCGGATTCGACCTGACGGGGCTGATGTGCGGCTCGGAAGGAATGCTCGGGATTATTACCGAAGCAACTCTGCGGCTGCTGCCGATGCCGGAGGCAACCCGTACCGTCAGGGCAAACTTTCATTCAATGGAAGCGGCCTGCCGTGTGCTGACAAAATTTACACCCGAAGGTATCCTGCCGATGGCGATGGAGGTAATAGATAAATATTGCGTCCGCGCCGTCGAAGAAAATTTTGCTTTCGGATTATCGCCCGATGCTGAGGCAATACTGCTCGTTGCGGTTGACGGAAGCGCGGAAGAAACTGAAAAAAACGCAGCGATAATCGAACGCATAATTAAAGAAAATGGTGGATTTGACGTCATCCGCGCGCGTTCAAAAGAAGAGGAAGACAAAATCTGGGACGTCCGCCGCGCGATCAGCCCGAGCCTGATGAAATACGGGACATTGAAAATAAACGAGGACGTCGTCGTGCCGAGGTCACGCGTTCCCGAGCTGGTTGCCCGCATTGAAGAAATCGGAAAGCGAAACCGCACCTTTGTTGCCAATTTCGGCCATGCAGGTGACGGAAATATCCATGTAAACTTTGTCGTTGACCGCGAAGACCGCGAAGCCGTAGAGCGTGCAAGGAAATGCGTGGCCGAAACCTTTGAGCTTGCGGTCGCCCTCGGCGGCACAATTTCCGGCGAACACGGAATAGGCTACGTCAAGGCACCTTATCTCGGGTATGCTCTCGACCGGCATACCGTGGAAATAATGAAGGCAATCAAAAGGGTTTTTGACCCAAAAGGCATTTTGAATCCCGGCAAAATGTTTGTCTGAAGCCGTTGAAATAATCCGCAAATATCAAAATGATTAAAAATTTTTACAAATTGCCGGCCGCCGCGCTCTTTCTGATGGGCTTGCTTTGTGTCGTCCCGCCTGCGTACGGCCAGAAAAAACTTTTTATCCTTGTCCGACATGCCGAGAAAGCCGAAGATGCGGGCAACGACCCTGAACTAACCACTGCCGGAAGCGAAAGGGCACGGCGGCTTGCAAAGATAATCGGCAAATACCGTCCGGGTGCCGTTTATTCAACAGCCTTTCGCAGGACGCGTTCTACCGCAGCGCCGGCAGCCTCGCTGAGGCGTTTGCAGGTTCAGACCTATGACGCCAAAAAACCTGAGGATCTGATCAGGGATTTAATCGGTTCAAAAACCAAACGGTTTCTTATAGTCGGGCACAGCAATACGATACCGGGCCTGGCCAATCTTTTGACGGGAAAAGAGTTGTTCAAAAATCTGGAGGATGATGAATACGGTACGATTTTTCTTATCCGCTACAAAGACGGTAAATTTTCCAGGCTCGAGATTCTGAAATACTGAGCGTTTATTTTTTCAGGGCATTTTTCGCAAAATAACCCTGGCGATGAGTCAGGCGAATTTTCTGCCGTGACAATTCCGGATTTACTATTTGGACTTCAATTGTCCTGTAAGAGCCGTCAAGTTTTTGATTTTGCGGCTCATAGGCAATGAGGTATTGCGAACGCATTTCTTCTTCTATTTGTTTGAAAGCCTGGCGAAGTTCGGATTCATCCCGAGGGAAAAAGGCACGTCCGCCGGTGCGTTCTGAAATGCGGCTGAGGGCACCTTTGTCAACTCCGTCATAGAAATTGTCGCCGATGCCGATTGAATAAATAACGGCTTCTGCTTTTTGTGCCGCAAGTACGGCATCATCCAGTTTCTTTTTTCCGAAGGTATTGTATCCGTCGGATATAAGAATAATCGCCCGACGTGTTTTTTCCGGTGCAGCCCCGAGGATTTCATCCGCTGTTACCCAGATTGCGTCCCAGATTGCGGTAGAGCCGGCAATTATTGAGGCACTACCGGAAATTGGAGGTGTTCCGGGCTGCATTACTCCACCGCCCATATAACCGGCCGGCGGAACAAATTGGACTCTTTCTATTGCCCGGCGGAGACGCTGCAAATTGTTCGTCATCCCTTGTTCGAGGGTTGCTTCGCCGGTAAATGAGATTATTGCCACCTCATCCTTTTCGGGGCGGATAAATGATTCCAGAAAAGCAATAGCCGCATTTTTCTCTTCGGGCAGGGTTCGCTGCTGCGAAACGCTGGTATCTATCAGAATTGCAAGGCTGAGCGGCAAATCTACCTGACGCGAAAAGGCAATAATCTGCTGCGGTTTCCCGTCCTCGAGTACTCTTATATCGTCCTTGGTCAAGCCGAGAACAAGACGCTTTCGGCTGTCCTGTGCCGTAAAAAGCACATTTACTACTTCTGTATCAACGCGGATTTCCTCATCTTCGGGATTGGTCGGCGGCGTCGGAGCAGGCCGCGGCGTATTTTGCGCCAGTGCAGTAACGCTCAGGATAGCCGCAAGCACGGAAAAGATGAAAAACCTGTTGGCTGATTGCAAAAGCATAAAGATTATAATCGCAGTTGAAATCATTGATGCGGCAAACCGGCTGCAGAGTTTGCCGATAAGTTCTCTCCGGCCGGCCCGCCATTGTTATTTCAGGCTGTCACGGATGGCACGATAACTGGTCTTTGTCCGAATTTTGTATTTTTCGGCTTTTTCTTTATCCGTAAAGCGGACTTCGATTTTACGAAGCCTGCCGTCAAAGTTCAGGTTGCTGGGACGATAAGTAAGAATATACTGTGAACGCAGTTCCTCGCTTATTCTCTTGAAAGCGCGTTCCAGTTCGACGATATCACCGGTAAAAAACGCCTCGCCGCCGGTTTCTTCACAAAGCTGCGCAAGGAGTTTATCGCCTTTATCCTTGACGGTTCCTGCCTCGACACCCGGTACTGTGCCTAGAAATCCGCCTTTGGTAGAGATGCCGAAAATGGTCGTTTCGGTTCGTTGTGCAATATCTATTGCATCGCGGAGCTCCGCGCGGCTGAAAGTATCTTCACCATCGGTAATAATAACGATTACGCGGCGGCCGGGTACGTTTCGCAGTTTTTCATCGGTAAATTGCCAGATGGCATCGTAAAGTGCGGTTTGCGAACCGGTTCTTTTGATTTTATCCACGGCGCGGTCCAGCAAATCGAGTTTATCCGTAAAGTCCTGGTGGAGAGTTACTTCGTTGTCAAAGGTCATAAAAGCCGCCTTGTCCTTACGAAGCCGCGTTACCATATAAATGAAATTTTTCGCTGCCTCTTTGGAAAACTGCAATTTCCCGGCTGTTGATGGAGATGTATCCATCAATACCCCGACGTAAACCGGCGGATTCGTTGATTCGTCCGTGAAAAATGTAATTTCCTGTTTTACGCCGTCTTCATAAACCTCGAAATCGCTGCGCCGAAGTCCGGAAACGAGATTTTTCTTTTTTTCCGTAACCGTGATAGGTAAGCGGACTTCGAAAGTTTTAATCGCTCCATCATCGGGCGTCGGGGTCGGAACCTGTCCGAAAATCCTCCCCGCGGAAATTGAAGTGCCGATTAAAAACAGCAGGAAAAATAACGTTTTGACAGCTCTGTAATACATAACCAATCAGCGAATGCAAGCAAATAGGATGTCCGGATAGTGAAAATTGTTGTATTTTCGTAACCGTTATTTGCTTAAAGTATAGCAAAAATATACCTGACCGGCATTTTCATTCCGGATTTGCCACTGAAACCATGTTTAAGGGAGAATCAATGCAACTGATCCTATGAAGTCCAATATTTTCAGGGAATACGACATTCGCGGAATCGTCGGCGAAGAATTGTCCGAGTCGACTGTTTCAATCGTGGCCCGCGCCATCGGTACTTTTTTCAGACAAAATGGCGCTCTCCGGATTGCCGTCGGAAGAGATATGCGCCTCAGTTCAGAGCCATTTTCCCGGCTGCTTACGCAAGGATTGAATGAAAGCGGGTGTGATGTCGTTGACATAGGAATGGTACCTACGCCGGTGCTTTATTACGCCGTACATACCAAACCCGTTGATGGCGGAGTAATGATTACGGGCTCTCACAACCCCGCAAATCACAACGGTTTCAAAATCTGCCTTCGGAAAGAGGCTATTTACGGGCCTCAGATTGCTGAAATCCTTGCAATAGCCGAATCGGGTGAATTCGCCTCGGGAAGCGGTAAATGCACCCGGACCGATATTTTGGACGATTACTGCAGCGATATTATCTCGCGTTTGAAGATGGGCGGGCGGCGGATCAGGGCAGTAATAGATGGCGGCAATGGTATGGGCTGCATAACGGCTTTGCCTGTTTATGACCGGCTTGGTGTAGAAACTATTCCGCTTTTTCCCGAACCGGATGGAAATTTTCCTAATCATCACCCTGATCCGACAGTGCCGGAGAATCTACAGGCATTGATCTCCGCCGTCGTAGAAAAAAGGGCAGACCTCGGAATTGCATTTGACGGAGACGGCGACCGCATAGGCGTCGTCGATGATCGCGGGAGAATAATCTGGGGAGACGAATTGATGATAGTCCTTTCGCGGGCTGTTTTGTCCGAAATACCCGGCGCGGCAATTATTGCCGAGGTCAAATGTTCACAGAAACTTTTCGACGATATCGAAAGGCAGGGAGGCAAGCCAATAATGTGGAAGGCAGGCCATTCTCTGATTAAAGCAAAAATGAAGGAAACCGGAGCAGCTCTTGCCGGTGAAATGAGCGGGCATATCTTTTTTGCTGACCGTTTTTTCGGATTTGATGATGCGAATTATGCAGGCGGACGAATTCTCGAACTGCTTTCACATACCGACAAGCCCTTTTCAAGCCTCTTTGCGGATATTCCGCACACGGTTTCGACGCCGGAAATACGTGTCCCGTGTCCGGATGACAAAAAGTTTGAAGTTGTAAGCCGCATAGCGGATTATTTCTCGGGTAATTACAAAGTAATTACAATTGATGGAGCGCGGGTGATTTTCGATGACGGCTGGGGGCTGGTACGTGCTTCCAACACTCAGGCGATTCTAGTGCTGCGGTTCGAGGCCGTGGACGAAAGCTCTCTCGGGCGGATTCGCGGGGAAATAGAAGGGAAACTGGCTGAATTGCTGGCCAATTGAGCAAACCCGGTCGTGAAAAACGTTTCTAAGAACCTTCGTTGACTTTCAGGACGGCGAGAAATGCCTCTTGGGGAATTTCTACGCGGCCAACCTTTTTCATTCGTTTCTTGCCTTCTTTTTGTTTTTCCAGAAGTTTGCGTTTACGGGTAATGTCGCCTCCGTAGCATTTGGCAAGTACGTTTTTGCCCATCGCCTTGACTGTTTCACGTGCGATGATTTTGTTGCCGATGGCGGCCTGAATAGGCACTTCGAATAGCTGCCGCGGAATCAGTTCCTTCATTTTTGCGGCAAGAAGACGTCCCTTTGCGGCGGCCGTGTCGCGATGCAGAATAAGCGACAGCGCATCAACAGGCTCACCGGAGACCAGTATATCAAGCTTGACCAGGTTGCTTTCGCGATAGCCGGAAAGGTGATAATCCAGCGAAGCGTAACCGCGCGAAGCGCTTTTCAAACGATCATAGAAATCCAGGACGATTTCATTTAGCGGCAGTTCATAAACCAGCATCACACGGTCTTTCGCAACATATTCGAATTTTTTCTGGATACCGCGTTTTTCGTCCAGCAGCGGAAGGATGCCGCCGAGATAGGCATCGTGGGTAAGGATTGTCGCCTCGATAAACGGCTCTTCGATTTTTGCAATCCGTCCGGGATCGGGCATCTGCGCGGGCGAATCTATTTCATGAACGACGCCGTCGGTCGTGGTTACACGATAACGGACGCCCGGAGCTGTCGTAATCAGGTCAAGGTTGAATTCGCGTTCGAGCCTTTCCTGTACGATTTCCATATGCAGCAGGCCGAGGAAGCCGCAGCGAAAGCCGAAGCCAAGAGCCGTAGAACTTTCCGGCTCGTAGAAAAACGAAGCGTCATTGAGCCGCAGCTTATCCATTGCGTCCCTCAGGTCTTCATATTGTGCGGAATCCGTCGGATAGAGGCCCGCAAAGACCATCGGTTTGACTTCCTGAAAACCCGGAAAAGGCTCTTTTGTAGGATTGGCGGCTTCGGTTATGGTATCGCCAATCTGGACGTCGGCGACGGTTTTGATCGAAGCGGTAAGAAACCCGACTTCGCCGGGCCCAAGTTCATCTATTGGTGTAGGACGCGGGCGGTTGACTCCGACGGTTTCAACGAGATATTCGCGGCCGGTATTGAAGAATTTGATTTTCGTTCCCTTGCGGATTCGTCCGTCAATCACGCGAAAAAGCACGATAACGCCGCGATAACTGTCATACCAGCTGTCGAAAATAAGCGCTTTGAGCGGTGCGTCCGGATCGCCTTTCGGCGGCGGGATTCGGTTAATTATTGCTTCGAGCACCTCGTCAACGCCCTGGCCTGTTTTTGCGCTTGTCAGCACGGCATCGCTTGCATCGAGCCCGATAATGCTTTCGATCTGTTCCTTTATCCTATCCGGTTCGGCCGAGGGAAGGTCGATTTTGTTCAAGACCGGAATCAGTTCAAGATCGTTTTCGATTGCCAGATAGGTATTTGCCAGCGTCTGGGCTTCAACGCCCTGTGAGGCATCAACTACCAGCAGTGCTCCTTCGCAGGCGGAAAGCGAGCGGGAAACCTCATAGGAGAAATCTACGTGACCCGGTGTGTCAATCAGATTCAGGACGTAGTTATTTCCATCCTGTGCTTTGTAATCCAGACGGACGGCATGCGCCTTGATCGTAATGCCGCGTTCGCGTTCGAGATCCATATCGTCGAGAAGCTGGTCTTCCATTTCCCGTTCGGAGACGGCGCCCGTCAATTGCAGAATTCTATCGGCAAGCGTGGATTTGCCGTGATCTATATGTGCGATGATGGAAAAATTTCTGATAAAACGCGAATCCATAGTCCGAAAAACAAACAGCGGAGCAATCTATTACAATAGCAGAAATAAAGAATCTCCGCACTTCTGCCTTTATCTACAAGGGCAACGGACATGCGTTGCGCCGCCCGCCGCTAATCAATAAAAGCCATAAATGCGATTGTCCGCAAATTTATATTGCCGATGAGCGCAAATTATTGATATAATTCCAATTACCCCAAGGGATTTTAATTATCAGAGGCCGCAGGGACGGCCGGGAGTGGATTATTATGGGAAATGAATACAGACGCGAAGATTCAAGCGTAAGCACGAAACTGACCTATTTATTGATTGGCGGCGGTATCGGTGCCATCATCGCATTACTTTTTGCGCCGAAATCAGGCCAGGAACTTCGCGAAGATATTGCCGATGCCACCCGCAAGGGACTTGAAAAAGGACGTGAGACGGCGGCGCATCTGCAGGAAAAAGCCGGCGAATACTACGAAGTCAGCCGTGAAAAAGCCGGAGAATTGATTCAGACGGCACAGGAAAAAGCGGCTGAATTGGCTGAAAAGGCGAAAACTGCAGCTGCCAGCACGACGCATCCGTTTACGGCAGCCGTCGAAGCCGGCAAAGAAGCCTATATTGCAGAAAAGCGGCGAACCGAGGCAAAATCAATTGCCGAAGGACGTCCAAACTATCCGGTTAAGGATGATTCGAACTAATTTTTTCCGAAATGAACTTAAATGATCCGCAGTTTTGGATGATGATCGCTTCGATCGTCATTGCCATTTGTTTTATCGTAATGGCGGCTACGCTGGCCGTGGTCGCCATTACTGTTCGAAGGGTTACAAATACGGTCAAACGCGTCGAGGAGCGCGTCAATCCGCTCATTACTCAGGTCAATGCAATCAGTGAACAGGCACGCGAAATGAGCGTCCAGTTTACCGATGCGGCGGCCAACCTTTCGCTGGCCACCAAATACCTGGCCGAATCTACGGAATTGATAAAGGAAGAAGTCGCCGAATTACGGCAATTGGTGAGCGAAACCGCAATAGTTGCCCGCGAAAAGGTGCAGATGGTCAGCGCGACAATCGACAAAACCCACGATCAGGTTACCGATACGACCGAGTTTATACAGCGAAAAATTGTAGAACCGGCAAGGGAGATTGCCGCCATTATGGCCGGCGTCAGAAAAGGCCTCGAGGTGCTGTTTGCACCTGCTCCGAAACCGCTTGACAGAGTTTATATCGAGGAAGAGATGTTTATCGGCTGATTTATTCAGCAATTTGAATTTTGCAAAGCGAAAAATAAAAAGAGGCGTCCCGTAAACCGGGCGCCTCTTTTGGTTACTACTTACCGGTCATCAATTGTTGACTACAGGCTTATCAGGCCTTTCCATGCGCTTTCCCCGGAACGGTCCGTTCTGTCGGTTTTTCATTCTTTCGCGCATTTCCTGTTTGCGGCGTTCGATCTCGGCACGCTGCTCTTCGGTCAGAATAGCCCTGATCTGTGTATGAATCGATTGGGCACGCTCCCTTGCGGATTCGCGAATACGCCGCAGCTCTTCCTGCTGTTCGGGCGTGATAGTACCGTTTCTTTTGGCTGCTATTAAACCGCGCAGGAGTTCCATTTGTTCCGGCGAAGGCCGATTAGCCTGCAAAATTGCCCGAATCTGCTGCTTCTGTTCATCGCTGAGATTTATGCCGTGCAAATAGCGCATGCGTGCCATTTTACGTCCGTGCATTTTCCCCCGACGAAAACCCTCAGCTCCGACAAAACCTTTTCGCAGCGGTTTTTCAGCCTTTTTTTCCGGAGCAGGAGGAACGGGAGTGTCCTGTTTTACGTCCTGTGCGTTTGCCGCCAGACCGAGAGCGGTTGTCATAATAGCCATCGAAAATAATGAAATAAACCTTTTTTTCATAATCTGTCCTTACACCTCAAAAAAAATTCGTAAAGCGATTCGCTTTCTGAATATATGACGCATGGACGGTTTATTTAGCCGAAGATGAAATGTAAAATTGTGTAAAACAGGCATTTCTGGTTTAGAATATGCTTTATGTGCGGCTAAATACCAAAAATTGCCGTCATTGGTTTAATCAGGTTAGACAGGAAATCGGATGAGGTTTTTATCGGAGATAAATTCGCCGGCTGATCTTCGGCGTCTTCGCGTTGATGATTTGCAGGAAGTTGCGGACGAGGTGCGACAGTTTATTATTGACACCTGTTCGCGTGTTGGCGGGCACACCGGCGCATCGCTCGGCGCCGTAGAGCTGGCCGTAGCAATGCATTATGTCTTCGATACGCCGCGCGATCGTCTGGTTTGGGACGTCGGGCATCAGGCATATGCTCACAAGATTTTGACCGGTCGTCGTGACCTGCTTCATACAATCAAGCAGGACGGCGGTCTTTCCGGTTTTCTGCGGCGCGATGAATCCGAATACGATACTTTTGGCGCCGGCCATGCCTCGACGTCAATTTCCGCAGCTCTCGGGATGGCGATTGCCCGCGACCGCAAGGGAGAGGATTTTCACGTCTGCGCACTGATTGGCGATTCCTCGCTTGCGGGCGGGATGGCGATGGAAGCGATAAATCAGGCAGGCCATCTGAAATCAAGGCTGATCGTGCTTTTGAACGACAATGAAATGTCGATTGCGCCGGCCGTCGGCGCATTAAGCCGTTACCTGAACAGAATCAAGGAAGCCCAAAGCTATCAGCATCTGAAAGAGGAAATCGGCGATGCACTCGAAAGTGTTCCGGGCATCGGCGGGACGCTTCGCTGGGCTGCAAAATCATTCAAGGACGCGATTGCCGCTGCTGTTTTGCCCGGCGCACTGGTTAACGAACTCGGCTTCAAATACATCGGTTATGTTGACGGGCACAATGTCCGGATGCTGGTCGAAGCGCTTGAAGAGGCCAAAAAGATTGATGACGGCCCTGTTATCGTCCATGCCCTGACCACAAAGGGCAAGGGCTTTCCCAATCCTGAAAAAAACTATTACGCCTATCACGCAACTGGGCCATTCGACCCGAAAACCGGCAAACCATACAAATCCGCAAAGCCCTCGGCACCGACATACACTGCCGTTTTCGGTGACACGATGTGCCAGTTGATGTCACGCGATCAGAGAATAGTTGCCGTCACTGCGGCCATGCCGGACGGCACCGGCGTGGACAAAGTGCTTGAAAAATTTCCCGAGCGTGCCTTTGATGTGGGAATTGCGGAACAGCATGCCGTAACCTTTTGCGCCGGAATGGCCTGCGAAGGGCTGAAACCGGTTGCCGCGATTTATTCCACGTTTTTACAGCGCGGTTTCGATCAGGTAATACACGATGTATGCCTGCAGAATCTTGACGTTACATTCGCAATGGACCGTGCCGGCATCGTCGGCGCGGACGGGCCGACGCATCACGGGCTCCTGGATATTACATACCTGCGCGGATATCCAAATATCGTCCTGATGGCGCCAAAAGATGAAGCCGAGCTGCGCGATATGATACGCACGGCAATCGAACATCCCGGTCCGGCAGCCATCCGCTATCCCCGCGGCAGCGGTTACGGAGCAGACATTACCGCAGAGCCGAAACTGCTTGAAATCGGCAAAGGAGAAACGTTAAAAGAAGGTCGGGACGCGGCCATAATCGCTTACGGTTCAATGGTTATGCCGGCTCTCGATGCAGCCGAAATCCTTGCCGCATCGGGTATCTCGGCAGGTGTAATCAACGCACGCTTTGCAAAGCCACTCGATGAGGAATTGATACTCNAAGCTGCCGGTAAATACCGCGCCCTCGTAACTGTTGAAGAGGCGTATCTGGCCGGCGGATTTGGATCTGCAATCCTTGAACTGCTGGAATCAAAAGGCTTGTCGGATTCAGTTTCGATCGTTCGGCTCGGTGTCCCCGATGAGATAGTGCCTCACGGTGATCCGAAACGTCTGCTTGCCCGTTACGGTCTCGATGCGGAAGGTATAGCACGCGGAGCGGTTGAGGCACTGAACCGCGCAGATGAAAACCGCGGCGCAAACAAGCTGAGAATAGTCGGTTAGCAAACTCATAAACAGGAAAATTATCAAATCACACTTCAATCTCCGATGAATAACGAAAAAAAGAAAAGCAATGCAGCACCGCTCGCAATTATTGCAATTGTTCTGGTTGTCGCCGTTATAGGCGTAGCCTGGTTATACAATTCTTCGAAACAAGCCTCAAATACAAATCAAGCCGCCGCCAATACACGCCGTGCCAATACTGTCGTGCCGGCCAATGCTCCGTCGGGAGCACCGCTTTCGGTAAACGTAATCGGACCTTCGACGGCTGCGGTTACGATCGAAGAATTTGCCGACTTTCAATGTCCTGCCTGCGCCTCCGCGCATCCGGTCATGAAGGATTTGCAAAAAATGTATGCCGGAAACCGCAACGTCCGTTTTATTTTCAGGAATTTTCCATTGCCGATACACAATAAGGCATGGGAGGCGGCCGTCGCGGTAGAAGCGGCAGGAATGCAGGGCAGCCAGAAATTCTGGGCCATGATGGACCTGATGTTTACCAATCAGCAGCAATGGGCAAATTCCGACAATTATCGTGAAATCTGGAAACAATACGCCGAAAAAATCGGTCTGGATATGCAAAAATTCATTGACGATATGTCCGGCAGCGTTGCCCGTTTACGCGTTGATGAGGACGTCAAACGCGGCCGCGCCATCGGCGTGCCCTCGACGCCGTCCGTTTATCTGAATGGACGGCTGGTTCCGCCCACGGACGTAAACGTGCCGACACTCAAACGTTTGATTGATGCCGAAATCGAGACGGCTCTGAAATCTGCCGCGAATACGGACGGCGGAAACTCACAGCCGGGAACCAACACAACCGGCAACAACGCAAAATGATTGGCAATAAGGAAAATGGAAGCGGGCAGCCCTCTGTCGGGGCGGCTTTTTTCGCCGCCGTAATTGCCTTAATCGGGATAGCAGATGCGCTTTATCTTACCGTTCATCATTACACGGCCGAGCCGGTTCCTTGTTCCGTAACGGGCGGATGCGAAACGGTACTTACCAGCTCGTATTCGGAGTTTTTCGGCATTCCGATAGCCGCTTTCGGCGCTGCGGCCTATTTTGCGGCATTTTCATTGGCTGTTCTTACTGCTTTCGGTAATAGCCGTGCCTGGATGTTTTTCAAATTGCTGACGTTTTTGATGGCCGCCTTCAGCCTTTGGCTGGTGTATCTGCAGGCGTTTGTCATCGGAGCATTTTGCCAGTTTTGCCTGATTTCGGCCGGGACGTCGGTTCTTTTGTTTATTTCCTGGTTATTTCCGATTATTTTTTTTCGTAAGGGAGTTTCGAAATCCGCCGGTTAGATTGAAACCGTTTAGTCCTGCCCGTCGAAATCAACCAATGGAGGTTGGCTTATGCCGGGTTACGAGACCGCTTGCCACAGTCCGCATTCGGCGGCCGGATGTATCGGGTTACCGACGCGCGGTTGGAAATCAAAACGGTTTTGGGTTAGTTTAGAAGTTGCGGAAGGCAATTCTATTGTGTCTCAAACCATTCTGGAAAGAATAGCGGCCGGTGATCAAACAGCCGTTCCGGATTGTCTCAAAGCCTATGGCGGGCTTGTCTGGTCATTGGCGTTGAGAATGCTGCGCGTTCGCGAGGATGCGGAGGACGCCGTACAGGAAATTTTTCTCGATATCTGGAAAAATGCCTCGAGATTCAACCCCGTTCAGGCATCAGAAACAACCTTTGTAGCAATGATTGCCCGCCGTCGTCTAATTGACAGGCTTCGCCATTCGAACAGGCGTATTGCCGCCGATTCGCTGGATGATATTGTTACCGAACCTTCGTCGCGGTCTGACATTACGATGCAAACCGGCGTCGAAGCCGGCGAGGCCGCCAAGGCATTGAATCAGCTTCGTCCCGAACAGCGGCAGGTGCTTCAATTATCCATTGTTCACGGAATGTCGCATCAGGAAATAGCAGACGCAACCGGAATGCCGCTCGGAACCGTCAAAACACATGCACGCCGCGGTCTTTTGCAGGTAAGGGAAATTCTGGGGATTAGAGATTCGACCGGAAAGGAGGTGTCCGTATGAAAAAGGAAATAAATCAGGACATTCTCGACCTGCTTTGTGATCGTGCTCTCGGCACGCTTACGCCCGAAGAGGACGCGAAGCTGCGCCGCGCCGCTGCCGATACGGACATATCAGAGGAAGCAGAATCACTTGAACTTGCGGCGGCCGCCTTCGCGGTGGAATTTACCGTGCCCGAACAGATGCCGGCCGGTCTCTATGAAAAGATTATTGCAGGTTCTCGGGAACATTTTGCCAATGTTGAGGCGGCAAAACTCAAGGACGGCGAATCAGACGTACAGAAGGTTTTCGTACCTGATATCCGTCCGCGCCGTTCGATTTTCGATTGGCTTGGCTGGGCAATAGCAGCGGCGGCCTGCGTAGCGCTGGCCGTAAACATTTACCTGACCGGTAATCCCGCAACTAAGCAGATGGGAGAAGTGGCCGTCCAGGCACCCGAAACCAACGATCCGGCACGCGAAAGAGAACGTTTGCTGGCAACCGCACCGGACGTAACAATCGCCGAATGGACCAAAGGCAACGTCAAGGGGCTTGAAAACATTTCCGGAGACGTCGTCTGGAGTGACAGCCTGCAGCGCGGTTACATGCGTTTCCGCGGCTTGCCGAAAAATGACCCGAACCGCGAATCCTATCAACTTTGGATCTTCGATGAAACCCAAAGCGAAAAAACCCCGATTGACGGCGGTGTTTTCGACGTAAATGCCGACGGCGAAGTGATTATCCCGATAAATGCGAAGCTTAAGGCAAAAAATCCCAAAGCCTTTGCCGTAACGATAGAAAAACCCGGCGGCGTCGTCGTCTCATCCAGGGAAAAAATTGCCGCCCTCGCACCGGTCCGGCAGTCAGTGAAACAAAACCAAACCTAGCTGCGTATAATACTCCGCAGACAAAATCAACCGCACCGGTTTTGCTTTTTCGATTTAAAAGCATTCCCGGTGTAGTACTGTATTTAACCCATAAGAATCAGAAAAAAACTGGAGAAGGCAATGCGAATCAAATCAATCCTCGCCGTCGCGTTTATATTGTCAGGCATTCTGGCAAATTCCGTATCCGGGCAGAGCGCGGCAAAATTACCGGATATAAATGTAAAGACCTATAAACTCAAAAACGGCCTGACGGTGATTTTTCATCAGGACCGTTCAACTCCGATAGTTGCGGTCGGCGTCTGGTATCACGTCGGGTCCAAAAACGAACAGCCCGGCCGCACCGGTTTTGCGCATCTCTTCGAACATATGATGTTCCAGGGATCGGCAAATTACGATAACGACTATTTCACGCCGCTGCAGGAAGCCGGAGCAATCATCAACGGCACAACCAATCAGGACCGGACATGGTATTTCGAGACTGTCCCTTCCAATTTCCTCGAGCTGGCTCTGTTTATGGAAGCCGACCGAATGGGAAATCTTCTGCCGGCAATGACGCAGGAAAAACTGGACAATCAACGTGACGTCGTCAAAAACGAGCGCCGACAGCGCGTTGACAATCAGCCTTACGGCACGGCTTTCGAAAAGATCGGGGCTATCATGTATCCGCAGGGCCATCCGTATCATTGGACGACCATCGGTTCGCTGGAAGATCTGCAGGCCGCATCTCTTGACGACGTCAAATCCTTCTTCCGGCAATATTACATTCCCAACAATGCATATCTGGTGCTTTCGGGTGATTTCGATGAGAAGCAGGCACGGCAATGGATAGAAAAATACTTCGGGCCGATTGCCAAAGGCGGCAATGTTACACGCCCGAATCCACCGATGCCCAAGCTCGACAAGGAAATCCGTGAAACCGTAGAAGACGCGGTGCCGCTGCCGCGCAGGTATTTTGTCTGGCATGGCGTGCCTGCTTATGCCAAGGACGAGCCCGCGCTCGACATGCTGAGTTTCATACTTTCTTCGGGCCGGACTTCGCGGCTACAGAAAAACCTGGTTTATGATAAGGAACTTGTTCTGCAGGTCAATTCATTCAACGGCACCAACGAAATCGGCGGACTATTTCAGATTCAGGCCACTGCAAGGCCCGGAAAATCTCTCGATGACGCCGAAAAAGAAATCCTCGCCGAAATCGAACGGATCAAAAATGAGCCTCCAACGGCCGAAGAGATGTCCAGAGCACTCAATACCTACGAATCACAGGCAATCTATGGCCTGCAGACCGTTTTAGGAAAGGCCGGCCAGGTAACAACTTATGCCGGATTTCTCGGAAAGCCGAACTGGTTTCAGAACGATATAGACCGCTACAGGAAAGTAACGCCGGCGGACATCCAGCGGGTAGCACGCGAATACCTCGGGCCGAACCGCCTTGTAATGACCTATGTACCGCGTTCCGGCGGACCGGCGGCGACTAACCGCGCGGCCGACCGTCCGACATCGGTAAAATCCGAAAAAAAGGACGAGGCTAAAATCGCAGAGCAAACAGCCAAATTGCCCAAGCCCGGACCGCAGCCGAAATTCACACTGCCGCCGATTGAAAAGACCAAATTGTCCAACGGACTGGAAGTCTGGATGGTTGAGCAGAATGAACTGCCCATTGTCGCAATGAATATGGTCTTCAAGACCGGTTCGACTAATGAACCGGCGGACCGCGTCGGGCTGGCAAACATGACTTCACAAATGCTTGACGAAGGCACGGCAAAACGATCCGCCGAGGAAATTTCAAATGCGCTGCAATCCATAGGCGCGTCGCTTAATACGGGTTCGAACTTTGATTCGATGACGGTTTCGCTGCAGACTCTGAACCGAAACCTCGACACCGCGCTCGATATTTTCTCCGATGTGATCGTCAATCCGGCATTTCCCCAAAAGGAACTCGACAGCCTTAGAGCCCGCGCAATTGCCGGACTCCGGCAACAGCGTGCCAATCCGAACGCTATCTCCAATGTTGCCTTCAATAAGGTGCTCTACGGCGATCATCCGTATGGCCGGGAGACATCCGAAGCGACGCTTCGGGCACTTACCCGCGACGATATCCTCAAATTCTATTCGGCAAATTACCGCCCGAATAACGCAGTTTTAATCGTTGTCGGCAGCTACGACAATGGTACGCTCAAAAATGCCCTGGAAAAGGCTTTTTCGGGCTGGAAACCGGGCGAAGTAGAAAAAGGTTCGGTACCCGAAGTCAAAAAATTCGACAAGCCGGGTATTTATCTGGTTGACCGTCCGGGCTCGGCGCAATCCGTTGTTGCCATCGGGCAAATCGGCGTCAGCCGCAATAATCCGGACTTTGTCCCGATTCAGGTAATGAATGCAATACTCGGCGGCGGAATTACTTCGAGGATTAGCATGAATCTACGCGAGGACAAAGGCTATACATACGGAGCCAACAGCGGATGGTCATTCCGCCGTGGCCCGGGGCCTTTCCGTGCGGGCGGCGATATTCAGACGGCGGTTACCAAGGAAGCCGTCATCGAGTTTATGAAGGAACTCAATGGCATCCGCGGTTCGCGTCCGGTTACCAGGGAAGAGCTCGAATACAACAAACAGAGCATTATCCGCCGTTTCCCGGCCGGTTTTGAAACCATCGGAGCTATTGCCTCGCAGCTGGCGACGCTTGTCGTCTATGATCTGCCGGACAATTATTTCAATGAATTTATCTCCAAAGTGAATGCCGTCACGTTGGAAGATGTCGATCGTGTTGCAAAGCAGTACCTGGATCCCGATAACATGGCGATAGTCATTGTCGGCGATCGAAAAGTGATCGAACCGGGGCTCAGCCAAATAGATAAATGGGGCACGGCAATCCATTATCTGGATGCGGACGGAAATCCAATCCGTTAGCACCGCTTGTTTAATGTAATACGTTAGCTCTTGTGGGACGTTCCACAAACATTTCGGGCGGCAGAGCGTTTTGCACTGCCGCCCGCATTTCATTCCGGCTAAACTCTCTATTTTTTGACCAGTACGACCGGCGACTGTTCGGTATCCATAATCTTTGTAAAGAAATTGCGGACCTCGGAGTAGCGTGCCGGTTCAATGATGGAGCGCCGCAAAGTAATTTTGCGATTTATCAGGAGTTTACCATCTTTCACCTCAAAGTTAGCTGAGTAGCTTCCGAATTGGGAATCAATTTTTACGGCTTCCGGTATTTCGTCTATGACGAATCCTGCGGGAAGGGAATATGCAATTGTTTCCCGCATTGAATTGGATTCCAGCTCGATCGGGTTTGACCTTTGCGGTTCGGTCAAATAGATGCCGTTGCGGCGGCCAACGATAATGGGTTTGAAGACCAGCAGACGATTTTGCATCAGCTGGCCGTAACGTGCGGCCGCAAATTCCACTTCGATATCAAAGCCCCAATCTGACGGGCGGTCGCGCGTGTCGAGCTTTACAAGCTGGGCGCCGGTTGCTCCGCGTGTCAGCCAGCCTTCGATTACCTTCCGGTATTCTGCCGGTGAAAGGCTTCGGTGCTCACGTCTAAAGTATGCCGACGTCTGCCCGTAGGCTTTTTCCCTGATAGTACCCGCAATCATTCCAGAATCAAGCAGCTGTACCTCGATATGACGTTCGAGCGTGTCAAATTCGGGCGAAGTTACGGGCATCTGTATGAGCCCGCCGTGATCTGCGGAAATCAGCATTGCCTTACTGCCCTGCAGATAGTCGGGCAGATCTCCCACGGGGGTGTATGGATCGGTCGCGTCGAAGATGAGCAATCGGCCGAGAGTCGGATGTTCGATAATGGTTTCCGCCTTTGTCTCCGGCGAGACCTTGACGGCGATTATGCAATGGTTGAATTGACTAGGTGATGCCCATTCGGCGCGGACAAATGTCGGGTCGCCGGAATAGATGGCGACGGGATATGCGTCTATTTTCAATACTTTAAGCAGAGCGCGCATCAGATTTGCCTTGTCCTTGCAATCGCCGTAACCGCGATTTAGCACCAGGTTGGAAGGACGCGGCTTGTAACCGTTTCCATGTGCAACGCCGATATCTATCGAAATATATTGCAGATTCTGGACAAAGGTTGCGATGGCCCGGATTTTTTCGAATTCCGTCGCCTTTCCTTCGGTCAATTCGCGGGCTTTTGCGGCAATGCTGTCATCGATAATCACCTGCGGTTCATAAAGCGTTGCGGCCCAGCGGGAAACATCGAGCCAGTTGGAAAAAGCCTTATTCACCGATTGCGTTGCAGAGTCCGGCGAATAGTTGATGGCGATTCTGGGTGCAAGGTTTCTGAACGAAGGACTTAAAGGCTCCGGCGGGATGGGCTTCAAATCGCGCAGTTCCCAGGTGTAAGTTGTGCCATTTACCGAAGGTTTAACCTCCGGTCCGTTCAATGTTATACTGGCGGCCTTCCAACCGGCCGGCAGCGAAAGCGTGTAACGCGAAACAAGTGTCGGCAGTCTTCCCTGAAAAAGCCATGTGTCCTGGTAGAACAATGGAAGGTCTTCGGAAACGACCGTATAACCGAAAACGTAACCCGTATCAACGTCGCCGGATGCGTCAATAACTTTCAGGCGGCCTTCATTATAAACATCGTCAGGATCGGAAATTATATCCAGAACAGTGTTTTTATCATATCTTTTGACAGAGCCGTCGGTTCTGATAACCCAGGCATCGATCGAGCGGATTTTGCCGGCGCTGACAAGATAGAAGGCGCGTGCAACCGCGGTAGACTTGCCTTCTTTTGTCAGCAACTTGACGGCATAATTCGCGACCGTTACCAGTCGTCCGTCCGTTCCGAGCGTAACGGTCTGTTCGTCGAGCAATACAACCGCAGGGACATTTTTCTGATAACCCGGCACCGAAGCCGAGGCTGCCTGTCGCAGCCAGGCAGGCGCATCGTCGCCGGCGGCCATTGAAAGGCCGGACGATACCGATATCAGAAAAATAAAGAAAATGGCCTTGGCAATTTTTTTCACAAGCATCTGTCTGGTCTCCTGAATATCACAAATACGACGCAAATACGCCGGCAGAATCCTATTTCTGTGTTAACAGAAGCGAATGCGTGTCGGTTTTCTGAAAAAGATCGAACGCTTTCTTGAGATTTTCGTAACTGTCGGGTTCGAAAATCAGTTTACGGTCATTGGCAAAAGAGAAATCCCGAGTGTAACGAATCGTATTTGCTGATTTATCGAAAACGACCGACACGGAATCAAGAAATGCTCTGCCGGGGTGGCGTACGTCCGGCGGCGAATCTATGGCATCTATGGAAAGCCCTTCGCCAAGCTTGATTGCTATTGTATCGGCTTCGCTCCACGGATACCTGAAAACAATCGGATATTTTCTTTGTCCTGCCGAAAATGGCGATTCGGAACCGTATTCGAAGACATTTGGCTGAAGAAGTATCCGTCTGCCGGATTTCTGCGCATAGGAGGGAATCCGGATTTTCATGGTCAACAAAAGCGGTTCGCCTGAGTTTTCGAGTCCCGAAATAGATAGCATCGAGATTTCCGCAGTGGATAATTTGGATTGAATTTCAGATTTAACGATTTCCTCGCGTTCTGTGGGCGATTTGCCGAAAAGACGGGATTTGCGTATAACGGCCTCCTGTCCCGAAAATTCCATCCGGATATCGCCTTCGAGAGTGCCGTCAGCGTTAATCGTAAAATTACCGCTGCGCTGGCTTTTATTGGCAGCGGCGGAATTCATGGTAGTTTTCAACCAAGTAAATTGCGTACCGCCGACGGCCATCGCCTCCACTCCTTCGCGATACCAGGGCAAAACACCGAATGGAACCGTCTTGTCACATGGATCGATGAACTTCCACATACTGCCTTCGGTATTGACCGCAAGGCCGATCATCGAGACAAAGTCGGAGAATGGATATTTGGTTCGTGAAAAGAAATTCTCGCGTCTGTCGCCGCCGATGACTACCTTGACATCGACACCCGCAGCTTTTGTCAGAGCGGCGAAAAGGAAATCCGCCTGAATTGCAGAGCCCATTTGTTTTTTGAGGACGTCTGTCGGGGTTTCGACATCGTTTTCGTCCAGAGACTCTGCCGTGATGAGGTCATCCGATTGGGGAGTGCGTATTCGTGTCTGAATAAAACGATGGATTGCCCGTGCTTTTTCTTCATTTGAAGAAAGTCCGGCTGTAAGCTCAGCGGCTTTTTCCCTGATCGCACCGGTTGGCTTGGTCCTGCCGTCGAAGTAACGTTGCCAGATGAAAGCCAGCATTCCAAAAGGATCCGAAAAGCCGCTGTAGCTGACGGCGGCCCAGCGCTTGACCTCGTCCTCAGGCGGCATGAACGGTTCCTCGGCAAGCGCCGGCACGTTTGACATGGAAAACCTCATGAACCCGTCTTCGCCGGTTACAAACGAAATCGAATCCATATTGAATGACGTTGTCCACAAGGAACGCTTGTTGAAAGGCCTGATCTGATACTCCAGCTTTTGAATAGGCAACTCTTTCTGAAAATCAAGATGAGCACCCTGAATCCCTGCATTTTTTATAATTTCCGAATAGCGGTATTCAATGATGCTGCCGACCTCGGCATTCGGAATCGCAACGGAAAAAGCCTGTACTTTGATACCGCTTGCCTTGAGGATTTCGCGGGTAAAAATTTCGGATGACGGAACGTTAACAATCGTTCCATCCGGTTTGATTACTCTGACGGCAAGATTTTCGACCTTGATTCGTTTTGTAAAGGGAATATCAAGTTTCGAGTATTTTTCCCGGCCGCGTTCGGAGAAAATCTTGATGCGAATATGATGATCAAAAGAAACTGAGGAAGCCTTCTTGTCATCAATACGGATTTTCCAAAAAATCGCCTCGGCATCCGCATTCGGATCAACCAGCGGAGATTTCATGGCAATCTCGGCAGGAGTAATATTTGGCCAGTCAGTTTCTTTGAGCGATTGGGCCGCAGCCGCCGCAGCGATTACCGCAATTGTGATAATCGCTGCGGACAATCGGAAAAAGAATGGTCCCGGAACATTCGGTTTCATAGGAATCCTGTTGCCTTACTTTTGCCGCAAGGTCAGCGTATGATTGTCGGAAGAATGAAACAGGTCAAACAGTCTTTTCAGCGGCGGATAGCTGTTTTTCGGAAAAAGTGTAATACCTTTGTTTCCAAACTCGAAATTACGCCGGTAAATCAAGGTGTTTGTCGCCTGATCCAGCAAAATCCGGATATCAAGTTTCGAAATACCGCTCGGGTCGCCGATAGGTGTCGGGCTGTTCGGGCTTTCAAGCTCAAAATTTGGCGGAAGAGTGATAATGATTTCGTCTATTTCTGACCAGGGAAAGTGGAAAAAGACCGGATAAGTGCGGTCTTCGGTCTGGAAAACAGGCTGCTTTCCGTATTCAAAAAATCCGGGTTGAATAAACATTCGCCGGCCGGTTTTCTGGGCATAGTTCGGGACAGAAATATTGAATACATAGGCAAATGGTTTCTCCGGATCCATGAGATTCTCAATCGATATGGATGAGATTTCCGCCGTGCTCAAGCGCTGTTTGATTTCTTCCTTGAGATTATCTTCCTGTTGGTTTTGCGAAAGTTTATAATTGTCTTTCTTCCGCTCATTGGCTAAATTTCCGGTAAATTCTATTCTGACGGTTCCGGTCAGTGTCCCGTCTTCGGACAGTTTGAAATTTCCCTTACGGCGTTCTACGGAATTATTTGGAACGGAGTAGGGAGTTTCGGAAATCAGATAATCCTTTGTACCAAGCAAAAGCACTCCGGTGCTTTCCTCGCGCCAATCCAGCATTCCAAAGGGAAGGAAAAAATCTCCGGGTGAGAAAAAGCGCCATTCATTGCCGAATTTGACGGCAACGGCAGAAAAATGGATAAAAGACTCATGTGCCTGCTCTACGGTAAAAAATTTCTCGCTTCGGTCACCTCCGAAGGCAAGACGTGTTTCGAAACCGAGGGCTGACGAAAGCGCTGCAAACAATTCGTTTATGTCACTTGCGCGACCCTGAAGTTTTTTATACGTATCCGAAGCCGATTTGCTCGGTTTGATTTCGTCTTTCTGGTCATCTGTCAGATTCGGGTCATAGGAGATATTTTTTACTTTTTGTTTGCAGAAATCGAATATTTTACGGATTTTTTCTTCCTGCGTAGCGGCGCCGGCTGTAATCTGTTCGGCTGCCGATTTTATGTCCTTATCGGGTTTGAGAGTATCCTTAACTCCATAATTCTGAACTATTTGCCCGCCAAGACGGCTCCAGAAATCCGTTGCGCTTGATGGTTTCGACTTTGTGTAATAAACCAAAAGCCATTTCCGGATCTCATCAACCGGAGGCATGTAGGGTTCTTCTTTGATCGCAGGTACGTTATTGAGTGTTGCCCTGTAGAAACCATTCTTATCCTTTTCAAACTTGTTCTCATCCATGTTGAAGGTAAGGTATCTGACGGATGTGTATGGCTTGAAATAGTAGGATATGGTTCTGATCGGCACATCATGCTGGAAATACATCCGCATATCTTCGGCGATGCCGCCGCCGATGGATTCCTGATATTGATATTCGAAGATGACGCCCGGCTCAATACCGCTGACGGCAAAGGACTTGGCTCTTACCTTCACCTTATCCTGCCGGACGATTTCCCGATCGAAGATGTCATTTTTCGTAATTTCAACAATAGAGCCGTCCGGCTTGATGACGCGGGCAATGACTTTGCCGATCTTGACGCCTTTGGTATAGGGTATGTCAACCTTGCTGTATTTCTCGCGGCCGCGTTCCGTAAAAATCTTAATCCGAATGTAGTGTTTGAGGATCAAACTATCCGTATTTGCATCATCGACGCGTACTTCCCAGAAAAGCGCTTCAGCATCCGCATTCGGTTCAACGCTCGGTGTTTTAATTTGCAGATCGGCAGGAGTTACCGGCTTCCAGTCATCGCCGCCAAATGCGGTTTGAAACAAAATCACTGAAAAAAGGGCACACTTCGCCAGAAGGGAAGCAGGCAAATAAGAAAAACGGGACATAGACGTCAACCTCTTAGTTTAAAATGTAGTTTGTTTGGGTGCGGATATTTACAGTCATCTGGGCCGCGGGAGAACCGTCGGTCCTCTAACTTTTTCCGATTTTTACGATGTTATGACAAAAGTAATCCGAAAATCAATATTTTTTTTGAGTTTTTCAGGTTAGCGCTGCATTTCGAGCAATGGTATAATTCCGAATTTCGCCAATCGATTATTAAACAAAATTATTTTGGAGGCGCCGAAATGGCTCTGGATACAGCAAAAATTCAGGAACTTTTGGGTGAAGAAGCCCATACATTACTCGATCATACTTGTAAAACAATTCCAAAGGAAAATCTGCAATTGCCGGGAGGCGACTTTGTCGATCGCGTCTGGGCGGCTTCGGACCGGAACCCGAAGGCTTTGAGAAGCCTGCAAACGCTTTATAACACCGGAAGACTTGCCGGCACGGGCTATCTCTCAATTTTGCCGGTAGATCAGGGCGTCGAACACTCGGCCGGCGCAAGTTTTGCACCGAATCCGGAATATTTTGACCCTGAAAATATTGTTAAACTGGCGATCGAAGGCGGCTGCAACGGCGTCGCATCTACATTTGGCGTACTCGGAGCCGTTGCCCGTAAATATGCCCATAAAATTCCCTTTATTGTCAAAATAAACCACAACGAACTTCTAACCTATCCGAATCAATTTGACCAGGTAATGTTTGGTACGGTCGATCAGGCCTGGAATATGGGTGCGGTCGCAGTCGGTGCAACGATTTACTTCGGATCAGAAAATGCCACGCGGCAGATAGTCGAGGTTTCGGAAGCCTTTGCCTATGCTCACGAACTTGGAATGGCTACGATTCTCTGGTGCTATCTCCGAAACCCGAAATTCAAGACTTCGGCCGGAGATATGCATACCGCAGCCGACCTTACCGGACAGGCAAACCATCTCGGGGTTACTATCCAGGCCGACATCATCAAACAAAAGCTGCCCGAGCGAAACGGCGGATACAATATCCTGAATACGGAAAGCAGCTACGGCAAGACCAATCCAAAAATCTATTCCGAATTGACAACCGATAATCCGATTGATCTGGTGCGATACCAGGTAGCGAATTGCTATATGGGTCGCTGCGGGCTGATCAATTCCGGCGGAGAATCCAAAGGTGCCGGCGATCTGGCCGATGCCGTGCGCACAGCCGTCGTCAATAAACGCGGCGGCGGGAGCGGATTGATTTCCGGCCGGAAAGCCTTCCAGAGGCCAATGAAAGACGGCGTCGAACTTCTAAATGCGATACAGGATGTTTATCTCAATCCCGATGTAACAATCGCTTGACGTATTCGGTTCGGTAATTTCTGAATATGAAAAAAATTTTACACGTCGGGCTGCGGCCCGGCGTTTTTTCTTTTCCTTTTTGTTTTCAATCGCTTAGCGAAACCTCCGGTCGGCAGACAGGATCGGGAAAACTCAAAAAGAATGAAAAAGCGCGGATGTTAATTAATGTTTTACATTTAGCAACGCGCGTTAATTGATGTAAATACTTGAGTTAAGGGCACAATCCAAAACCACTAGATTTAGTGTTGACAAATCCTTTCGGACACAATATAGTCTATATCCACTGCAGGAGATAGCCCTTGAATTTGCGCTTGAGGACCCGCCTGCAATCCACAAATTCAGATCTGGGAAGTCTTTGTCGCCGGAAGGCTCATAACGGGCGACATCGGGGGACTTTCTCTCGATTTTGAGACAAATCAGGCCCCCAAACGGGTGGAATTGAGATCTTTTGAAGGATTTGAAAGGAGAAATGATGGACACCGGACATACTGCCACCGCAAAGCAATCGGAAGAAACCACACAGACCACAATGCGTGTTCGAAAGCGAAACGGTAATTTTGAACCGGTAGATATCAATAAGATCGTCCGGGCAATATCGCGCTGCACGCCGAACCTGCCGAATGTGGACGTAATGCGGATCGCCACCAAGACGATCAGCGGGCTTTACGACGGCGCGACTACAAAAGAGCTCGACAAACTTTCAATTCAAACGGCAGCAAGCCTTATATTCGAAGAGCCGGAATATTCAAAACTGGCCGCACGGCTTCTCAATCAATATATTGAAAAAGAAGTCAGAAACCAGGAAATTCATTCTTTTTCGCAATCAATTGCCTTTGGCTTCAGGGAGGGCCTGATCAATGAAAGGGTCGCTTCCTTCGTTTCGGAAAACAGCCGCAAGCTCAACGACGCGATTGACCAGACCCGCAACGATCTTTTTGAATTCTTCGGAATCCGCACAATTTATGATCGTTACCTGCTCAAAAATCCCGTAACACGCGATGTTATCGAGACCCCGCAGTTCTTCTGGATGCGCGTGGCTTGCGGTCTTTCCGAAACGCCGGCCGAAGCCGTAGAACTTTACAGATTGTTTTCATCATTGGAGTACGTGCCCTCGACGCCTACATTGTTTAATTCGGGTACGCGGCATGAACAGCTTTCGAGCTGCTTTCTGCTTGATTCTCCGGAAGACAGCCTCGAGAGCATTTACAGGAAATATTCGGACGTTGCAATGCTGTCCAAATTTTCCGGCGGTATCGGCATCGCATATCATCGCGTACGCTCGCGCGGTTCGCTGATTCGCGGAACAAACGGACATTCGAACGGAATCATTCCATGGCTGAAAACCTTGGATTCTTCTGTGGCAGCGGTTAATCAGGGCGGTAAAAGGAAAGGCGCCGCCTGCGTTTATCTTGAAACCTGGCATGCAGATATCGAAGATTTCCTCGAACTGCGGGACAATACCGGCGATGAGGCTCGCCGAACGCACAACCTGAATATCGCCAACTGGATTCCGGACCTGTTTATGAAACGCGTCCGGGAAGACGGAGACTGGTCACTGTTTGACCCGAAAGTCGTTCCCCACTTTCCGGATATTTATGGCGAAGAATTCGAAAAAGCATACCTCGAAGCCGAGCAAGCCGGACTTTATACAAAACAGGTAAAGGCACGCGATCTCTACGGGCGAATGATGCGTACGCTTGCACAGACGGGAAACGGCTGGATGACATTCAAGGATGCATGCAACCTTAAATCAAACCAGACTGAAAAAGCAGAAAACGTCATTCATCTTTCAAATCTCTGCACTGAGATCGTTGAAGTTACGTCAAAAGATGAAACCGCCGTCTGCAATCTTGGTTCAATCAATGTCGCCCGCTATGTCAAAGACGGAGCAGTTGACTACGACAAACTCCGACGTAATGTCCGCATTGCCGTCCGTCAGTTAGATCGCGTCATCGATCTGAATTATTACGCAATTCCGAGCACGGCAGATTCCAACAGGCGTTGGCGGAATATCGGACTCGGTCTGATGGGTTTGCAGGATGTTTTCTTCCAGCTTCGGCTTCCATTTGATTCGCCCGAGGCAAGGAAAATCTCCACCAGAATCCAGGAAGAGATTTATTATGCCGCATTGGATGCCAGTTGCGAACTTGCCATCAAAAAAGGCGCGCACCCGGCCTTTCCGGAAACGAAGGCTGCAAAGGGAATTCTGCAATTTGACCTCTGGGGCGTTGTTCCGGAAGACACCGAACGTTGGAACGCCCTCAGGGAAAAAATCAGAAAACACGGCTTGCGAAATAGCCTTATGATAGCAATTGCACCGACCGCGACAATTGCTGCGATTGCCGGCAGCTATGAATGCATCGAGCCGCAGGTCTCTAACCTCTTCAAACGCGAAACGCTTTCCGGCGATTTCATCCAGGTAAACAAGTATTTGGTTAACGAACTGAAAGCCGCCGGCCTCTGGACGGAAGAGATCAGACAGAAAATTAAAATAGCCGAAGGTTCCGTGCAGGAGATTGCCGAAATTCCGGATGAATTGAAGGCCGTTTACCGAACGGCGTGGGAAATCCCGATGCGTTCATTGATAGATATGGCCGCCGACCGAGGAGCCTTTATCGATCAGAGCCAATCGCTAAATCTTTTTATGGAAAGCCCGACAATCGGTAAGCTTTCGTCTATGTACATGTACGCATGGCAAAAGGGATTGAAGACAACCTATTACCTGCGCTCGCGACCCGCGACCCGCATCGCCCAGGTGGCCGCCGGGGAAGCCGCTGCGGTATCCGAGCCGAAAAAAGAATATTCAGAAGGCCAGGCCATGGCCTGTTCACTGGAAAATCCGGAAGCATGTGAGGCCTGTCAATAAATCAAATCTTTAACCGGGAGAGAATAACTTATGTTTAATCAAATAAGACTAATCCTGACAGGCTTTGTCGTGGCAATTCTGTTTATTACGGCCGGGACATTGGTTTCTTCGCAGATCAGATCAACCGGCGGTACGGATAAAACGCAGGAAGATTTATTGAAGAGGATAGCCACGCTTGAAAACGAAGTTGCTCAACTCAAAAAGGAGATGGCCGGCGCAAAACTGATAGTTACGGGCCTTGATAAGGGATTGACGTCACTTAAGGAAAAGCATGAATCACACACGCACCGGATCTCAGCCGGAGTGGTAAATTTTGAAGCGGTTTCGATGTCTCAGAAGGCGGGACAGAACCCCCATATTCCGGTAATTTATCCGAACCAGTTAAAGGCAGATCAAGCGAAGTATGGCGCGGCAGGCTTTTTCACAACGGCGCCAATCAAAAATTAGATATTGACACGATAAGGAGAAAAAATGCTTTTAGACCACGGTTTCAATCTTACACTTCGCCCGATGAAGTATCCGGATTTTTACGAGATGTACCGGAACGCGATCAAGAACACCTGGACCGTAGAAGAGGTGGATTTTTCTATGGACGTCAACGATTTGCGCTCAAAGATGACGCCCGCCGAACGCCACCTCATCAATCGTCTTGTGGCCTTTTTTGCAACGGGCGATTCCATTGTGTCAAATAACCTGGTCCTGAATCTCTACAAGCATATCAATTCGCCCGAAGCTCGGATGTATCTTTCGCGTCAGCTGTTTGAAGAAGCGCTCCATGTACAGTTTTATTTGACGCTGCTCGATACCTATATTCCTGATCAAAATGAGAGAGCGGCCGCCTTTGCAGCTGTCGAGAATATTCCGTCCATAAAGAAAAAGGCTGATTTTTGCCTGAAATGGATTGATTCAATCCACGAGCTCAACCGCCTTGACACTATCGAGGAAAGAAGGAGCTTTCTGCTTAATCTGATTTGTTTCGCATCCTGTATAGAGGGCCTGTTTTTCTTTGCCGCTTTTGCATATGTCTATTTCCTGCGGTCAAAGGGATTGCTGCACGGGCTTGCATCAGGCACTAACTGGGTCTTCAGAGATGAATCGTGCCATATGAATTTTGCCTTCGAGGTTGTCAAAACTGTAAGAAAAGAAGAGCCGGAACTTTTCAATGCCGATCTCGAACGCAGGATTGTTGCAATGCTCGGGGAAGCAGTCGAATGCGAAATACAGTTTGCCGAAGACCTTCTCAGCGGCGGCGTTGCGGGCCTCTCGGTCGCCGACATGCGCCAATATCTGGAATTTATCGCCGACCAAAGATTAGTCATGCTCGGCATGAACAAAATCTTCAAGGCAAAAAACCCATTCGCATTCATGGACCTGCAGGACGTCCAGGAACTGACAAACTTCTTCGAACGCCGCGTCGCCGCCTACCAGGTCGCAGTCGCCGGCGAAGTCAGCTTCAGCGAGGCGTTTTGAGTTAATGTTGGTATTTATAGATGAATCCGGTGACCCCGGAATGAAACTCGGTAAAGGGTCATCCGAATTTTTTGTCATTACACTGGTCATTTTTAATGACAATGATGAAGCGGCTCGCTCAGATGAAGAGATTTGTAATATTAGGAATGAACTTGGTCTGTGCCCATCTTCGGAATTCAAGTTCAACAAGCTAAATGACAAAGGCCGCCGGCATTTCCTCACTTCGGTTTCTTCGCACCGTTTCACGTACTACAGTGTTGTGATCAATAAAGCTAAGTTGACGGGAAAAGGCTTTGGTTTCAAAGAATCATTCTATAAGTACGCCTGCCAGATGGCTCTAAATAACTGTCGGAAATATCTAAAAGAAGCTACTATCGTGATCGACGGAAGTGGTTCCCGTGAATTCCGGCAGCAATTGCAGACTTATATTAAAGGAAAGATAAACGATGAAAATGATGTCCGAGCATGTATCAAGAAAGTAAAGATCGAGGATTCTAAAAAGAATAACTTATTACAACTTGCCGATATGGTCTGCGGGGCAGTCGCACGATTTTACACCTCGAATAAAGACGATCCGCCGTACCAAATGTTGATTAAACAACGCGAAGGTTACGTTCAATTTTGGCCAAAATAAAGAACCCCGCCCTAGCCTCTCGGCACGCACACCATACGGTGACAATTCGGGTCGGGGTCCATTTCCACGGTTATTCTATCATATATAATATAGTTTTTGTCAATTGTATTGTTAAGTTTCTTTCTGCACATACAACATTACCGTTTCCAATCGTTTTTTACCCATACTACACTCTGATTCCTGGAGTTCTCATTTAGACGGAAATGAGTTGATTCGTTGCAAAATCTCAGTTCTTGTCGGCTAATCTTTACTATTGCTCATTGCCGTTAGTACGTCTGTGGGACGTATTTGCCATTGTCAACATCTTCGGTCGCCGCGTCGCCGCCTATCAGGTCGCAGTCGCCGGCGAAGTCAGCTTCAGCGAGGCGTTTTGAGTAGTTGAGGTTACAGTTTGCCGCCACTAACCAAAGCCGACACTGCGATGTTTGTAGTTCATCAGCTCGGAACCCCAAGCTGTGCAGCCTTCCAAATGAATGGGCGCAGTTCCTCAAGTGCACGCTAAGTGTCCGGAGTCTGGACGGCGATGTACGCATCCGGCTCTCTTGATCTATGCACTGCTTTGGCCATTGCAGCCTCAGGGTGATGAAATCACATAACAGATGAGATAGCGGGGCGAAACCGCCACCGCGCAAGTTAAGGGACAAAAGACAAGCCAACAAACAAAGTCGCTGTTTCGCCCTCACGTCCATTGAATTGTTCGGCAGCTTTATGGAAATCAATCTCTTAGATTTTCATTCTTTAGGCATTTGACGTTTTGTTTTGGTCTTTTCAATTGCAGTTAAAAGCCTTTGTTTTCCTTCTTGGGCAGCGGAGCTATTCATTGCATTCTCAAGATATTTAATTCCTTCAGATAAATCATCTCGAAAGATTAATTGAACGGTTTCCAGCGCATTTTGACTCTTTTGTGATTTAGTCTTTTCATTCTCAATTACTTTTACTAGTTCTGGTAGAGAAGATTTGCCGATTTGAAATAATGCCCCAATCGCAGGATAGCGACCAGACAAGGGTAAATAATCCCAATGAGTTGTTTCAACTGGGTCTATCTTCAAATTTTGGTCTTGGCTTTGCGCCGATTCAATTTTTCGCTCATAATCGAGATACCTTACAAGTTCCGGTATCGCTCTTTCATCTCCGATAGAACCTAGCTTTTGAATTGTTTCAACTATCAGTTGCGGAGATTTTTCTTTGTTTTCATCGTTCCTTAGTATTTGAAGCAATCTTTCGACTTCATCAGAACTTTGAGCCTTATTTTGTTTTTGTTCGATGGTAATTTTGTTGCTCATTTCCTTTTCGGTTTGGGATACCACATCAATTCCGAAAATAACGATTAGACAAACCAAAATGAATGAAACGAATCCCTTGATATAAAGTAACATTCTGTTTGAATTAAATTTTTCGATTTTCATAAATAATTTACCTCCATGCTCTCCTTCAAGAAACTACTGTAAATTCCAAGACAAAGGCGTTGTCCCTGAACCGACTTGATTGTCATTTGAAACATCATTATTAATTTGAACACTAGTCTGAGTTTTTTCTATTGATATTCGTTGAAACCATTGAATATCTGATGAAACCCGAACATCCACAGTTTGTCCGCCTTGTAATTGAGAAATAGTCGCCCATTGACGAAAATTTGTTCTACGTCGTCGAATTGTACCAATAGGGGCGGTTGACACTAGATTGCTTCCCGGAGAATCAATATCATATACTTTCCCACCAGAATTGCCGGATTGTGGGTCATCATCTCGATATTGAGGTGATGATGTGTCAGGGCAAGGAGTCTGCTGAGGCGGATTGCAGCCTGCATTTCCAACTAAAACATTATTTTCGTCCCAAGAATTAGTTGCAACAACTTCTCTTTGTAAAACAATCGGCTCAGAAAAATTACTAGGCAAGATAGTTCCGACAATTTCAACTGCGTGTCGCCAGAGAACAGGTTCAGAACCCGAACTAAGAAATGGACCACCTAATTGAACTGTTCCTACACCGTTTTGCTGTGCGGTTCTTGCACTATTATCTAGCGAAACAGTATCGTTATTACTAAACCTCAGCGAAAGAGTAACAGAAATCACTGTAAAGTCTTCGTCATCTAGCGTGTAAGTGCGATTATTGTTAGTCCACGTTGCCTTTAACCTGATATTGTCTTTTGTGCTGCTTTCGGTAATTCCTTTGATTTCTACATTGGTCGTGTTTGTAATTGTCAAAGTAGTGTTGTTATTGCTGGTAAAACGTGCTTCACCCGTTCCCGTGCGCGGGGCTAAGGTCAAAGTTATTGGTGCTGTGTTGTTAGTTGGACGAATTTCTACATTGACAGCAGCCGTAAAATCTTTCCCGACAGTTTTGAGCGGCGCGATAGAAACTTTAGGTTTCGCAATAATATCAGCTTCAGGAGTTACTCGTCTGCTTCTATTTGAGCAAGTTCCTCATTCCGGCAGCAAAAGTTCTGCCTTGTTCGTTTCTTTTGCTTCCGTTTTCGTCAATTCATCTGTTTCTGTTTTCGGTGATTTATCATCTCTGCACTCGGTCAAATATGGTCCGGGCGGACATTCGCCGTTGCTGAAGCTGAAACTGACCCAGAAGTTCGTCCCGATTTCCACTTCGCCCGCGCCTTGAATTGTTACCAAGCCACTTGAGGTAACCGTTGCCACATTGCTATTGTTGCTGCTCCAATTATTTGAGTTTCTCGGATATATTTGCGGCGGCTCGCCCGGTGTTTGGTAGCAAGTCCAAATTTCCTCAAAAGCGTAAAACTGCACCACGTCGCCGACCTCAAACTCATAGCTGTCGTATTTATAGCCAAACGGGTCTGACGTAACGTAACCTGATGCCGAAGATTCACAACAATTTTGACAAGCATAGTTGCTGCTGGTTTTATTTATCAAATCAATTTGCTCGCTTCGTCCAATCAAAGCGAGATTAGCTCGTTGGTCATCATCGGGAAGACTGTCTATGCGCTTCAAAGTCCATTGCAGTTGACCGTATTGAACATTAAGCGGAATCGTCCGCCCGCGAAAATCGGGAATTTGCTCGTCGCGCAATTGCTTGACATCAATTTCGATTGTTTTATGCGCGGCAATTGTTTTTCGCCCAATCATATACTCGCCGCCATTTTCCCAGAGCAGAAAAGCAACGTAATCTTCTTCTTGGTCGGTCGTGTTTTTGATGTAGGTTTTAGTCGTGGAAGTTTCTTCAATCCGCCAAGGATAACCGCCCGTCGGACTTTTCTGCTGAAGCGGGTCCCACATCGGAACGCGAAAAACCAAATTATTGTCTCTGTCTGCGCTGTGAGCGGCAACCACAACGCTGCCGGGCGCAGTATCATATTTAACTTCGATTCCCGCAATCTCAATTTGCTCCCGACGAGTAACCTGAGCGACGCGCTTCATATTAAAAGAACGTATCTCGCCCGCTTGAAGATTGACAGTTGGCAATCTGACTATGCCGCTTGTGCCGTCCGTTCGCGTGTATGGAATTTCCACCGAAACATTTGCCGTTTCCGCGCCGACATTTCTGGCAATCACCACAGGCTCAAGTTGATTGCCTTCGATTTCGTCAATCTGAAAACCAACGCCTTGATATTCGTTTGATTTGCCGCCCGCAGGATTTGAAAATTGAGCGAAGTTTGAATAACCGCGTCCCGCATCACGAATCAAGACACGAGCCTGCAACGCGCTTTTCGTTCCCGCGTGTTCGAGCGACAAGCCGACAATATCGGCATTGGCAAATTGATTGCCATCGGAAAAATCACGGCGTAAATCAAGCACGCGAGTTTCGTGGGCGGCAAGTTGAAATGTATTGACATCGCCCGTGTATTGTGGACGCTTTGAAAGTCGCGCCGTGATTGACAAAGGCGCATCCGAAGTGTTTGATAAAACGATTTGCGTTTCTGTTTGGTTCGTTGGCTGAAACCAAACAGTTTCCTGACGGCGCGAATCAAATTTTCCCAACTCCGCCAATTTTTCCTCAAAATTCAAACTGTGCGCTTCGTCTGTGAGGTAAATCTGCGCTCCGAGAACAAGGTCTTTGCCCGTGTGAAAAAGTTTGATGCTGCCGGAACGAAAACTTTCACCGCCTAAGGCAGCCCAATCCGCCAGATTGATAAAACGGTGCGAGTTTGATTCAACAATGACGGGCGCGATTTCAAGCGTTTGCCCGCTCGAACTATAAAGCGTCGGGCGAACTTCAATCGGGCGCGGTCCCTTATTGTTCAAAAGCAATTTAGCTTCGATTCCGTTTTGCACGGTATAGTAAGAGCCGACCAACCAATGCGGGTTTTCGTTAACTTTAGCGTCGTTTAGTTGTTTAGCGTCATTCTGGAGAGCATCGGATTGGGTTGCATTTTGCGATAAGCCGACATTGGCAAAATACGTCAGCAAACAGAAACAGCCGACGGATAAAACTGTCAAAAAGAAAATGCGTTTGCGCGTCGAGAAAAAGCCGGAAAGTGGTTGCGTCATTGGTCAAATCCTCCTGTAAATTATTTTCAATTTCAATTCCTGTTTTTGTTTTCAGCCGCTCAAGTGTAACACGAGATGCCGAACGCTTGAGATGACGTGGGGCGAAACCGCCACCGCGCAAGTTAAGGGACAAAAGACAAGCCAACAAACAAAGTCGCTGTTTCGCCCTCACGTCCAATGGTTTGTGGGGCATTGCGTTAATTTCTCCGCGCTTTTACTTTAGCTGGTCAGCACCATCAAGATTTTCAAGTTTTCGCGACACAATTTGCAGATACATCAACTTGCCCGGAAATGAAATCGTTGAATCGGGAACGCCCATTACGTCTCTTAAGACAGAGCCGAAACTGCTGTTTGCAACTCCGGCGCAAAGAAATGTTTTTTCCGTAACGGCAATCAAGTCGTATGTCGTAGGATAATTTTTCGGATAAACTTTACCTTGATTCCGCTCAAAGTTTTTCGGGTTGAAAGCGACATCAATTCCTTTAAAGTTTGGCGCAAAGTCAACTCCGTAAGTACGGGCAAGCGCATTGGGCGATAGATTCTTCGGGTCTAGTTTGATGAAAACCAGTTTGTCGTCAAGAAATCCGAGCCAGACAAAGTCGAGTCCTTCGGGTTTTTCGTAGCCCAGCAAGCGAAACTTCTTCTCTTTGATTTGCTTCGAAAGCCAATCACGAATCCCGAAAATTTGTAGAGAATCGATTTTGTCTTTATTAGGTTTGCCAAGCAATTTGATTGCGTCGTCGGGTGTAGATTCGTCAATAACCAAGCCGCGCCAACGGTCAGGTTGCGGCGAATCAGATTTAGTTTGCGTTGCGTCCGTTTGCCCAAAGGCATTTAACGTCAAAAATGATAACAAAGCGAGTGTGAAAAGCAGCTTCATTTTTACCTCAAAATTTCAAAAAGAAGTTCGTGCGTAACATACAAGAGGATGCACAACTTTTTTGTCATCAAATAAGGCAAATAATACTTCGATGCAACTTTTGGCGTCAAGAAATTTTCTATTTTGCGATATTGACGAATTATCACATCTTTCGTATAACATAATTCTTTTGCCATCGGATTTTCGCTGAGTGTTTATAAAATTATGTCGGGCGTGTCTAAATCTCAGTTTTTGGAATCTGTGCGGCTGATGATTAGGGTTAAACATTTGAGTCTGCGCGCCGAAGAAGCGTTTCTGCTCCCGATTAGACGCCATCATTTATCGCCGGGAGCGATTCGGCGCGCGTTTAAAATTGCCACCGCGCAAGCCTCGATTGCAAAAAGTCAGCCCGCACGCTTTACGTCATTTGTTCGCCAGGCATTTGCCGGAAAATCATTACGACATCGGCGCGGCTCAGAAATTGCCCTGTCATAAGGACGTGCGGACGACACAGACTTATACTCACGTGCTAATAAAATAAAAATTTTTTCTTAATCCACCCGATAGATAATAGAAGTAGATTCAAATCAAATGAACAATCAAATCAAGGAATTCATCAAACATCATTACCGGCATTTCAATGCGGCGGCGTTGGTAGATGCTGCTGAGGGTTATGTAAAACATTTAGACAACGGCGGCAAGATGATGGTTACTCTTGCTGGTGCGATGTCAACGGCCGAGCTGGGTTTATCGCTGGCGGAGATGATACGGCAGGACAAGGTGCACATTATTTCCTGTACCGGGGCAAATCTGGAGGAAGATTTGTTTAATCTTGTCGCGCATAACTTCTATGAGCGCGTCCCGCATTACCGTGATCTGACACCTGAGGACGAACAGGCTCTGCTCGACCGGCATATGAACCGCGTAACGGATACCTGTATTCCCGAGCATGAGGCGATGCGTCGGCTTGAAAAAGCTATGGTTGAGGTCTGGACAAGGGCTGACGTCGAAGGAAAGCGGTTCTTTCCGCACGAATTTATGTATGAAGTTTTGCGCAATGGATCGCTCGAGGAATATTACCAGATAGATGTAAAAGATTCCTGGATGTATGCGGCGATGGAGAAAAACCTGCCGATGGTCGTGCCCGGCTGGGAAGATTCGACGATGGGAAATATGTATGCGGGCCATGTCATTACAGGGGACGTAGAAAATGTCCATACCGTAAAAACCGGTATAGAGTATATGACCTGGCTTGCCGATTGGTACACCCGGGAATCTAAGGAATCTTCAATTGGGTTTTTCCAAATCGGCGGCGGCATCGCGGGCGATTTTCCGATTTGTGTAGTTCCAATGCTTCATCAGGATCTGCAACGCGAAAATGTCCCCGTCTGGGGTTATTTTTGCCAGATAAGCGATTCTACAACAAGCTACGGATCTTATTCAGGTGCAGTTCCAAACGAAAAAATCACATGGGGTAAATTAGCCGTAGATACGCCAAAATACATTGTCGAATCTGACGCATCAATCGTTGCCCCGCTGATGTTTGCTTATATTTTAGGTTGGTAGAAAAAGTAAAATTGGAATATCCGGTGGATTTTAACATCGGTATTTTAACCGGCACCGCAGCCTGTCAACTTGAAACGTAATAATTGATTTGTGGTTATTACCGCAAATTAAGTGTAAAGGCGGCAGGGGAATTTCCCCCGGCCCGGGTGGGAGAAACCGCCGCCACACAAACTAAAAGTAACCAAAGCCCGTTGATAACAATATCGCTGTTTCGCCCTCACGTCCATTGAATTGTTAGGCACGTCTGGCAAAGATTCGAGTCTCTCTACCAGCACCCAGCATACGACCGGTGAGTTTCGTAACACACCCATTCTTCAGCCAAGAAATTGTCAGCAAGGGAAAACTTTTGGTATTTTGCCTTCTGGATAAATCCCGTTATTAAAACATTTTCCGGCTTAATCGATGGGAAGTAGTTTTGTAACACCAACGATTTAGCCGATGCTCTATCCGGGCATTCAGCTGGAAACTTTTCCAAAGAGGCGTTCAGCATAGGATAACAGGTGTAATACACCCAATACCATTCGGTGCAGCCGTTCCAACCACCGCCGCCCGGTTCAAGCGTTCCGCCGCCTCCGCCGCCTCCGCCTGTTTCGTTCAAAATAACACTTCCTGGGTTTCCTCCGTCCCCACCAGCACCGCCGCTACCGGCAGTAGTGCCATTGCTTCCAGGAGAGCCGGGGTTGCCATTTGTACCACTACTTGCCGTGCAACTAAAAACACTGCCGGGAGTTCCACCAGTCCCGCCGCCTCCCGGTTGACCACCATATCCCGATGAACCCGGTTGACCGGCTTGTCCAGCTTGTCCTCCACTGACATCACGGCTTACCTGATTCACGTTATAGCCAGATGGATAGTTGATGGTAATAGTTCCGCCGTCGCCGCCATCACCGCCATCACCGCCATCGCCGCCGCTACCGCCATCACCGCCATTACCGCCGCGTCCGCCGTCGCCGCCGTTGCCAAGTGCTTCACAACTGCAACTAGCTCCTCTACCGCCGTTGCCGCCGCGTCCGCCATAGCCGCCAGTGCCACCGTTACCGCCGCGTCCGCCGCGTCCGCCGTCGCCGCCTCTTGAAATTAGATTGTAAGCGGTTGTGTCGTTCGGGTCTGTAATAGTTAGCGTAATCGGTTGTCCATTACCGCCGTCGCCGCCATCTTCACCGTCGCCTCCATCTTCTGCGTATGTTCCATTTCCGCCATCGTTACCTCTAGCTCCGTTCAGACTTCCGTTACAAGAGCCGTCTGCGCCGTTTGAGCCGTCTCCACCGTTTGAACCGTTATTTCCGTGTTGTCCGTTAGCGCCGTCCGCTCCGGGTTGACCGCTTTGATTTTGTGTTTGCGCGGGCGAGACAAAGTAGCTTGCTTTTAGAAAAACCGCCTTCTTTTGATTCTGCGAAACTGATTGCGATTGATTTCTCGACTGTAACCACTCGCGTCTTCCAAGTCCGCTTGTGTCTATTGTGACTGAACCGCCACCGTCTCGCGTCAGAAACGAGTCAACAACAAAAAAATGAAGGTTGTAAGGTCCTTTGATTCTGACATTGTTGCCTTGAAACTTGACCTTCCGCGCCAAAATTACCGTATCGCCTGTAAGTCTGATTTGTTCGGGAAGAGTGAGTTCGTTAGCAATCTCCACGCCGCTTAAATCCGGGGACAGACGACTGCGGCTTACCTGCATTGCAGGCATTTGATTGAAATGAGTTGCCAATCTGCTTCGCCAATTTCTCGCAAAAAGCAAGTATGGCTCAAAGGGAACATTCTGTTCTAACAGCATTCTGCGAATCAGTCTTACAGTTCTGCTTCGAGCCTGAAGCCGTCGGATTTGTTGTGGCGTTAGCTGTTGAATCTGCTGCGTTGGGTTTTGTTGTGCAATAACCTGATTTTGATTGACAGGCAGCAACAAAGAAAACATCAAAGCAAAAAGCAAAACAAAAGCTGTTGTTGCTCTGAGTTTCATGTTTCTACCTCCAAGAAGTTTTTTTGTTTTTTGGTCAGGCAATTCGTGAATCTGATTTTACCTCGAAGTGCCTAACGGCTGGGATGACGTGGGGCGAAAGCCATCCGCTGCGGCCGGTTGTTAGCCGTTTTCCTTATCTCTTGATGGCCCTTATTCTTGCGGCCCGCTCTTCAAGCTTCTCGGCTTCCGCGACCCGATTGGTCGCGCGATAGAGCAAGGCCAGGTTGTTCAGGATCGCCGCCACATCGGGATGGTCGGGGCCAAGGGCCTTCTCTTTGATTGCCAGCGAGCGCTTGTAGAGCGGCTCCGCCAGGGCGTACTGACCCTGGGCATTGTAGAGCAAGGCCAGGTTGTTCAGGCTCGTCGCCACATCGGGATGGTCGGGGCCGAGGGCCTTCACCCTGATTGCCAGCGAGCGCTTGAATAGCGGCTCCGCCTGGGCATACTGACCTTGGGCACGGTAGAGCCCGGCCAGGTTGTTCAGGATCGCCGCCACATCGGGATGGTCGGGGCCAAGGGCCTTCTCTTTGATTGCCAGCGAGCGCTTGTAGAGCGGCTCCGCCAGGGCGTACTGACCCTGGGTATCGTAGAGCAAAGCCAGGTTGTTCAGGCTCGTCGCCACATTGGGATGGTCGGGGCCGAGGGCCTTCTCCGTGATTGCCAGCGAGCGCTTGAGNAGAGGCTCCGCCAGGGCGTACTGACCCTGGGCATCGTAGAGCAAGGCCAGGTTGTTCAGGNTCGNCGCCACATNGGGATGGTCGGGNCCAAGGGCCTTCTCNNNGATTGCCAGCGANCGCTTGTAGAGCGGCTCCGCCTGGGCGTACTGACCCTGTGCACGGTAGAGCTCTGCCAGGTTGTTCAGGCTCGTCGCCACATCGGGATGATTTGGTCCGACGTTTTTCTCCGCGACCTCCAGCGCCTTCTTCGCGACGACGATGGCACGATCATAATTGCCCGCGCGATAGAGCTCCATCGCCTCCCGGTTGAGGATCTGCCACTCGATGCCGGCACCTTGGGCGTAGGCCGCAGCGGCCGTAAGGCACAGGACCGCAGCCAAAACCATCGCTTGTATGTATCTGATCATTGGTGTTTCTTCTTCCTGACGGCCTTCTTGAAGGCTAAATATTGGTCAAACGTGTCGGTAAATGATAATATGCCGCACCTGATTCTGTGTCAACAACAACTATCCTGAATACAGGTTTGATGTCAGAGTCTATGGCGTGACGTTTCATTGAGTGTCCTGACCGGCGAGTGTTACGAAACAACTGTTCGCTGTGACTGGTAGCGATCATAATCGCGGCGTTGCAACACTTCCAGGAAAACCAAGGCAAGTAAGGGCAGGGCGGCATAGAACAGTATCCAAATCGGATACTGTCGTTTCAAATCAACATACCAGGTGACGTGAGCGAAAGTTGCGACGTTGTTGATAATAAGAAGAAGACTCCACAGGATCAACGTTCGCGGCATGATGAAGCCGAAGATGTAGGCGATAACGCGCCCCAGATGTGTTTCCAATGTTTTGTTGTGTTTGGGGTCGAAATAGTGGCGCTTGAACTCCGCGTAGCTTTGACCAGGCTTGTTCGGGAAGTTGTCAATGGGTCGGAAATGATTTTGATAGTTTAGCCAGACCGATAATGCCAAAATTACCGCGGCGGAAAAAATAAGCGTCAACCATCCACCTCCTGCAAGTGGATTCATTTCACGCGACAAGTCGGGAGTAACCATATATGTGGTAATCCCGTCACCAATCCTGGTGAGCACCACCAGCGCAGTCAGGACAACAAACTCTGTTTGCTTGTTCACAACCATATCGCTCTCCGCTGCGCGCTTCGTTTGACCGCAACATCATCGCAACGTCATTTGATGTTTAATACGATTTGATTCATGCGACGACGCCAAGTTGCCGCATCATGCCAAACTGATCAAACTGTGCACGCAATTCAGTAACCCGTCCGTCGGCTATATGGAGGATTGCAATTGCTCCAACTTCAATAGGCTTCTCCGAAGGCGGAATGCCCATAAAAGAATTAAGGTGTGTGCCGCGCAGGGTGAACCTAACTACCGCTGTGGCATCGTCTGCGATGATTTCATCAACCGTGTGGTGCAAGTCCGGGAAGCCGGCATAGAAAGCGCTTGCAAATCCCTGATGATCGGACAGGGTCATGGAGGGATTACTTCCAATCCGGGCGACGTAGTCCGACGCGCATAGATCGGCGTCTGGCCCGCCTCTCAAACGATCCTGCGCCTCAAAGAATCGGCGGCCAATATCCCTATTCATTTCTGTCAACATGTCAGGTTTCTCCTTTACATTAAGGTGAAGTAGTAAATAAGTTGATTTGATTGTAGGTCATAGGGCGATCACATTCCAGACTAAACACCGCTCACATTTTGCTAGCTTTTCTCCTTTCTCCGCTCAATATGGCACTTGAGTTAATTGCAGAACCGATGCGGGCGGGCCAACGGTTTGCGTTAGCCGCTGGTGGGCGGGACAAGATTCGCTTCGAGAGCAGGAAAAAGCCTGAAGCCAGAAAAATGCCTGAAAACGGCGCAGAATCCCACACGTCAGGTGCACGCTTTGTTAGACCCCGCCTTTGACTTAAAAGTATTCTAGTTCTTTGTTCGTTGCCCATTTGCGAAGTTTATCCATTGCCTGAGTCTGAATTTGTCTTACTCGCTCTCTTGATACACCAAGTCTTTCACCAACATAAGCAAGTGTTGATATTTCTCCATCTTCAAACCCATATAACAAACGTATAACCAGTGACTCTCTTGGATTTAAGATTGATATACCTTCTGCAATAATCTCTTTTAGTTGGCTGGAAGAAATTTCTTCTTCTATCGAATCTTTGTCGTCAGAAAGAAGTTCTCCGAATTCAGTATCTTCAAAATGCTTTAATGGCTCATCCAATGACTGTATTTTTTGCGAAACTTTTTGGATTCCTTCAAGACGCTTGAGGGAAATTCTCATTGCCTTAGAAATTTCTTCTTGGGTCGGAAATCTTCCAAGTTTATTTGTTAAGTCACTTTTTGCTTTTGATAACCTAAGAATGTCATCCATAAGATGTGCGGGCAATCTTACGGCTCTACCACCAGACGCAATACCCCTGCTGATTGTTTGCCAAATCCACCACTTTGCATAAGTGCTGAATCTATAACCTAATTTATGGTCATATTTTTCAATAGCCTTTATTAAACCTATATGACCTTCTTGAATTAAGTCCAAAAGGGTTAATCCAGTCCAAGTATATTTCTTTGCTACATTGATTACTAGCCTTGAATTAGCAGTAACTAAAAGATTAAAAGCGTCCCGCCCAAATTCGATTTTTTGGATACATTCTTCTTTTTGAGAATAGTTTAATTTATTTGAGGACAATAACTTCTTTTTAGCGACCTTCGCTTGTTCAATTTGTATTGCTAGTTGAATTTCTTCATCGGCAGTTAATAGTGGAACTTCTCTTACATCCATGAGAAATAGCGCAACAATATCAGGTGTTGCGGAACTACTAAATATTGACAAGTCGTATTTAGAAACAAATTTATTTCTCGTTTGCATTTATAAAAGCCGTTTCACTGTATATCAAGTTTAGCCATTAATGAATTTGCTATTTGAGCACTATTACTGGGATTGTGCTTGATTTCGTCAAGTGCTTGGCTCACATCTTCATCACTAATTTTGTCAAATAATTTTAATGATGGCGCAAAACTGCTATTCAAATCATTTGGCTCAAATTTCATTAAGCCTGCGCCATATTTTCTTTGATTGGCTTGTAAAACTGAATTGCCTAAATCACTCAGCAAGTAGAGGAATAATTTATCAACAATATTAAGCCCGATAAGATTAGGATAAAACGAATGGTAACAGGTGAAATTAATGCAATCTGTGAAATTGCGAATTACTTTGTACTTGTTGCGAGAAAAAACACCAAAAAGCAAAGGTGCTGGAGTCCGTTCTTCTAACTTATACCAGGGGGTTCTAATTTTTGTTAGGTATCTTTGATTAACTTTAATTTCTTCACCGTATTGAATATACGATTTTGTGTAAACATCTAAAGGCTCTTTTGCGTTCAAGCAGTAAATATTTGAGTCTCTTAAAATTAGTTCATTTAGGCTTTCAATATCAAAAATTTCATTTTTTATTTGTGCACTTTTTGTTATGCACAATTTTAACGATTTTTCAGGAAGTTTTAATTGCTTCACTTTGCTAGGCGATAGTGCAAAGAACTCATTTGCACCTGTTGCTATGCCGCGTTTGAAATTACCGTATGTAGAGATTTCACAAAAGCCTTCTGGGATTGAAAAATTTGTGTGCAGGCTATCAAAGATTGGAGACCATTTTTTAGAATAGTTGAGGTGCTCTTTCTTAATAAGAACAGTCTCTAATTCTCCAAAGGAATTAATACTTTCTAGTTGCTTTCTGCTTGAAACAAAGGAAATGGAAATATCCGAAGAGTTTGTGCTTTTTTCGCAAAGAAGCACACATACAGTAGTGATTGCTTCGGGAAAAATTTCTTTTTCATTTTCAAAGATAATAATTGACTTTAAGTAATTTTCTTCAAGAAGAATCTGTTTTATTTTTTTTCCATAACCAGCATTTAAGAACTCATATGGCATAATGTATGCTAACCTGCCGCCAGGTTTTAATTGATATAACGACTTAACTAAAAAAACTGAAGCAATATTTGCATAGCCCAAAATATCTGCGCCTACTTGTTCTTGAAGTTTAGGTAATAAGTCAAGTCTGTTTTTGAATTTTTGAAACCTTAGATATGGAGGATTGCAAATTACTGCATCAAATTCTTGCAGGTTAGAATCTAAATAATCTTGATTGTGGATTTCTAGTAATGGGTCTGATAAGGTTGACGATTCTATGCTAGATAGTATGTAGTCATCTATTTCAAATCCAACAATTTTTGTCTTTTCACTTAATTGTCTTATCTCTCTGTAAAACACGCCTAGTCCGAAAGCAGGGTCTAATACCTGTTCAGGCTTTGATTGCAAAATCCATTCCGCCATTAATTGCGCGACAATTGGCGGAGTAAAGAACTGAGCAAATTCTTTTCTATGAATTATTGAGGTGGTGTTAACGTAATTTTCTTCAAGCATTGATAATTTCTCGTGTAAAAACTTCATTATCCAAGTAACCTTTTCCGCCACTAAAGCGGACAAAGAATAATAATCTGCCCCTGTCAAGTTCTTTCATAACTGACTCGTGATTAGGCATATCGATTCTTCCTAAAACTTCCTTGCCAACTTGAACATTTATCTTTACGGTGGTTTTACCTTGATTTTTCACATCTCGCTCAATAGAGAAAAATTTTTCTTCACTGTCTGAGTCAGAGACTAAAGTAAGTATATCTTTGAAGGAGATGATATAGGCTTTATCGAAGAAAACCTGTAAATAAAAATGCTTGACATTGTATTTTTGTATCCATCTATTTACCAAAGATAAATCTTCAACCTTTGGGGTTATGCTCAAATAATCTCGTTTATGTAATACAGCGATTTCCTGTTTAAGTCTTTTTAGCAAAGATGTAAGTTGTCTTAATTCTTCAGTTGACGACCAAGACGGCTGACGAAAATCTAACTCTCTAAATGTTTGCTCGTTTGCATTTTTTATAAGTTTGTAAATTTCTGGGTTTTTCTTTTCAAGCAGTTTATCCAATCCTGAACTTGCAAGTTCCGCTTGTATGGATTTGCAATTTGCTAAAGATTGGATTTGCCTAGATTCCATGTATGAAGAATATTTGTTCACTAAAAACGCACTTGAACGAATTTCTATTCCTGCTATTGCTTTTGAAACTTGTTCGTCATCGTCAGTGTCAACCGCCAAAGATGGAAAATCAGCCCTTCTATAAATTAATAGGTCAGGACGTTTTCCTATTGAATTAAGTTCATCTTGATAAGTAAGGTAAAAATCAGCAAATCCAGGGTCTCCAGCGGCAATAGTATCTGAACGCCCATACTTCACGGCAAAATAATCTTTGGAGTATTCGTTGACTGCATTAAAAACTACAGACTCTGCCCAATCACCTTGCTCTTTGTTTGTTAAAAACTCAGAACTTGCAATAGAAGGAACACGTCCTTCAACTTTTACATCTAAATCAATTTCAAGTGGACTTTTCTGCAATAATTCTTTAATTAAGTCTTTATACATTGTTTCACCTATTCTTTAATTCTTTACAAATTTTCTCGTGAAATATAACATATCCTTACCCTTTAGCCTGAATGGAAATAACACCCCCTGAACTTAAAAATAAGATGCTAATTCTGCAAGAAGGGGTCTAACGGTTGGTTTTAGCGGCAGCGGCGGGACGGGCAAGAAACCTTCGCCTAAAAACTAATTCTCTGGCGTGCGGCGCGTACCCTGAAGCGGCGAAGTCGCCGTTCGGTGCAAGCAATGTTTGGTGGCTTTTGGTTGCGCCAGACTCTTAAACGAAGCAGATAAAGCCCGCTTGGATTGTTAAACTGCATCAGCCGATTTACAGGCTCTTTGCACAAAACAGCACTGTTTTCAACAATTTTGGTGCAAACACTGACTGGCATAAAGACTACTTTATGACATTAGCAATGCTTGCTATTCAAAGATACCGAGAATATCCCAACGTCCTAACCATTCATCCAGCCGTCTTTCATCAATCGCGTGATGAGTAGAGTTTTGATTACGGGCTCTCTGTCCGCCATGTTTTTGGAGATATGCTTGATGCGCCATGTAAATATCGTTCTTTATCCACCAATCTGGCACAATCCAAAAGCGGGGATGCTCGTCTATACTGCCCAAATCTACAAAAACCCAAAAATTTACTTCATCTGGCTTTGGCGAAGTAGGTTCACTCCCAATAATACTTGAATGCCATGTTTTGCCGCCCCGTTTTGTTTTGACCTGAATATAAACCGTGCGGCTTTCATCGCTATTGCAAGCGATAAGGCCAATCTTGGGCATATTCCCTGCAAAGGACACAGCAAACGCGCCGCGCTTATTTAGTTCAGCCACAACAAAATATTTTCCCGCTCGTCCTACCTGCTGTTTACTGATACCGCGCGATTTTTGCTCTTTTGACATAAAAGCTTACTCTCCCTTCAGAGACAGCTGCCTAACGGTTTGAGCATTCCCTTCACCGCTAAGCGCATCGGAGCAGAGTCGGCTGCGTCTCCGGCATGGGGTAAATTTTAAAATAGGCTCTGGAGTTGTCAAGCTGCGGGGCAGGTTTTAGTGTTCGCTGACAGCGAGAGCGTGGAGATTATCTCGGGTGTTTTTAGGCGGCCGCTTGTAAAAGCCGGGGAAGAGCCGCCCTCGCCAATAACAAAAAATGGCCGTCTGCGGTATGATAAAAGTTTATGAAAGCGATAGTTACGGGCGGAGCGGGTTTTATCGGAAGTGCGGTTGTCTGGCGGTTAAATAGACTTGGCATTGAAGATATCCTGATAGTTGACCGCGGTGACGAAACTGAAAAATGGAAAAATCTTGTCCCGCTCCGATTTGCAGATTACATCGATGCAGATGATTTCATTGAAAATCCGGATGCTCACAATGAGACGGAAATCATCTTTCATCTTGGAGCCTGTTCTACTACGACCGAGCGTGATGCCCGGTATATGCTCGCCAATAATTTTGAATACACGAAACATCTTGCAAGCTGGGCCTGTGAAAACAACATCAGGTTTATTTATGCTTCTTCCGCTGCTACATACGGCGACGGCTCGGCCGGAATGGAGGACGGTTTTGATAACCTTGAAAGCCTGCGGCCGCTTAATGTTTACGGGTATTCCAAACATCTTTTCGATCAATGGGCCGCCAGAAAAGGAATGTTTGATCGTATCGTCGGGCTCAAATATTTCAATGTTTTCGGGCCGAACGAGTATCACAAAAAAGAGATGCGTTCATTAGTTAACAAGGCTGTTGAACAGATTCGCGAAACAGGCAAATTGCGTCTGTTCAAAAGTCATAATCCGGATTATGCAGACGGGGAGTTTGGCCGGGATTTCATTTATGTAAAGGATGCGGTTGATATGACGATCTATTTTATGGAATCGTCTGTTGGCGGATTATTCAATATCGGTTCGGGCCGAATGACTACGTGGAACGAGCTTGCCGGGGCGATATTTGCCGCGCTGGGGCAGCCGCCTTCGATAGAATACATTGAAATGCCGGAATCAATCCGCGGTCAATATCAATACTACACAAAAGCCAATCTTGCACGTATGCGGAATACGGGATATGTCCGTAAGCCAACGCCGATAGCTGAAGCTGTTTCGGATTACGTTGTGAACTANTTGTTGGCAGATAAACGTCTCGGTGAATAAATCGCAACGCATCATTTCAGGGTTCCGATGGTGTGCGGAATACCGGCGATTTTTTCGGCATTTAACAAAGCGCGGAATTACATAGAGGGTAAATCGCAGCAATAGCCGGAAGTAAGTAAATTTTCTTCGCGGGAATTTATGAAAATTTTTCACAACATTGACAATGCAGACATTCAGCGACCGACGGTTGTAACGCTTGGCGTTTTTGACGGTCTGCATCTTGGTCATCAGCAAATAATGCGTACGGTAGTCGAGAGGGCACGCATTGTCGGTGCAATTCCGACGGCTATTACCTTTGATCCACATCCCAGAGCGGTACTTCATCCGGACTCCGCACCGCCACTTTTGCAGACTTTGGATCAACGTCTTGCAAACTTTGAAGTTCTTGGTATAGAACAGGCAATAGTTATTCGCTTTGATAAGGCTTTTGCCACTATTGATGCTGAATCATTCATACGCAAAATATTGTATGAGCGCCTTCATTGCAAAGAAGTTCACATTGGAAAAGACTTTGCATTTGGCCGCGGAAGACAGGGCAATATCGGTTTACTTCGCAAGGTTGGAGCAGAACTTGGGTTTGTTGCGGATGAAGTCCTGGAAGTGCAATTTCGTGGCCGCCGGATTAGTTCATCGGTGATTCGGGAACTGCTTGCCACAGGGAATGTAAATCTTGCCAGACGAATGCTGGGGCGTCCGTACGGTGTCGAAGGTGTAATCGAACGCGGCGCCCGTCGCGGCCATACCATCGGATTCCCGACTGCGAATTTACGACCGGTAAATCGCGTTATCCCCCGCTATGGCGTGTATGCGACAGCGACGCTTTGGGACGGCGTCTGGCGGCAAAGTATTACAAATATCGGCGTCCGGCCTACATTTGAACATACTGCGGAACCTTCGATAGAAACTTATATTTTTGACTTTGATGAGGATATATATGGCGATGTAATCCGCGTCCGTTTCATATACAGAATTCGTGATGAGCGCAAATTCAACGGGCCTGAGGAATTGAAACTTCAGATAAGCAAGGACGTACTGAGGGCCCGGAACTTTTTCGAGCGTCACGCCGTAAAAAATTTGCTGCAAAAATTATGAAAGCAAATTTTTGCGGACAAAGTTTTGAAGTGAAAATTTAATTTGAGAGAACGTATTTGTGTTTTTTTGCAGGTTCGGAGCAAAAAACCCAACCGGAAAGGAAGCGGCCCGGCACCAGGTTGTTATGAAAAAAAAGTATATCTTGAATTGTGCGGGGCCTCAGAATGTCAATGCAAAATAGAAAAAAACCGGTTTTACCCGCTCGTTCCAGATCGTAGTTGATACGGTAGTTGTGTAAAAGATGAAGTTAGATGGCAAAGTAAAAATCTGTTACGGCATCGAATCTTTTTTCATGAGATAAGCGAATTCGCTGTTTCAGACAATTTTGGTTTTCTTCTCCGGTGTGGTTTTGCCGATATTGGGTATAGTTAAGTAATGGATTTAAGAGGTTATTGATGGCGATGGATAATCAAGGGGTTGAAACAATTACTAAGACCGGAGACCTGAATAACCATAAAAACTATGCAGGAGGCCAAAATCTGTCTTCACATAGGCCAACTTCTTCAAACATAGAACGAAAGTTTAACGAAGACAAGAAGATTCTCGGTAATCGTGAGAGTCAGATCGAACATCGTTACACGGGAATCCGCGGTTTCTTTCGCTTTCTCCGGATTACGGCGGTAATTGCCAAATTAGCTCTCTACCTTTATCTCGATCAATATGAAATACATCGCCGTGGAATGCTACGAAACGCGGAGCAAAGAATGAAAACTGCTTTACGCCTCACGCGTGCAGCGGTTTATGGCGAGAAGCTCTATAGAATTCGTTTATGGTCGTTTCATTATCTGGCACTGCTTCTCAGACGTTTATTTCTCGGCAGCGAATCTGATCGTAAAGAAAACCAAAAGAAGCAAGCTGAATGGCTTAAAAATAAGTTAATCGAACTTGGCCCGACATTTATAAAAATAGGCCAGGCAATGGGAACCAGAGCCGACCTGCTGCCGCTGCCTTTTGTAATTGCTCTCGGCGAACTGCAGGACAACGTCCCGCCATTTGAAAACGAAATTGCCTTTGCCACAATTGAAAGTGAACTGGGGAAAAGCATAGATCAGATATTCGGGGAGTTTGTCACTTCACCGATTGCTGCAGCTTCGCTTGGACAAGTGTATCGTGCGCGTCTGCTTACCGGCGAAGAAGTTGCCGTCAAAGTCCAGCGGCCAAACCTTGAAGCAATTATTCGAGGTGATCTGAAAATCCTGGAGAGTGTTGCCCGCTTTGCCGAAAAGTTTCCACAACTTAACGAAAATGCTGATTGGTCCGGAATGCTCCGCGAGTTTAACCAGACCGTTCACGAAGAAATGGATTATGCGGCGGAAGGCCGTAATGCCGAGCGTTTCAGGGCAAATTTTGCAAATTGGGATAACATCAAGGTGCCGAAAATCCATTGGGATGCGACAACTTCAAAAGTGCTCACAATGGAATTCATTCGCGGCACAAAGGTAACAGATCTTGATCAACTCCGGCAAAAAGGAATTTCACCGGAAAAAGTAAATCGGCTTTTGATCCGTACCTATCTAAAGCAATTGCTCGAAGACGGGTTTTTTCACGCTGACCCACACCCGGGGAATCTGCTTGTGATGGACGACGGACGCCTTGCGTTCTTTGATTTCGGCATGGTTGGTCGTATTTCGCCGCAACTTCAGTCCAAGATGATCGATGCATTTTTCCATGTTGTTGGAAAAGACCCCGGCGGCATAGCTCAGGATCTGATTGATCTCGATTTTCTCAAGCCGGGAGCAAATCCTGCGGTAGTACTTCCGGTTGTCGAAAAAATGTTTCAGTATCATCTGAATCTGAAACTCAAGGATGTGAATTTCAAGGAACTTACGTATGACCTCGCCGATGTTATGTACGATTATCCGTTTCGCTTGCCATCAAACTTTACATACATTATGAGGGCATTAATGACATTGGAGGGAATCGGAATCATTACCGACCCGGAATTCAATTTCTTCGAAACGGCAAAGCCATATGCTAAGGAATTTATGCTACGACGCGAAGGTCGTGATTTTAGAAAGGCATTTGTTGACAAGCTGATGGGACGCGACAACAGCGGGCGAATAGATTGGGACCGGACGTGGAAACTTGCCAAGATGGCGTTTAAAACGGTTCTTAATTCCGGAAAGTGATTTCCTTGAGATTTCTTTACGATTATTTTCAGTGAACGTCAACAGAGCAGGGAAGCCGGACAAACTCTTGGGAAAAATTACGCCTGAAGCAGAGCGGGCAAGAGATTTAGTGCTCCGCTACGGTTGGAACACGACGAGTTTCCAGATAGTAAATCCCGGCATCAGATACTGGTTTGCCCGCGATGCCGTAATCGGCTTTGTTTCGTCAGGCAAGGTGAGGGTTGTTGTCGGTGCTCCGGTTTGTGATCTGCAGGCTTTGCCGGAAATTGCAGCACAATTTGAATCAGAAGCCGCACAATCCGGCGAGAAGGTTTGCTATTTCGGTGCCGAAGCACGACTTGAAAACCTCTATGGCCGTTCAAAAAATCATTCCAAAATCCTGCTCGGTGCGCAGGCGTTTTGGAGACCGGAGCGTCTCGTAGTTGCAATTGATTCTACCGCATCGCTTCGCGCACAGTGTAACCGAGCCCGCAATAAAGGTATTCGGATTCGGGAAATGGACTATCGGGAAGCCTCGGAAAATCCCGGCCTCCTCGATTGCTTACGCTCCTGGTTGAATATCAAGGGCCTGCCTCCTCTTCACTTCGTCGTAGAGCCGGAGACGCTGGGACGTCTTGAATATCGGCGCGTTTTCGTTGCCGAACGCTCAGGGCAAATTGAAGGTTTTCTTGTGCTTTCGCCGATTCCGGCACGTAATGGCTGGCTGACGGAGCAATTTCCACATCGCCCGGAAGCTCCGAATGGAACAGTAGAATCAATGATCGCGGCCGCCGGACGCGCATTGGCGAGCGACGGAAGTGCTTACATAACTCTTGGGCTTTCTCCGCTTTCACGTCGCGGAAAAGTTCCGCCCTTTGATAACCCGCTGTTGATACGCTTTATCCTCGCATGGTTAAGAAAACACGGCCAGAGATTTTATAATTTCGATGGCCTTGATAGTTTCAAGGCAAAATTTCGTCCGGATGGATGGGAGCCGGTCTTCGCTATTGCGGGTGAGCCGGTTTTTTCCGGTAAAACTATGTGGGCAATTGCCAGAGCCTTTACTGCCAACAGGCCTTTCAGTGCTATCGCATCCGGTTTGGCAAAAGCCTTACGAACGGAGGCCTCTAATTTATATTCTGCTTGCGGTAGAATATTTTGATTCAAATAGGCCGCAAACTTCAGACTATCGGCCGGGGCGGTAACTCTACTGCCACTCTTTCTTCGGAAGATATATTTGCGTGTGGCCGGCGGCATTGAAGTTTCTATGATTCGAATACCCAAAACCGAAAGAGATTTCCCGCTGTCGGATTTTACTGCTTCCGAATGGAAAAAGGCAGCGATGGTTAATATTGCTACAAGCTGGGATGGCACCGCAGCGGCTCCGGGACGTAGATTCTCGGCTCGCCTGATTTACTCGGATGTCGGCCTTTATGTGCTCTTTACGGGAAAACAAAACGAAGATCTGGTAATTTCCATGCAGCCGGTGTTGAATAAAAAATCTATCGGGCTTTGGGAACGCGACGTTTTTGAAATTTTTCTCGCTCCGGAAGCAGAAGACCCGAAGCGTTACTTTGAATTCGAAGTCTCGCCGGTAGGGGAATGGCTCGATGTAGCCCTCGAAATACTGGATGGGAATAGAGTCTCTGACTGGGATTTCTGCTCGGGGATGCAGGTCGTATCGCGCATTGAAATAGGGCAGGTTGCAGCTGCAATGTTTATCCCTTTCCGTGCTTTCGGAATCGTTCCGGTTCCCGGAGATGTCTGGCGCGGGAATCTTTTCCGCTGTATCGGGCACGGACCTGACCGCGGCTTCCTTGCATGGCAGCCGACTCATACGCCGAAGCCCGATTTTCATGTACCTGCGGCTTTCGGAAGGTTGGAATTTACGGGAATCTGCTAGCGTATCCGTTTAGTTATGAAAAAATTTTTCGTTGATTAAAACTGCTCCGAGCCCGAGACTGAAAAGAGAGGCTGTCAGCCGGAGTCCCTTGTGTAGAAAAGCAAAGCGGTTCGAAGTCAGATAGAGCGGCAAACCTATAAGAAAACTCATAGCCATCATTCCGCTGATAGAGCCAAGCCCAAAAACCAAAATATAAAACAAGGCAAGCAATGGAGAGGGAATTGCGGGCAGTATCAGAAGCATAAGGGCCGCGCTCCCTGCAAGACCGTGTATCATCCCGACAAGTATTGCCCGCAGACTGATAAGGTGATGTTGTTCATTGGTTTCGCTGGTGTGAATATGCAGGTGGGCATGTTCGCGGGTTCCGTGTTTATGTCTATGTACATGTATTTTTTCGGCTTGAAAAAATTTTCGCATGGCATTAAACCCAAGCAGGACGAGCATAATGCCTACCGAGCCCTCCAAGTAGTTTTCTGCTGATTCGGGAATTTGCATCTTCAGAAGAATTACGGCACAACCTGCAAGGAAAAGTGAAACCGTGTGGCCAAGTCCCCAGAGGCCGCCTATAAGCGAAGCCGAGAGCAGTTTTTTCTTTTCGCTGACGATAGCAGAGACGGCCGCAAGATGATCGGCTTCTATTGCGTGTTGAAGTCCGAGTAAAAATCCAATGCCAAGTAGTGGGATTGCGGATAGACCTGGTGATAGTTCCATTTGATTATTGTGTTTTTATGCCGTTAAGCCACCATCAACAATGATTGTCTGGCCGGTTATATATGACGACGCATCGGAGGCGAGAAAAACCGCAACTCCTTTTAGCTCTCCCTCAAGGCCGATACGCGGGATCATATTATTTTCCCGGATAGAATTTTCATAGATATCAATAACCGGATCGGCCAAACGTGAATGGAAAAAGCCGGGTGCGATTGCGTTTACCCTAATACCGCGACGGCCCCAACTTGCGGCAAGTTCACGCGTCAGTCCGATAAGGCCGGCTTTACTGGCGGCATAACCGGAGTAGAATGGGCCATTTGCGGAAGATGAAATTCCTGCAATGGAAGCAATATTGATGATCGACCCGGAATTATTGCGGAACATTTCCTTTGCAGCTTCACGCGCAAACAGAAAGGCACCGGTCAGATTTACCTGCAGGACGGCATTCCATTTTTCAATTGGCATTTCTTCAGGCATTGCGCCCCATGAAATACCGGCATTGTTTATTAAGATATCTATGCGGCCAAACTGCCCGACAGCAGCAGCGACGGCATTCTTAACGGAGTTACCGTCAGAAACGTCGCATTGAACACCCGCAACATTGAAGCCACGCGATTTGAATTCTTCTACTGTCGGATGCAGCCATTCCGGCCTGCGGGCTACGATCACAATGCCGGCACCGGCTTCGGCCAGGCCTTCGGCCATTTCCTTTCCAAGTCCGCGCGAGCCACCCGTAACAATGGCTACCCGTCCGGTTAAATCAAACAAATCTCTGATGTGGCGGCTCATAATGCAAAATGAAATCGTAACACACATCACCCGATGAATTGGAATCCTGAACAATTGTCAGCCGTGCCCGCTGCAGATTGCGGGTCATTGATAATTGCTGTTAAATGATTACATGGACACACTTGCACGCGAACGAGCCTTTAAGCATGATTTGTTTCTTAACGAGATTTGGTCAGATCGTTATTTTGATCTGATAGTGAAAAATCTTTCGTTGCACGAAGCAGAAACAATACTTTATCTAAATGCCGGCACCGGCAGAAATTGTTTCAGACTTGCCGAAAACCATAGCGCGGCGAAACAGATAGTTGGCGTATGCGATTCGCCGGAACATCTGGTCATTGCCCGCGACAAGGCAAAAGTTTCCGGCTCTGACATCTTGTTTGTTACAGAAACGGAAGTCGGCAATAAATATGATTTGGTGATTGCGGACGCTACTTTGTCAGATTCGGAATCAGTTACGGATTTGCTCTCAAGTGCGGCAGGGTTGCTAAATCGTGGAGGTCAATTTGCACTCATTGTGCCGATATTTGGGAGTTATGCCGAAGTTTTTTCTCTGCTATGGGAGGTGCTTGCATCGGCTGAAGGCGGCTCACCAGAGGCGGTAGAGCGATTGATTACAGCTCTCCCACGCCTTGATGCATTGGAAATTGCGGCTAGAGAGACGGGACTTCATGAAGTAAAATCCGAGGTTTCCACGGAAATCTTTGAATTCGAGAAGCCCGAAGATTTCACGGACAGCCCGTTATTTGCCGATTTTTTACTTCCCGGCTGGCTGGCAGATATTGACAAAACGGCGCTCGAAACAATCAGAAAAAAAATCGCCGAATTAATAGAACAAGAGCATGGAAATTTAGCATTTCGATTTCAGGTCAAGGCCGCCGTCATAACCGGTAAAAGCTGATGAAAACCTATCAACTTTCCTTGCTTTGTGCCCGGCGGCGAAGTTCTTCCATCAATTGCTCATCGCTGATTTCAGTTAATTTCGGCGCCGCGCCATTCTTGAGCTGTTTTTCCGCCCGCTCTTCTTCTTCGGCTTCACGCATTCCTTCACGAAAAGCTTTTCGTGATTGCCCGAGAGATCTGGCTAATTGAGGAAGGCGGGATGCTCCAAAAAGCAGAAAGAGGACCGCCACGATCAGTAATATTTCAGTTGTACCAAAATTCATATTTGCTTCCTGCCGAAACTTTATTCTGTAGCCGGCGATACAATCCGAACTAATTTCCAAAAACTTCAAAACTTACTTCGCGCAGCCCTGATTATTCGGCTGCCGAGCGATGAAGCTTCTTAAATCTGTCCATCGCATCAACTAATGCAGACGTAATACCGGGTTCTGATACGGAGTGTCCTGCATCCGGGATAACATAAAATTCCGCTTCAGGGAAAGCCCGGTGCAATTCCCAGGCCGAAGACATCGGACAAACGACATCGTAGCGACCCTGAACTATAACCGTCGGGATATGGCGAATTTTATCTACATTTTCAAGCAGGTAATTTTCGCTCGGGAAGAATGAATTGTTCATAAAATAATGACATTCAATCCGCGCAAGGCTAAGCGCTTCGTGCTCTCCTTCCCAATGCTCCATCAGATTTTTGTCCGGATAGAGTTTTGATGTTGCTCCTTCCCAGGTGCTCCAGGCCTGTGCAGCGGCGAGACGTACGGCTTCGTCATCAGATGTCAGACGCTTGTAATAAGCGGACATAAAATCATCACGCTCATTTTCAGGAATAGTATCGCGGTATCGTTCCCAGAAATCAGGAAAGATTTCGCTGGCTCCGTATTGATAAAACCACTCCAATTCCTTTCGACGGGTGAGAAAAATCCCACGCAGAATCAATCCCAGACAGCGGTTTGGATGATTTATCGCATAGGCAAGACTAAGAGTACTCCCCCAGGATCCGCCAAAAACGTACCATTGATCTATTTCAAATTTCTTTCGAAGTGTCTCGATATCCGCAATCAAATCCCAGGTAGTATTCTCACGCAATTCGGCGTGCGGCTGCGAACGTCCGGACCCTCTTTGATCGAAAAGCACGACATGGTATGCCTCAGGATCGAAAAACTGCCGGTACATAGGTATCAAACCGCCGCCCGGCCCTCCGTGAAGAAACACGACGGGAATTCCATTCGGATTACCCACTCGTTCCCAGTAGATGGAATGAATTTCCGAAACGGGAAGCATTCCCGAATCAAACGGCTCGATCTCAGGGTACAAATCACTCATACTAGATAATTATCACACCATATCTGAAAAACAAGCAAAGACCACAACTCCTTATGATGCGAAGCAATACCGGATTGATGTTCGTAAATGAGTTTTGAAACAAATTCGGGCCTGAAAAAACCCTGTTTTCGCAATCGGTTTTCATCAAGCAGTTCTGCAACAAGTGGTTTCAGACGCCCATTGAGCCAACCGGCCACGGGAATGCCAAATCCTTTTTTCGGACGTTCCAGAATTTCGCGGGGCAAAAATGAGCGGACGGCTTCTTTAAGAATGATTTTGCCCTTGCTGCCGCGAATTTTAAATCGCGTGGGAATTGAAGCGGCGAAACGACCTATTCGCGGATCGAGAAATGGGGCGCGTGTTTCGAGACTAACGGACATTGCCGCCCGATCTACCTTGGTCAAAATATCTTCCGCCAAATAGAAATTGAGGTCCACATACTGCATTTTTTCAACTACGCCGCCCGCCCGGCAGCGATCTGCCGTTTGGCGTGCCCGGCGATAGATGTCAACTTCACCGGCAGCAAGAATTTCCGGTGTAAAGAGTTTGGAATGCGTTTCGGGGGCAAATGATCCAAACCACGAATGGTGACGTGCTACCTCATCAAGGGCAGCCGCACGAATAAACCGCTTTGCCTTGAACTCAAAAGATAAATTGCCATGCGAGACGGGCAGCCGCCGGATTGCGGGCTCCAGTAGGTTTTCACGTAATAAAGCAGGAATTCTGTTGTAAATACCGGCCAGCCGGTGTGCATAATACATTGGATAACCGGCAAAAAGCTCATCACCGCCATCGCCTCCAAGTGCGACCGTTACACTTTGGCGGACAAATCTGGACAAAAGGAAGGTCGGTATCAGCGAAGGGTCAGCAAGCGGCTCATCAAGCCATTTTCCGATTTCGGGCAAGAGGTCGCCTGCCGTTTCGGCAGAGAGAACTTCTTCGTGATGTTCACTGCCTATATGTCGGGCAACAATTCTTGCATATTTTGATTCATCGAAAGAATCTTCTTCAAAGCCAATGGAGAAAGTATTAACCTTTTTATCCGAATGTAGTGCGGCAAAAGCGGCAACTGAAGAGGAATCAATCCCTCCCGATAAAAGAATGCCGAGCGGTACGTCTGAAACCAGACGCATTTTTACGGCGTCCGACAGAAGTTCACGAAGTTCGCGCGATTTTTCCTCGAAATTTTGTGGATACTCTTTTCCATTGGAACCAACGTGGCCGTATTCTTCGCCTGGCTGACAGAGGTCCCAGTAACGGCGGATTTCAACATTGCCATTTTCAACCGTCAGATAGTGCGCAGCCGGAAGTTTGCGGATGCCTTTGTAGATAGACATCGGAGCAGGCACGTAATCAAATGAAACGTAGTGTCGAAGTGCCTCCGGATTGATTTCCCGCTGCACGTCAGGATGGGCTAGAATTGCCTTCGGCTCTGAACCCCAGATCAATCGTCGGCCGAAAGTACCGTAATAAAGCGGCTTTTCCCCAAAACGGTCACGGGCTATAACCAGCCGCCTTTTCCTGACGTCCCAGAGCGAGAAGGCAAACATTCCGTTGATATATTGCAGGAAATCGTCCGCATATTCTTCATAAAGATGCGGGAGGATTTCAGTGTCTGATTGTGTTCGGAATCTATGCCCCAGAGATTGCAGGCGCTCGCGCACTTCCCGATAGTTGTAGAGTTCGCCATTCATCATTACGATGACGGTTTTGTCCTCATTGAATACGGGCTGGTCTCCGGTTTGGAGATCTATAATGGAGAGCCGCCTCATACCTAGTGCGACGTCCCTGTCAATCCACACGCCCTCAGAATCCGGCCCGCGATGGACAATCCGGTCACACATTGACCTCAGCGTTGCCTCAGCATCGCCGACAGCGTTATTTGATTCCAGATCTATCCACCCTGTAATACCACACATACCGATTTCTGTAACTTTTTTAGTCGTAGCCGATTCTTTCGCGTACCGAATAAATAGCCTTGTTTTGTGATTCGTGATACGTCCTGACCAAAAGCTCGGCGAGCAGCCCCATTAAAAAGAACTGGATAGAAATCGCAAACATTACGATCGAAAGAACCGGAAGAGGCGTTTCAACAAAATCCGCATGATATTGCGGCATTCCGAAAACATGGGCAAACTTCAGAAAAACCGCGTAGAGTCCGGAAAGAGCCGATGCAGCCAATGCCAGAATTCCAAACGTACCGAAAACATATAAAGGCTTTGTTTGATATTCGGCCATAAATTTGATCGTAATGAGATCGAATATCACCTTGATCGTACGGGAAATGCCGTATTTTGAACGTCCGGCAGTCCTGGCGTGATGATCAACGGGTATCTCCGTTACGCGGGCACCGGCCCAGGCAGCATAAATTGGTATAAAACGGTGCATTTCGCCATAGAGCCGAACATCTTGAAGGACCTCTCTGCGATAGGCCTTCAGCGAACAGCCGTAATCATGGAGTGGAACGCCTCCAATCCTGGAAATAATCTTGTTTGCAATCATCGAAGGCAGTTTTCTTGACAAAAATTTGTCCTGCCGGTTTTTTCTCCAACCTGAAACTACGTCGTAGCCTTCATCCAATTTTGACAAAAGCCGGGCAATGTCGGCGGGATCGTTTTGCAGATCGGCATCCATCGGAATCAAAATTCGCCCTCGCGCGGCATCAATTCCCGCACTCATAGCCGCAGTCTGCCCGTAGTTTCGTCTCAAAGCTATTACACGCACCCTTGGATCCCTGGAAGCAATTTCGCGGAGGATTTCAAGGCTTTTATCTGTCGAGCCGTCATCTACGTAGATAACTTCGGCAGATTTACCGAGAGCATCCAGTGCAGAGGAGATTTTCTGATGCATCGGCAACAGATTTTCCTCTTCGTCAAAGACGGGAAGAAACAACGAAAGTTCAGGAGCGGAACGGTTAGTGTCTTGGTTTTCCATCATTAAAAAATGGCAAACTTCTAAATTTATTGCTTTTTTGTTCAAAAATACAGTTGAAAGTTACCTGCACATTAAAAATGGGGCTCGCAATCGTGAAAGCCGGTATATTCACACGGCCGGTTTCCGGGCAACTATTACAATTGAAACGCCAAACGGAAAATCAAAATGCCTCAGCCAAAAACGCTCAGCGGCAAAAACGCGGCCGAAAAGCCCATTTAAGACAGAAACGTTGATGTTGTTTTCAGATGCTGGCTTGATTCCGCTTAGCCGCATCAGAAGCCGGCCAATGAACACGGGAAGGAAAAAAGTGAAATTAGCATATGTAGCACGCTCGATGTTAAAACCGGCTTGCCTTACCCGACCGGTGATTTGAGCCCGTGTATAACGTATCCGGTGATGGGATATTTCATCCTGAACGCCCCAGAGCCACATAAACGCCGGAACGAAAATCAACGAATAACCTCCGGGCCTGGTAACGCGGTACATCTCCTTCAATCCTGCTATATCATCGTCGAGATGTTCAATTACGTCCAAAGCCGTTGTAATGTCAAATGTCTCATCATCGAACGGAAGATTTTCGGCCAAACCTTTCCTGACATTCAGTCCCTTGCGGGAACAAAAAGCGAGGGCTTCATCCGAAACATCGACGCCGTAAGCGTTCCCAAACTTTTGAAGCATCTCAAGATTGGCGCCCGTGCCGCAGCCGACGTCAAGAATTTCCAATTTTTTGTTCCGGATTTTACCGGCATCCGGAATACTACTTAGAAAGGATTCGAGGATTGCACGACGACCTACAAACCACCAATGAGAATCCTCGACGCGGTCCATGATCGCGTATGTATGTGTTTGCATTTCCTGGGGCAATACGGGGCTCATATTTAATATTCTGCCACAAATCAACAGCAATTGACCTTTAGGGACGTTGCATTTCAGATGCTGAGGCCAAGTAATTTGCTTGCGGTTGGCCCTTCATTGATCCCGCGTTCCAATCCGTAGGATTCTCTCAAGCGGGATTCTATTCCTGCCGTATCAAGATAGCAGCCTTCCTGATTATGCCCCAGTATCATAAGACCTATACCTTCGCCCAGATAATCGGAGCGGCCAATATTCAACATATATTCCCCGGACGTCCTGTGAGCTTCCCATTCAAGCTCGAACAAAGTCGGATCGAAGACGCTCAGTGGGTTGACGGCAGCGTTAGAGTAGCTCTCTATTACCGTTGCGAAATCGTATGCGTGCCTTCCTTCGTGGACAAAGGTCCCCTCGCAGCCGCGCTGTCCTCCGGTGTCAATAGTTTCAAATGCGATTGCAATATAAACTTCGCCGAGTGCGTCCCGAAGGCTGATTGCACCTTCGGCGATTTTATCGCCGGTTGCTGCCGGATCAATCAATCCCGTGATTCCGGACGCATTCAATTCTTTAACAGGTCGGGCGCGAATCAAGATCTCCGATTCATTTATCAGAGCCACAATCATTTTTTGTTCATCCGTGCCAAATTTGTAGATTGTATCTAAGGCACGTTCTATACTTTCGCGGTATTTTCCGGGAATTTTGCCGTCAAATCTCATTTTACCTGTCCAAAGCCACACCAGCTGTTACGATTATGCCAGTTTATTTCTACATTTCCGGCACCTGTTTCTTTCCACCATGACGAGAATTCGTCCCGGCTGATATAAAAAGCCGTTGGTGCAACAAGGTGATCGAAGACGATATTATGCTGTTCCCGCCAGCCGAAATCTGCTATATGGTTCAAATAATCATTGTAGAAAAGATGTTTAGCAAAGCCCGGTGAGATAAGGTTTAACGGACGGTAGATGAATTTCGTCGCAATGTACAAAACTGCTGTCGGCAATTTGGATAAATGGTATAGAACCGGCGGGCTTATCCGCGAAGTGAATTTTTCCCGGATCGGATTAATGATTTTGACTATCCAACCGTTATTTTCCGCGCCGTAAACCCACGCAGAGATGTGGCCGCCTGCTTTTACTTTACTTGCCAGAGACAAAAATGCCTTTTTGGGATCCGGTGTGTGATGCAGAACGCCTACACTGAATGCGTAATCAAAGGCACGTTTGAGCGGAAGCTTGAAAATATCGCATTGTACGATATGGGCATTTGGCAAATTCCGGGTTAAAGCAAAAGCGGATTCGACACCGGCGCCGAGGTCTATGCCGACTACGTCCGCTGCTCCCCATTCAGCTGCGAGTTTTGTATGCCGGCCCTTACCGCAGCCGCCCTCGAGAATTGTTTTGCCGGCAAAAAAATCTTTTTTTACAGGGGTCAGCCATCCCAGAAACTGGTCTGTATATTTTGGGTCTTCCTGTGTAAAGTGAGTCCATTGCCAGCCGAAATTTTCTGCAGTCTCTGCTTTTTCCTGTTCGACCTTGTTCAGATCGGCAAAACGCGGAACACCTCGTTGGATCTTATACTCCCGATCGCATTTCCTGCAGCTCAGGACTCCTTCCATAATCTCTTTTTCTTCGTATTTGCTTGCGTCCGCAAGCGCCAGGTCGCCGCCGCAAACGGGGCACGCAAGCAAGTCCAGTAGTCTTTCCTTCATGTTTGATAAATTTGCGTAAATTCGAAGCGAGGTCCGTTCAGAAATCAAATACCGGCGTCCCGCATCAAACGCTTGAATTCCAGATATTCTTTTATCGGAAATGGACGCCGCCAATTGAATTCAAATTCGTCCGTCTCGCGATCTTCATACAGCCGGTCAAGCGTTTCAGCAAAGGCTGCCACTACTTCTCGGACAAGCCCGCGATGAACAAATACCAATTGGGCTGCGGTCTCGTCGCGTACCTCTGTCGGATACTGATAGATTTTTATTGTCAGATAGTCATTGTCCCGATGAAACCGGAAATCGAACGATTCAGGCTCACGGTTCCATTTCAAAGTCCAGTCAGAGGTTTTAGAATTAACATCCAGCGCCTCGCCTAAAATGCGCATCAATTCCGGCAGGGCATTTTCATAAGGCGTATGTGCCGTTGTGGTATGAAATTCATTGTCAGCGTCACGGAAACCGACCGACATCCAACCACATTGCGGGCTATTGAAACTTACTTCTAAATTTCTCTGCATAAAACAAAATATGGTAACTTTCCAATACGCTTTCGACAAATGGAAACGGCAATCAGGATAGTATCAGACCGATGAAACAATATCACGATATCTTGCGCCATATACTGGAAAACGGTGTTAAACACGATGATCGCACCGGTGTCGGCACCATTTCCACCTTTGGATATCAAACCCGATTCGATCTAAGCCAAGGTTTTCCTATAGTTACGACCAAACGCGTTCCTTTTCGCTGGGTTGCTGAGGAACTATTCTGGTTTTTAAGCGGATCCACGAACGAAGCGGAATTACGTGCCCGCGGCGTTGACATTTGGCAGGAATGGGCAACTGAAGAGCAAACTGCCCGTTTTGGCCGCAGTGAGGGCGATTTAGGGCCGATTTACGGCTATTTATGGCGATCATTCGGCGGTGATTACCCGCTGAAAAACGGCGTTGATCAAATAGCGCGTTTGATAAACGAAATTGAAACAAACCCAAACTCGCGAAGGCTGATCGTAACCGGTTGGAATCCCGAGACCTGCGATCTGGTCGCATTGCCGCCCTGCCACACGCTCTTTCAATTCAAAGTAGAAAGCGGCCGAAAGCTTCATTGCCATTTATACCAACGGTCTGCAGATGCATTTCTTGGCGTGCCGTTTAATATCAGCAGTTATGCCTTACTAACGCATTTGATCGCTTATGTTTGCGGACTGGAGCCGGGTGAGTTTATACATTCATTTGGTGACCTGCATATTTACTCGAACCATTTGCAGCAGGTAGAAGAAGTACTTTCGCGGCATCCATATGAATTGCCGCGGCTGGAAATAATAAATGCAGAAGGATATCGTGGACTTGAAGGTCTTTTGAGATTTAAATACGAAAATCTGAATCTTATCGGCTATCAATCCTACGGCAAGATCGCAGCACCGGTTGCGGTTTGACTCCCGGCAGAGAATTCCTGAAATTTAATTATTTCTTGATTACGGAATATTCGATGCGTCGGTTATAGAACTTGCCCAGTTCCGTATTGTTGTCTGCTTTTGGTTTATCGGGACCGTAACCACGGGTTTGCAGGACATTCGGGTTAACACCGAATTTGACCAAAGCCTCTTTAACTGCGTTTGCGCGGTTTTGCGAAAGCGTAAGATTGGAGGCGGCACTGCCGACATTATCCGTGTGCCCGCCGATTTCGAGGATGATGCCTGGATCTCTTTCAGTCAGTTTTTTGATAAATCCCGCTCCTTTTTGCAGTGCCGCAAGCCGTTTCGGCGGTACATCGAATTTACCGCTTTCGAAATTGATGATGAGAATATTCAAGGCTTTGACGAGCTGCTCGGCTGTAAAAGGATCCGGGAGCCCGTCAAGCGCGGCGTTATAGCACCTTTCTGCCTTATCTTCTTCGCCCAGCTGGATATTTACGCAATCGTCCGTAGGTTTTACGGTTTGCGCCTTGCATCGTGCAATTGCCGGCGGAGGATTGACTCCGCGGCCGCCTTCGACGGTAATAGGCTGGCAGGTATAGGTCGGGTGAACAATTGTGATTGTTTTCTTGCCCGGACTCAGGTTGAGAATCCTCGAATCGCCATCTTCGTTTGAGACCGCTAGCAATTTGCCGTCTATCAGTATATCGCTGCCCGGCGGAGCTCCTTTTACCGTTACTTCAAAGCCGCTGTCGCGAAGTATGAAAAAGTAAACTATTCCAAGGACTATGACCGCGAAAAAGAACATTACCATCAGGCCGGCGCTTACCCAGACCCAGGATGGAATGCCACCCTTACGCGCGGATTCTTCGGCTTCGGCCTGTTCCGAAGGCG
>FUFK010047486.1_pt1 | contig 64911 bp, 58 predicted proteins | sample 1021851 | NCBI WGS metagenome assembly FUFK01 (sample SAMEA51879418, study PRJEB19060) | metagenome
CCGTCGCTCGCAGCGCCTCCCGCACGGGAGGCGGCCGCGCAGGAGCCGGCCGACCCGCCGGCAGGCCCCCGGATAGTCGCTGCCGTGCCGGACGACCCCGTACCCGCACGATCCGACCGGCCCGAGCCCACTGTCATCGCGCGCGTCGATCCGACGGCATCCGCGCAGCCGGTGGACACGGCAACCGCCTCAGCGTCACTGGCTTCGGGCACCGCCAGCGCGGGCGCAGCGGCGGGCACATCGATCGAGGATGCCTTCGACGGCTTCACGCTCGCGCCGCCGGCTCCGCCTCCGTCTGCCACCGGCGCGGTCGACATCACGCGCATCGCCATCCCGCGCGAAAAGGCAAGGCCCAAGCCGCCACCGCCCCCCGCGCATCCCGCGCGCCACTGGGTTCAGGTGGCCACCGGCAAGGACCGCGCCGCACTCAAGTTCGACTGGCGCCGCATAACCCGCAGCGCCGAGGGCAAGCTCGACGGCACCGGACCCTTCGTGACTCCCTGGGTCGAAGCCAACCGCCTGCTGTCCGGCCCCTACGACAGCGCCGCCGAGGCTCGGGAAATGGTCAACGAACTGAAGAAGATAGGCGTCGACTCCTTCCCCTTCACCAGCGCCGAGGGCGAAGCGGTCGAACCGCTGTGATGGCGGACAAGTTCTGACGTTAGCGCTTCACGTTAAGCGGCGTTCATTCGTTCTAGAAATATCCGTAATCGGCACAAGACGCGAAAGGTCCGATATAAAGTTCTCGCAATATCTACAATTAGTATGGCTTTGGGTAGAGGGCCGATACCCGCTCCATTATCCGACAAGCGCCGCAGAAAACCGCCACATCGGTGGCGGTTTTGCCGTATCTTTACACCTTATTGCTACCCCATAGCCTCTCATAAAGCGGTCATACGCATGTTTTGCCTTGCTCCAGTGTGAGGCTCTTTGGGCCTGCGCAAGCAGACAGACCTGATTCGGAAAGGCGCCCGCTATCATTTTCGGCGGCGCCTGCGTGAGAATGGCACTGATAACGGCGCCCTAACCCTTTCTCTCCATACTGCGGACCCTGCCGAGGCACGCCGTTTGGCGCGGCGCCTCGTTGCTCGAAGGGATGAGATTCGATGGTGAAAGGCCAGAGGATCAGTAGCGGCAATCTCACCGCCGCTGAGTTGAAAGCGAAATTCCGGACTAGGTTGGAAGATGAGCTGGCGATCGCGGTGCGAGATCTGGCGGCTCCACCTCAGTTCCGGCCAAGCGAGCTCGGCGTTGGCGAATTCTTCATTGCGGCCTACGAGGCCATTCTCCAAGTGCGGGCAGATGCCGACCTTGTCCCTCCAGAAGTTCTCAGTCAAGTTGCGGAGGGCTGGAGCCAACAGCACCATGCCACTCTCGAGACCATGCTAGAAGTCCGAATCAGTCCGAATGCCATTCAAGCAACCCGGACCATTTGCGCTTTGCAGCAAATGGGGGCGTCTGTTTGCGAGAGCGCGGTCCACGAGGTGCGCGAGTGCCTTCTTCGAGGCATGATCGAAGCACAGCGGCGTGTCGCTCTTTTCCACCATCTTCTCATACAAGCCCGTGGTGATGCGGTCGCCTGCCTTCTGGATAACGATCTCGTATTCGAAGCACGCAATTCGTAGCAGCCCAATCTTGCCCACCCAGCCGATCAGGCGATCGACGAACACTCCCCGGCGCCAGCTGGTCAGGAAGCGAACCTGTTCTTCGCACGCGTCACGAAGGTGCGTTTCAGCGAACAGATCGATGAACTCCACAATGATCTGTTCGCCGATCGGGGCTGGCAGCCCGATAGCGGCAAGACGCGGCACATGATGAGGCGTTCGCCTGGCTCGTAGGCGACGAGGCGATGTCCGAATACGAGCCTTCGGACATCGACACCTACGTCCGGCGTATGACGCTCATCCCAAGACCTTCACCTAGGGTCATCTGCACAAGTCCGGTAACATGGCTCAGTCATTCGATCCCAGCGCCTTCACGAAGCCTGCAACCAGTGACCGCCGCTCCGATCGCACCATCAACTGTCATCTGAACAAGCTGGGGGCATCGGCGGGGATCCTTAGAAGACGTAGTGGCTGGCGAAACAAGGCTTTGGAAAGGTCATGGATTATGCAGACGCCCGCAAGCGCATTTCACGCCTTAGGCCCGCGCGAACCTGCAGGTCTGATGAAGGGTCTTCGCCGATGCGAGGCTAATGTGGGTGCTTACCCTGGTTTTCCGGTACGATTGCGTCTGCGTAGCTATCTCTTCGTTGAGTTTGTTCTTGGGACTGCGCTTGATGCTAGAAGGACGGTTTCATGCGGAAACCTAGCTATGCAGGACTGGAACAATTGTAAGGTTCGACGATCTTGAAGCTGTCCTGCGATCAATGAGGCAGCTTACGCGACCTGTCCATGCGGGGCAGGGCATGCTTCTGCTGCCAAGGGAGAAGGTGACTAGCTACAGGCGCAGCTCCCAGTCGAGCTGGCATAGGAGGCGCAAGATTTCCTTCCGTAGCGTGAATCAGCGACCGATCAGGTAGGCGTTGCGAGACCGGGCTAGCCGATGCGAAAAAGTCACTCACCGCCACAGAAACTGCCGCAAAGAAGCAGTCCGAAACCCTGCCTGAGGATGAAGGAGCGGAAGTAAGTGTTGTATTGATCTCGGCGGATTTAGCAGCGCAGGTCAGCGCGACGTTCCGCTCCCATAGAACCCTATCCCGCGAGTTTTTTGCCCCTCCTGCCATCAACACGGCCCGATTAGCGTGCACGGCGACATACCCAGTTTGGGGCGCTTGTTCGCATCCACCTTCTCAAGCATCAGCAAATTTTGGCAACACCCGCTTCGTAATCGATTGGATGCCAAAGGGATTGAGGAGCATGTGCTCACTCCTCCCTCGCGATCCCGGTTGCCGCGCTTCTCGCGAGCAACTTGCCAACTGGTGCGAGTTTACGGAAACTCCCAGCAGGGTCGCATCCCCGGGCTGGTCAAGCATCTTGAACGCAGCAGTCTGATCGCAAGCCTCAAAGATTTGGGGAGCTATGGACGATCAGCATGCTTGGCCCGGAAGGTGCTTGCGCCGGTTGAGAAGCATCGTGAACCTCGACGGCCGAGTGTCGCGACAGCTAATCGGTTTGCTCGGAGATCGAAATCGACTATTCGGCTGCGCATGTACCGTAACTCTGCCGCCGGCTCGGATCGCGCATCGACTCTGTCTTTCTGGTTGCTCATCGCCTTTCTCGCGATTTTGTGGGTCGCGGGCGGCGCCTCGCGCGCCGATGTCCTCGGCCAAGTCGTAGTGCGCTTTTTTGCCTGGTCGATCATCGTGTTGGCGATCCTCGCGCTGCCGCGAATCGATTGGCGAACGGTTCGGGAACCGGCGGTCATCCTAGCTGCAGTAGGGTTGCTCGTCGCCTTACAATTGGTCCCGCTGCCGCCGTTGATTTGGCTCGAACTGTCGAATCGTGCGATCTTTGCCGAAGCGGTGGTGTTGATGGAGACGGATCAGCCTTGGCGCCCGCTATCGATCTCGCCGAGCGGCACGACCAACGCACTGGCCTCGCTGATCGTGCCGGCGGCGGTCCTGCTGCTTGCGGCGAACCTGACACGCGAGCAGCACTGGCGGATCGCGGTATTCATCCTGGTAATGGTCGGCGCAGGGGCCGTGCTCGGCGTCCTGCAGTTCTCAGGTGCGAATTTCGATAACCCGTTGATCAACACCGTAAGCAATGCTGTGGCGGGGAATTTTTCTAACCGCAACCACTTTGCGCTGTTCCTGGCAATCGGCTGCGTTTTGGCACTCATATGGGCATTCCGTGACGACACACCCCCGTGGAAGGCTGCGGCGGCTTTCGGGCTTATCGCAATATTCACGCTCACGATCCTCGCGACCGGATCACGAAGCGGCGTGATCGTCGGTGCGGCGGCTATTATATTGACCTTCCTCGCCTTCCGCAGGCGCGCAGTGAAGCAGTTCAAGGCCATGCCGCGCAAGATCGCGATTCCGGTTCTGATCGCCAGTTTCGCAGGCGTCATCGGGGCCATTTGGCTGAGCGTCGGCCTCGACCGCGCTGTCTCGGTAAACCGGGCAACGATGCTTGAGGACGAGGCGGATTTGCGCGCGCAAATATGGCCAATCGTGTTGGACATGATCCAGCGCTACTTTCCCGCCGGAACGGGCTTCGGGACATTCGACCCGCTTTTTCGTGTCGGCGAACCGGACAATCTTCTGAACCCCCAATATATCAATCTCGCCCACAACGACTGGCTGCAGATTGTAATGGAAGGCGGAGTGATTGGCTTGGCCCTGCTCGCTGCAGCCTTAGTCTGGTCGGCTGTGCGGAGCTTTCAGGCATGGACTTCGAGTCGCCGACCTGCGGGCTCCGAACTACTTGAAAAGGCCGGTTCAATTCTCGTCATTCTTGTCCTGGCTGCGAGCGTCTCGGATTATCCGGCACGTACTCCACTGGTTATGGCTTTGCTCTCTCTTGCCGCCGTCTGGCTCGTAAGGGGAAAGGCAAAGTCAGATTCAGGGAGATATCAGCATTCCGGGATCCCCTGACCAAAGCGCGCTGCGATGGGGCATGGGAATGTACGGCATCAGCCGGTATTAGCGCGCGCCAGGAATAGCACTATCTGCAAATTGCGCCTTCCGGAAGGGAGTGAATCTGTGTCGAGCAGTGTGAGGCCTCGCATCAAGCGACATGCGAGCGAACGGTTTGCTGCCCATTGTATTCAGGCACAAGGCTGCAAAGAATTTCCAGAGCCTTGCCGCGATTGCCATTATCGAGTGCAGATTTCATCACGTCGAGCTGCTCCGAGAGGTCTTGCCACGGCAAACGCTGCTCGAGCGCCCGCATGATGCGGGGGTGCGAGGTGGTTTGTGCAGTTTCCCCGATTAGGAGCTCTTCGTACAATTTTTCTCCCTTGCGCAACCCTACTTCCCGAATTTCTATGTGTCCGTCGGGGTTGTCATTGTCACGAACCGTCAGGCCGGACAGGTGGATCATGGTTCGGGCCATGTCATAGATGCGGATAGGCTTGCCCATATCCAGCAGAAACACGTCGCCGCCTTCGGCCATGGCGCCCGCCTGGATCACCAGCTGCGCCGCTTCGGGAATTGTCATGAAATAGCGGGTGACGTCCCGATGGGTAAGGGTGACAGGCCCGCCATCCTTAATCTGTCGTTGGAAGCGCGGAACGACCGAACCGCTTGAGCCGAGAACGTTGCCGAACCGAACCATGGCGAAACGCGTCTTGCCCCCTTCGGCCGCAAGCCCTTGGAGGACGAGCTCGCATACTCGCTTGCTGGCGCCCATTACGTTGGTCGGGCGAACCGCCTTGTCTGTGCTTACTAGGATGAAGTACTTCACGCCTGTCTGCTTTGCCTGAACTGCGCATCGTAGCGTACCGAAAATATTGTTCAGTAGGCCGGCGATCACATTTTCTTCGACCAACGGTACATGTTTGTAAGCGGCAGCGTGGAACACCGTATCGGGCTTCCACCGCTCAAACAGCCGCTGGACCGTCGGACGGTCGGCAATGTTTGCGAGTTCGGCGTGGATCATTGTCGACGGATTGACGTCGCCCACCTGCTGAGCTTCCCGCAACTCGCTCTCGATCGAATAAAGCGCATGCTCCGTCATTTCGACCAGAATGATCGCGCTGGGTTTCAACGCGGAAATCTGGCGACACAGCTCGCTTCCGATCGACCCCCCCGCTCCAGTCACCAACACGATATGCTCCGATATCGTACGATGGAGAAGCAGGTGATTGGGAGGCACCGGGTCGCGCCCAAGAAGATCGGTAATCTCGATCTCGCGGAGATTGTCGGTGGAAATCGAGCCTTCCACCAGATCTACGACGGCTGGTAGGGTGAGCACATGAACCGGGATATCTGCGAACTGACGGACGATCCGCATACGTTGCTGCCGCGAAACGCCGGGCACCGCGAGCAGGACGGTGTCTATCTCGAGCATCTCAACTAACCTGTCGAGTTGCTGGTTCTTATAAATTTTAACCCCGTCCAAATGCTGCCCGGCCAGCCGAGCGTCTTCATCGATATAGCCTCGCAGAACCATGCCCGGTTCGTGTGCAAGAGAAAGCGCCAGTTGGCGCCCTGCCGATCCTGCTCCAAAGATTAGGACCCGGCTCGGCGATCCGTCGAAACTGCGCTGATTGAGGATGTCGAAAAGGAAATAGCGTGCGAAAAGGCGGTTTGTCACCAGCAGTGCAGCAAAAGTCATCGGCTGAAGTACACCGACGGTACGCGGGACACCCGGGACGGGATAGATAACAAAAAATGCGGAGAGCACAAGAGCCATAAGGAAGCATGAAACCGCGATATTGATCAAGGTGCGAGACCCGACGAACCGCATAACGGAGCGGTAAACGCCGCGGATTGCGAAAACTGGAAGCCACGTGCCCAGACTTACGCCGAGCGCCTTAGCAACCGCCGAGTTCCAGAGGTCCCATACGCCGAGCCTGAGCGAGAACGCTATCCAGACTGCAACGGCACATAGTATTCCATCCATTATAACGAGCAGAATGATTTTATTTGCGCGCCTAAGTTCGACCATTCGCTCGAGCATCTCGAGCAGAACATCGTGCGCTCGTTGCCAGATTTTAACCATTCCGATCGCCTTCGCCACTGCCTAGGACCCAAAAAACAGGTAGGCAAAGCCTAGAATCAGGCATACCTACTCATTTACAGAGGTCGAACTTGAATTAATTCGGTTTGATAAAGGGACAATCCCAAATTGCCGATCGCAAACAGGAGTACCGCTCCTAACCCCATAATGCGGGTCCGGAAAGCGTAGAGCAACATCGGTATGATAACGATTTCGACTACGCCGAACAATTCCGAAATGCGCATCGCAAAGGTTGTGTTGAACGAAAACGCGAGATAGCAGAACATAGAGACAGCATAAACCTGTAGAAGTATAGGAAAAAACTTTGCCTCTTTCGAAATGTTGTCGCTAAATGCCAAGAAGATATATAAGGTTGCGTATTTCATTAGGTACACTGAATTGAATACGTTTAACTCTGATAAGGTGTAAACGCCCACAGTTGTGTAAGTTTCAATCTTGGACTTAACAATATCGATTGGCAAAACTAATAGAATGTCGATGCCAGTCTGCCGTATGATCAAGCCCGCTGGAATGGCTAGTGCAACGACGACCTTAACGGCTAAAGTAAGATTCTTTCTAAGAAAATAGATCGGTAACGCGACGAGAGCCGAAAAGTGGAAAATTGAAGCTAAGGCTATCAGTCCTAAAAAGACCTTTAGGTTGCGCTCATAGGCATAATATACCGAAATAAGCACTAAGCCGCTCGCAACGCCCGCTCTTATTTGAGTGAATTCATGAAGCAAAAAATAGTAGGAAAAGTAGGTTATTACGCAAAGCCAAACCTGGTCGCTCAATTTACGAATGGCCAGATACTTAGTGGTTATGCCGAGAATAGCATAAGCTATTAGGAGTAATCGAAAGCCGTTGTTAGCCGATAGTGTTCTCGAAATGCCAGCAAGCGTTACGAATGTCGGTTCTGCCGCGAGTGACATCCGGCCATCATCAAGATTATAGTACACCAGATAGCCAAAGGAATCTTGATCTATACCAATCTCGCGGAATCCCGCAAAGACAGCGAGCGCAGTCAAGGCGATTGCTAGGAGAGCTTTGCTTATGTATCGGTCCTTCAAATAGGACGAAATAAGCGCGGCGCTACATAAGCTCACGAAGAGAGCCAAAGTCAGATTTATCATCTGCTCTCAACTCCTTCAAGTTCATTTTGGCCAACGACGATTTTTGACTGAGCTATGATTTCTCTTACCACCGAGCGCAGAGAGAATCTTGTTTCATACAGATGAAGCGCGCGGGTGCCCATCCGCTGTAGCTCAATTTCTGCAATATTCGATAGGGCGACAAAAGACTTGGCCAGTTCTCTCGGCGATCCGGGGGGCGATACGATTCCCGTTCGCGAATGATCAATGATCGCCGCACCCTCGCCAGCGAGATTTGCTAGTATAGGTTTGCCGCATGCCAGATAAGCCTGGACTTTGCTTGGCACTGTCAGCGCGAAGATCGCTTGGTCTTTCAAACTGACCAGCATAGCGTCCGCGCAAGCAAAGAATGCAGGCATGTCGGCCTCGGAATGTCGCCCGAGGAATTTAAACCGCTCGTTGAGGCCCTCTCTGGCTACCTTTTCTCTAACCCGATCCTCATCACGCCCACTACCGATCACAACTATCAAGAGGTCGTTCTCGGGCGGCAGCAGTCGAGCCGCAGCAATGATCGTATCGAAATCCTGGCTTTCACCGATATTTCCCGCAAACATAAGAACGCGGGGGCCCTCTGGGACAAGTGCGCGGACATGCTCCGGTATGGCATCTTTACTTACGGGTTTGAAAAAATCGGGAGCAGGGTTTGGAATCGTTACGATCCGATCGGGATCGACCCCGAACTCTGAAATTTTTCCATGAAAACCATCGCTCTGGACCATGACGATGTCAGCTTGGCGGTAAATCCACCCGCAAATCGAATTTAGAACTCGAAGAACGAACCGATTTTTGAGCTTTAGAGTGATGATTGCGCTATCGGGCCAGATGTCTTGAACCCAGTAGATCGTCGGCACACCAAAAGTACGTTTGGCGAAGATCCCGGCCAGTGCTTGGAACAGTGGTGAAGGCATCGAGATAAAGCTCATGTCGGGCCGCCGCGTCTTCATCAATCGACTAATTCTCCAACTCGCGGCGACTGGATATGCCAAGTAATTCGCTACCAGTTGCCAGGGCGAGCGGCCCCGTGGAATTGTGAATACACGGTGAATCTCTACCCCTTCCCACCGCTCCTTCTTGCGGGAACTGTTCGAATAACCTTCGAAAAAACTGCCAACTGGATAATTGGGCACGCAAGTGACGACATCGACATGATGGCCAGCCGTGACAAGAGCCTTCGCAACGTGGTTGTTAAGGAACTGCTCGGGATAAAAATATTGCGACAAATAGAGGATTTTGAATCTTCGCATGTCGGAGGTTTCCACATTGGGACAGAGCCTAGCCATGATCTTTGACGCGCACCCGATCCCCAGAGCCGCCGCCAAGCACAGTCCTTAGCAGGATTGCACCATCGCCGATCACCGTCCTAAAGGCGCGATAGCGATCATCCAGCGCAGCCAAGCGAGCGGGGTCGCTCATGTCCACATTCTTGATCTGGGCTAGACCCGTGATACCTGGCTTCAGCGTAAGCACGGTGCGTTCGGCGCGCCGCTTTATCAGTTCCTTTTGAACTGGAAGACAGGGACGGGGTCCGACCAAGCTCATCTCATTTCGCAGCACATTGGCTACTTGCGGCAATTCGTCCAGCTTGGTTTTGCGGAGAAAGCGCCCCGCTTTGGTGACCGAAGACTCCGAGACATCGTGCGTCGCTACGTCCGCGGTTCCGGTAGCCATGGTTCTAAACTTATAGCAGGTAAAAACCCTCGCATGTTTACCGATCCGCTTCTGTGCAAATATCGCTGGACCCTTACTGTCGAGGCGAACATATAGGGCGATTAGAACCATTGCCCAGCCTGCCAGAACGATGACCGCGAGGGCCGCGCACAGGTCGATAGCTCGACTGATCCCCGCGTAAAGGCCTAAAGCCGGAGTCGGATCGGCCAAGTACATTTCACTCCGATAGATATCATTCGCTCGATCCATTGTAAGCTCCGAAAGCCCCGTCAAAGCCTTCCGTAGATGATCGACCGAGAGAGTCGGTTTGGCTAAACGCAACAGCGAAAGCGTCCCCGATCTCACGAACGAAGGGAGGCGATTTAGAGCGCTCAGGCGCCCACCGAATGCTGCGCCGTAAACTGCCGGCACGTAAAGATTGATCGTCCCTTGAGGCCAGAAGGCTCGCAATCGCCTTGCGCCGTCCTGCTTGCTCTGACCATATAGATCGCGCCCGTCTGGATCGAGTGCATGTGTCGAACACATATTCACAAAACGCGTCGCCCCGCCGTCCTTCGCAATTGCTGCGACTTCGAGCAAAAACTCGACATTGGCTCTATTAAAATCTTCAGCCGTTCCTGGACGATCGTTGTTCCGAACTGCGAGATGGATAAAGGTCGACCCGGAAAGGTCCCGATGGGCCAAGTCATCGTACCCACAAATTTGGGCATTTGGAAATCGGTGCGCCGCTGCGACTGGATCGCGCGAAACCAGCAGGAGTTCGCCGCATTTATCGAGCCGCGGCACCAATTGAGAGCCGATAAAGCCTGTCGCTCCCGTGACAACGAATAAGTTTTTCTGATCCATTTTATGGTGCTGAGGTCACGTTGTCTCGCCAAATTACGTTGTTCACGTAATCGACGTAGCTCAGAATTACACGCAGCACTTTTTGGCTGACGTTTGGCACATTGTAGTCGGCTGGCAGGCACATTGTCCGCGTTTCGCCGCGGGCCTGATCTTGCAAGATGTTGAGTGCCTGGCGTACCCGCGCTGCGTTGAGCCCGACCATCATGACCACAGCTTCCTCCATGCCCTCGTGGCGTTCGTGAGTTTCCCTCAGGTTGAGCGCCGGGAAATTTAGGATCGACGCCTCCTCGGTGATCGTCCCGCTGTCTGATAGGACGGCGCGTGATGCCGACTGCAAGGCGATGTAGTCCGTAAAGCCGAAGGGTTTGGCAATGCGAACAAGAGGATGAAATTCGACCTGACAATCGTCGATTCGCTTCTGGGTGCGCGGGTGCGTCGACAGAATGACCGGCAATCCATATGTTTTGGAAAGATCGTCGAGAATTTCAGCAATCTTCGCTAAATTCTCGCGCCGGTCGACATTCTCTTCTCGGTGGGTGCTGACGACGAAATATTTTCCCGCTTCAAGACCCAGCTTCTGGACGATATCGCTCTGTTCAATCTTGTTGGAGTAATGCTCCAGCACTTCGAGCATCGGACTTCCAGTCTTGATGACCATATCGGGAGCAAGGCCCTCACGCAGCAGATTCTGGCGCGCTATGGCACTGTAGGTCAAATTAATATCCGCGGTATGATCGACGATCTTGCGGTTGATTTCTTCTGGGACCCGCATGTCGAAGCAGCGGTTCCCGGCCTCCATGTGGAAGACCGGAATGCGAAGACGCTTGGCCGAAATCGCCGCTAGACAGCTGTTGGTGTCGCCCAGTATCAACACGGCCTGCGGCATTTCCTCGCGGAGCAACTGGTCGGCGCGCGCAATCACGTTGCCGATCGTCTCGGCGCTGGTTGCGCCCGCTGCCTCAAGGAATCGGTCCGGCCTGCGAATGGAGAGATCGGTAAAGAATATCTCGTTCAGTTCGTAATCATAATTTTGGCCGGTGTGCGCCAGCACATGATCGGAATATTGGTCGAGCAAGGGAATGACCCGCGAGAGGCGAATGATTTCGGGCCGGGTTCCCACGAAGGTGACGACCTTAAGCTTATCGGGCTTGGTGACCTCCCCTGTTACGCTCATGCGCCAAACACCGCAGGCTTTCCAGCGACGAGCGCGCGAATGGTCGGTAGCTTCAGCAGGAGCTGCTCCATTCCCTGCACGTCAAGACGCTCGGTATTGTGCGAGTGGTATTCCACCGCCTCAGTGATCTCGACGTCGCCCTTTTCGAAATAGACCGCATAGTTGAGGTCGCGCATGTCGGGAGGAACGCGATAATAGTCGCCCAGATCCTCGGCGGCAGCCATCTCTTCGCGGCTTAGTAGGGCTTCGAATAGCTTTTCGCCATGTCTTGTTCCGATGGTCCTGACCGGAACGTCGCTAGCCGACATGATGTTCTTCAACGCCTCGGTCAGCGTCGCGATGGTAGCGGCAGGGGCCTTCTGGACGAAGATTTCGCCAGGTCTGCCGTTCTCGAACGCATAGAGCACTAGATCCACCGCATCATCGAGGGTCATCATGAACCGCGTCATGTTCGGATCGGTGACGGTCATGGGCTGGCCGTTGAGTATCTGCTCGACAAACAACGGAATGACCGAGCCACGCGAGGCCATGACATTGCCATAGCGGGTAGTGCAGATCACGGTCCTGTCAGAAGCCCGTGCCTTGGCGGTGGCGACCTTCTCCATCATCGCTTTTGAAATACCCATCGCGTTAATCGGGTAAACCGCCTTGTCAGTGCTCAGGCAAATCACTCTTTCAACTCCGGCGCGGATCGCCATCTCCAGAACGTTCTCGGTCCCGAGCACATTGGTCTTCACTGCTTCCATCGGGTGAAATTCGCACGATGGAACCTGCTTGAGCGCGGCGGCATGGAACACGTAATCGACGCCGCGCATTGCATCACCGATCGACTGGCGATCTCGGACGTCGCCGATGTAAAACTTGAGTTTGTCATGCGCATAGAGCTTGCGCATATCGTCCTGCTTCTTTTCGTCGCGGCTGAAGATTCGGATCTCGGCGACTTCGGAATCGAGAAACCGCCGCAGCACGGCATTTCCGAACGAACCCGTCCCGCCCGTGATCAGCAGGGTTTTGTTTTTGAACATTCTCGATTTCCCTTCTTCGCATCAGCGAAATTCATGCATGCGCCGAACAAGGGCCGGCCAAGGCTCCGGCCGATACCCGGTCGCGTTTCTGAAGCGAGTCGAATCTAGCGACCGATCGATGACAATCGCCCCATCGTCGGTGATTGCGGTCTCCTTGTCATATGTCTTTGCAACGAGTTGCAACAAGCGGAATTTGTCGATCGGCTCTGCCGATAGGTGATAAAGACCACGCAGCTCAGGCCGATCCAGCACATACTTGTCGATCACCCGGGCGATCTCGACCGTCGGAAGGCCCGAAAAAATTGCCTGTGAATATCCGCGCACAGGACCGTGCTGCGAAAGGAACCAGCACACGAGACTGTGATGACTGGCAAGTTCATGACCGATAATGGAGGTTCGTAGCGTCAGAGCGTGGGGATAGTCTACTTCGCCAAGCAGCTTGGTGCGACCGTAGACATCCTGCGCATCAGGGAGATCGTCTTCGCGGTACATTCCCTTGTCACCGGCGAATACGCAATCGGTGCTCAGATGAATCAGCCGTGCGCCGGCGAGCGCGCACAAGCGCGCCAGGCGATGCGGCAGAACGGCGTTCACGGGGATCGCCGCGAGCGGATCTTTCGCATTGCCCAGCTGCTTCACTATGCCCACGCAGTTGACGACCACGGTCGGACGGTGACGATCAAACATGCGGACCAGGCCGTCGACATCGTCGACATCTCCGCCCAGCGAAATATGATCCTGTACGCTCTCCGGGAACAGTCGCGCGGATCCGGTGGAACGGACGATCCCCACGACCTCATGTTCAGTCCGGGTGGCGAAATAGCGCAGTACCGCATTACCCAACATTCCGCTCGCCCCGAGAACTAATATCTTTTCCACGATTTTCAAGCCTTTGGTCTAAACTTACATGACGAGCATCATATGCCCTTATTCTACGTTTAAGCTAATGCTTCGAGCTGTTCTGGATCAGCGCTATGAAACCTGATGCTGTCGGAATTTCCCGCGATTGTTTGTCTTGGCCTAGGAATCGTCGAACGGAGCGTGCGATTGATACAGCAGAATGCGGATCAAAAGTAACCGCTGGATCGCAAATGTCTCGGACAAAGTCTAACTCAGCTGCGAGAATTGGAACCCCCGCGGCCTGGGCTTCGACGAGCGGAATTCCAAATGACTCCGCATAACTTGGGAACAGGAGGGCTTTCGTCTTTCCGTAAAGAGACAGAACACGTTCATGCGGCATTTGTCCAAGATCAAAAATCTTCAGTCCCATTTTAGAAGAACACGTTTCGATCTCAGCTTTCAGTTCGGCATCGCGAATTGGATGCAAAGTCAATGCGAGGGTGGGATACAGGCCCTCTTTTGCAAGTAGCACCCACGCCGCCAATAGCTTTGCATGGTTTTTGTGAGTTGCGCCGTCACTTATATAAACAAAATCATAATTATAAGAGTCAGCCACGCCTTGAGTTTCTGATGACGGCACAACTGGGATTGGCCGATTGGGCATCCGCTCATGGTCTACAAAGGGGGCGATGTGAATCGGCTTTTTACTCGAACGAAGAGTGCGTCGAAGGGCGCGTGCCATACTCGCTGTCTGCACGATGTATTCTTGAATTCGAAATCCAAACCAAGCGGCGATTCGCCGTTCAATGAAATATCTTATTGCTACCCAGCCGTGCAGACTCGATGTTGGAACAATACCTACCAGGTTCTGATTGTGGACATAACAAAGTATTCGGCCTTTTACTGGAAAGACCGGCGGAAGATTGTGAAAGCACAAAACTATGTCATCATTTTTGGCGATGCGCGATAACAGCATCTCGGCTCGAAGCCTTCCCGTCACGCTCGACTCAACCCAATATTCTAGAACGTTGTGCGCTCCGGAGGATTGGCTGGCAAAGCCTCTCTTGTCGCGGATGACGACGCAAGACTGATCGATAGGTAGCGCCGCAAGTAAGGCGCGCAACAATATTAGCCCCCCCCCAACGCCAACGTTCGGAGCATAGATAATCAACCGCCTTTTCATTTTGGCGGCCCTCGATAAAGATCAACTTTGCCAACACCGCTAGGGCGCACTTTGCGAACGAGGTTCCGAACACCATTGTCCGCGCGGCTCCAAAGTCGCAAGAAAGGCCGATCCGGTGGAGCGTTGAATGCGGTTACGTTAAAGTATGCCTCCCCAGTAGGTGACCGATCAGAAAAATAGTAGTTTGAAACGCACTTTCTCAGTCCATCTACTTTGACCGGGTTAACGGAATGCCACGATGTTGGCGTAGTTTCCATAAGGACGAGACGGTTGAAACGCGAATGTATTATGACGTTCTCCCTAACAACATTGTCCCACAACTGAAGATTTCCGCCAAATTCTTCACGCCAATCTGGGGTTACATAATAAAGTAGATTAAGAGTCCGATAGCATGACCGCGAAAAGTCATGCGAATTATCAATGTGCGGGCTTAAATAATGACCCTTGCCCATCGCGCTCAATCCGCCGGCATACAGATGCGAATCCGGGGACTGATCTAGTATGCCGGTTATTTCTTCAACAAGTGAAATAACGTCTGAAGATTGGAATGCGAAGGTTATATCACGCAAAAGTGGATCAAACTCATCAAATGCCTTCGATGTGTACTTCCTCTCGCGAAAGCTTTTCATCAAACGCATTTCTTTAGGCTTAGGAAACGCAAGTGCAATTGCAGTTGCCCACTCGGTCGGCAGGAGTTCGTCGATGGCGACATACCGAACCCCCACTTCGTCTATAGAATTGAAAAATGTTTTGCGCAGGATATCTTTTCGTTGATGAAGCACCTTGGCGATATGCCTTTCTAGGCCTTCTTTAGTCGGCTCAAGCAGGGGGGCATCACGGGTCATTTGGCTTCGTTCTCCAATATCGATGTTGCCTGGGCAATGTGGAAGCCTGCTTCTTCCGCATAAGCTTCGTAACGGGTCGCAGCGTCTGAAATGGTTTCTATTCCACCAAAGTAGCGTCGGCCTCCTGCGGCGGTAGGCATCATCGCCCGGCGGACTAGATAAAGGAAACGTTTTAGTCTTTCACGTCGTATTTCCCTTGACGTTTTTCCTGTCTGCCGGGCCCCTAAAATACTTACCAATTCCTTTTCGGCTTGGTCTATTGCGGCTTTAAACTCCGGATGGCGAATTCGACATAAGGCGTGCAATCTCGCAAAATTAAACTTAGAAACATCCTGCGGCCTTAGGCGCTGCAAGGTTTCAATCCCCGCGTGAGCCCAAACTGTTTCCACTGCGAAGAAGCGAGGCACACCGGATGACCAGGCTCCTTCTGTTAAACTTTTGGTTTGGCTCTCTGATGATAGCTCGCCTTTATGAGTATTCATCGCGCTCCGCCCAGAATTGCTCCCACTGGATATACCAGAGATCGAAAGAGGCAAATCCACCTCGCAATATCGGTCGATTAGACAAGCCATCGCGACCGCGCCTGCCATATCCGGGCTTGACCCATTGAAATAGGACCCTGTTTCCTTGCGGACTTGCTCAAAAAGGTCACGCCGCACAATTCCGTGATAACATCGCGGCATTTCTTCAGTGGACTGAAATGCCCGCGCGAGTGCGGCTTCGAGGTCAGCGTTCGCATCGCGCCATCGGGCACGGCCGATCCGACGTGGAACATAAAGCCGTGAGGCATGGCCCTTACGGGCAAGAAGAGAACGAAAATCAGGCCAAGCATAAATCGAAGTCTGTGTTTGCGAAACCACCGAAACGTTGTTGGCCGAGGCCCACCTAGCGGCATCAATCGCAGCCGATGTCAGGCAGTCATCGTCGCCAATGATGCAGACATACTCTCCCTGCGCGAGAGCGACCGCGTCATTGTGATTCTTCGTAAGGTTCGACGGTGTTTTGATCCGGCGATAGAGGAAACGGGGATCATTAAGAAAAGCGCATCCCGGCTGGTTGAGGAGTTCACGAAGCCGGCCATCCGTGCTAGTATCCGTCATAACGAGTTGTAGCTCGGCGCAATCGAGCGCCAACACCGCTTCTATACACGAAATAGCATAGGCGCTACGATTGTGGGTGGGAACTACCACCGACAGCAATGGGGACATCATCTCAAACCTCTTTGTTTCCGACGCAAACCACCGGATCTCGCGAACCCGCGACTAGTGGTCCACAGGAGGCAGTCCGGCTTCCGCGACAAGCCCATCCGGTTTTTCGGAGGGATCTCCACGAAATGCGAATTTGCAAAGAAGGTACATGCCAATCATGTCGATCGCAATGCGGATAAGCCAAGCGACTGCCGCACCCACAACGCCGAAGTTTATGAGCAGGACATACAGCAGGATCAGGTAAGCTGGAAGCTCGACCAGATGAAGTTTGGCGGTCAAGTCCGCGCGTGCCCGCCCCTGCAGCATGGTGTAAGGTACCTGAGCTAGGCCGCTGAACAACGCAGCGATCGTCATGATCTGTAGAGGCAGACTCGCCCTGTCGGCGAAATCCGGCGAAATCCATGCAGCGAGCAGAGAGTGGGCGAGGGGGACGAGAATGACGGTAAAAGGCAGCATCACCGCCAGCACTACGAGCGAATAGCGCTTGATATAGGAAAATAGCGACACCCCGGTTCCGGTGTTGTGGGCGGCAAACAGGGGGAACAATACCGATGCCAAAGCAGTCGGGATGATCCCGACGCGCATCACGAGTTCTTGAGGAGTTGCGTAATAGGCGACCGCCGAGGCCGAAATGGCGAAGGCGATCAGGAACCGATCAACATAATTCATCAGCGGCGACACAACATTGCTCACCGAGAGCCAGCCCCCCATTCGGAGAAGTGGGGATACCAGAGAGCGGTCGATATGGCGGGGCCCCATGGCGGGAGGCAGGGCGCGCTTTGCGTAAACGGCGTGCACCAGGCACGCAAAAATGCGGCCGCCGCACAAGACCGCAGCAATCGGCGCCAGCCCCTCGGCGCCCGACCACACGACCAACAAGGGGCCGCCGTAGGTAAAGATTCCCATCGGCAGGCGGATGGCGTTGACGATCCCAAACTGGCCCATGGCTTCGAGGATCCCGCGATAGCCAGAGGTCAGGATGATTGCTGGCATCGCCAGCGCCATCCAGCGAAAGGCCCATGTAATCGACTCGCGATCGTCTGAGCTGCCGAGTTCGCGCGCGATCAAGGGCGCTGACAGAAGCAGCAAGATGCTGCCGACAAGTCCGAGTATTGCCATCAACAGATTGGAGGTTCCGACAACGCGACCCAGCTTTTCGAATGCTCCCTCTGAAACCGTTGCGGCAACCTGTTGCGTCATGGCCCGCCCGAGGCCAAGATCGAAGAGGCCGAAATAACCAACAATTGCCCATACGATGGTCAAGATGCCAAATTGCTCAACCCCTAAGCTTTCGATGAGTTCTGATATCGCCACTATTGCTACCAAAAGAGGCAATCCCAGCCCGAGTAAGTTATAAAGGGAATTTCGAAAAACCATCTTTAACCTTAATTTCAATATTCGGAGCTCGAGGAGTGCGGCAGCCTGCTATACGTAGCTAAATTGCTTACTTCTACGGATCACTCAACCGTCACCGATTTGGCGAGCTTGCGCGGTTAATCGACATCGGTGTCTTTGACGCATGCGAAGTGGTAAGCGAGCAATTGCACCGGGATCGCATAGCCCAGCGGCGCTATCAGCGGGTGCACCTTGGGCATCTCGATGGTGGCGATGCAGCTTTCGCCCGCTTCTGCGAGGCCCTCGGCGTCGGAGATCAGCACCTCCTTGCCGCCGCGCGCGCCCTTCCTCCATGTTCGAGACGGTCTTCTCGAACAGCGGACCCGAGGGTGCGAGCACCACCACCGGAACCTTATCGCCGTTCAGCGCGATCGGGCCGTGCTTCATCTCACCTGCGGCATAGCCATCGGCGTGGATGTAGCTGATTTCCTTCAGTTTGAACGCGCCTTCCAGCGCCAGCGGGTAATCGGGCCCCCGGCGCAGATAAAGCACGTCGCACGCAGGAGCGATTAGATGGGCCATTGCCGCAATATCCTTGTCGTGATCGAGCGCGGCGTTAAGCGAAGCCGGAGCCTCGAGCAGGTGCGCGATCACATCGGCCTCCTGCTCGCGGTCCATAAGCCTCTTTTTGACCGCCATACGCGCGGCCAGCGCGGCAAGCACTGCGAGCTGGCATGTAAAGACCTTGGTCGAAGCGACGCCAATCTCGGGGCCGGCGTGGGTCGGGAACAGGAGATTTGCCTCGCGCGCCATACTGCTGGTCGGCACGCTGACCACAACCGCGTTGGACTGGCCGTTCTCCTTGCAATGGCGCAGCGCGGCGAGCGTATCGGCGGTCTCGCCGCTCTGACTAATGAACAGCGCGATGCCGCCTTCATCTAGCACCGGCTCGCGGTAGCGGAACCCGCTTGCGACACCGATATCGACCGGCACGCGGGCGAAATGTTCGAACCAGTACTTTGCCACTATCCCGGCGTAATAGTAGGTGCCGCAGGTGACGATAGTCACCCGGCGGATCTTGGTGGTGTCGAAGTCGACCTGCGGCAGCGCGATCGAATTGTCGGCCTGGCGTAGATAGGAGTCCACTGCCTGCGCGACCACGGTCGGCTGCTCGAAAATCTCCTGCATGAAGTGGCAGAACCCGCCCTTTTCGACCGATGCGGCGGACGCGCCCGAAGCGGTAATCTCGCGCTCGCCGGCTGCGTTCTTGGCATCGAAAATTTCGACGTGATCGCGGCGCACCACGACCCAGTCGCCTTCCTCAAGATAGGCGATCCGCTGCGTCAGCGGCGCCAAAGCTAGCGCGTCGGAACCCAGGAACATCTCGTCCTCACCATAGCCCAACACCAGCGGCGAGCCGCGGCGCGCGCTGATCAGCATGTCGGGAAGGCTGCGAAACGCGAACGCCAGCGCGAATGCGCCGCGAAGCCGCACGGTCTTGACCACATCCTCTTGGCTTGCGCCGCCCTGAACCACGCGCGAGACCAGATGCGCGACCGCTTCGGAAGCGGTCTCGCTGATGAAGTGGCGAACCGCAGCGCGCAATTCGTCGCGCAATTCCTTGAAGTTATCGATGATGCCGTTGTGGACCAACGCGACATGATCGGTGGCTTGGGGGTGAGCGTTGTCCTTGGTCGGCGCGCCATGGGTGGCCCAACGCGTGTGAGCGATGCCGATCTCGCCGGGCGCTGGGCGCCGGCCGAGTTCCGCAACCAGATTGGCAAGCTTGTACTGCGCGGGGCGGCGGACCAGATCGCCGTCGTGGATCGTGCAACGGGCGGCGCTATCATAGCCGCGGTATTCCATCCGCCGCAGCCCATCGACCAGCCGGTCCGAAACCATTCCCTCGCCCACGATGCTGATAATGCCGAACATAATTTGATCCGCCTCAAATGGTAATTGGCGAGCGGCCTCTAGCGGCTATTGCGTGACATGCAATCGCTCATGCGCAGCGATGCGCAGTGTGTTGGAACTCCATCGCTGGCGAGCCGAAACCGGCTTGATACCTTTTCAGCGTCTCAAATCGGCAAAGGTCCGGGAAACCAGCATAGATCCAAGGGAGCTTCACACTTGTCAATTAAGAACATCTCGCGGTGCACCGTAAAACCAAGGGATAATCCCTGACACGATCGACAAAAAGGTCATGAGAGAACTTGAACGGATCTTAGAATAAATCACTCTCCTAAAAACCGCCAGTATAAATAACTACTTTAAAGTTTTTCGATTGGCGTACGTAATTGTGATTAGTTAACTACAGGTGACGCACTGATAGACCTAAATCTTCAAAGGGGTCTTGGGGAATTTTATCGAAGATATTTCTGTAGAAGTAGTTAATCTGAGGCAGTCAATGTTCCGAATTTCGCCAAACCCAGCCTTTGCAGAATGGCTTCCAACCATGATTTCTAAGTATTAAATCGAGAATATTTAAAGCGCCTGTTCTCAATCACCCCTAACTATGATTGCGAGTCGTACCATTTACTCTCGGCAATATTTAAGACGTCACGATACCGTGTCCCGGTACCAACATCGACTATTTTTCCGTTGCCGGTACGGTTGTATCCCATGCCTGAAAAAAGGACATTCGCGGCACCTGACGAAATAGTTAAATTTTCGATTCGACCTCCGAAAACTCGGGCACCAGTGCTGCCATTCTCAAAGGTTCCCTTGGTGTTTATATCACATCCATAAAAGCAAAGTCGGCGCGAAGCATCGCGAAAATCGAGGTCATTATTTTCGAAGTCAATACCCCAGAGTTTGTTGTCCCAAGCCATGCGGGTCGCATTCATACCGACCCCGCAATTTTGGATAGAACCACTGCGAATGTTATTGCCGAGAGCGCCGTTCAGAATAAGCCCAGTATCCATTCCAGAGATCTTGAGTTCCACAATGTTATAACTGGATTCCTCTGCATGATTGCGCATCCCTAATTCCATGCCGCGCTTAGGGACACTAAACAAACCGCCCTCGTTCGAACTCATGATAAAACTAATTTTGTTATCTACGAGCCATTCTCCGTAGAACCCGGCACTCGCAGCCCCTGCACCCCTGCAGTTCAACTCTATCTCCGAATTGTGGATAGATCTCGCATAAATGCCATGTGACGATTTGGGCGGTCCGTAAATTTGAGGCCAGCCAGTTATTCTCAGTCCGTACGCTCCGGCGCCTTCCGCTCCGCCATCGATAATAAATGAGTGCCCGGTTCCAGTGTTAATAAGCCAAACTTCGCCTTCAAATTCGATGTGCAGCCGATTGATTGCTAGATTTGGAATACTTGTCGACACGTAACGCCCGGCGGGCACTCGTATTTTTGGCGTGTTGCCAGCGAAGCCTCGGTGTGAAGCCCACGCCGCAATTTTCCGCCACGGTTCTGCGTTATCAGTAGAGCCATCTCCGACGCCGCCAAAATCCGCAAAAGTTGCAAAATCCTTGCTCGCCAGAACCATCGACGAACGGGGTGAAATTGAAGCGTACACATTAGGGATAGGCTTGCCTTGACCTGCTAGGTTCGACAATGATTGGGTTGCCGAATATGATCCTATGAATTTGGCACCTACCCCCAACATATTCCGGCGAGAGAATGCTGTCATATGCTCGTGTCCTTCAATTCTTAGAGGCAAAAATTCATAGGTAAAAGCGAAGCCGCTTTAATCGACCCTGCCAGACCGATCACCAGGCTGCGCGGCCCTTTAACTACTTAGGCACCGAAGAATGCAACGGGATTCTCATCATCAAGCAAGAGCCAAAAGACAGACTAGGTAATGCGGTAAGATGAGAAAAACGAAAACGTTTTTGATCGAACCAATACTGGCTCTTGTTGGATCGGCGGCCTTAACTGCTCCATCAGCGGGCGAGTGCCGATCGGCTCGATAATCTACGGCAAGAACCATTCGGTCAACATGCCGTCGCAGCCAGAGCCTAACCGCAGCGGATGGGCGTTAGATTTCCCATCTCAACCGCTCTGCCGGGCATGTTCACTATATCTCGTTTGACCTAAGCTCCCTAGCGGGCAAGTCGACAACCGTAGTCAACTATCGCGTCAACGCCAACCGCCAGACCCGATTCTTTCCTCAAGAGCAATCTCAGTTGGCTGGAACGGTCTCGCTCGTGTTTCAACGACAGGGCGACAACTGGAACGCGAGGGGCCATTACGAGCACTATCACTGTACTCGCTTGCCAAGTATACGCACGTAGTCGTCTCTCGCTCGCGCGGCATAGTAATTGATCTGGAGAATCTTGGCTGCACCTCGGTTTTGGGCAAGCGGGAAGGCGACTGCCCGAAAGCGTTCAGAGATTCGCTGGTGCAAGCGAGGCAAGTGGGCTTTGTCTTTGGCTCGTGGGCCGCCCGGGGGCATAGTGTGTTTGCCACCGCACCGGCCAGCTTTGAGCTGTTGAGGCTCGACGAGAATAGCTCTGGTTTCGTTCGACACGACCCTCACATGTGGGCTGCGGCTAACGCGATGCTCGCAAAAATCGTGGGGATGTAGATCCCTCACATGCAAAGGGCGTACAGAAAAAATTCTCTCGCTATCGTGGCTGATTGTATTGCCCCGCAAGGGTTCGAGATATCCTGACTGCCATGCCCAAGGGCTGGTGAGATGAAGCTCGATGGGCACCATCATCGGCCGCGGATGGGTTTGTGTTGCGGCATTTTAAAAAGCACCTCCCGGGTGACGCAAAAAAAATGCCTGCAGAAATTCCAAAGGACTCGCGAAATGCTGAGCTAGCGCAATATTAACCTTCCTATGCAGTAGGCAAGACACGTTATCATGCAGTTGTAAAAACACGATTTTCTGCGGTGCTTGGCGAATGCGTCAAGCGGATTAGAATCTCGCTATCAACCTTACTAGACACTAAGCGGTAAACTCAAATATTGGGAGTGTGGAGTGTGGAGTGTGGAGCTTGGAGCGGCAGCGGCAAGGTTCGAAAAAGAGCCTTGTACAGTGTTCGTTGTTTTGATCTGATAGGTTTAGATTGGTCGGTGATCGAGCGACTGCTTTCACGCGAGTTTTTGCGGTGTCCCCCGGGTGAAGGATCGCCGGGTGATCGACGGTATTCTCTGGCGTTTCTGTGCTGGCTCCATGGCGTACAATCCCGAGGGTTACGCCTTAATACTAGCTGCTACAATCGGTTTGTCCGTGAAGGACGGCCGGTATCTGGAATCGGCTTTCGACGGCGGTTTCGTAGGCATCTGACAGTGAGCTGGTATTGATCGGCAGCTCTCCCATCCGTGTATACCAGCACGGTGCGACCTAAAAAGAAGAGCCCAAATCGATACATTCGACGTTCTCACGGCGGCTTGACGACAAAGGTTCATGCTCTCGGGGATTGCCGATCCGATTACACCTGTTCGAGGTAAGGGCGGGCGATTGCAAACAAGCCGAAACACTGCTCGGTATTAAACGAATTAAAGCACCCTCCTTGCCGACAAGGCCTACGACAGCGATGCAACCTGTCGGCAGATCACATCGCAGGGCGGGTCGACAAAATACCAGCCAAGCGCAATCGCAAGTGAAGCTTCACCTACAGCCAGTTATTTTACCGCTATCGCAACCTCATCGACCGACTTTTTGAAAACACAAGTATTCCCCAGTCTTGGTTACCCTCTGCGATCCACGAATCCACGACCCTTCGGATGCTATAATCTTTCTCGGCACGTGCTAGGATCGACGTCTATGTGTCTACTGCATAGGCGGCGTAGAGAAATATTAGTTAGAATCTGGTGATCGTGAGATGGGCCAATCCCAGGAGGCTGTCAGCCAGCTGATCGTATCGGGTGGCGATGGCGCGGTTTATTTTGAGCTGACCCAAAATGCGCTCGATGCGATTGCAGCGCTCGTTGAGCGCCCCGGTCATGCTCAATTCTCACGCGCCGGTTTGACTGGCCCGAAATTACGGCTTCGATATTCCGTTTGGCGGGGTCGGCACAGATTGCTTCGGCGAAAAAGCCCTTGTCGGCGAGCAAGTGGTCAGGTGTGCGGTTGGGTAAATTGATGAGGGCGTCATAGGTCTTGCAATCTGCCGCCTCGCCGACAGTCAAACGAAAGGCGAAGGGGGCGCCCAACAGCCTCAGCTAGGCAGTAGCTTATCGGTAAATCCGCCCCGCGGGCGCCAAGCGCGTCGATGAGTTCCCCTTTTCCGGCCACTGCCGATACGTGGGCGTGGACTTTTGTTCTGTCGCTGCTCTAGTGGCCACTGTTTGCCCTGAACTTGGCCAGCGTCACAGCGACGGTTTCCCGACCCGGCTTTACTTCATCGTCGGAACGGGCAATAAATGGTGTTCCATCTGCCATATTTTGACGGGACATCGCACCACGGGGCAGCCAGAGTATGCTATTGATAATCGAACGGTTGTGCTTGGACCGACGTTCTTAACCGCGGTTTTAGCCTTGATGAGCAGCAAGGCCTTTAGAACGCGCCATTCAGTCTTGGTCAGATCGCCTTGGCTCACATCTGCCTCCAATAGCAGCTTTGAACCAATTATGCTGTTCGGCGGCAACTTCAGCGTCAACCAATACTCGTTTGGCTGTTGAGGTCAGATGCAGCTACGGTCCACGGCAATATGGCCAGGAGAGCGAGCAACGACGACAATGATCTCTACTTGGAAGGGGGTACTGGCCGCCAGTTCCCTTACATTCGTCTGCGCTCATATCGTTGGCCACTTATCACCGGACACAGCCGGGTTTGTTTTTTGTTCGCCAGAGGATGAGGGTGACCCAGGGGATACATGGTGAGAGGCTTGCGACGCCTATATACTAAGCTACGGGGACGAGTGAATCGAGATACTGTGGGGGTGCCTAATGGCATCACGATCATGTGTGCCGAGTGTTATCCTAAGCGTGAAGCGGATGCCCGTTTAGCGGGACGAAAGACGATCCTGCACAACTGAATTTGTCCATTCCGCCTAGATTGATCGGTGTTGCTAAGTCGGTGGGCGTTTGAGGTGGCTTAGATGCCTTTACGGTGCGTTTCTCCCCATCTATAGCCCATCAGGAAACATTCTACGGAACCCCTATCATATGCGTCATTATTTCGTCCTTTTGGCGGCTGCGCTTGCGCTCGTTGGATGCGTGGGCCGAGCACCGATACAATCTACATCTGAGCTAACTGTGTTTGTGGGGCAGACGGAGATGCCTACTCCTGGTCGTGGTGATCTTGTAGCTGAGGACCGTTTGGCATTGGTGGGGCCTCTCGACACTATATCAGTGAGTGTTTACGGTGTTCCTGAGCTTAGCCGGGAAATGCAGGTCGATGCGGGCGGCCGTATCGCGATGCCGTTGATCGGCGTCATAGATGCAGGCGGTAAAACCGCCGCGGAGCTGGCTTACGATATCGAAGAGCAGCTGTCGGGTCGCTATGTGCGTGATCCGAACGTCACAGTGAACATTGTCAGTTCGGTTAGTCAGGTCGTAACCATTGATGGGCAAGTGGTCGAGCCAGGACTCTACCCCGTGACCAACCAGATGACCTTGTTGCGAGCGGTGGCGTCTGCTCGCGGCTTGTCCGAATTCGCCGATGAGGATGATGTTGTCGTCTTGCGCACGGTGCAAGGTCAGCGGATCGCAGGACTATATAATATCGAAGCGATCCGCCGGGGCCTCTACGATGATCCGCCCATTTATGCCAACGATCTTGTGGTGGTTGGTGACAGCCCTCAGCGGCGTCTGTTCCGCGATTTCATCAGCTTGGCGCCGCTCTTGGCCGCGCCGATAGTCGCTGTTCTGCAAAGATAGATCGGACCAATGAATATTCTTTCTTCCTATCCCGACCGCAGGCAGCAGGTCGATGAATCTCGTGAATCTAACTTTGGGGGTGCGGTCAATAACGGGCCTTCAATCTTGGAGCTATATCTTCGTATCGCTCGGCGATGGCGCTGGGTGATCATCGGTGCGGTTTTGGGTTCTATCCTGTTGGGTGTAGTTGTTACACTGCTCATGACGCCGCAATATACGGCTGTGTCGACTATCGAGATTTCGCGCGAAGCCGATCGAGTTACCAACATTGAGGGGGTTGAGCGCGAGACAAGTGTAGCCGATCAGGAATTTTACCAAACGCAATATGGGTTGTTGCGCGCGCGTTCGCTGGCAGAGCGCGTGGCGACTAAATTGGGGTTGGTTGACCGCCCGGAATTTTTTGAAATGTTTCGATTTGATGGAGCGGACGATCCGGCGTTCGAAATTGTCAACGACCGATATCCTGCGGAAGGTCGTGCACAGCGGCAGCGTGAAGCGGCTGAAATTCTGCTAGACAAAGTCAGCATTGAGCCCACTCGGCTGTCTCGCCTCGTCGATATTAGCTTCACGAGCCCCGACGCTCAATTCTCCGCTCAAGTTGCGAACGCGTGGGCAGAGAATTTCATCGAGATTAACCTTGAGCGCAAAGTTCAGTCGACATCATACGGTCGCACTGCGCTTCAGCGCCAGTTGGCGGAGTACAAGGACAGGCTCGACGAATCCCAGCGCCAGCTCGTCACATATGCGTCCAATCAAGAGATTATTAATCTGCCATCGCAGGCCGTGGGGGATGGTTCGACCACTCAGGAACGCTCGATCGTGGTCGACAACTTGGCTGCACTTAATTCAGCATTGAACGAGGCTACCGCAGATCGAATTGCCGCGGAGGCCCGCTTCCGCCAGGCTGGGGGAAGCGGCAGCTCTGCTGAAGCATTGAGTAACTACGCCATTAACAATTTGCGACAGAAGCGAGCCGAACTCGAGGCTGAATATCAGGAACTGATGGTACGGTTTGAACCTGGCTACCCTCAAGCTCAGTCGCTTCAGTCGCGCATAGCCGAGCTTAGCCGTGCAATTGAGCGCGAAGAATCTCGCGTTTCGGCTTCAGTGCAGGCAGAGTATCGTCAGGCCCTAGCTAGGGAAGAGGCGCTCAAGCAGCGTGTCAGCGCACTTAAGGGTGACTACCTCGATCTGCGCCGGCGTTCTATCCAGTATAACATTTTCCAGCAGGAGGTCGACACGAACCGAGCGCTGTATGATGGCTTGTTGCAGCGGTTTAAAGAAATTGGCGTTGCGGCCGGGGTTGGCGTGAACAATGTCGCCATCGTCGATACCGCTGCCGTCCCCGAACTTCCGTCCAGTCCGCAATTGCTCCTCAATCTCGCAATTTCGATCGTGGCAGGCTTCGGTCTAGGCGCTGCCCTGGCTTTAGCTCTGGAACAGCTCGACGAAGCAATCGCGGATCCCTCCGAGGTCGAGCACCGATTGGGTCTCCCACTGCTCGGCTCAGTACCCAGAGTCGAAGATGGTGGAACGCCCCGCGATGCTCTGCTTGATCGCAAATCGGAACTGGTCGACGCATATATTGCTGTCCAGACCAATTTGGCTTTTACGACCGAGCGCGGAGTTCCCCGCTCGTTCTCGGTGACTTCGACGCGACCGGCCGAAGGCAAATCGACCACCTCGTTGGCGCTCGCTACGATGTTGGCGCGGTCCGGGAAGCGTGTCATCCTGATCGATGGGGATATGCGCTCGCCTTCGGTCCACCATTTGGGCAACGTCGGCCACGATCATGGGGTGAGCAACTTCCTGGCAGGCGACGACAACTACGAGTCATCCATTTTCCACATGGATGACCTTAATTTGGATGCGATGAGCGCTGGCCCTATCCCGCCGAATGCAGCAGAGTTGTTGACCGGCACCCGGATGCGCCAGTTGATCGATCGGCTCCATGAAAACTACGATCATGTGATTGTCGATTCCCCGCCTGTGATGGGGCTGGCGGACGCACCGCTCATCGCTGGCCATGTTGACGGCGTCATCTATGCGGTGGAATCGCACGGGATTCGTTCAAGCCAGGTGAAAACTGCTCTCAGCCGCCTCGCTGCGGTGCGGACACGGATTTGCGGTGCTGTGCTGACGAAGTTCGAGGCTCGCAAGGCTCACTATGGTTATGGCTATGAGTATGGGTATGGCTACGGGCGCGACGTGGAGACCGAGACAGCCTGATGGGCCGGCGAAGGCGGAAGCGGGGGCTGAAGTCCGAAATTGCTCGGCGTTCGAGACGCGAATGGTCGATTCGCATTGGNTTGGCGTTCGGNGCTCTTGTCTTGGGCTATTTCAGTACAGCGCATAGTCTGGCCANTGTCATCGCCAAAGTGGACCCNGNGACCGCCTATGCGATAGCGCCCGGTAACGGAGTTATTGCNGCCAAATACGCGCAGGAAGCTTTCACGATCGCCCCCACTATGGAGGCAAACTCAAAGCCTGCTGACCTTGCACGCCGCGCTCTGCTAGCCGATCCNACCGCNGTAGAAGCATTAACAGTGTTGGGGTTTCAGGCACAACTGCGTGGCGAAGTCGCACGCGCGGATCGCATATTTTCGTATTCTACCGCACTATCCCGNCGCGAACTGCGGCCNCGCATATGGGCGATCGAAAAGGCTGTTGATCGAGGCGACGTGGCCGATGCACTTCGCAATTACGACATCGCATTACGTACATCGAACAGCGCGGCAGGAGATTTGTACCCCACGCTTGCAGCGGCGTTGTCCGAGCCCCGAATTCGCGCGGACCTGCTGACGATCTTGGCAGATGACCCGGTCTGGGGTGACAGCTTCCTCGCCTATGCGGCGACCAGTGGAGTTGAGCCGGAAGGTGCCGTTGCTTTGTTCCGCGAAGGACGGAAGGTTGGTTTAGAAGTGGGTGAAGACCTGGGCTCCGCTCTTGTCAATGTCTTGGTGTCGCAGAATAAATTCGAGAATGCTTGGGCATATTACAAAAGCTTTCGTCCTCGGGCGCAACGCAACCGGTCTCGCGATCCCGGCTTTGCCATGCAAGCAAATGATAGAGCGGCGTTTGACTGGAGAGTGGGTCACGACGCCCGGCTTGGGGCTGCAATCTTGCGCGACGGGAAGGGCGGCCTCCTCGATTTTTCGGTTCCACCTAGCACGGGCGGCCAGCTGGTAAGTCAAACTCAGTTGTTGCCCGCCGGTAAATATCGTCTGGTGGGCCGCAGCAGAGGTTTGGACCAACCCCGAACGTCACGGCCCTACTGGGTGCTTACCTGTTCCGACGGCCGCGAGATGGGGCGTTTCTCAATGCCCAACTCGGACGAGCGGGGAGGGCGTTTTGCTGGGCAGTTCACAGTTGCGCAAGACTGTGACGCCCAAACCTTGTCTTTGGTTGCCCGTGCGTCAGACGACATCATGGGTGTGACCGGACAAATCTTACAGGCGCAACTGTTGCCGGTGCAGTTGCCGGAAGGGAGCCAACCGTGAACCCCTTGACTTCCGCCAAGCAGATCATGGCATTCACGATTTCGGCGCTGAGCGTACCCTTNGCGGCACAAAATGTGCCGATCGATCCGAATGTGCGTCAAACCGAGGAACCCGCGCAGAACCAAAACGATGGTCTTGGCGACACCGGTCGGACAGCGGATACTGGTGTAGGTGAGGTGGGCCAGCGGCAAATCCAGCGTGGTACGCCGGAGGCAGTTTCNCCTCTGGGGCGTATCAACAATCGCGTCGAAAACCGCGTGCAGAACCGTATTCGGAACCGGATCGATCGCAACTACGATCCCACGGCCAATGCCACAGCTCCGTTCGAGCGTGCGGAGCGCCGCGCACAGACGGTNAAGCNGCGACCNACAGCAGGGCCTCAATAGGCTGCTNCGCTAGATCCGTTCGTCGCCGTTACGATCAGAATNNAGGTCATTCATACAAGATCTCGCAGACANCCCATCGCGAACCGTGCGCGGTCTTTTGCTTCGGGATAGGCTGCTTCGACGTCGCTCCGTGTCTTTTCGCGCTCTTCGGTCGTCAGGCCCACACCAGCACGATTCTGGTAAATGGCTTTTGCCTTTTCGAAGACCTCGATTTGCTCTGACGTTAACAGATCGGTGTTCNCCAACCGNTCACCAATTGCTTCCAGTGCGAGGTTGCAGAGCATNGCTTCGTATTGGGGCGTCGCGTCAGCGCGCTCGACGTTGCGACCGATCGATAGCGCTTGGGCCACTCGTTTGTCCTCGGCACTAAACTCGGCCTGCGAAGCCTGCTGCTCCTCCACATCGGTCGCAGCAGAGCAAGCGGTAAGCATCAAAGTCGCAGCGGAAGCCAAGCTGGCACGTAAGACGGATTGGATCATGCGGCTTCCATACGAAGAATCTGGGGTCCCGCCAAGCGACCTAACCGGTCCGAGCCCATTGCCAGAAAAAACTTGCGTGACCTCGGCGCCGCCATGGCAACTTGTGAAGCAGTCCAGAGCTTCGCTGTGACAAACCCGCGCGGTTAACGCGCCTTGCCGGCTTGTTCACAGGCTTTGCACAGGCGTTAACGGTTCTCCCCAGCGTGGATCGCCGCGCGGATTGCCAAGCCGGGTTCCGGTTCTGCATTCCGTACCCATGACGGCCACGGGACAGCTTCGATGAGGGCAGCGGAAGAGCGCTACGAGACGGATCAGGACGCAGCGCCGCTCGACATGCTGGCTGCGCTGTTCCGGGCGCGCGGCTGGCCATGCAAGACGACGGCGAACGAGCTGTGCGGCGAGATCCAGGGAAGCTGGACCAATTACCAGCTGCGCGGCATCTGGCGCCCCGAGGACCTCGTCCTCCAAATCCTCTGCCTGCCCGACATCCGCATCGGCAAGGACAAGCGCACGCAGGCGCAGGAGCTGGTCAGCCTGGTGAACGAGCAGATGTGGCTCGGCCATTTCGACATCTGGTCGAATGGCGGCGTGCTGCTCTACCGCAATGGCACGATGCTGGGCGACGACGGCATGCTCAGTCTCGACCAGGCGCAGGCGCTGGTCGAAATCGCGGTCGAGGAATGCGACCGGTTCTACCCGGCGTTCCAGTTCGTGCTGTGGGGCGGGCGCACGCCAGCAGAAGCGCTCGAAGCGGCAATGGTGGATGCCGCCGGAGAGGCGTAAGGCGCTGGGGTTCGGGGTTAATCCGAATTAGCCGTGCGAATTCCGGTTTCGCTTGAAATCGCGCGCCAAAGTGCCGATATTCCTCCCAGGAGCAGCGCGTATCACCGCGCCGCCAAAAGGAGTTGCAGACACATGGCCAATTGGAACGACACCGACCAGAGGCAGGGCTTCGGCTCGGTGCCACGCGCTGGCGACGCCGTTGCCAGGCAGGAAACCTTCGATGCGGGCCTGCGCGCCCACATGCTCAAGATTTACAATTACATGGCTTCGGGCGTGTTGCTGACCGGACTGGTCGCCATGCTGACCGCGCGCAGCGGCTTGGCGCTGACCTTCGCCAGCGGTCCGCTGATGTGGATCGTCGCGCTGGCGCCGCTGGGCTTCGTCTTTGCGATGAGCTTCGGCGTGAACAAGTTCAGCCAGGCTACGCTGCAGCTGATGTTCTGGGCCTTCGCCACGGTGATGGGCCTATCGCTGTCGACGATCTTCCTCGTCTATACGGGCGAAAGCATCGCCGCGACCTTCTTCGCCACGGCAGGGGCCTTCGCCGGTCTCAGCCTGTTCGGCTACACCACCAAGAAGAACCTGCAGGGCATGGGTACATTCCTGGTCATGGGCGTGATCGGCCTGATCATCGCCAGCGTGATCAACATCTTCCTGCAGTCGAGCACGCTGACGCTCGCCGTGAGCTTCATCGGCGTGCTTATCTTCGCCGGCCTTACCGCCTANGACACGCAGCGCCTGAAGCGCGAATATCAGTACCTGCGCGGTACCGAATTTGCCGGCAAGGCCGTGATCATGGGCGCGCTGAGCCTGTATCTCGACTTCATCAACATGTTCCTGTTCCTGCTGCGCTTCATGGGCAGCCGCGAATAAACCATTCGTCGCAAACAGGAATCGTTTGAACGTGCCCGGGGCGTAACCAGCGCCCCGGGCATTTTCTTTGCCATTGCCAAACGCTAGGCAGTTTTTCTTCATCCCCCGTCAACCGATGACGAGGCAGGATGATCGCCTTATTTTCCGAGGAGGGTCACGCGTCATGAACCGCGGTTCGAACATCACCATTCGCATGGCGGCCGTGGCTGCCGGCATCGCCGTCCTNGGCGCCTGCGCCACCCCGCCGCCGCCGCCGCCCCCGCCNCCGCCGGTGGTGGAAGCGGTCCCGATCCGTCCGCAGCCCCCGGGCCAGGCGTCCTATGTGATGACCATCCCCCGCGTGAACTCGCTCGGCCAGCGCGAGACTGTGCACCTGGGAATTTCGGACGACGAGAAGGTGTGGCACTTCCGTTCGGCCTGGAATGTCGCGGCGCTCAACTGTCTCGATCCGCAGTACCAGCCGATCCTCGACGCCTACAGCAGCTATATCTCGGACCATGCGCGCCCGCTCAAGCGNGTGAACGATCGGATCGATGCCGAATACCGGCAGGAACACGGCGCCCGCCGCGCCGGTATCCAGGCGCGCGAAAGCCAGATGACGATGGTCTACAACTATTTCGCGCTGCCGCCCGCACGGGCGGATTTCTGCCGCACCGCACTGGGCGTGTCGCAACAGTATCTGGCGGCCGAACAGATCGATCCGATNGCCTTTGCGCTGGCCAACTTCCAGACGTTCGAAGGCCCGTTCGAGCGGTTCTTCGTGGCCTATGAGGAATACCAGCGGGAATCGGCGGCATGGGATGCGCGCTACGGCGATCGCTATGGCTCTTCCCAGCCGGGATACGTCGCGGTCAAGAACGCCTATGGCTACCAGGCGCCGCAGCCGGGTTCGGATCCCGCGACGCTGACCGCCACGCCGCTGCAGGAAACCAAGGTCGTCGATCCCGATACAGGGGCGCAGATCCCCGTAGCGCCGGTCGACGAAACGCGTTCGTCGCTGCCGGTCGTGCAACCCATTCCCAGCGACGACAATTCGAACTAGTTTCTGCTAAGATGATNCNGCGAGGCGCGCCGTTCCCCGGNGAACGGCGCGCCTTCGTTCGTANTGGCAAGCACCGCCTTGCGCTCGCGCCTGCGCCCATCACCGCCAGCAATGTTTGCCCCTGGCGCCGGCCGCGCCTATCGGCACCGCGATGGACCTGCAGACAATCGTTACCGAGACATGGAATGCGCTGGCCGATGATCGCGGCAGCGGCAATCCTGCGCGCTATATCCCNGCGCTGGCGGCGGTCGACCCNCGCAAGTTCGGCATAGCCATCGCCACGCCCGACGGGCGCGTGGCTGCCGCAGGCGATGTCGACGAAGCCTTTTCCATCCAGTCGATTTCAAAGGTCTTCGCNCTGGCGCTCGCGCTTGAGCGCGAGGGATCGGCGCTATGGGACGCGGTCGGCCGCGAACCGTCGGGCGATGCCTTCAATTCGATCGTCCAGCTCGAGAAGGAAAAGGGCATTCCGCGCAACCCCTTCATCAATTCGGGCGCCATCGTGACGACGGACCGGTTCATCGGCAACCGCGGCGTCGACGCAGCGGTGCGCGACCTGCTCGATCGGCTGCGCCGCATGGGCCGCAACCCGGCGATCACGTTCGACGAGGACGTGGCGCGCAGCGAGAGCGAGGCGGGCGAACGCAATCGCGCGCTGGCGTGGTTCCTCGCCGATTTCGGACGCCTGCTGAACCCGGTGGAAGAGGTGCTGTCGGTCTATTTCCGCCAATGCGCCCTGTCGATGAGCTGCCGCCAGCTGGCCGAAAGCGCGTTATTTCTCGCCTTCGATGGCAGCGACCCGGTGACCGGCCAGCGGATGTGTTCGGCCAGCCGGGCGCGCCGCATCAATGCGCTGATGCTGCTGTGCGGCCATTACGACAATTCGGGGCAATTCGCTTTCGAGGTCGGCTTCCCGGGCAAATCGGGGGTTGGCGGCGGGATTCTCGCCAGCGTCCCGGGCCGCGCCGCGATTGCCGTGTGGTCGCCCGGGCTGAACCGCGCGGGCACCAGCCTGCTGGGCGCGCGGGCGCTTGCAGAGATTGCCCAGCGGACCGGCTGGTCGGTCTTCAGCGGACCGCTTCCCGAAGNCTAGAGCGCGCCGAAGGTCCAGCCTTCGGTGCGGGCGATATCCCGCGTCAGCCCCGCCGGTGCCCANCGCGTCCGATCGCTTGCGACGCGGCGAAGCCACGCGGCGGTGAGCAGTGCGTCGGACGAATGGTCCTCGATCGCGCCCCGTCCGGCCACGGGCGGGCTGCCGAGTCCGGCCAGCGCGGAATTGAGGTCTTCGAAGCTGCGCATCTTGGCCTTTGCCGCGCTGCGCCCGGATTCCAACGCGGCGAGGCTGGTGTAGATTTCGACGACCAGCGAGCCGTGTCCCGGATCCGGATCGACCGGCCAGACGGGCAGGTGCCCGCGCAGCCGGTGCAGCACGCGCATTCCCGTCAGGCTGGACTTGCCCACCTGCGCCGCACCGACGAGGTTGAAATTCGAATAGGGCTTGCAGCCCATCTCCGCCTGAGCCTGTTCGGTGACCCGGAACCGCCCGCGTCCATGCGCGGCACCGTCGCAACCGAAATGCACGCCCGTATCCCGGCCATTGCGAAAATAGGGCGCGAACTCGGGATGGTCGACAAAGCTTTGCGCGCCCAGATTGGGATCGCCGGCGCAGATATCGTCGATCAGCGCCCATAGCGATGGGGCATCGGGCAACAGCACGTCGCGGCGGGGGAAATAGGCCCCGCAATCGGCGAAGGGCAGCGCAATCCCCAGATCCATCCCGACCAGCGTATCGTCGGGCAGGTCCTCGCGCAGCAGCGCCAGCACGTCGCCGCGCGACCAGCCANGGCCCCGTTCGACCAANACGGGCGGGCCCCCACCGGCATCGGCCAGCGCCAGCGCGATGCCCTTCTGTACCGGCCCTTTTGCGCCCGACCAGTCGATCGCCAGGAAGTGCCTAAAGCTGCGCACGGTCGCGCCGCAGCTTGTCCCAGTAATCGAGCCGCTTCTTCACCTCGCGTTCGAAACCGCGTTCGACCGGTTGGTAATAGCTTTGCGGCTCCATTTCCTCGGGCCAGTAATCGTCGCCCGAGAAGCCTTCGTCGGCATCGTGATCATAGGTGTAGCCCGAACCATAGCCGATGTCCTTCATCAGCTTGGTGGGCGCGTTGAGGATGTTTTGCGGGGGCATCAGGCTGCCCGTTTCCTTCGCCGATCTGAAGGATGCCTTCTGCGCCTTGTAGGCGGCGTTCGACTTGGGCGCGGTTGCGAGATAGATGCAGGATTGGACCAGCGCCAGTTCGCCTTCGGGACTGCCGAGAAATTCGTAGGCGTCCTTGGCGGCCATGCATTGCACCAGCGCCTGCGGGTCGGCCATGCCGATGTCCTCCACCGCCATGCGGACCAGCCGCCGTGCGAGGAACCGCGGTTCCTCCCCCGCGGTCAGCATGCGCGCGAGGTAATAGAGCGAGGCCTGCACATCGGACCCGCGCACCGCCTTGTGCAGCGCCGAAATGAGATTGTAATGGCCTTCCCGGTCCTTGTCGTAGACCGCGACGCGGCGCTGGAGAAATGCCCCCAGTGCCGCGGGATCGAGCGGTTCGGGGAGCTGGGCGTTATACAGCGTTTCGGCCTGGTTGAGCAGGAACCGGCCATCGCCATCGGCGCTGGCGACCAGCGCATCGCGCGCCTCGGGGGTCAGCGGCAAGGGCCCCTCGAGCGTTTCGCCGCGGTCGAGCANCAGGCCCAGCGCTTCCCGGTCGAGCCGCTGCAGGATGAGCACCTGCGTCCGGCTGAGCAGAGCGGCGTTGAGGGCGAAGCTGGGATTCTCGGTCGTCGCGCCCACCAGCGTCACCGTCCCGCGTTCGACGAACGGCAGGAAGCCATCCTGCTGCGCACGGTTGAAGCGGTGAATCTCGTCCACGAACAACAGCGTGCGCTGGCCGGCCTGCGCAGCCTTGTCGGCAGCCGCGAAGGCTTTCTTGAGATCGGCCACGCCGCTGAACACGGCGCTGACGCTTTCGAAGCGCATGCCCACGCTGTCGGCCAGCAGCCGTGCGATGGTGGTCTTGCCCGTACCCGGCGGGCCCCACAGGATCATGCTCGACAGGCGCCCGGCGGCGACCATCCGGCCGATCGCGCCCTCGGGACCGGTGAGGTGATCCTGTCCGATCACTTCGCCGAGCGTGGCGGGCCGCAGGCGNTCGGCCAGCGGNGCATCTTCGCGCGGCGCTTCCGGCGCTGCGCTGTGCGGGAGGTCTTCGGGAAAGAGATCGGCCATTGGTCGGCTGACATAGGGTGTTCGCCGGAAAATTGCAGGGGCGACTTGCATGGCGTCTTTAAAGATATATCTTAGAGCTATCGAAGATAAGGCAAGGATAGCGATATGNACAAGGCACACAGGCGCCACGGCGCGCGCAGGCGCGGTTGGCCGTTCATCGCGGCGATGATGGCCGGGGCGGAAGCGCAAAGCGGGTTCGGTGCATCGGCGCGCTTCGGCGGCTCCGACTGGGGATTCGATTTCGGNCCGCGCAAGGGCGGACGCCGCCGGCGCATGTTCGGACCGGGNGANCTCAGGCTGGTGCTGCTCAAGCTCGTCGCCGACGAGCCGCGCCATGGCTATGAGCTGATCAAGGCGATCGAGGAACTGACCGAAGGGGCGTATGCCCCGAGCCCGGGGACGATCTATCCGACGCTGTCGCTGCTCGAGGACGAGGGCGCGATCGCGCCGGCTCCCGGAGACGAGACCCGCAAGGCCTACCAGGCCACCGATGCGGGGCGGTCCGAACTGGCGGAACGCGCGGATGAAGTNACGGCGCTGTTCGAGCGGCTGTCGGGTCATGGCACTCATCGCCGCGCCTATGCCACGCCCGAAATGTTCCGCGCGGTCGGCAATCTCGCCAGCGTGCTCAAGAACCGGGCGCGTTCGGGAAAGCTGGACGAGGACACGGTGCACGAGATCGTCGATCTGGTCGACGACCTGGCCAAGAAGATCGAGCGGCTCTGACCCCTGCCATTTGGCGATCCGCGGGTTGCGGGCTAGGCTGCGCCCGCGGGTCGCGATGGGGGAGGGTTCGGACATGACGGACACCACACACACGCCCTGGCACCTCTGGGTGGTGGGCATAGCGACGCTGCTGTTCAATGCGATCGGCTGTTACAGCTACCTGATGACGCAAACGGGTAGCTTGGCCGAACTGGGCATGACGCCCGAACAGATCGCATATTTCGATACCTTCCCGGCCTGGGCCGATGCGGCCTGGGCGCTGGGCGTGTGGGGCGCGCTGCTCGGGTCGATCCTTCTGCTGCTGCGCCGCAAGCTGGCCTTCGCCGCTTTCGCCGTGGCGACCGTGGGGCTGATCGCGACGACCTATTTCGAACTGCTGGTCTCGCAGATCCCCGACAGCCTGCAGAACCCGCTGCTGATGGCGGCGATCTGGATCTCGACGCTGTTTTCGCTGTGGTATTCGCGCTGGATGAGCGCAGCAGGCGTGCTGCGCTAGCGGGCGGCGGCGCGTGTTTCGATCAGCCGCAGATAGGTGTCGACCACCGCCTGGTTGATCGCGTCCCACGTATAGGCGCGCGCGACCTGTTCGCCATTGGCACCATGCAGCAGGCGCAGGTCGTCATCGGTGCAATAGGGCGCCAGCGCCTCGGCGCAGGCGGGGGCGAAGACATCGGGTTTGCCCGGCGCGACCAGGCGGCCCGTGCGCCCGTCGTCGACCAGGCTCGCCGCACCGGTGGCCCCGGCGGCCACCACCGGCAATCCGCAGGCCATTGCCTCCAGCGTGACATTGCCGAAAGTCTCGGTGATCGACGGATTGAAGAAGATATCGCCGCTCGCCAGCGCCTTGCCCAGATCCCTGCCGGTCTGGAAGCCGGCGAAAATGCCGCCGGGCAACGCCTTTTCGAACCATTCGCGCGCGGGCCCGTCGCCGATTACCAGAACCTTGTGCGGGACCTGGCGCTTNCGCAATTGCACGATCGTTTCGGCAAAGACGTCGAGCCCCTTTTCCATCACCAGGCGGCCGAGGAACACGATTGCCACATCGTCATCGGCCAGGCCATGCGCGCGGCGCCATGCATGATCGCGCTTGGACGGATCGAAGACCGTGCGGTCGACCCCGCGCGACCAGATCGAAATGTCGTCATGCATTGCCTGCGCGGTGAGTTCGGCGATCTGGCTTTGCGATGGCGCCACCAGCGCATCGCAGCGCCGGTAGAAGCGGCGCAGCATGCCTTCGACCAGCGGTTCGAGGAAGCCGAGACCGTAATAGCGCGGGTAGGTTTCGAACCGCGTATGGACCGACGCCAGCACCGGGATATCCTTCTCGCGCGCCCATTTGAGCGCACCGTGCGCGGCCGGGTCGGGCGATGACAGATGCACCACATTGGGNGCGAATTCGGCCAGATCGGCGCGCACGCGGTCGTCGATGCGCAGCGGCAGGCGGTATTCGCCGCGACCCTTCACCGGCATGCGGACGTTGGGAATGTCGACCAGGTCGCCGGTCGCGGGGAAATCGGGTTCGGCCACGACCGGGGCATAGACGCGCAGCGCCGCGCCCTGCCTGAGCAGGAAGCCCGCCAGGCGGTTGAGCGCTTGGTTCGCGCCATCGCGAGTGTAATTGTAGTTCCCGCTGAACAGCGCGATGCGAAGATCGGTCACATCCATTGCGCGGCGCTTTAGGGAAGATGGCCGATGCCGTCCATCGGCTTGCAGCGTGATTGTAACCGCAGGGATTTTTCGCATTCCACGATCATGCCTTCGCGACTGTCGCCTGTCGTGTCGTAGCTACGCTTTATCGCACTGCCGGTATTTCACATTGACTCGCTGCGACGCAACATTAGTGCGGGCGGCGGGCCACGCGGTCCCAACGCCGCGCGAGCTCTCTGCAAGGAGAGAATACATGACTGCCGAACCTACGCTCAAACCCGAGCGCCCTTTCTTTTCGTCCGGACCGACCGCCAAACACAAAGGCTGGTCTGCCGCCAATCTCAAAACCGAATCGCTCGGCCGCTCGCATCGCAGCGCGCTCGGCAAGTCGCGGCTGAAATATGCCATCGACCTGTCGAAGGAAATGCTCGGCGTGCCCGAGGATTACCTCGTCGGCATCATGCCGGCATCGGATACCGGCGCGCTCGAATGCGCGATGTGGACCATGCTGCGCCCCGATCGCCCGGCCACCGTCGCGGCATGGGAAAGCTTTGGCAATGTCTGGATCCAGGACGCGGTCAAGCAGCTCAAGCTGCCGCAACTTACGGTCATGGACGCCGATTACGGCGAAATCCCCGATCTGGCGAGCATCCCGCAGGACAACGACGTCGTCTTCACCTGGAACGGCACCACTTCGGGCGCCAAGATCCCGAACACCGACTGGCTGGCCCCGGGCCGCGAAGGCGTGACGATCAACGATGCCACCAGCGCCGTTTTCGCGATGGAGATGGACTGGGCCAAGCTCGATGCCACGACCTACAGCTGGCAAAAGGTGATGGGCAGCGAAGCGCAGCACGGCATGCTCATCCTCAGCCCCAAGGCGGTACAGCGGATCGAGGAATACGACCCCGAATGGCCGCTGCCCAAGCTCTTCCGCCTCAAGAAGGGCGGCAAGATCAACACCGGCATNTTCGAGGGCGCGACGATCAACACACCCTCGCTGCTGGCGACCGAAGACTATATCGACGCGCTCGAATGGGCGCAGGCGATGGGCGGGCGCAAGGCGATGTTCGAACGCGCCGATGCCAATGCCAAGATCGTGCTCGACTGGATCGAGGCGACCCCCTGGCTGCGCAACATGGTCGCCGACCCGGCTAAGCGGACCAACACCGGCGTGTGCTTCGTCTTCCAGGGCGAGTGGTACGATCAGCTACCCGATGACGAGAAGGCGGCGGTGCCGAAGAAGATCGTCAAGCTGCTCGAGGACCGCGATGTCGGTTACGACTTCAACGGCTATCGCGACGCCCCGCCGAGCCTGCGCATCTGGTGCGGCGGCACGGTCGAGCAGGAAGACCTCAAGCGTCTCCTGCCGTGGATCGAGTGGGCCTACGAGCAGGTGAAAGCGGCATAATCGGCGTCGTCCCAGCGAAAGCTGGGACCGCTATCCGCTCGCTCCGACCAAATCGAAAGCGATCCCAGCTTTCGCTGGGATGACGAGAGAAAAATCATGAACAAACCCAAAGTCCTTATTTCGGATAAGATGGACCCGAACGCCGCGCGCATTTTCGAAGAGCGCGGCTGCGATGTCGATGTGAAGCCGGGCATGACGCCCGATGAACTCAAGGCGGTGATCGGCCAGTACGATGGCCTCGCCATCCGCAGCGCGACCAAGGTCACGCCCGAAATCCTCGATGCGGCGACCAATCTCAAGGTCATTGGCCGCGCCGGGATCGGCGTCGACAATGTCGATATCCCCTACGCCAGCGGCAAGGGCGTGGTGGTGATGAACACCCCCTTCGGCAATTCGATCACCACCGCCGAACACGCCATCGCGATGATGTTCGCGCTGGCGCGGCAGATCCCCGCCGCCAATGTCCGCACGCAGGCGGGCGAATGGCCCAAGAACGACTTCATGGGCGTCGAAGTGACCGGCAAGACGCTGGGCTTGATCGGTGCGGGCAATATCGGCAGCATCGTCGCCAGCCGTGCGCTGGGCCTGCGGATGAAGGTCGTCGCCTACGATCCCTTCCTGACCGAGGAACGCGCGGTCGAAATCGGGGTCGAGAAAGCCGATCTCGACACGCTGCTGGCCAAGGCCGATTTCATCACGCTGCACACGCCGCTGACCGACGAGACGCGCAATATCCTGTCGGCGGAAAACCTCGCCAAGGCCAAGCAGGGCGTGCGGATCGTCAACTGTGCGCGCGGCGGCCTGATCGACGAGGCGGCGCTGGCCGATGCGCTCGACAGCGGGCAGGTTGCCGGGGCCGCGCTCGACGTGTTCCAGAGCGAACCGGCCAAGGACAGCCCGCTGTTCGGCAAGCCCAACTTCGTGTGTACGCCGCACCTCGGTGCCAGCACCACCGAAGCGCAGGTCAATGTCGCGCTGCAGGTGGCCGAACAGATGGCGGATTACCTCGTCAGCGGCGGTGTCACCAATGCGCTCAACATGCCCAGCCTCAGCGCCGAGGAAGCGCCCAAGCTGCGCCCCTATATGGGTCTGGCCGAAGACCTCGGCAGCCTGGTGGGCCAGCTGGCGCATGGCAATCTGACCAAGATCTCGATCGAGCGCGAAGGCGCGGCAGCCGAACTGTCGGGCAAGCCGATCGAAGGCGCGGTGCTGGCCGGGCTGATGCGCCAGTATTCGGACACGGTGAACATGGTCAACGCGCCCTATCTGGCGAAGGAACGCGGGCTCGACATCCGCTCGATCCGCCACGAGAAGGAAGGCGTCTACAACACGCTGATCCGCGTGACGGTGGGCACCGACCAGGGCGATCGGTCGGTGGCGGGTACGCTGTTCGGGGCCGATGCCCCGCGGCTGGTCGAGCTGTTCGGCGTGCGGATCGAGGCCGAACTCGACGGCCACATGCTCTATATCGTCAACGAAGACGCGCCCGGTTTCATCGGCCGGATCGGTTCGTTGCTCGGGCAGTCGGGCATCAATATCGGCACCTTCCACCTCGGACGGCGGCAGGCCGGGGGCGAAGCCACCGTGCTGCTCAGCGTCGATGCGCCGATCCCGCCCGAAGTGGTCGAGCAGGCCTGCGCGCTGGAAGGCGTCAAGGTCGTGATGCCGCTGGCATTCTGACAAACGATAGGGCAGGGGGCGCGTCATCATGACTACCCAAGACGACCTCCTGCCCGTCGGCCTCGAAGACGCGCTGCCCGAGCGGGCGCGCACGATGACCACCTCCATGCGCGCCGTGCTCGACGCGATGGATGCGCATGGCTACGACCGTGTGCGGCCCCCGCTCGTCGAGTTCGAGCACTCGCTGGCCGGGCGGATGGACGGCGTCGCCACGCGGCGGATGATCCGCTTNACCGATCCCGACAGCCTGCGCACGCTGGCGNTGCGGAGCGACATCACGGTNCAGGTGGGCCGNATNGCNGCNACCGTNATGGCGGCTGCCCCGCGTCCGCTGCGGCTGTGCTATGCCGGCGATGTCGCGCTGCTCAGCGCCGACCAGCTCGATCCCGCGCGCCAGCGCCTGCAGATGGGCGCCGAACTCATCGGCACCGACAGCGTGGCTGCCGCCAGCGAAGCGGTTTCTGTGGCGATCGACGCGCTCAGCGCCGCGGGCGTGACCAATATCTCGATCGATTTCACGCTCCCCGACCTCGTCGATACGCTGGCGCAAGAAGCCATGCCGCTCGGTGCGGAGCAGCGCGACGCGGTCCGGCGCGAGCTCGACACCAAGGATGCCGGCGGCCTGCGCGATGCGGGCGGGGAAGCCTATCTCCCGCTGCTCTACGCCACCGGGCCTTTCGACACGGCGATTGCCAAGCTGGCCGCGATCGATGCGGGTGGCGCGCTGGCCAGCCGGATTGCCGGCTTGCGCGAAATCGCCGCNACGATCGGCGACCGCGCGCGGGTTACGCTCGACCCGACCGAACGCCACGGGTTCGAATACCAGAGCTGGTTCGGCTTTACGCTGTACGGCGAAGGCGCGCGGCGCGCGCTGGGCCGCGGCGGGACCTATACGATCAAGGGCAGCGACGAGGCCGCCACCGGCTTCTCGCTCTACATGGACCCNNTGCTCGATGCGCTTGGCGCGGCGGATGCCGACCGGCGCGAGACGCTGTTCCTGCCGCTGGGCCATGACCGCGCCAATGCANNGCGGCTGCGNGCCATCGGCTGGCGCACGGTGGCGGCAGTGTCGGCCAGCGACGATCCGCGCGCGCTCGGTTGCTCGCACGTCCTCGACGAAAGCGACGTCAAACCGCTCTAGGCGGCCTTCCATTGGGCGTGCTTGGTCATGATGCCCGTAAACAGTTCGGATCCGACGAGCCCGGCCAGCCAAGCCTGGAGGTGGGGCAGCGCCTGACCGTCGAACCAGTCGCGGTCGGTGTTGGCGAACTGGCGGATGAAGGGAAAGATCGCGATGTCGGCAAAGCCGCGCGTCTCGCCCCGTAGATAGGCTGACTGCGAAAGCCGCTCGTCCAGCCTGCGCAGGATGTCCAGCGCGGCGGCGCGATGCTGCGCCGGATCGACATCGTCGTACCGGGTGGCGTATTTGTAGCGGTCGAGATGGTGCTTGAACGGCCCGTCATTGGTTTCGATCAACTCCGGATCGTCGCGCTCGAGCCAGCCTTCGGGATCGCTGCGCACCAGCGCCCAGCGCATGATGTCGCGGCTTTCCTCGATCACCTCGGCCGGTCCGGCAACCAGCACCGGCACCGTGCCCTTGGGCGACNCCTCGAGCATTTCCGCNGGCTTGTCGCGCAGGACGACCTCGCGGTGTTCNTAGGATGCCCCGCCGATCCGCAGCGCCATGCGCGCGCGCATTGCATATGGGCAGCGGCGAAAGCTGTAGAGGACCGGTTCAGTCATCGCGCTCTGCTTCGTCGCGCCGGCCGATGTGTTCTTCGCCGCGTTCGCGTGCGAGCCGCGCCTGACGGTTGCGCTCGGCATAACGCGCACGCTGCTCGTCGCTGCGCTCGTCATAACAACGCGGGCAGGACACGCCCTCGCTGAAATGGTCATGCGCCATGTCGGCTTCGCTCAGCGGCCTGCGGCAGGCGCGGCACAGGCCGTGGGTGCCCGCCGCCAGTCCGTGGCCGACGCTGACCCGTTCGTCGAAGACGAAGCATTCGCCGCGCCACAGGCTGTCCTGCTCGGGCACGTGTTCGAGNTAATTGAGGATGCCGCCCTTGAGATGATAGACCTCNTCCACCCCCTCGGCGCGCGCGAAGGCGGTCGATTTCTCGCAGCGAATCCCGCCGGTGCAGAACATGGCGATCCTGGGTTTGCGCCCCTCGGCCTCCAGTTCGGCGCGCTTGGCGCGAAACCANTCGGGAAANTCGCCGAAGCTGGNGGTTTGCGGNTCGATNGCGCCTNCNAAGGTGCCGATCTGCACTTCGTAATCGTTGCGCGTGTCGATCANGATCGTNTCCGGNTCNGANATCAGCGCGTTCCAGTCCTCGGGCGCGACATAGGTGCCNACNCCGGCAAGCGGATCGAGATCGGGCTGGCCCATGGTCACGATCTCTTTCTTCAGCCGCACCTTGGTGCGGTGGAAGGGCATGATCGCGGCGCGCGATTCCTTGATCTCGATCTCGGCGCAGCCGGGCAGCGCGCGGATATGGTCGAGCGCCGCTTCGACACCCTTATCACTTCCGGCGATCGTGCCGTTGATGCCTTCCTTTGCCAGCAGCAGAGTTCCGCGCACGGCATTCGCTTCGCATACCGCAAGCAGCGGCGCGCGCAGTGCACGCGGATCATCGAAACGCGCAAACTGGTACAGCGCGGCAATGCGGATGGGGTCGTCGGTCATGGTCACGGGTGCGCCATTAGCAGCCTTGCCGCCGTGGCGCACCCCGCCGATATTACCCTTCGAAATCGCTCGGATCGGGCCCGATCCGGCCTTCGGGATCGTCAAGCGCGTCGATGCGCGACATCTGGTTGTCCGTGAGGGTAAACTTGAGCGCAGCGAAATTGGCTTCGATATGATCGCGGCTCGATGCCTTGGGGATCGGGCACAGNCCNTGCTGCATGTGCCAGCGCAGGATCACGGCGCTGGCGGGCTGGCCGGTTTCCTCGGCGATGGCGGCGATGGTCTCGTTTTCGATCCCCGCACCCTGGCCCAGCGGCGACCAGCACTGCGTGACGATGCCGAGTTCGTCGTGCAGCTTGCGCAGTTCGCGCTGCTGGAAGGTGGGGTGCAGTTCGATCTGGTTGAGCGCGGGCGTGACGCCGGTTTCGTCGATGATGCGGCGCAGGTCCTGCTCGCGGAAGTTCGATACGCCGATCGACTTTGCCTTGCCTTCGTCGCGCAGTTCGATGAACGCTTTCCACGTTTCCACGAACAGGTTCTTTTTGGGGCAGGGCCAGTGGATCAGCAGCATGTCGACATGGTCGCGGCCGAGCCGTTCGAGGCATTTGTCGGCGGCCTTCTTGGTCCGCTCGTAGCCCTGGCTTTCGTTCCAGATCTTGGTCTGCAGGAAGATGTCGGACCAGTCGCCAACACCTTTGCCGACGCCGCGTTCGTTCTGGTAGATGGCCGCGGTGTCGACCAGCCAGTAGCCGACATCGAGCGCTGTCTTGACCGCTTCGGGTGCATCGTCCTCGTCGATCTTGTAGGTGCCGAAGCCGAGCTGCGGGATCTGGCGGTCGTCATTCAGCGAAAGCGTGGGGTAATCGGTCATGAAATCTCCTTTGCCCATACAATGGTGCAGACGGCGCATGTTTCCGGCAATTCGCCTTGCCCCGTGCCATAGATCAGCCTAACGCCCGCGGCGTTTGATTTCCTTACATTTGCGAGAACTATCGAATGGCCAACGTCACCGTGATCGGCGCCCAATGGGGCGATGAGGGCAAGGGCAAGATCGTCGACTGGCTGGCCAGCCGCGCCGATGCCGTGGTGCGCTTCCAGGGCGGCCACAATGCGGGCCANACGCTGGTCATCGACGGGACCACCTACAAGCTCTCGCTGCTGCCCAGCGGCATCGTATCGGGCACGCTCAGCGTGATCGGCAATGGCGTGGTGCTCGACCCGTGGGCGCTCAAGGCCGAGATCGAGAAGCTCGAAGCGCAGGGTGTCACCATCAATGACGACAACCTCGCGGTGGCCGACAATTGTCCGCTGATCCTGCCGATCCACCGCGATCTCGACGGGCTGCGCGAAGCCGCCGCCGGATCGGGCAAGATCGGCACCACCGGGCGCGGCATCGGTCCGGCTTACGAGGACAAGGTCGGCCGCCGCGCGATCCGCGTATGCGACCTGGCGCATCTCGACGCGCTCGAACCGCAGCTCGACCGGCTGTGCGCGCATCACGATGCCCTGCGCGCTGGGTTCGAGCAGGAGCCGGTCGACCGCGAGCAATTGCTCGCCGAACTGCGCGAGATCGCGCCCTTCGTGCTCAAATATGCGCAGCCGGTGTGGAAACGGCTGAAGAAGGTTCGCAAGGCGGGCGCCAAGATCCTGTTCGAAGGCGCGCAGGGCGTCCTGCTCGACATCGACCACGGGACCTATCCCTTCGTCACCAGCTCGAACACGGTCAGTGGCACGGCCGCGGCAGGCAGCGGGCTGGGCCCCAACGCCACCGGCTTCGTGCTGGGCATCGTCAAGGCCTACACCACCCGCGTCGGCAGCGGTCCCTTCCCGACCGAGCTGGATGACGAGGTGGGCAAGGGCATCGGCGAGCGCGGCCATGAATTCGGTACGGTTACCGGGCGCCAGCGCCGGGTCGGCTGGTTCGATGCCGTGCTGGTGCGCCAGACCTGCGCGATCAGCGGCGTGACCGGGATCGCGCTGACCAAGATCGATGTGCTCGACGGTCTCGACGAGGTGAAGATCTGCACCGGCTACCGGTTGCGGAACAATGTCTATGACTATTTCCCCAGCCACGCCGCCGACCAGGCCGCTGTCGAGCCGATCTACGAAAGCATGGAAGGCTGGCAGGAATCGACCGCGGGCGCGCGCAGCTATGCTGACCTGCCCGCCAATGCGGTCAAATACATCCAGCGCGTGCAGGAACTGATCGAAACGCCGGTGGCGCTGGTTTCCACNAGCCCCGAGCGCGACGATACGATCCTGATGCGCGATCCGTTNATGGANTGATGCGGAATGCGCGCTAGGATGCTTACGTAATGCGCGCTTTCCTCGCCTTTTTCGCAGCGCTCGGTGCACTGTGCGCCGCGCCGCTGCAGGCGCAGCAGGCCCGGGNNGGGGAACGGGCGGATTTCATCCTGATCGACAAGTCCGAGCGCACGCTGCTGGTCTATCAGGACGACCGCGTAATCCGCCGCTATACGGGCCTGCAATATGGCGATGCGCCGGTCGGCCACAAGCGTTTCCAGGGCGACGAGCGCACGCCCGAGGGGCGCTACACCATCACCTATGGCAACCCCCAGTCGAGCTATTACCTCAGCCTGCACATCGATTATCCCAATGCGCAGGACCGCGCCTATGCGCGTAGCCGCGGCCGGTCGCCGGGCGGGCTGATCTTCATTCACGGACAGCCCAACGGGCTTCCTTACGATGCGCGCGTACCGGGTGACTGGACCGACGGCTGCATCGCGCTGTCGAATGCCGAGATCGCCGAACTGTGGAGCCTGGTGCCCGACGGTACGCCAATCGAGATCCGGCCCTAGCCGCGATCTTCCTGCAGCATGGCGACCTGCAATTGCAGCCGTTTGACCTCGGTCAGCACGGCCAGCATGTTCATCCGCGCGAACATCCATTCCTTGAGGAAACCCTGCATCACCAGCAGCGCGAGGCCGGCAAGGCCCCAGCCGATCAGCGCTTCGAGGCTGTCGAAGGTCAGCGCGCGGTACAGGCAATAGGCCAGCGCCAGCCCGATCACGATGGCCAGCGCGAAGCTGAATTTCATCCATCCACCGAGCGGACCATGCATGCTGTCGCCGATCTGGCGGAACATGCCGCGATCGGGCCCGAGGCTGGCGAGGAATTCCCTGTCGTCCGCGTCGAGCGCGCTGCGAATACGGGCATCTGTGTCGGTCATGGGTCGTCTCCGGATAGAGCCGCCTTCAGCTTGCGGCGGGCATGGAACAGGCGGGTCTTGGCCGTACCCAGCGGTACGGCCTGGACCTCGGCGATTTCGGCGAGCGTCAGCCCCTCGCCGAAGAACAATTGCGCGGCGAGCCGCTGGTCCGCCGGCAGCGCGGCAAAGGCCTGGCGNATGGCCATGCCCTCCGAAGCCGCGGCGGCGATTGCCACCNGCGCGGCATCGCCTGTGCCTTGATGGCGGCGCTCGCGCTGCGCCGATCGCACCCGGTCCGCGCAGCGCCGCCGGAGGATTCCGAAGGCCCAGGGCGCAAAGCGGGCGGGGTCGCGCAGGCCGCCGATCCCGCGCAGGATCGCGATCCAGCTGTNCTGCACCGCAACCAGCGCGCTGTCGGTGTCGCCGAGCAGGCGCCGCGCGGTGCGCAGCAGCCGCGGGTGCCAGCGCCGGGCCAGCCGTTCCCCGGCGTCGCGGTCACCCGCTTGCACCAGCGTGACGAGCCATTCGTCATAGCGCCGACCGGCTTCCGATTGGGTCGGTGGGGGAGGGGCGGTCTTGCTGCCAGTCACATGGGGATAGTCGCAGCAGCCGCGCGAATGGTTCAGTCGTGCGCGCGATTTGTACCCCGCTTCTTGACCTGATCCGCTTTTGTTCTCACCATGTTCTGCATTTGCAGTGAGGGAGCGCGAGTCGATGCAAGCCAATTTCGATTACGAGCCGGTGCGCGATGCTGCCGGATGCCAGCTGTCGGTCACCGTCCTGGCCGACCGCGACCATATCCGCGCGGAAATGCGCGAAGATGCGCTCGCGGCGGGTTTCCGGGTGCGCGAATGCTGCAGCCTCGAAGAATATGCGCAGGGGCCGCTCGCGGCGCTGGGCGATCTCGTGATGGTCGATTGCGCGGTAGCGAGCGCGGATGCGCTGGCGCTGCTCTCGCGGCTCGACATGCGCGGGGGAAAGGCCGGCGCGCAGTTGGTGGTATCGACCACCATGGCCGCGCTCGATAGCGTGTTCGGCTGCTTTTCGCTCTCGGCCCCGCAGATCCTGGTCGATCCGGGCCGCGCCGAACGGATCATCGCGATCGGCCGCGTGCTGGCGCGCGTGCCCAACCTGCGGCTGCGCGAAATGGGCGAAGAGGACCGGCTGATGCTGTTGCGACTGACCGAACAGGTCGGCCGGATCGCCGAACGGCTGGAGAAACTTTCGCCCGGGCAGCGCGAGGGCGGGGGCGCCTTCCGCTTCGAATCCCCCGCGCAAGCATGGCGGGCGCAGGGCGAAGACCAGCGGTCCGCGCGCGAAGAGGAACAGCGGCCGCGTCTGCCCGAAGCGGCCGTGCTGCGGCGGATCATCAAGGCCCGCCAAGCGCGCATGCGCCATTTCGATGCCGACCTGTTCGCCGATCCGGCGTGGGATATTCTGCTCGATCTCGCCGCAGCACGCGCCGAACGCCAGCAAGTTTCGGTTACGTCGCTCTGTATCGCCGCCGGGGTCCCGGCGACCACGGCATTGCGTTGGATCGGGCAGATGGTCGATGCCGACCTGCTGGTCCGCGTGTCCGACCCGCACGACCGCCGCCGCGCCTATATCGCGCTGTCCGACAACACGGCCGACGCGCTGGCCCGTTATTTCAGTGAAATCGGCGTCACCGACCTGGCGGTGGTCTAGCTGCGTCGCAGGATGACCGTGAGGCCGCTTGCAGGAGCCTCTGCGGGAAGGGGCGCGCGGGCGGCGTCGGCGCGGGCGCGGATCAGGATGGTCTCGGGAACCTGCGGGTCGTGCAGCACGGTGTCGGCGCGGCCCAGCGCGCGCGCCTGGCGGATCGTCAGGTCCTCCGGATCGTCGCTGGCAAGCGTGACGTCGACGACCTGCGCCCCATCGTCAGCGCGGGTCCGATCGAGCCAGCCGTCGACCCCCTCGGCACTCGCGGGTTCGAACGGGTCGAGCCGGCCGCCTTCCTGCAGCGCGGCGTCGATCGCACGGCGGCGCGTATCGCCATCGGGATAGCGCGCCCGGATCCGGTCGCGCGCGGCGCTCAGCCCGCTCGCCAGCGCGCCCAGCGATTGCGGCAGGATGGCTTCGAGCCGCAGCCGCAGGTGTTTCGCCAATCCGGCCGATGCGCCGCCGGTGCTTACTGCGACCAGCACAGGGTCGCGGTCGAGCACGCTGGGGAGCGTGAAATCGCACAGTTCGGGACGGTCCGCCACGTTGACCAGCAAGCCCATGCGCTTGAGGCGCAGCGCGGCGGTTTGGGCGGCATGTCCGTCTTCCAGCGCCACGAATGCCAGCCTGGCGTAATGCGCTTCTGTCTCGGGGCAGGGGATGCCCCCTGCGCGTTCCACCAGCCGCGCCTTGGCCGCCGCCATTTCGCCTTCGCCGACAACGACGACGCGCGCGCCGGCGATCCGGTGGAAGAGCGGCAGGCTATGCATCGCGCCGCTGCATCAGGTGAGCCATTCGGGTACGCGTTCGGCATCCATGATCGCCGCTGCCGCGATTCGGTCGGCAACCACGGCATAACGGTCGCCGTCGACCAGCGCTTCAGCCACGAAACCGCGCGAGTTGTAGGATGAGGCCATCGTCGCGCCATAGGCGCCTGCGGTGCGAAATACGGCGAGGTCGCCCGCCACCAGCGCATCGCATTCGCGGTCCATCGCGAAGGTGTCGCCCGTCTCGCAGATCGGTCCGACGATATGCGCGGTCATGCGGTCGCCGGTCGGCGCGACCGCGTCGAAATCGTGCCATGCGCCATACATCGCCGGGCGGGCAAGGTCGTTCATCGCCGCATCGACGACGACGAACGGGGGGCCGTTGCCGCTGCGCTTGGCGCGGATCACCCGCGTCAGCAGCACGCCAGCATTGCCCGCGATCACCCGCCCGGGTTCGAACATCAGCTGCACCCCCCAGTCGCGCGTCACCCGCGCGACCATTGCGCCGTATTCGGCGGGGGAGGGCAAGTTTTCACCTGCCTTGTAGGGCACCCCCAGTCCGCCGCCGAGATCGGCATGCGTCACCGTGCATCCCGCGGCGCGCAATTCCGCAATCAACGCGCCGACCTTGCTGAAGGCGGTCTCCAGCGGCTCGAGCGTCGAGAGCTGACTGCCGATGTGCACTGCCACGCCGCGCATATCGAGGCCGTCCTCCTGCGCCAGCCGGCCATAGATATCTGCCGCCCGGTCGAGCGGGACGCCGAACTTGTTCTCGCGCTTGCCGGTCGAGATTTTCTCATGCGTGCGCGCATCGACATCGGGGTTGACCCGCAGTGCGCAGGCCGCGCGCTTGCCGTGCCGCGCGGCAATCGCGGCCAACTCGTAGCCTTCCTCTTCGCTCTCGATGTTGAACTGGCCGATGTCCGCCTCGAGACCCTGCACCAGTTCGGCATGCGTCTTGCCGACGCCCGAGAAAACGATATCCGCGGGTTTCATGCCCGCTGCCAGCGCCCGGGCCAGTTCCCCGCCCGAGACGACATCGGCGCCATAGCCCTCGCTGGCGAGGATCTTGAGCACCGCCAGGTTGGGATTGGCCTTCACCGCAAAGGCGATGTGCGGGTTGTCGACCCCTGCCAGCGCTTCGCGAAACACGCGTGCGTGCCGCGCGAGCGTCGCGCGCGAATAGATGTAGACGGGCGTCCCGACTTCTTCCGCAATGCGCGGCAGCGGAACGTCCTCGGCGTGAAGCACGCCGTCTTTCAGCTCGAAATGGTCCATGGCAGGCCCCTGCCCAAAGGCATTCTCTTTGTCGAGCAAGCCTTGCTTGCCCGATTGAAATTCACTCGGGCGGCAGATCGAAAGGATCGTCCTCGCGCTCTTCCGAACGGGTCCGCAGCTCGACGCTGCGCGCGGGGGCGGCCTCGGGATCGAGCACCAGCAGTTCATCGGCGGTGGGCTGCACATCCGCGCCATAGGGGGCGGGCGGCAGCGCTGCGCCTTCTACCGGTTCGAGCGCGGATTTCTGCCCGCAGGCAGCAAGCATCAGCAGCGCGGCAAGGGCGATCCGGTGGCGCATCAATCCTCCATGCCGAGACGCTGTTTCGCCGCGGCCACCTGCTGCCTTACGCGCTGCGGCGCCGTCCCGCCATAGGAAGCGCGCGCCGCGACCGAGGCATCGACCGACAGCGCATCGAACACGCGCTCGTCGATGCGTTCGTCGATAGCCTTCAGATCGCCGATCGACAGCCCATCGAGCGCGACGCCCAGCTCGTCGGCCAGCTTCACGGCCGCCCCGGTAATGTGGTGCGCTTCGCGGAACGGAATATCCGCCTGCCGCACCAGCCAGTCGGCCAGGTCGGTCGCGGTGGCGTGGCCGGCTTCGGCCGCACGGCGCATGCGCGCGGTATCGAAGCCGCTGTCGGCCACCATCCCCGCCATGGCGGCAAGGCTGAGATCGATCAGGCCCGCAGCCTCGAACACCGGCGGCTTGTCGTCCTGCATGTCCTTCGAATAGGCGAGCGGCAGGCCCTTCATCGTGATCATCAGCGATGTCGCGCAGCCGATCACGCGGCCGGCATGCCCGCGCACCAGCTCGGCGGCATCGGGATTGCGCTTCTGCGGCATGATCGAACTGCCCGTCGACAGCGTGTCGGGCAGCTTGACGAAGCCGAAGGGCTGGCTGGCCCAGATGATGAATTCCTCCGCCAGCCGCGACAGGTGCAGCGAACACTGGCTCGCCGCGGTCAGGTAATCGAGCGCGAAATCGCGGTCCGATACGGCGTCGAGGCTGTTGCGCGTGGGCTGTGCGAAGCCAAGCGCCTCGGCGGTCATGTCGCGGTCGAGGTCGAAGCCGGTGCCCGCCAGCGCCGCCGAGCCCAGCGGGCATTCGTCCATCCGCGCCAGTGCATCGGCGAAGCGCGAACGATCCCGCATCAGCATTTCGAAATAGGCCAGCAGGTGATGGCCCAGCGTCACCGGCTGCGCGGTCTGCAAATGCGTGAAGCCGGGCATGATCGTGCCGGCATGCTCCTCGGCGCGGGCGACCAGCGCGGCCAGCACCGCTTCGATGCCCGCGATGGCGCGCCGGTTGGCGGTGCGCACCCACATGCGGAAGTCGGTCGCCACCTGGTCGTTGCGGCTGCGCGCGGTGTGCAGCCGCCCCGCTACCGGGCCGACGATTTCGGTCAGGCGGGCCTCCACGGTCATGTGGATGTCTTCCAGGTCCCAGTCCTCGGGGACCCCGTCGCGCTCGTACTCCGCGGCGATCTGCTGCAATCCTCGATCGATGGTGCCCGCATCTTCGGCCGAGACGATACCTTGCCGCGCGAGCATGGCGACATGCGCCCGGCTGCCTTCGATATCCTCGCGCCACAGGATCTTGTCGAACGGAATGGAGGCGTTGATTTCGCGCATGATCGCGCTAGGTCCTTCGGCGAACCTGCCGCCCCACATGCTGTTGGAGCCCTGAGTGTCCCGCTTGTCGTTCACGCTTGCCATCATCCTCGGTCTTGCAGTCGCGGGCTGCGATAGGGGCGCACCCGATGCGGCGCAAGAAAGCAGCGCTTCGTCCGCCCTAACCGGACAGATCGACGAGAGCGCGGCGGGCGAACTGATGCCGGCGCTGAATGTGACCGATCCGGCAGGGCGCACGCTCAATCTCGGTGCGCTGCAGGGCACGCCCGTCCTGCTCAATCTCTGGGCCACCTGGTGTGCGCCGTGTGTCGAGGAGATGCCGCTGCTCGATACGCTTGCCGGCGAATACGAAGGTCGCTTGCGGGTGCTGACCGTGAGCCAGGACATGCAGGGCGCCGAAGTGGTCGGCCCGTTCTTCGCTCAGGGCGGCTATGCGAGGCTCGAACCCTGGATGGATCCCGAAAGCGCAATCGGCTTCGCGGTTGGCGGGGGGAGCATGCCCACCACCGTGCTATACGATGCCGCGGGGCAGGAGGTCTGGCGGGTGCAGGGCGGCTACGACTGGACCAGCGAGGAAGCGCGCGCCGCGATAGACCGCGCTATTGCGGAGTAGGGCGGCAAGCGGCGCCGAGCGGGTGCCACGATCGCGGCACCGGCGGAAATGGTGGGCGATGACGGGCTCGAACCGCCGACCCTCTCGGTGTAAACGAGATGCTCTACCAACTGAGCTAATCGCCCGCTCCGTTTCAGCGGTGCGCTGCACATAGCGCCCAATTCGGCAAAATCAATTGCCGAGATCGCGCGTGGCCCGCTAGGCGGCGGGCATGACCACCAAGCTTACCGTCCTCGCCACCGGCGGCACGATTGCCGGGATCGCCGGTTCCGCGATTACTCCGGGATACCGTTCGGGCGAGATCGGGATCGAGGACTATCTCGAAAAGGTCGGCGGGCTGGGGCTCGAGGCCGAGCTTTCGGGCAAGCAGATCGCCAATATCGATTCGGCCGACATCGGACCGATGGTGTGGACCCCGCTCCACCAGGCTGCGCAGGCGGCGCTGGCGGACCCGGCGTGTCAGGGTGTCATCGTCACCCACGGCACCGATACGCTGGAAGAAACCGCGTTCCTGCTCGACCAGACGCTGCCGGCGGACAAGCCCGTGGTGGTGGTCGGCGCGATGCGGCCCGCCGATGCGGTGGGCTATGACGGGCTGCGCAATTTCGCCAATGCCGTACGCGTGGCGAGCGATCCCGATGCTGCGGGGCGCGGGGTGCTGGTGGTGATGGGCGACCGGATCTTTGCCGCGCGCGACGTCTACAAGGTCCGCACGCGCGGGACCGAGGCCTTTCGCGGGTTCCCGCGCGAATCGGTCGGACTGGTAACGCCCGCTTCGCTCGAATGGTTCGGCGCACCCTGGCGGACCGGGGCCGGGGCGGCCTTCGGCTGGCCAAAGAGTTTCCCCGGGGTGGCCATCGTCTACGCCTATGCCGGTCTCGATGGGGCCGACCTGAACCGGCAGGTGAGCGATACCACGCGCGGCATCGTGCTGGCTGGTGTTGGCGAAGGGAACATGCCAGATGGCGTCCGTCAGGAACTGGCGAGGCTTGCTTCGCGCGGGGTCTGCGTCATCCGCGCCAGCCGGGCTGACGAGGGACTGGTCGACCGCGAGGACGAGGACGATGCCAACGGTTTCGTCGCGGCCCGCGCGCTCAATCCGCAAAAGGCGCGGATTCTCCTGCAATTGCTGCTGGCCGCGGGTGAAAGCGATCCCGCCACGATCCAGCGGGCTTTCGACATGAGGTAGGCAGGGACGCTGTCCCCGCCCGCATCGCTGTGCGGACGGGGAAGCATTCGGGTCGCGCCTAGCCGTGCGGCATCACGAGATATTTCTCGCCGGTCTTCATCTGGCGATAATCGAGGATCGCATCCTTGGTCAGCATGCCTTCGAGATCGACCTTGGTCTTGTAACCGCTGGCGAAGGTGGTGGTGAGGTTGTCGAGCACGCGCTTGCGCATGCGCATCACCGTTTCCATTCCCGCGGTTTGCAGGAACGGCGTCAGCAGCCAGCCCGAGAGCGTCCAGCCGAACCCGTAGCTGGGGGTCAGCGTGGTCGGCCCGAAGTCGAGGCGGCCATAGATGAACATCCGCTTCTGCTGGTTCGAGCCATAGCGCGAATATTCGGTCATCTTGCCGACCGCGACCTGTTCCATTGCCTTGAAGCAGGTGTCGACCATCTTGCCGCCGCCGATCGGATCGAAGCCGTAAAAGGCATCGGTATCGTCGATCGCCGCCTTGAGCTGGTCGAGGAAATCGTCGTCGGAGGAATTCACGACATGCGTCGCGCCCTGGTCCTTGAGCAGCTTGGCCTGCTCTTCCTTGCGCACGATATTGACGAGGCCCATGCCGTCCTCGAGGCAGATGCGGTTGAGCATCTGGCCGAGATTGGATGCGCCGACGGTGTGCAGGATCGCCTTGTGGCCATCCATCCGGGCGTTCTCGACGAAGCCGAGCGCAGTCATCGGATTGACGAAGCTCGACGCGCCGGCTTCGGCGCTGTGATCGCCCAGCGGCAGGCACATGGCGGCATCGGCAATCGCGTATTCGCTGTAGGCGGTGCCGGGCACGCAGGCGACCCGCTGGCCCATCAGCGCCTTGGCCATGTCGCTGTCGCCGGTTGCGATGACCGTGCCGGCGCCTTCGTTGCCTGCGGGCAGGCGCTGGCCATGGCGGGCTTTCTGACCCGAGTTGAACGGCTCGGGCATCTTGGCAACGACCTTGCCTGGCGAATAGTCGGCATTCTCGAAATCGGCCGCGCCGGTCAGGATCGCGAGGTCCGACGGGTTGATCGGCGCCGCTTCCATCTTGACCAGCACCTGATTGCCGGTGGGATCGGGAAATTCGCTCTGCGCGATCTCGACGGTCAGCGTACCGTCGCTTTCAAGAGTGGTGAAAAGCTGCTTTCCGGTGGTGGTCATCTGCATTCTCCCAATTCAATTCTGGACCTAACCGGCCTATCGCTAGGCGCGCTCGTGGCGCTTGGCTAGGGTGACGTTGGGTCAACTATCCGCGGGGTAACTCGCCGATACGAAATACAGGCCGTGCGGGGGCGCGTTCAATCCCAGTTCCTGCCGGTCGCGCGCGGCCAGCGCTTCGGCCATGCGCTCTTCGCGCCAGCGCCCCATGCCGACCAGCGCGAGGCAGCCGACCATCGAGCGGACCTGGTGATGGAGGAAGCTGCGNGCNNCAGCGTGCACGCGGACTTCCGTGCCCATCGGNGTCGCCACCTGCTCGACATCGAGCCGATCGAGCGTCTTCACCGGGCTGTCGGACTGACAATGCACCGAGCGGAAGGTGGTGAAATCATGCAGCCCGACCAGCGCCTGCGCCGCGCGGTGCATGGCCTGCGCATCGAGTTCCTGNGGCACCTGCCACAGNCGGCCGCGTTCCAGCGTCAGCGGCGCGCGGCGGTTGGCAATCCGNTAGACATAGGACCGNCCGGTGCAGGAAAAGCGCGCGTGCCAGTCGTCGGGGACGATGGCGCAATGCGTCACCGCGACGGGATCGGGGCGGAGGTGCGCATTGAGCGCCTCCATCAGCCGGTAAGGCTTGATGTCCTTCTCGGCATCCAGATGGCTGCGCATCGCGATAGCGTGCACGCCCGCATCGGTCCGGCCGGCGCTGTGCAGCCGCACCTCCTCGCCCAGCACGCGAAACGCCGCTTCCTCGACCGCCTGCTGGACGCTCGGCCCGTCCTTCTGCCGCTGNAGGCCGAAGAAGGGTGTCCCGTCGAATTCGAGAGTAAGCGCGAAGCGGGTCATTCTGACGCTACGCTCCCCGCTCCCGTCATTCCCGCGCAGGCGGGTATCCAGCCGACCTTGCGCACTGGCGAGAGGGTATCTGGGCCCCCGCCTTCGCGGGGGTGACGGATAAAGTCAGCAGTCATTCGAGAATGACACCCTTGGCCACCGCATTGCCGCGCAGGAAAGTGTCCAGGTCCATCTTCGGCTTGCCCGCGCGTTGCAGTTCGAGCGGACGGATCGCCCCCTCGGTGCATNCGATCGCCAGCCGCTCATCAAGAAGTTCGCCAGGCGCGCCCGCCCCCTCGACCACCTCGGCGCGCAGCAGTTTTACGCGCTGGCCATCGAGTTCGAACCANGCCCCNGGAAAGGGCGANAGGCCNTGNNNNTGNCGGACCACCTCCACNGCCGGACGGTCCCAGTCGATCCGCGCCTCGGCCTTGTCGATNTTNGCGGCNTANGTCGCATCGGCATCGTCCTGCGCGACCGGCACGTGAATCTTGAGGTCGCGCAAGGTGCCAACCATTAGTTGCGCGCCGAGTTCGGCCAGTTCCTCGGTAAGCTCGCCGGTGGTCTTGCCCTCNATCGGGGTGCGCGCCATCGCCAGCATCGGGCCGGTATCGAGCCCGGCCTCCATCTGCATGATCGTGACGCCAGTCACATTATCGCCCGCCATCACCGAGCGGTGGATCGGCGCCGCACCGCGCCAGCGCGGCAGGATCGAGGCATGCACGTTGAGGCAGCCATGCTCCGGCGCATCGAGCACCGCCTGCGGCAGGATGAGCCCATAGGCAGCGACCACNGCGACGTCGGCNTNNAGTGCGGCGAAGGCCNCCTGCTCTTCGGCCGATTTCAGCGATTTGGGATGGCGGACCTCGATCCCCAGATCGCTGGCGCGCTGGTGNACCGNGGTGGGGGTCAGTTCCTTNCCNCGGCGGCCACCCGGACGCGGCGGCTGGGTATAGACGCAGACNACCTCATGCGCCGCATCGACCAGCGCCTGCAGCGTCGGCACTGCGAAATCGGGCGTTCCCATGAAGATTATGCGCATGATTGGGCGGTTGGCCTTTCTCTGTTTGGCTGCGGCCCCTATCTGTCGCCCCATGGCATCGCAAGAGATCGAAACCCTCGCCGCTGCACTGGCGCGCCTGCCCGGGCTCGGACCGCGCAGCGCCCGGCGCGCGGTGCTGTGGCTGGTCAAGCGCCGCGAAAGCGCGCTGCCCGCACTGCTCGAAGCGCTCGCCACGGTGGGCGAAGCGCTGGTCGAATGCGACACCTGCGGCAATGTCGACACCACCAACCCGTGCGGGATCTGCCGCGATCCGCGGCGCGACCTGAAATCGCTCTGCGTGGTCGAGGATGTCGCCGACCTGTGGGCGCTCGACCGCGCGAAGCTGTTCACCGGGAAATACCACGTGCTCGGCGGTAAGCTGTCCGCGCTCGACGGCGTGCGGCCCGAGGACCTCAATATCGCGCAATTGCTGGCGCGCGTGGAGGCGGGCGGGGTGGACGAGGTGGTGCTGGCGATGAACGCCACGCTCGAAGGGCAGACGACCGCGCATTACCTTGCCGAACGGCTCGAGGAGCACCCGGTGCGCATCACGCAGCTTGCGCACGGCCTGCCCGTGGGCGGCGAGCTCGACTATCTCGACGAAGGCACGCTCGCACAGGCGCTGCGCGCGCGGCGGCCGATGGGGTAGGTTTTTGATGCGTGCGGGAAGCGCCTCCGCGCTTCCCTTGCGGCTGTGCCATCCCACGCCCCCTCCCGGCCCCCCATAGAATACCGTGCCGTGGGTGGCCGGGAGGGGGCGTGGGATGGCACAGCAAGAGCCGGACGGATGTCCGGCGCGCACGCAACGAACAATTGAAGAATCCGCATGGCGCGACTATCTGGCAACCCATGGCTATCCGTGAAATCCTCGAAGTGCCGGATCCCCGGCTCAAAACCGTGTCCGAACCCGTCACCGAATTCGGCGAAGAGCTGAACGAACTCGTCTCCGACATGTTCGAAACCATGTATGCCGCGCCCGGTATCGGCCTTGCCGCGATCCAGGTCGGCGTGCCCAAGCGCGTGCTGGTGATCGACCTCCAGCCCGAGGATACCGACGCCGAGCCCGAGCCGTGCAATCACGACGGGCACGAACATGTGCATTATCCCACGATCAAGGAGCCGCGGGTTTTCATCAACCCCGAAATCCTCGATCCCGCGGAAGACCTCGCCAGCTACCAGGAAGGCTGCCTCTCGGTCCCCGACATCTTCGCCGATGTCGACCGCCCGGCGACCTGCCGCGTGCGCTACCAGGACCTCGAAGGCGAAACGCATGAAGAGGACATGGAAGGCCTGATGGCCACCTGCATCCAGCACGAGATGGACCATCTCGAAGGCATCTTGTTCATCGACCACCTCAGCCGCCTCAAGCGCAACATGGCGCTCAAGAAGCTGAAGAAGCTGCGCGAAGCGGCGTAAGGGCTTCCCCCACAATTGCGTCATCCCCGCGCAGGCGGGGATCCAGCCAAGCTATCGCCTTTGCGAGAAGGCATCTGGGCCCCTGCCTGCGCAGGGGCGACGCATGTGTTGATTNTGGCAATGTGCACCTAGCGTTCCCGCTCCGTTCNGCGTAGGNTCGCGNCATGGATCCGACCCTCATTGCCATCATCGTNCTCGTCCTCGGCCTCGCGCTGGGATATTTCCTCGGTCACCGCNTNGGCTCCGCGCCGGTCAAGGACTGGCAGGCCCGCCANGGCGAGCGTGATGCGGAGGCNAAGGAACTCGACGCGAAGTTCCGCAAGGCGATCGTCGACCTGGAAAATGCCACGGTCCGCGCCGAGCGGGCNGACGCGCTCGACGGCGAATTGCGCGANACGCGCCGCNAGCACGAGGCNGTGCTNGAAGAAATGCGCCGCANNAACGGNGCGCTCAGCGCCGAGCTTGCGACGCTGAAGGAAAAGACCGCCAATTTCGACGAGCAGAANCGCCTGCTGATCGAAGCGCGCGAGGAAATGCTCAAGGAATTCCAGAACACNGGTTCGGCGGTGCTGACCAAGGCGCAGGATGCNTTTCTCGAACGCGCGACCGAGCGGCTGGGGCATTCGGAAAAGACCTCCGAAGCGAAGATCCGCGAATTGCTGCAGCCGGTGGGCGATAGGCTCAAGAAATACGAGGACCAGGTCGCCGCGCTGGAGGAAAAGCGCACCAATGCGTTCTCTTCGCTCGCAGCGCAGATCGAGCAGATGCGGCTGGGCCAGGAAGAGGTCCGGCGCGAGGCGCAGCGGCTTGGCAACAGCCTGACCAATGCGCCNAAGGCNCGCGGCCGCTGGGGCGAGCGCGCGCTGCAGAACGTGCTCGAACAATGCGGCCTGTCCGAACACACCGATTTCATTCTCGAACATTCGATCGANACCGACGANGGGCGNNTGCGNCCCGATGCGGTGGTCCATGTGCCGGGCCAGAAGAAGCTGGTGATCGACGCCAAGGTTTCCNTGAACGCCTANCAGGCCGCGTTCGAGGCCGATGACGAGGGTGAACGCNTCCGGCATCTCGACCTGCATGCNAAATCGATGCGCGGGCATGTNCAGACGCTGGGNTCNAAAAGCTACCAGAGNCAGTTCGACGACACGCCCGACTATGTCGTCATGTTCGTCCCCGGCGAGCATTTCGTCGCCGCNGCGCTCGAACACGATCCCGAATTGTGGGACTTCGCCTTNCGCAACAAGGTGCTGCTGGCGACGCCGACCAATCTCGTCGCGATCGCGCGCACNGTCGCGCAGGTCTGGCGGCAGGANACGATTGCNCAGGAAGCNGTCGANATCGGCAAGGCCGGGGCGGAGCTTTACGATCGCCTCGCGGTCGCGGCCGAACATATGAAGCGCGTCGGCGGCGGATTGGAAACCGCGGTCAANAATTACAACAAGTTCGTCGGCAGTTTCGAGCGCAACGTGCTGTCCGCCGGGCGNCGCTTGCATGACAAGGGCATCGAGATCGGCAAGCGCGAGATCGACGAAGTGCCCCAGGTCGAGGCGACCCCGCGCTACAATGCCGAGGATGCCGCGCAGATCGGAAGCGCGGGAACGCCGAAGTCCACGGCGGCCGATTAGGGCGGAAACCTTCGTCCGGGATCGACGTTGGTCGCAAAACGGGTTCGTCTGCAGGACGTGTTTCGCCCGTAGAAGCAGATCGAGGACTTTCTCATGCAACGCGGTGATGGTGGAGGCGAACGTGCCACCTTCGACCAGTCCCAGCAGGCTGGCCGGACCTTCAGCCCCGATTCGGACAATTTCGCCGGCGCCACCGGGCTGCTGTTCGAGCAGGCCATGGCACANACGCGGATGGCGGTGTGCCTGACCGATCCGCACCAGCAAGACCAGCCCATCGTATTCTGCAACAAGGCGTTCGAGAAACTGACCGGGTACCGGCAGGATGAGATCATCGGCCGCAACTGCCGTTTCCTCCAGGGCCCGAAGACCAGTTCCGAGCAGATCGCCAAGCTTCGGCATGCGGTGGACAATGAAGACGTGCTGGTGGTCGAGCTGCTCAACTATCGCAAGGACGGATCGACCTTCTGGAACGCGCTCCACCTCGGCCCGATTTACGATGAAGATGGCGAACTGCGCTATTTCTTCGGCAGCCAGTGGGATGTCAGCGATATCCATCTGGCGCGCGCCGAGGAAAAGCACGCCAAGGTCATGGCGCGCGAAGTGTCGCACCGGCTCAAGAACGTCTTTGCGGTCATCGGCGGTATCGTGAACATCACCGGCCGCGCGATGAATGCGCGCGAACTGGCGAGCAAGATCAACGAACGGATCAAGGCGCTCGGCCGCGCATACGAGCCCACTCTCGACGAAGCCTCGTTCGGCACGATCGAGGTGGGGCAGGCGATCCGCTCGGTGCTGGCCCCCTACGATCCCGAGGGCGACCGGATCGTCTTCGACGGGGACAGCGCGCGGACCGAACCCAATGCAGTGTCGGCGCTGGGGCTGACGCTGCACGAATTCGCGACCAATGCATCGAAATACGGGGCGCTGTCGAACGGTGGCGGGACNATCACCGTATCGTGGCGCCACGATGAAGACCGCCANGGCCGCCAGTCGCTGGTGATCGANTGGGTGGAACGCGGCGGNCCGCCGATCCACCGCAAACCCGAGNAAACCGGGACCGGTTTCGATATTGCCGAGCGGCTGCTGTCCTATTCGCGCGGCACGCTCGACCGAGCCTGGGAGGAANACGGCTTGCACGCGACCATTTCNTTGCCGCTGACATCATGAAATCCATCCTGATCCTGGAAGACGAGCCCTTCATCGCGCTCGACCTGCAACTCGCCTTCGAAGATGACGGCGCGCGCGCGGTCGTGGCGGTCAATTGCGANGAAGCCTTNGAGCTGCTGCGGACCACCGAGATCGATGGCGCGGTACTCGACGTGAACCTGGGCCGCAGCGAAACCTGCGAACCNGTGGCGGTCGAGTTGAAGAAACGCGGCGTACCCTTCCTGCTGCACACGGGCGACCTCGACCGTGCGGGCGAAGCGCTGCGCGAACTCAACGCGCCGATCATGGCCAAGCCCAGCGGGGCCGAGGAAGTGGTGGCGAAGCTGTTCGGGTTGCGCCGTTCCTGCGAGCCGGCCTGAGCGCCGCGACCCCGGCAGACACGAAGTCAGCCCTCGAGGCGGGCGAGAACCTCGTATCCCAGAACCGCCGCGGCTACGGCAGCATTGAGGCTGTCGGCGCGGCCCTTCATCGGCATGGTCACGCGCAAGTCGCAGGCCATTTCGTACGGTTCCGGCAATCCGCGCGATTCATTGCCCACCATGACNAAGCAGGGNGCGGCANAAGGCGCCCCGCGATACGGCTGNGCATCGCGCAGGCTGGCCGCGACCAGCTGGCCNNGCGCGCCGCGCAACCAGGGTTCGAATTCGTCCCACCGCGCCTGCGCGANCCGCTGCGTNAAGATCGCGCCCATGCTGGCACGGACCGCTTCGACNCTGAAGGGATCGGCGCAATCGTCGATCAGGATCAACCCGCCGGCGCCGATCGCATCGCCGGTGCGCANCATGGTGCCCAGATTGCCGGGNTCGCGCAGCGCCTGCGCCACCAGCCAGATNTCTGCCGTCTCCCGCTCGATCGCTTCCAGCGCAGTGCCGAATTCGGCAAACACCCCGGCCACGGCCTGCGGGTTGTCCTTGCCGGTGATCTTGGCGAGGATGTCGGGCGTGGTCTCGATGATCTCGCCGCCCGCTGCGGCGACCGATGCCTCGAGTGCGGCGAGCAGCGGGTGCGGTTCGCGGCGGTCGGCCAGCACCAGCACTTCGGGTACATGGCCGCATTCGCGGGCATCGGTCAGCAACCGCAGCCCTTCGGCGAGGAACCGGCCCGCGGCCTTGCGATGCTTCTTCTCGCGCAGTGCGCGCAAAGCCTTGACGGTGGGATTNGAAAAGCCGGTGATGTGGCGNCGCTCTACCGTCACGTCACGGTTCCCCGAAACCATCCTCGACCATGGCGGCGAGGTTCTCGATCACCGGTTCGGCATCCTCNCCGGTCACGATGATCTCNATCATATCGCCCTTGGCGGCGCCCAGCATCATCAAGCCGAGGATCGATCCGCCGGCAGCCTCGTGCTCGCCCTTGGCGACACGGACCGAACAGCCCTCGGGCAGCTCGGCGACCGCATTGACGAACTTCGCGCTCGCGCGGGCGTGCAGCCCGCGCTGGTTGACCACCTCGACGCTGCGGCGCTGCTCGCTCAACAGGCTTTCCGCGCGCTGGCGAGGTCCTGGCCGAGGAACTCGCTGGCCACCGTGATGTAATTGCGCCCGGCGGTCTGCGCGGCGTTGACCGCATCGACAACATTCATGCTCTTGCGCGCGCCGGCGAGGCGGATGAGCATCGGCAGGTTGATCCCCGCAATCACTTCGACACGCCCCGTGTCGAGCAACGAAATCGCGAGGTTGGACGGGGTGCCGCCGAACAGGTCGGTCAGGATGATCGCGCCCTGGCCCTGGTCGACCGTGCGAATGGCATCGGCGATATCGGCGCGGCGTTGCTCCATATCGTCATTGGGACCGATACAGATCGTGGCGACGCCTTCCTGCTTGCCCACCACATGCTCCATCGCATCGATGAAATGGTCGGCCAGGCGGCCGTGGGTGACGAGGATCATGCCGATCATGCAGCTTCAGTTCCGTTTGCGATGCCCGAAATTGTATCTGCGAGGCGCTTAACCATTCCTTGGCCCCCGGTCTATCCGCGTTCGAGCGGGTCGGCCGGGCGTGAACCAAGATTGCGGTGTATAACCGTGGGCGAAAATCCCGCTTCGCGCAAGACCGCGGCCGCGCGTTCCGCACTGAAGACGGACCGGTGTCTCCCCCCGGTACAGCCGAAGGCGATGTTGAGGTAGCTGCGCCCCTGGCTCCCATAATGCGGCAGCGCTTCGAGCAGCAGGTCGATGATCCGGCTGAAAACGGGTTCAAAGGCAGGATCGGCGAGGATGTGTTCGCCCACCGGGGCATCGAGCCCGGTCTGTTCGCGCAGCCCCGGGGCCCAGTGGGGATTGTCGAGGAACCGCATGTCGAACAGCAGGTCGGCCAGCGGCGGGATCCCGCGCGAGAAGCCGAAGCTGGTCACGGTCACGGCCATCGTCTGATCCGCCCGGTCGGCGAACCGTTCGCGCACGACCTGCTGCAGGTGGTTGGTCGAATAGTCGGTTGTGTCGATCACCATATCGGCCCAGCGGCGCAGCGGTTCGAGCAGTTCGCGTTCGGCCTTGATGCCGTCCATCGCGGTGCGGCCGCGCGCCATCGGGTGCGGGCGGCGTGTCTCGTTGTAACGCCGTTCGAGTTCGCCGCTGCCGCAGTCGACGAACATGGTGGTCACTTCGACGTCGTCGCGCTCGTCGAACTTCTTGAACTGTTCGATGACCTTCGACGGCACGAAACCGCGGGTCCGCGAATCGACACCGATCGCGAGGCGCGAATTGTCCGCCTTGGCGCCGACCAGCCGGCCGAGCAGCCGGATGGGAAAATTGTCGATCGTTTCCCATCCGAGATCCTCAAGCACCTGCAGCGCGGTCGATTTCCCCGCACCCGAAACGCCGGTGACGAGGAGGATGTGCTGCACGGGAAGCGATTCGTCGGCCATGGGCGCCGTGCCTATGCGCTTTCGCCGGGTTTGGGGAGGGGGAGACCGTGTTCGCGCAGCGCGTGTTCGGCGCGCAGGGCCTGCGCCGCATCGCCCGGCGCGAAGGGCAGCACGGGGATTGCGACGCCTGCGATCGTGCGCGTGGCGAGTTCGAGCGGGAACCTTGCGGCCCCCGGATCGAGGGCGAGCAGCAGCGCGACCGGGCCTTCGCCCACCGGCAGTTCGATCACGCCGACATTGCGCACTTCGACCAGCCCGGCGGTGTTGGGCGGGGGCGATCCGTGCAGCCGGTCGCCG